>Ga0164308_10001623_pt1 | contig 12001 bp, 9 predicted proteins | sample Whisoiple_246_MG_FD_109983 | JGI IMG/M metagenome (GOLD analysis project Ga0164308, IMG submission 109983) | Soil microbial communities amended with fresh organic matter from upstate New York, USA - Whitman soil sample_246_MG | ecosystem: Environmental > Terrestrial > Soil > Unclassified >... | reverse complement strand
CCGCCCAGCTCGGTGCTGCGCGCGGCGTGCCGGCGCAGGGTGTGGCCGCGGCCGGTGCGCAGCCGCACGACGGCGGTGCCCTCCGGCTCGGCGGGCTGGGCCTCGAGCGCCACCTCGGGCACGTGGTCGGCGGGCACGGCGTAGGAGCCGGCCCGGCCCTTGCGGCGCACCTGGCCCTCGAAGCGGCTGAGGCGGAAGGCGCGCTCGTCCTGCCGGTCGACGTCGAAGCCGGTGACGTACCAGCGTCCGTGCCAGTTCTTCAGCGCCCAGGGCTGGACGTGCCGGGTGGTCACCGAGCCGTCGTTCTTGCGGTAGTCGAAGGTGATCGGCTGCAGGGCCGTGACGGCGGCGTGGACCGCCTCGAAGGCCGGCTCCTTGGTGCGGATGCGCGGCTCGGCGCCGGCTGCCACCGACTCGTCGATCTCGACGCCGGACAGGCGCAGCTTGCGCAGCCCGGCCGACGCGGCGCCGGAGACGCTCGCCGTCGACCACGTGCGGGCGGCCAGCGCGAGGGCGGCGACCTCGTCGGGCTCGAAGGCGATGGCCGGCAGGGTCGTCTCGCTCGAGTCGATGCGGTAGCCCACCTCGTCGTCGAAGAGGACGTCGATGACGGTCGTGGAGATGGGGATGCCCATCTCGCGCAGCTCGTCCTTGTCGCGCTCGAACATGCGGTCGAACGCCTCGTCGGAGCTGGCCTGGGCGTAGGCGGGCAGGGACTCGCGGATCCGCTGCTTCGACACGGGTCGGCGCGCGGACTTCAGCGCGAGGATGAGGTTGAGCAGCCGTTCGGTCTTCTCGGCCGAGGCGGACGCGGGCATCGACGGCCTTTCCTGCTGTCGTGAACCTGTCGTGGACCGGCTGGGCACCGGGCAGTCCGACGCTACCCGAACATGCGATCGATAGGGTTCACCCATGATCCAGTGGCGCCGGGGTGTCGTGGCGCAGGTCCGGGCGCGCTGGGCCGGCGCGGTCGAGTACGGCGTCGACCTCGACTCCGGGGAGTCGTTGCGCGCCCTCGGCTACGTCGACGCCGTGGGGGTGCTCGACCCGGGCACCGGCGTCCTGCTCAACACGACGGCCCTGGAACGGGGCCTCGGCACCGGCGGGCTCGCGCTCGTCGTGGCCGCCCCCGACGCCCTGCCGTCGCCGGTCGCCGACGTGCACGCGGTGCCCGGCCACCTCGTCAAGGCCCGCTACACCCCGACCCAGACCATGGTGCTCGGCGTCGACGAGCAGGACAGCGAGCACCACGCGCTGCTGCGCGACGCCGACGACCTCGCCGGGATGCCCGTCGTCGTCGCCGACCTGCACTCCAGCCTGCCCGCCGTGCTCGCCGGGCTCCGCGAGAGCGACCCGACGCTCCGGGTCGCCTACGTCATGACCGACGGCGGTGCCCTGCCGCTCGACTTCTCCCGCACCGTCGCCGGGCTGCGCGAGGCCGGCTGGCTCGAGGCGTCGGTCACCGTCGGGCAGGCCTACGGCGGCGACCTCGAGGCCGTCAACGTCCACACCGGCCTGCTCGCCGCGCGGCTCGTCGCCGGCGCCGACGTCGCAGTCGTGGCCCAGGGGCCGGGCAACCTGGGGACCGGCACCCGGTGGGGCTTCTCGGGCACCTCGGCGGGCGAGGCGGTCAACGCCGCCGGCACCCTGGGCGGGCGCCCGGTCTGCACGCTGCGGATCTCGGAGGCCGACCCGCGTGAGCGGCACGTCGGGGTGTCCCACCACAGCCGCACCGCCTACGGACGCGTCGCCCTCGTGCCCGCCGACGTCGCCGTCCCCCTGCTACCGGGGGCGTTCGGCGAGCGGGTGCGCGCGGAGGCGCGCGACCTGTGCGACGCGTCGGGCGGGCGGCTCACGGCGCGTGAGGTGGGCGTCGATGGCCTCGAGGAGGCGCTGCGGGCCACCCCCGTGGCGCTGCGGACCATGGGGCGCGGATACGACGACGACCGCGCCGGTTTCCTCGGCGCGGCCGTCGCGGGGCGCTTTGCTGCGGGGCTGGTTCGGCGCGCGTCACGCCTGGACTGACGTCAGGCGCGCCGGACCCGGCGAGCGGAGCGAGCCAATGTGATGCGCGTCATCTGACGTCGTCGAGGTCGACGACGAAGATGAGGGTCTCGCCCGGGGCGATGGCGCCGCCGGCGCCGCGCTCGCCGTAGGCCAGGTGCGAGGGGATCGTCAGCCTGCGACGCCCACCGACCTTCATGCCCTGGATGCCCTTGTCCCAGCCGGGGATGACCATGCCGACGCCGAGGCGGAAGTCGAGCGGCGCGCCACGGTTCCACGAGGAGTCGAACTCCTCGCCCGTCGAGTGCGCGACGCCGACGTAGTGGGCACTGACGGTGTCACCCGCCTTCGCCTCGCGGCCGTCGCCCTCGATGAGGTCCTCGACGACGAGGTCGGCCGGCAGCTCCCCCTCGGGGAAGTCGATCTCGGGCTTGGTGCGGTCGGGGTCGAGTGCCATGCTGCGTTCCTCTTCCTCAGGTCGGGGGGTCGGCGACCAGTCTGTCAGTCCGCGCGCCGGCCGTGCAGCCGGCCGGGCGCGGACCGCACGGACCGTGGCGTCGGGCGCTCAGTACGCGTCGAGGATGTCGACGACGAACACGAGCGTGTCGGTGCCCGAGATCTTCGGCGGGCTGCCGGCCTTGCCGTAGCCCTCGGCCGGCGGGATGGCGAGCAGGACGCGGCTGCCGACCTTCTTGCCGACGAGCGCCTTGTCCCAGCCGGGAATGACGGCGCCGACGCCGATCGGGAAGTCGGCGGCCTGCCCGCGCTGCCACGAGGAGTCGAAGACGCTGCCGTCCTTCCAGAGCACGCCGTGGTACTGCGCGGCGATGGTCTGGCCCTTCGTGACGACCGGGCCGCTGCCCTCGACGAGGGTGGCCTGCTGGAGCGTCGTCGGCGCAGCCGACTTCGGCACGGTGACCTTCGGCTCCTTGGCGGTGCCGTTCGGGAAGGTGACCGTCGGCATCCCAGCAGGGCTCGCCGCCTGGGTGCCGTCGATCTTCGTCGGGCTGGCGTGGACGTCGGAGACGTCGGCGACGACGACGATGGTGTCGGTGCCGGAGACGCCGAGCTGCTGGTTGCCGGCCGAGCCGAAGCCCTTGGCCGGCGGGATCGTGAAGGCGATGCGACCACCCTTGGTGGCCCCGACGAGACCCTCGGTGAAGCCCGCGACGATGTCGCTGCGGCCGAGACGGTAGCCCTCGACCCCGCGGCCCTCGGCGTAGCCGTCGTCGATGAGCTTGCCGTTGGTGCCGTTGTAGATGCGGGCCTTGAGCAGGACGGTGTCGGCCTTGGTCGCCGCGGGTCCGGTGCCCGGGGTCAGCACCTTGTGCTCGACGTCCGCGCTCTTGATCGGCGTGGCACCGAGCGCGACCTTGGGGACGGTCTTGAGGTCGACGGGGCCGGTCGCGCTGACGCCCTTGAGGGCGACCGACGCGGCCGCGGTCGTGGACGCGGTGCTCTGCCCGGCGCCGCCGGACTGCGAGCCGCAGGCGGTCAGGGTGGTGGCGCCCAGGGCGAGGGCGAGGACGGCGGCGGTACGGGCCGCGGGTCGGTGGGGACGCACAGGGGTGTCTTCCGTTCGGGTCTGGCGGTCAGTGACGGTGCCGGTCGGAGGGGCGGCAAACCCGGCCACTGTAACGCCGACGCCTAGGCGTCACCCACAGCGTCCTGACAGGTCGCCGTGCGATCGCGCCTGAGGCCCAGGGGGCTCAGAGCGGTCGCTGCACCACCGGCGAGCGCTCGATGGTCTCCATGAGCCGCTCGACGCGCTCGTCGACGGAGCGGAACGGGTCCTTGCACAGGACGGTCCGCTGCGCCTGGTCGTTGAGCTTGAGGTGCACCCAGTCGACGGTGAAGTCGCGGCCGTGGGCCTGCGCGGCGCGGATGAAGTCGCCGCGGAGCTTGGCCCGGGTGGTCTGCGGCGGCAGCACCTTGGCCTGGAAGACCTCGACGTCGGAGGCGACGCGGGCGGCGCGGCCGTGCTTCTGCAGGAGGTAGTGCAGGCCGCGTCGGCGGTTGATGTCGTGGTAGGCGAGGTCGAGCTGCTGGATGCGCGCGTCGCCGAGGGTCAGGCCGTGCTTGGCGCGGTAGCGCTCGATGAGCCGGTACTTGATGACCCAGTCGATCTCGGTCTCGATGGCGCCGAGGTCACCGGCACCGATCGCGTCGAGGGCCCGGCCCCACAGGTCGATGACCTGCTTGGTGTCCGGGCTGTCCATGCCCTCGCGGTCGACGAACTCGATGGCCTTGTCGAGGTACTCGCGCTGCATGTCGAGCGCGGACAGCTCGCGGCCGTTGGACAGGCGCACCGTGGCACGCCCCGTCGGGTCGTGGCTCATGGTGCGGATGGCCCGGATCGGGTTCTCCATCGACAGGTCGCGCATGACGACGCCGGCCTCGATCATCCGCAGGACGAGGTCGGCGCTGCCGACCTTGAGCAGGTTGGTCGTCTCGGACATGTTGGCATCGCCCACGATGACGTGCAGGCGGCGGTAGCGCTCCGCGTCGGCGTGCGGCTCGTCGCGGGTGTTGATGATGGGGCGGCTGCGGGTCGTCGCCGAGGACACGCCCTCCCAGATGTGGTCGGCGCGCTGGCTCACGGCGAACGACGCCCCGTGCGCGGTGGCGACGACCTTGCCCGCGCCGCACGTGATCTGCCGGCTGATGAGGAACGGGATGAACATGTCGGACACGCGCTGGAAGTCGCCGGTGCGCCCGAAGAGGTAGTTCTCGTGGCAGCCGTAGGAGTTGCCGGCCGAGTCGGTGTTGTTCTTGAAGACGAAGATCTCGCCCTCGACGCCGTCGTCGCGCAGGCGCCCCTGGGCGTCCTCGACGAGGCCCTCGAGGATGCGCTCCCCCGCCTTGTCCTGGATGACGAGCTCGCGGACCGAGTCGCACTCGGCCGTCGCGTACTCCGGGTGCGAGCCGACGTCGAGGTAGAGGCGGGCGCCGTTGCCGAGGAAGACGTTGCTCGAGCGGCCCCAGGCGACGACGCGGCGGAACAGGTAGCGCGCCACCTCGTCGGGCGTGAGCCGCCGCTGACCCTGCGTCGTGCAGGTGACCCCGTACTCGTTCTCGATCCCGAAGATCCGCCGCTCCATGCACCAACTCTAGGCACCGTCTTCCGCCCCGGGCGTAGGACGTGCCGCCTTCGGTGCGCCGAGGGCGTCCGCGTGGTCTGCTGGCGCCATGACCTCACCCGCGTCCTCGGTCCTCGTCCTCGGCGGCACCTCCTGGCTCGGCGGCCGTGTCGCCGCCCTCGCCCGCGACGCCGGGCACGACGTCACGTGCCTGGCCCGTGGCGAGTCCGGCACGGTGCCGGACGGCGTCACCCTGGTGCGGGGCGACCGGTCCCGGCCCGACGCCTACGCCGGCCTGCCCGTCCGGCGCTGGGACCTCGTCGTCGACGTCTCCCGTCAGCCCGGGCAGGTGCGCGGGGCGGTCGCGGCGCTCTCGGACCGCGCGGACGCGTGGGCGTTCGTCAGCTCGTGCTCGGTCTACGCCTCGCACGCCGAGCACGCCGCCGACGAGTCGGCCGCCGTGCTGCCGGCACTCGAGGCCGACGAGGCGCCGGTCGAGCAGTACGGCGAGGGCAAGGTCGCGTGCGAGCAGGCGGTCCTCGGGGCCCGCGACGGCGCCGCCCTCGTCGCCCGCTCGGGACTCATCGTCGGATCGGGCGACCCGAGCGAGCGCTTCGGCTACTGGCCCTCGCGCTTCGCCCTGGCCGCCCGCGACGGCGGACCGGTCCTCGTGCCCGAGCAGACCGGCCGGCCCGTCCAGTGGGTCCACGTCGACGACCTGGCTGCGTGGCTGCTGTTGGCCGGGCTGGCCGGGACCACGGGCGTCTTCAACGCCTCCGGGGCCACGATGCCCCTCGGCTCGGTGCTCGACGCGGCCGCGGACGCGTCGGGGTTCGCGGGCGAGCGGGTGCCCGTGAGCGACGAGGCGCTCGCAGCCGCATCGGTCGAGGAGTACATGGGGCCGCGCTCGCTGCCCCTGTGGCTGCACGACGTCGACTGGCTCGGCTTCCAGGACCGCGACACGTCGGCGGCCCACTCCCTCGGGCTCGCCCAGCGCCCGCTCGCCGACACGGTGCGTGACGCGCTCTCCTGGGAGGAGCACCTCGGGCTGGACCGTCCGCGCACCCGGGCCGGGCTCGACCGGGCCGACGAGCTCGCGGTCATCGCCGGGCTCGCTTCTCGCTGAGACGGATCCGGTTCAACCAGTCGGCGCGAGGGCCGCGTAGTCCGAGCGCGCCACCGGCGCAGACGTCAGGGCACCGCGGGCGTCCGGCACCGGCACGACGCGCGTGCCGCTGACGAGCTGCACGTCGCTGGCCAGGGTGTTGGCGCTCACGGTGAAGACGATCTGCGCGACGGCCAGCTGCTGGTCGCGCAGAGCCAGCCGGTCGAAGCCCGTCGGGACGGTGACGCGCGCGGTGCCCTGCATCGTGAGGTCGGCCGTCAGCGAGCGCGTCGACACCGGCACCGCCGAGCGCAACCCGTTGGCGAGCTCGACCTCGTTGAGCGGCTGGGTCAACGCGTCGAGCACCGGTCCCATCCCGATGCCCTCCGGCACGGTCCGGGTGACCCGCTGGAGCCGGTCGCCGTGCACGAGGTAGACCTGCATCGTCAGGGGCACGGCGTCGGTGCGTACGGTGCTGCTCACCCGGTCGGGGCTCGGTGGCTCGGGCAGCTGGAGCGGCACCGGCTCGGCCTGCGGCGCCAGGGTGCAGGCCGCCGGCAGGAGCCCGGCCGCCACGGCGAACCCGGCCGCGGCGAGGCGCCGGCCCCACCCGGATCGGCCGGAGCGACCCGGCTCGCCGGTGCCCCGGGCGTGCTCAGCGAAGCGGGAGGTCGACGACAAGTCGGGCACCCCCCTCCGGCGACTCCTCGGCGTGCACCGTGCCGCCGTGGGCGGCGACGTGGCGCTGGACGATGGCCAGGCCCAGGCCGACGCCCTGGCCCGAGTCGCCGCCGGCCCGGGCGAACCGGTCGAACACCCGGGTGCGCTGGGCGGTGGCGATGCCCGGGCCGGCGTCGTCGACGGTGATGTGCGCGGCGTCCCCGATGCGTTCCACCCGCACCTGCCGGCAGCCCCCGCCGTGCGTCTCGGCGTTGCCGACGAGGTTGGCGACGACCCGCTCGAGGCGTCGCTTGTCGACGGCGCCCACGAGGTCGGCGCCCTCGACGTGGGTGACGGCGCGTCCGGCGGCGGCGTCGGCGGCCCGACGCGTCAGCTCGCCGACGTCCGCGCGCTCGAGGACGAGCCCCTCCCCCGCGTCGTGGCGCGAGATCTCGAGCAGGTCGACGACGAGGGTGCGGAACCGGGCGAGGTCGTCGGCGAGCAGGTCGACCGGCTCGCGCACCGAGTCCGGGAGCAGGGCCCGCCGGTTCGTGATGACCTCCATCGAGTTGAGCATCGTCGTCAAAGGGGTGCGCAGCTCGTGGCTCACGTCGACGGCGAACCGTGAGTCGGCCTGCACCCGGTGCTCGAGCTCGTTCACGGTCCGGTTGAACGACACGGCGAGCGGGTCGAGGTCGGGGTCGCCGCGCGGCACGAGCCGGGCGTCGAGGCGCCCGCCGGCGACGTCGCCCGCGACCCGCGTCAGCTCGGTCAGGGGCCGCAGCGCGACGCCGCTCGCCCGACGCCCGAGAGCCGCGCCGACGAAGGTCGTCACCACGGCCACCGACGCGAGGACCAGCCCCATCGTCGTCAGCGTCTGGTCGAGCTCGACGAGCGAGAACACCTCGAAGACCGCCTCGCCCGGACGCCCCACCGGCATCCCGACGGCGAGGTAGAGGCCGCCGTCGACGCCGAGCCGCTGCGTGGCGCCCTCGCCGTGCGAGACCGTCGAGAGCAGCGAGTCGGGGATCGCGCCCGGTGCGAGCTCCGACTTCGTGCCGTACCACTTGCCGTCGACGAACACCACGGACGCCGCGGCGTCGTTCGAGGGCAGTCCGCTGACGACCGATGCCGGCGAGGCGCCCGGCCGGGCCAGGGCGACGTCCAGGGAGGCACGGTCGAGCGCCGTCTCGGTGACGGCCACCTGCTCCCGCTGGGCGAGCAGGTAGCGCGACACGACGACCCACGACACGACCGAGAGCAGTGCCGAGATGGCGAGCGCCAGCAGCCCGAAGGAGAGCTCGAGACGGGCCCGGAGGGAGAGCGAGCGCCACGGTCGTGCCCTGCGCCGTGGGCGCGAGACGCTCTGCGCCGCAGGCACGTTCGCCGCCCTCAGCCCGCGAGCCGGTAACCGAGGCCGCGAGCGGTGACGACGTGCCGCGGGTTGGCCGGGTCGCGCTCGACCTTCGTGCGCAGGCGCCTGATGTGCACGTCGACGATGCGGCTGTCGCCGAAGTAGTCGTAGCCCCAGACCCGGTCGAGCAGCTGCTCCCGGCTGCAGATGCGGCCCTCGGCCGTGGCGAGCTCGACGAGGAGCCGGAACTCGGTGCGGGTCAGGCCGACCGGCGCGCCGGAGAGCGTCACGACGCCCTCCTCGACGCCGATGACGAGGTCGCCGCTCACGATCTGGCGCGGCGCGCGACCGCCGAGCAGCGGTTCGGTCCGTCGCAGCAGGGCGCGGATGCGGGCCGCGAGCTCCTTGGCGACGAGGGGCTTGGTGACGTAGTCGTCGGCGCCCGACTCGAGGCCGGCGACGACGTCGTGGCTGTCGGTGCGCGCCGTGACCATGATGACCGGCACCTCGCTGCCTCGGCGCACCTCGCGGCACACCGAGAAGCCGTCGCGGTCGGGCAGCATGAGGTCGAGCAGCACGACGTCCGGCTCGCCCTCGGCGAGCCGCTCGAGGCACTGCCGGCCGTCGGCCGCCTCCAGCACCGTGAAGCCCTCGTCCTCGAGGGCCAGCCGCAGGACGCGTCTGACTCGGGCGTCGTCCTCGACGAGAAGCACCCGTCGCCCCATGGCGTCAATATACGTCTGCGCCCATCACGGATCTGGAAGACGAACGGGTCCGTGACGGCTACGTGACCACCGGGAGCGCCTGTGTGACGGTCACTTTGCGATCTCGTGACATCGCCGCGGACGCCGTCGGCGCCGCACCTCGACGTGCCTAGCGTGGCGACGACGGCCGCCTGACCACCGGCGGCCGCACCGGCCGGCGGTCGGTGACCCCGACACCAAGGGAGAACGAGATGCCACACAGGACGTGGCCCGCGGGGGCCCTGGCGGCCGTGACCGCCGGCTGTCTCACGCTCGCCGCCTGCACCTCCAGCGGCGGAACCGGCGGCACCACGACCGGCGCCAACGGGGGCTCCTCGGCGACGCCGGTCAAGGGCGGGACGCTCAACATGCTGGGCAGCGGCGACGTCGACTACATGGACCCGAACGTCAGCTACTACTCCATCGGCTACCTCGCCCTGCGCATGTGGAGCCGACAGCTGTTCACCTACCCGGCGCTCGACGGACAGACGACCAAGCCGGTGCCCGACCTGGCCGAGGCGGTACCGACGCAGGGCAGCGGGATCAGCAACGACGGCAAGGTCTACACGATCAAGATCCGCACCGGCGCGAAGTGGAACACCTCACCGCCCCGCCAGGTGACGGCGGCCGACATGGTGCGCGGGGTCAAGCGCACGTGCAACCCGGTGCAGCCCTTCGGCGGACTGCCCGACTACGAGAACCTCATCGCCGGGTTCAAGGCGTTCTGCGACGGGTTCGCCAACGCCGGGAAGACGCCGGCGGCCCTGTCGGCCTACATGGAGAAGACGCCGTTGCCCGGTGTCGTCGCCAAGGACGACCAGACCGTCGTCTTCACCCTGAACAGCCCGGCCAGCTACTTCGTCGACATGCTGACGCTGTCGGCGTTCTCGCCGGCGCCCAAGGAGTTCGACTCCTACCTGCCGGGGAGCGCCGAGCTGGGCCAGCACACGGTGTCGGACGGCCCGTACCAGATCGACTCGTACACGCCGACGAAGAGCATCAACTTCAGCCGCAACCCTGCGTGGGACGGCGCCACCGACCCGGTCCGCAAGGCCTACGTCGACAAGATCGTCATCAACGAGACGGTGACCCAGGACTCGACCCAGCAGCAACTGCAGACGGGGACGCCCAGCGCCGACATGGAGTTCGACAACTTCCCGCCGCCCTCACAGCTGCCCGCGCTCATCGCCAAGAAGGACCCGAACCTGAGCATCGGGCCGTCGGCGTCGTCGAACCCGTACATCGTCTTCAACACGGCCTCGCCCAGCAACAACAAGGCGATGCAGAACGTCAAGGTGCGCCAGGCGATCGAGTACGCGCTCAACCGGACCAACCTCATCCAGGTGCTCGGCGGGCCGAACCTCAACGAGGCCCTGAGCCACGTGCTCCCCTCGGTCATCGTCGGCGGTGAGCAGAACTTCGACCTCTACCCGTACGACGCGGCCAAGGCCAAGCAGATGCTGTCCGACGCCGGGTTCCCGAACGGTCTGACGGTCAAGATGCTCTACCGCAACTCCTCGCAGGGCAGCAGCAAGGTGTTCCAGACGGCCCAGCAGGACCTGTCCAAGGCCGGCATCACCGTGCAGGGCGTGCCCTCGCCGAACGCCGACTTCTACACCAAGTACCTGCAGGTGCCCTCGGTCGCCAAGCGCGGCGTCTGGGACCTCGCGGTGGCCGGGTGGGGTGCCGACTGGTACGGCAACGCGGCCCTGTCGTTCTTCAACCCGCTGTTCTCCGGTGAGCCGTCCTTCCCGCCCGTCGGCAGCAACTTCGGGCTCTACGACAACCCGGGCACGAACGCCCTCATCCAGCAGGCCGCCGAGGCCCCGACGCAGGAGGGCGCGGCCACGCTGTGGGCCAAGGCCGACCGGAAGGTGATGGAGGACGCACCGTTCTTCCCGATCACCAACCCGAAGCAGCCCAACTACCACGCGAGCCAGGTCATGAATCCGGTCTACGTCCCGTCGATGCAGAACTACGACCCGACGAACGTGTGGCTGACGGCCGACAAGCAGGGTGGCTGACGGTCTCCGGCACCGAGCGTCACACTTCCCAACCGCCATCCCCGTGGGCCCACCGGGCCCACGGGGAACCCTCCGGAAAGGCGATCCGATGGCCCTGCTCGAGGTGCGCGACCTGTCCGTCTCCTTCGACACGCCCGACGGGGTCGTCCGGGCCGTGCGCGGCCTGTCCTTCCACGTGGAGCGCGGCACGACCCTCGCCATCGTCGGCGAGTCGGGGTCGGGCAAGAGTGTCGCGACGCAGACGATCACCGGGCTGACGCGCGGGGCGCGGGTGTCGGGGTCGGCGACGTTCGACGGCGTCGAGCTGCTCGGCGCGCCGGCCAAGACCCTCCAGCGCATCCGGGGCGCCCGCATCGGGATGATCTTCCAGGACCCGCTCTCGAGCCTGCACCCGTACTACACGGTGGGGTGGCAGATCGTCGAGATGATCAAGGCGCACCGGCCCGACACCGCGACCGCCACGGCCCGGGCCCGAGCGGCCGAGCTGCTCGCCCTCGTCGGGATCCCCAATGCGGCCGGACGGCTCGACGACTACCCGCACCAGTTCTCCGGGGGCATGCGCCAGCGCGCCATGATCGCCATGGCGATGGCGCTCGACCCGGCCCTGCTCGTCGCCGACGAGCCGACGACGGCGCTCGACGTCACGGTCCAGGCCCAGGTGCTCGGGGTCATGCGCCGGCTCCAGGAGGAGTTCGGCACCGCGATCGTCCTCATCACCCACGACCTCGGTGTCGTGGCGCAGATGTCCGACGACGTCGTCGTCATGTACGCCGGCCGCGCCATGGAACGGGCCCCGCGGCGGACCATCTTCTACCTCGGGCACCACCCCTACACCCGCGGGCTGCTCGCCTCGCTGCCGGCGCAGGGCGGCACCCGGGCCCGCCTGACGCCGATCAGCGGCACCCCGCCCTCGCTCATCGAGCCGCCGGCCCGCTGCCCCTTCGCGCCGCGCTGCCCCCACGCCTTCGACCGGTGCTGGCGCGAGCTGCCGGTCCTCGAGCCGGTCGCCAACGACCCCGACCACACGTCGG
>Ga0164308_10001621_pt1 | contig 12007 bp, 9 predicted proteins | sample Whisoiple_246_MG_FD_109983 | JGI IMG/M metagenome (GOLD analysis project Ga0164308, IMG submission 109983) | Soil microbial communities amended with fresh organic matter from upstate New York, USA - Whitman soil sample_246_MG | ecosystem: Environmental > Terrestrial > Soil > Unclassified >... | reverse complement strand
GTGGCCGGCTTTCGGGCCGCGACCGATCCGGCGCCGACCGAGTCCGCGGCCGGGCCATCGTCAGGTTCGGGTCAGCCGGTCGATGCGATCGTCGCCGACGGCGGCGATCCGATCGTGGTGGACCTGACAGCGCGGTTGCCGGAACCGTTGCGGGTGATGGGGTGGGCTGCGGTGAAGGTGATCCCGGTCGGATACCAACACCTGCGAATCGACGAGCGGATGCCACACAGCTGGAACGTGCCGCGGCTGGCATCGGCGACGGATCGCACCGGGGTACCGGCCCGGGCGCCCTGGCCGCGAGCCACCGACGAACCCCACCGGCCGCATCCCCTGCCCTGAGACCAACCTGCCCAGCAGACGGCCGAGCGTGATCAACTGTCCCGGTGGATGCGGCGCCGATCGAGAACGTCCTCCGGCTCCGGCTGGAGATCTCGTACGACGGCACCGATTTCTCCGGCTGGGCGATCCAGCCCCGGCTGCGGACCGTGGCAGGCGAGCTGACCGACGCGCTGCAGATGGTGCTCCGACACCCCGTGCGGCTGGTGGTGGCCGGGCGGACCGACGCCGGCGTGCATGCCTCCGGGCAGGTCGCGCACGTGGACGTGGACACCGACGCGCTGCTCGCGTTGACCCCGCGCCGCCGACCGGGCGCCCCCGATGACGTCGTCAATCTCCAGGCTGATCTCCCGGCCGATCTCGCAAGCGGTCTGCCGGCCGATCTCCCGGCCGCGTCCAACGGTCTGCTGCGCCGCTTGGCCGGCGTCCTACCACCCGACGTCCGGGTGCGCGCCGTCGCACCGGCGGCACCGGGTTTCGATGCCAGGTTCTCGGCGCTGCGCCGGCATTACCGCTACCGGATCGGCACCGCCGAGTGGGGCGTCGAGCCGGCCGACCGTGCCTTCGTGCTCGCCCGGCGGCGGCCGTTGGACGCCGAGGCGATGGCCCTGGCGGCGTCCGCCTTGATCGGGCTGCGCGATTTCGCCGCCTTCTGCCGGCCCCGGGAGGGTGCCAGCACCGTGCGCGACCTGCAGGAGCTGAGCGTCCGGCGATTCGGCGATGAGGTGCAGATCGACGTCACCGCAGACGCTTTCTGCCACTCCATGGTGCGAGCCCTCGTCGGGTCGTTGATCAGCGTCGGCGAGCTGCGGGTCCCGGTCGGCCGCCCGGCGGCACTGCAGGCGGCCGGCGAGCGCAGCGCGGAGATCCACGTCGCGGCCGCGCACGGGTTGACGCTGCTCGCGGTCGACTACCCGCCGGTGGCCGAGTTGGCCGCCCGGGCGAAGATCACCAGGGCGCATCGCGGTGTGGGTGATTCGCCCGGATCGCCCGACGATCTACGGTAGGACATCGCGGGGTCGAACAGAGCGGAGCGCCGGTGGTCGAGAACGGCGACGGAGCGGACGTCGCGGGCAAGCCGGAACCGGCACCGGCGCCGTCACCCGGAACCGCTCGCCGCCCGTTGCTCGCCGTGAAGGCCTGGCTTTCCGACATCCGGCCCCACAAGAAGGATCTCAAGTCCGATGTGCTGGCCGGCCTGCCGGGCGCGATCAGTTCGGTGCCGGACGGCATGGCGACCGCCCTGCTCGCCGGCGTCAACCCCGCCTACGGCCTCTTCGCCTCGTTCTCCGGGAAGATCGGCGGTGGCCTGTCGACCAGCACCAAGCTGATGGTCGTCACCACCACCACCGCCGCGTCGTTGGCCGCCGGGTCGGCCCTGAGCGAGATCCCGGCGGAGAACCGGGACAGCGCGCTGATCACGCTGACCATCCTGACCGGTGCGGTGATGATCGCCGCGGGGCTGCTGCACCTGGGCCGCTACATCCGGTTCGTCTCCCGCTCGGTGATGCTCGGGTTTCTCACCGGGGTCGCGGTGAACATCATCCTCGGCCAGTTGGCCGGGCTGGTCGGGTCGCCCACCGAGGGCGGCGTCGCCGTCGAGAAGGCCGTGTACGTCGTCACCCACCCGACCGGCTTCATCGCCGCGTCATCCATCGTCGGGGTGTCGGCTCTGGCGGTGATGTTCCTGCTGAGCCGGACCAGGCTGGCCCTGTTCGCCGCGCTCATCGCCGTCGTGGTGCCGACCGTGGTGGTCGCGGTGATGGGGCTGGACGTGGTGGAGACGGTGGCCGACGTCGGGGTGATCCCCAGCGGCCTGCCGCCGCTGGTGCTGCCGCACCTGTCCGATCTCACCGTGGGGGTGGTCAGCGGCGCCTTCGCCATCGCGGCGATTGCGCTGATCCAGGGTGCGGGGGTGGCGGAGGCTGCACCGAACCCGGACGGCACCACGTCCAACACGAACCGTGATTTCATCGGCCAGGGCGTGGCCAATCTGACGTCCGGCTTCTTCCACGGCACTCCGGTCGGCGGGTCGGTCAGCACCACGGCGTTGAACATCGCCGCCGGGGCACGCAGCCGGTGGGCATCGATCTTCGCCGGGTTGTGGATGTTGCTGATCCTGCTGGTGTTGTCGCAGGCGGTCGGGATGGTGCCGATGCCGACCCTGTCCGCCGTGCTGATCTTCGCGGCCGTGATGTCGCTGCGGTTCGGCGACATCGGGATCGTCTGGAAGACCAGCTACACCGGCAAGATCGGGATGATTGCAACCTTCGTCTCGACCCTGCTGCTGCCGGTCGCGGCAGCGGTCGGGGTCGGGCTGATCTGCTCCCTGGTGCTGCAGTTGAACAAGGAGCAGATGGACCTGCGGGTGGTGCGGTTGATCCGCAACCCGAACGGCGACGTCATCGAACAGCCGGTTCCGTCGACCCTGCCCGACGCCGAACCCGTCGTGCTGGACGTCTACGGCAGCCTGCTCTACGCCGGCGCCAGGACGCTGGGTGCCAAACTGCCCGATCCACACACGGCGACCCGTCCGGTGGTGATCCTGCGGCTGCGCGGCCGGACGTCGCTGGGCTCGACCTTCTTCGGGGTGATCGCCGGGTATGCCGACGCACTCGAGGCCGCCGGCGGACGGCTGTACCTGTCAGGGGTGCAGCAGGACATGGTCGACCGGTTCCACCGCAGCCAGGTACAGGACGTCCAGGGCAAGATCAAGATCTTCAACGCCACCGAGGTCCTGGGCGCATCGACCGCCGCGGCGGTGCAGGACGCACAGACCTGGCTGATCGGTACGGCGCAGGACGATGCGGCCGACGACCCGCCCGAGGACGGCGCACCCGGCACGGATGCGGCACCATCGGCGTCGTGAGGGCAGGCTCACCGGGTGATCCGGCGTCGGTCGACGTGCGGTTTTGACCTTGCCGTCGCAGGGACGGTAGTCTGGCTAGTCGGTGTGCCGCGTGGCAACGCGCGGCGGTTCTTTTGCGTGTGCTTGTCGGGCGTGCAGAGCCGCATGGTGCAGTGGGGTCTGGGCTCGTTCGAGAGCATTGGATCACGCAGTGCCGCGCACCACGTGGGGGCACCCGCCCCGGCAGGACCACATGGACGACACCCGATAACGAACGAAGAGGCATATTCGTGCGCACGTACAGCCCCAAGCCCGGCGATGTCACCCACGCCTGGCACGTGATCGACGCGACCGACGTCGTGCTCGGCCGGCTGGCCAGCCAGGCTGCGCAGCTGCTGCGTGGCAAGCACAAGGCGATCTACGCCCCGCATGTCGACACCGGCGACTTCGTCGTCATCATCAACGCCGGCAAGGTGGCCATCTCCGGTAACAAGCGGGACGGCAAGTTCCTCTACCGCCACTCCGGATACCCGGGCGGCCTGCGCAAGCAGACCGTCGGCGACCTGCTGGACACCAAGCCGGAGCGGCTCGTCGAGAAGGCCGTCATCGGGATGCTCCCGCACAACTCGCTGGGCCGGTCGATGGCCCGCAAGCTCAAGGTCTACGCAGGCCCCGAGCACCCGCACCTGGCTCAGCAGCCACAGCCGTTCGAGATCATCCAGGTCGCTCAGTGACGCTGGCTCCCAGCCGCGTCGCAGCCCCGTACACCACCGCACCCAGAACAGCGAGATGAGTCAGTCAGTGAGCCAGAACCCCGAAGCTGCCGTCGAGGAAGAACTCGAGTTGGCCGAAGACGTCGCCGAGGCCGTCGAGGTCCTCGACGAGGAAGCCGCGACCGACGAGGCGCCCGAGGTGGTCCCCGCCGTCGTGCTGCCGATCGCAGTCGACCGCCCGGTGCAGACCGTGGGCCGTCGTAAGGAAGCCGTCGTCCGGATCCGCCTCGTCCCGGGCAACGGCACGTTCACGCTGAACGGCCGCTCGCTGGACAACTACTTCCCGAACAAGGTGCACCAGCAGCTCATCAAGGAGCCGTTGGTCATCCTGGAGAAGGGCGAGATCTACGACGTCATCGCCCGGCTGCACGGCGGCGGCGTCACCGGCCAGGCGGGTGCGCTGCGTCTGGCCATCGCCCGTGCGCTGATCGAGTTGGACGAGACCGACCGTCCGCCGCTGAAGAAGGCCGGCTTCCTCACCCGGGACGCCCGCGCCACCGAGCGCAAGAAGTACGGCCTGAAGAAGGCCCGCAAGGCTCCCCAGTACTCGAAGCGCTGACGCCCTCGTGGGCCGTCTGTTCGGTACCGACGGTGTGCGAGGTCTGGCCAACGCCGACCTGACCCCGGAGCTCGCCCTGCGCCTGGCCACTGCGGCCGCGCAAGTGCTCGGCGAGCGCCGGGGTTTGGCGTCCCCGGCCCCGCTGCCGGAGCGCCGGTCGCGACCCGGTGGCCGCCGTCGCGGTGATGTCGCACGAGCCGTTGCCACCGCTGCCCGGCAGGCAAGCCCGAGTCGGCCGTTGGCCGTCCTCGGTCGCGATCCGCGGGCCAGCGGGGAAATGCTGGAAGCCGCCGTTGCGGCAGGTCTGGCCTCGGCCGGTGTCGACGTGGTGTTGCTCGGCGTCCTGCCGACGCCAGCGGTCGCGTTTCTCACCGCCGACATGGGCGCCGACCTCGGCGTGGTGATCTCGGCGTCGCACAACGCCATGCCGGACAACGGGATCAAGATCTTCGCGGCCGGCGGCCTGAAGCTGGATGACGCGGTCGAGGACGCGATCGAATCCCGGATGGTTGCGCTGGGCCCATTGCCCACCGGCGACGGCGTCGGCCGGATTCGACGTGCCGTCGACGCCGACCGCCGCTACCTGGATCACCTGCTGATCGCCACCCCCAACCCGCTCGGCGGACTGCGGGTGGTCGTCGACTGCGCCCACGGTGCCGCGTCCGACCTCGCGCCCGAGGTGTACCGCAGGGCCGGCGCCGAGGTGGTCGTCATCGGCGGCAGCCCGGACGGTCTGAACATCAACGCCGGCGTCGGATCGACCTACCTGTCGGGGCTCCGCGAAGCGGTGGTCGCTGAGCAAGCGGACCTCGGCATCGCCCACGACGGCGACGCCGACCGGTGTCTGGCGGTCGCCGCCGACGGCACCGATGTGGACGGCGACGTCATCCTGGCGCTGCTGGCGATGTCGCTGCGCGATCGCGGCCATCTGGTGGACGACACCGTGGTGGCGACCGTGATGGCCAACATCGGCTTCCACCAGGCCATGGAAAAGGCCGGCATCACCGTGCGGACCACCGGTGTCGGTGACCGCTACGTGCTGGAAGAGATGCGGGCGGGCGGGTTTTCGCTCGGTGGCGAGCAGTCGGGACACCTGATCCTGGCCGACCACGCCACCACAGGTGACGGCCTGCTCTCCGCGTTGCACCTGATGGCGGCTGTCGCTGCTGCCGGACGTCCGCTGGCCGAGCTCGCCACCGTGGTCACCAAGTTCCCGCAGGTCTTGATCAACGTCAGGGTCAGCGACAAGGAAGCCGTCGCGTCCGCGCCGGGGGTGCTGGCAGCGGTGGCCAGGGCCGAATCGGAACTGTCCGGCTCCGGTCGAGTCCTGCTGCGCCCGTCGGGCACCGAGTCGTTGGTCCGGGTGATGGTCGAGGCCGGCACCGCCGAAGACGCGCAGCGGATCGCCGAACAGGTCGCCGAGGTCGTCGCCGGGGTCTGAGCTCCCTGTCGCGTGCCAGTTGGGCAGACTTATCGCGCGTTTTCGGGCCCGGAACGCTCGATTTCTCGCCTCAACTCAGCCCCCCACGGCGCCGCGGTGTCGGAGTTCGAACCCGATCTGCTGGACCAGCGCGTCCCGGCCGGACCAGAGCATGGGCGCCGTCACTGACAGCACGGTCCAACCCTGGGCCGCCAAGGCGTTGTGCCGGGCCCGGTCGTTGGTCAACGCGCGGCCGGTGTGGAATTCGACGCCTTCGTACTCCAGCGCCACCTTGATCCGGGGCCAGGCCAGATCCAGTCGGAACCACCGTTCGTTGGCGCACTGCACCCAGAATTGCGGTTCCGGCGGCGGAAAGCCGGCGTCGTGACAGACCCAACGCAGCCACGATTCCGGTGGCGATTCCGCTCGTGGGTCGGCGAGCGGGACCAGCGTGCGGACCAGCCCGATCCGCGTCAGATGCGACTCGTCCGCGACCGCGGCCAGCATCTCCCTGCTGCTGCTGGCGGATCGCAACGCCGCGTCCAACACCGCGAGCGCCCGTGGTGGGTTCGCTGCGGCGGCCGCCAACCGGACGGCGGTTTCGGCGGGATCGACAGCAGCGAATCGACGCTGTCGGAGCGGCCGGATCGGAGGCATGCGATGCACTTTCAGTGCGCCGAGGGTGGATCGGGCATCACCCAGGACGTGGGTGTCCGGATCGCGGTGCGTGCTGAAGCCGTGCAGCTCGGCAGCGGTGTCCAGGCAGGCCGTGACCGACCGTCCCAAGGTCAGTTCGGCGGCCGTCAATCGGGTGAGCACCGGGATCGGCTCGGCCACCGGTAGCAGCTGGGTTGCGCCCGGGCCCCGGGCGCCACGGCCAGGGGTCCGCGGAACAGCGTAGGCACCGTGCCACAGCTTCACGATTTCGCCATTGCGGATCGCCCTGCGCAACCAACGCTCACCAACGGCATCGCGGATCTGCTGTCCGGTGAGCGCCGAGTGTGGGGCCGCAGTGAGCTCGAGCAGTTCACCCGGTAGCGCGTTGCCGGCCGGTTGCTGGTCGAGGGAAGCCGCTCGGACGGGGGAGGCCACCGCAGCAGCCTGGCTCACCGCGGACGACGGTGACCACGCTGCGCCGAGATTGTGGATCGTTCTGCAGACCACCCGTAGTTGGGGGGACTTATCGAGCGCTTTTCGACCGTCAACGCTCGATTTCTCGCCCCAACTCCACCAGCCCGAACTCCACCAGCCCGAGCTCGGGCAGGACCTACAGTGCGGCAGCCGCGGCCAGGTCCCCGGCGGTGGGCAGGTGGTGCAGGTCCGGATCCTCGAGATCCTCGACGGTGGTCCCTTTGATCTTGTTCTCCAGTTCGTCCGCGAGCTGATCGGCATCGGTCAGGTACCGGATGAAGAAGGCCGAGGCCAGCATCCGAGTGACCTGCTGAACACGCTTGTCCGAGTCTGCGCCGATGATGTTGTTGACGAACGACTTGCCCTCGGACAGACCGAGATGCCCGCTGCCGTTCACCATCCGCAGCTGTGCCGGACCGGTGCAGGACTGGGCGATCCTCGCCCCGTCGGATTCGGCCATGTCGTCCTTCGAACCGATCAGGTGCAGGCTCGGCACCTCGACCCGGCCCGCAGCCTCGATCGCCGACGGGCGGGTCTCCGCGGCCGTCACCGTCACCACGGCCTTGATCTGGTCGTCCTTGGCCGCGGCCAGGATCGCCGCACCGCCGCCGGTCGAATGGCCGAGCACCCCGAGCCGTCGTAGATCCCCGCGGACCCGACCGGCGCCGAGGTCGGCGTAGGCGATGATGCGCATCGCGCGGGACATGTCCAACGCCAGCCCCTGGTGGGACGAGAAGAAGCTGCGGTGGGTGTTGGGCGCGACCACGATGATGCCCCAGGAGGCCAGGTACCTCATGGTGTCGGCGTAACGATCCGCGCTCTGCAACCAGCCGTGGCCGACCGCCACGATCGGGCACCGCCGGCCGGAGGTCGGGGTGAAGATCAGCCCAGGCATGCCGGCGGGGCCGAGGTCACCGATGGCCACCCGATTGGGGCCGCGGTAGGCGAAATACTCCAGCGTCGGTCGCTTGATGCTGGGCGGCGGGCGCTTGGCCATCTGCTCCTCCGGTTCGGTGCTGCGCGCACGGCAGAGAGCCGTCGCACGCGCTCTCGTACAGTAGCCCGTGGCCGGAAGACGCTCAGGCCGAGGATTGACCACCACCTGATCAAGGAGTGCCGGACGTGGCGGACGACTTCGCGACCACCCTGCGGCGGCTGATCCGCGCCAGGTTCCCCCTGCTGTCGATCCAGACGGCCGAAGAATCCAGGGCGTTGGCCGAGATCGCCGCGGTGGTCGGCAATCGCACCCAGGTGGCGCCTGCGCGACAGGTCTACACCTGGTCGACGGCCAACGGCTTCGCCGCGCTCGGACAACCGGGCAACGCCGAGACCCGCACCCCGCATGCCGCGTTGACCGCGGCCGCCGCCCTCACCATGCCGAGCGTGGTGGTGCTGCTCGATCTGCACCCGTGGATGGGGACGAACGCCTCGCCGCCGGACACCCAACTGGTGCGCGCGCTGAAGGACACGGTCCGCTACTACAAGGACGGGCCGGTGCCGCGGACGCTGGTGCTGATCTCGCCGACGCCGCACATCCCGGCCGACCTGGAATCGCTGGTGACGCTGGTCGACTTCCCACTGCCCACCGAGCAGCAGATCCGGGCGACCCTGGACGGGATGATCGCCCGCAACTCCTCGGCCGGCGCGTTGAAGGTCGAACTCGGGGCCGCCGGTGCGGAGCGGTTGGCGAAGGCCGCCTTGGGATTGACCGCATTCGAGGCGGAAAACGCCTTCGCGCGGTCGATGGTCGACGACGGCCGGCTCACCGACGACGACATCGCCCTTGTCCAGGAGGAGAAGCGGCAGATCGTCCAGAAGTCCGGGGTGCTGGAGGTCGTCAAGGCCAACGTCAGCCTGGACGACATCGGCGGCCTGGAGAACCTGAAGACCTGGCTGCGCAAGCGGAACGGGTCATGGTTGGACGAGGCCGCCGCCTACGGACTCCCCGCACCGAAGGGTGTGCTGGTCACCGGGGTCCCGGGCTGCGGCAAGTCGCTGACGGCCAAGGCGATGGCGTCGGCCTGGTCGTTGCCGCTGGTCCGGTTGGACATCGGCCGGGTGTTCGGCGGCCTGGTCGGGGCGTCCGAGCAGAACATGCGGACTGCACTGCGCACCGCCGAGGCCATCGCACCCTGCGTGATGTGGATCGACGAGATCGAGAAGGGCTTCGCCTCCGGGGCGTCCGGCGCGGGGGACAGCGGCACCTCGGCGCGGGTGTTCGGCACCTTCCTCAGCTGGATGCAGGAGAAGACCGCCGCGGTGTTCGTGATGGCCACCGCGAACCAGATCGCCCTGCTGCCACCGGAAATGATGCGTAAGGGGCGGTTCGACGAGATCTTCTTCATCGACCTGCCGACCGACGTGGAGCGGCGGGTGATCTTCTCCATCCACCTCAAGGCCAGGCTCAAGGCCGGCCCGGCGCTGGGCGCGCTGGTCGTGGACGACCCGCTGCTCGATCGACTGGTGCAGGCGACCGAAGGCTTCTCCGGCGCGGAGATCGAGCAGGTGGTGATCTCGGCCTGCTTCGACGCGTTCAACGAGCGCCGGCACCTGACCGCCGAGGACATGTTGCACGGCATCGCCAACACCGTCCCGCTGTCGGTCACCCAGGCCGAACAGATCGCGGACCTGAGGGCGTGGGCCGACGTCCGCGCCGTCGCCGCCTCTGCACCGGAGGATCGCACCGGTTACACCACCCCGGAGCCCGGCGACGTCGCGCCGGTGGTGCCGCCGGAAGCCGTGCTCGCCAGGGGTGGCCGGGCCATCGAGGCCTGAACCGGGCATTTCGGAGCGGTGGTGTCCCGGGGAGGGCGGGGGCACCAGTTAGCCTTAGGCCCATGTGCGGCATCGTCGGTTACACCGGTCCTCATCAGGCCCTGCCCTTTGTCCTCGAGGGACTCCGCAGGCTGGAGTACCGCGGCTACGACTCGGCCGGGGTTGCCGTGCTGGACGGTGAGGGGCATCTGCACACCGCCAAGAAGGCCGGGGCGCTGGGCAACCTCGAGGCGTTCATCGACACCGGCGAGGTGGCGTTGAACGGGCTGACCGGGATGGGCCACACCCGGTGGGCCACCCATGGCGGACCCACCGATCGCAACGCTCACCCGCACACCGACGTCAGCGGCCGGGTGGCCGTCATCCACAACGGGATCATCGAGAACTTCCCGGTGCTGCGCAAACAGCTCGAGGCCGACGGCATCGAGATGCGCAGCGACACCGACACCGAGGTGGTCGCACACCTGCTCGGCGCCGCCTTCGACAACGGCCCCACCGCAGGTGACCTGCCGGCCAGCATGGCGGCCGTCTGCCGGGGACTCGACGGCGCCTTCACCCTGGTCGCGGTGCACGCGGACGCTCCGGGGGTGCTGGTCGCGGCCCGCCGCAACTCACCGCTGGTGGTCGGGGTCGGCGACGGGGAGATGTTCGTGGCCAGCGACGTCGCGGCGTTCATCGCCCACACCAGGGATGCCATCGAACTCGGCCAGGACCAGCTGGTGGTGATCACCCCGGACGGTTACGAGATCACCTCGTTCACCGGGGGCGAGGCCGTCTACACCGAGTTCACCGTGGACTGGGACCTGTCCGCCGCCGAGAAGGGCGGCTTCGACTTCTTCATGGACAAGGAGATCGCCGAGCAGCCGGCGGCCGTGGCCGACACCCTGCTCGGGCACTTCGACGGCACCCACATCGTGCTGGACGAGCAGCGCCTGTCCGACGAGGACCTCCGCTCGATCGACAAGGTCTTCGTGGTCGCCTGTGGCACCGCATTCCACTCCGGTCTGATCGCCAAGTATGCCATCGAGCACTGGTGCCGGATCCCGGTCGAGGTCGAGGTCGCCAGCGAGTTCCGTTACCGGGACCCGGTTCTCGACCGGGACACGCTAGTCGTCGCGGTCAGTCAATCGGGCGAGACCGCCGACACCCTTGAGGCGGTCCGGCACGCCAGGCGGCAGGGCGCCCGGGTACTGGCGGTCTGCAACACCAACGGCTCGCAGATCCCGCGGGAATCCGACGCCGTGCTCTACACGCACGCCGGACCGGAGGTCGGGGTGGCTTCGACCAAGGCATTCCTCGCCCAGCTCACCGCGAACTACCTGGTCGGGCTGGCGCTGGCCCAGGCGCGCGGCACCAAGTACCCGGACGAGATCAGGCGGGAGTTCGAACTGCTCAGCTCGATGCCGGAGGCCGTGGCGCAGACATTGGCGCTGATGGACCCGGTGCGCAAACTCGCGCAGGAGATCGCCCAGTCGAAGGCGGTGCTGTTCCTCGGCCGGCACGTCGGCTACCCGGTGGCACTGGAGGGTGCGCTCAAGCTGAAGGAACTGGCGTACATGCACGCCGAGGGCTTCGCCGCCGGTGAGCTCAAGCACGGCCCGATCGCACTGATCGAGGACGGCCTGCCGGTCGTCGTCGTCACCCCGTCACCGGTGAGCGATCCGCTGCTGCACTCCAAGCTGCTGTCCAACATCCGGGAGATCCAGGCCCGCGGTGCCAGGACCATCGTCATTGCCGAGGAGGGCGACGAGACCGTTGCCCCGTTCGCCGACTTCCTGGTCGAGCTACCGGTGGTGCCCAAGCTGTACCAACCGCTGCTCACCACCATCCCGCTGCAGGTGCTGGCGGCCGAGATCGCCAGGTCACGGGGCTACAACATCGACAAGCCGCGGAACCTGGCCAAGTCCGTGACGGTGGAGTAACCACCCGTGACGATGCCCCAGATCCCTGTCGGGGCAAGGGTTCTGGCGGTGGGTATCGACGTCGTGGCGGTCGAGCGATTCGCCGCGTCGATGGCCAGGACGCCGGCCCTGGCCGGCCGATTGTTCACCAGCCAGGAGCAGGTCACCGCGTCCGGGCACCCGCGCGGACCGGCGTCGCTGGCCGCCAGATTCGCCGTGAAGGAGGCGGCGGCAAAGGCGCTCGGCGTGCCCACCGGGATGGAC
>Ga0164308_10001620_pt1 | contig 12011 bp, 11 predicted proteins | sample Whisoiple_246_MG_FD_109983 | JGI IMG/M metagenome (GOLD analysis project Ga0164308, IMG submission 109983) | Soil microbial communities amended with fresh organic matter from upstate New York, USA - Whitman soil sample_246_MG | ecosystem: Environmental > Terrestrial > Soil > Unclassified >... | reverse complement strand
CGACCCGATCCGCCAGTCGGCGGACGCGAAGGAGGGCGCGCTCGCCTTCGTCGAGAAGCGCGAGCCGCGCTGGACCGGCGCCTGACGCACCGGTCGCGGCCTCAGGCCTCGCGGCGTACCAGCCTCGCGTGGGCGAGCCAGTCCCGTGCCTTCTCCGCGTGCGCGAGGTCGATGTGGGTGCCGCGGAAGCGGACCGCACCCTGGCCGTCGGCGACCGCCTTCTCCATGGTCTCCACCATCTCCTCGTAGTAGGCGACCTCCTCGTCCGAGGGCGTGAAGACGTCGTTGATGACCTCGACGTGCGAGGGGTGGATGGCGATCTGGCCCCGGAACCCCAGCTGCAGGCCGTAGTCCGCGAAGCCGCGCAGCCCCTCGAGATCCCCGAGGTCCTCCCAGAGCCCGGTCAGGGCGTGCAGCCCGTTCTGGCGGCAGGCGAGGAGGATGCGGCTGCGCAGGTAGAGCGTCTCGGTGCCCTCGGGTGACTGGCGGTAGCCGACCGCGCGGGCGATGTCAGCGTGCGCCGACGTCGGGCCGATCATCGCGCCGACCCGCGGCGACGCGGCGGCGATCTCGAAGCAGTTGGTGATCGCGTCGACCATCTCGACCGGGACGATCATCTCCAGGCCCTCGGCACCGTTGCGGGCCTCGAACCAGTCGATGAGCGTCTCCCAGCGGAGCACGTCGCTGGCGTCCTTGACCTTCGGCACGAAGAGGCCGTCGAGCTCGGGGCAGACGACCGCCTCGAGGTCCGCGCCGGCCAGCTTCGTGTCGAGCGCGTTGGGACGGACGAAGAGCCCGACGTGCGGCGCCTTGGCGCGCAGCGCGGGCAGCGTCTCGCGCACGGTGGCGCGGCTCGACTCCTTGAGGTCACCCGGGACGGAGTCCTCGAGGTCGAGCACGATGCAGTCCGCGCCGGCGGCGAGCGCCTTGTCCGCCCACTGGGGCTTGTGCGCCGGGACGAAGAGGATGGAGCGGTAGGGGTGCATCTCGACTCCTGCTCAGTTGCCGGCGGACCGGTCGTGGGTGTCCGCAGTGACGCCGAGCGCGCGCAGCTTGGCCTTCTGGACCCGCTCCGACGGCGTCTTCGGCAGCTCGTCGACGAACCGCAGGAAGCGGGGCACGGCGAAGGACGGGATCCGGCTGTCGCAATGCGCCCAGAGGTCCTCCGCCGAGACCTCCTCGCGCGTGATGACGTAGGCCATCACCTCGTCCTCCCCGGCCTCGCTGGAGGCAGGCACGGCGATGACGGCGCACTCCACCACGGCCGGGTGGGCGAGGATCGAGGTCTCGATCTCGTAGGAGGAGATGTTCTCGCCGCGGCGACGCAGCGCGTCCTTGAACCTGTCGACGAAGTAGAACCAGCCGTCCTCGTCGCGCCGGAGCGCGTCACCGGTGTGGAACCACAGGTTGCGCCACGCCTCGACGGTCTTGTCGGGCATGTTGAAGTAGCCCAGCGAGCAGAGGAACGGCAGCTTCGGCCGGATCACCAGCTCGCCGATCTCGCCGACCGCGACCTCCTCGTCGGTCTCCGGGTCGACCAGGGCGACGTCGAACCACTCGTCCGCGGCCAGAACCGCCGCGCCGGCCGGACGGTCCTCGCCGTACGGCGAGATGATCGGCGCCGAGGTCTCCGTCAGGCCGAACACCTCGACGAACGCCTCGATGCCGTAGCGGTCCCTCATCGGCTGGACCAGCGTGGCCGCCGTCGGCGCGGCGAAGACACACCGGAGCGGGTTGTCGGCGTCGTCCGCGCGCGGGTCCTGCTTCCAGATGAAGTCCATCATCACGCCGATGAAGTTGGTGACCGTCACCAGCGACTCACGGATCTGGTCGATCCAGCGGCTCGCGGAAAACTTGCTGCGGGTCACGAAGCGAGCGCCCGCGACCAGCGTCGGGTACGCCGCCATGAACTGCGCGTTGCCGTGGAAGAGCGGGGTCACCGACATCCAGGTGTCGTCGGCGGTCAGTCGCACGAGCGAGACGCACTCGTCGGCGAAGAAGTACATCTGGGCGTGCGGCATCGCGACGCCCTTCGAGGGCCCGGTCGTCCCGGAGGTGAAGAGCACCGAGGCGAGGTCCTGCGGGCGCACCTCGGGCAGCGCGAGGGTCCCGTCGACCACCTCGGCCGCGGTCGCGTCCTCGTCGAGCTCCTCCCACGGAGACGCCTCGAACCCGGCGCGGCGCAGCTGCTCGAGCGCCTCCTCGCGGTGACCCGTGTCGATCACCCAGAACTTGCGGATCGTCTTCGCGGCCTCCGGGATGTCGAGGAAGCGCGCGGCGAAGACGTCGTCGACGACCGCCAGCCCCGCCTCGACGGTGCTGACCTGGTGCGCCAGGAAGTCGTGCTCGTACGCCGTGTTGATCGGCACCTCGACCAGTCCCGCCACCGCGGTGCCGATCCAGCTCCGGACGAACTGCGAGGAGTTGATCGCGACGATCACGACCCGGTCGCCGGGCTCGGCGCCGGCCGCGAGCAGGCTGCGTCCGACCCGCTCACCGGAGGCGAGCATCTCGGCGTACGTCCAGGTGCGCTGCTCCTCCGGGCAGTCGAGCCAGACGGCGTCCGGACGGTGCGCCGCGTGGTGCCGGAGCACGGTCGGGAGCGCCCACTGGGAGCGGTCGGTGAAGGTGGGCGACAGGTCGCGGTAGTAGCGGAAGGTCACAGGTCCGTCCCTCGTCAGGACTTCCGGCGGCGGGCGCCACGGAAGTCGGGCTTGCGCTTCTCGAGGAAGGCCCGGGCTCCCTCGAGCATGTCCTCGCTGCCGATCGCCTGGATCAGCGCACCGAGGTTGGCGGCCATGTTGTCCCGGGACTGGTGCCACCACTGGTTGGAGCTCGTCTTCGCGATCTCGAGGTAGCGCGGGCTGAGCGCGTCGATCTCGTCCAGCCAGCGGTCCACGGCCGCGTCGAGGCCGTCGTCGGGGACGACCTCGTTGACCAGCCCCCAGTCGAGGGCCTGGGCGGCGCTGTAGCGCCGGCACATCATGGCCATCTCCTTGGCGCGGCGCTCCCCGATCTGCACCGCGAGCACGTTGGTCGCGCCGAGCACCGGCGCCGACCCCACCTTCGGACCGGTCTGCCCGAACGTCGAGCGCTCGGTGGCGATCGCGAAGTCGCAGGCCACCACCAGCTCGTTGCCCCCACCGGCCGCCGGGCCGTCGACGGCCGCGATCACGGGGCGCGGGCACGCGCGGATGGCGTCCAGGAGCCGGGCGGAGGTCGTGAACAGCTGGCGCAGCTGCGCGGGATCCGGGTCGCCGAGCTGGGTGAGCGCGCCACCGGCGCAGAAGCTGCCGCCGGCCCCGCGGACCACGACGGCGGTGGCCTCCGCGGCCCCCTCGATCGCCGCGATGAACGCGCGGGCCATCTCCAGGTCGTAGGCGTTGCGCCGCTCCGGCGCGTTGATCGTGATCCAGACGACGTCGCGCCGCTCGGCCACCTCGATGCTGCCCACCGGGACCTCCGTTCTCACCACCTATTGATGGTTTTCATGATCAACAATATCGTCAGTCGGAGCGCCCCGCAATGATCCCGCACCACGGGACCTGGGTGGGGCTCAGTGCTCGCGGCGAGCCCGGAACGCGGCGACCGCCTCGGCGTGCTCACGGGTGCCGAAGAGGAGCGCGACCGCCTCGACGGACTCCGGGAACCCGACCTCGGTGCCCCGGTTGAGGAAGGCCTTGCCGACCTGGACCGCGAGCGAGGAGTTGCCGGCGATCTCGGACGCCGTCGCCACTGCGGCCTCGAGCAGCTCGCCGTCGGGGTGGACCTCGTGCACCAGCCCGATCCGCTCGGCGAGCGCTGCGTCGACGACGCGCCCGGTGAGCGCGAGGTGCCGGGTCCAGGACCGGCCGATCACGTCGGGCCCGCGGACGATGCCGAAGCCGGGCATCAGCCCGACCGACGCCTCCTTGAAGGAGAACGTCGCGGACTCCGCGGCCAGCGCCACGTCGCAGGCCAGCGTGAGCTCCGAGCCCCCGCCGAAGGCGATGCCGTTGACCGCGGCGACCACCGGCACCGCGCACTTCTCCACCGACCCGAAGGCCTCGTAGACCCGCAGCAGGTGCGGCCGGACCCGGTGCACGTCCCCGGCCAGGTCGTGGAACATGTCGATGTCGCCGCCTGCCGAGAACGCGCGGCCCGACCCGGTCAGCACGACCGCCCTGGTCGGGTCGCCATCCTTGCCGAGGCCGGCCATCAGCCGGGTCAGCTCGGCGAACCACAGCTGGTCCATCGCGTTCAGCTTCTCCGGCCGTGCCATCGTCACCACCAGCACACCGTCGGGCCTGCGGTCCAGCGCGAAGCGCTCGTAGCTCATGCCCGCTCCCGGTCGTAGGTGTCCGCCGTGATGCCCGCGTCGCGCAGCTTGTACTTCTCGACCCGCTGGCTGGGCGTCAGCGGCAGCGCGTCGAGGAGGCGGACGTAGCGAGGGATCGCGAAGGACGTGAGGCGCCCGCGGCAGTGCGCGACCAGCTCCTCCGGGCCGACGGCCGCCCCGGGCGCGGGGACGACCGCGACCATCACCTCCTCCTCGGACAGCTCGGAGGAGACGCCGTACGCCGCGACCTGCCCGACGGACGGGTGCTCGGCCAGCACGCGCTCGACCTCCCAGGTCGAGACGTTCTCGCCGCGCCGACGCACGGTGTCCTTGACCCGGTCCAGGAAGGTCAGGAAGCCGTCCTCGTCGAGGACCCCGCGGTCCCCGGTGTGGAACCACAGGTTCCGCCACGCCTCGGCTGTCGCGACGCCGTCCCCCTCGTAGCCGTCGAACATCCATCCCGGCTGCTTCGGTCGGGCCACGACCTCGCCGGGGGTCCCCGCCGGCTGCGGCCGGTCCTGCCCGTCGACGACGGCGACCTGGTAGATCGCCGACTCGCGGCCGGCAGTGCCGACCCGGCGCCGCTCGGGGGGCATCTCGCAGACCAGGGAGACCTCGGTGCTGCCGTAGATCTCGGTCAGCCCGACCCCGAACCGCTCCTCGAACGAGTCGAAGATCTCGGCCGGGCACGGGGCTCCGAACGCCACCCGCACCGGGTTGTCACGATCGTCGGAGCGAGGCTGCTGCTTGTGCAGGATGCTCATCATCGCGCCCTGGTAGTTGAAGGCGGTGATGCCCTCGCGCCGGCAGATGTCCCAGAAGCCGGAAGCGGTGAACCGGCGGTGCATCAGCACGTCGGCGCCGGCCTCCAGACCAGCCATCACCGAGCAGTAGCGCGCATTCGAGTGGTAGAGCGGGAAGACGCTGTAGAGCCGATCCGCGGAGGTGTAGCCCATGAGCTCGACGGTGTGGAGGGCCAGGTTGACGTTGGCCCGGTGCGACAGCCGGGCGCCCTTGGGCGGGCCCGTGGTCCCGGACGTGTAGAGGATCACCGCCGTCGAGGTCGGGTCGACGTCTGGCAGTGCACCCGGCGCGTGCGCCAGCAGCTCTGCGAAGTCGCTGGCCGTGACCCCGGACCGCACGGTGCGCTCGTCCGCGCCGTCGTCGACCACCACGACGTGCTCCAGGGCCGCGTCCGCACCGAGCGCCCCTGCCAGCAGCGGCAGGAGCGACGCAGCGCACACTGCGACCCGGGCACCTGACTGTTCCAGGCAGTGGCGCACCAGCAGCGGTCCCGCGTCCGGGTTGAGCGGCACCTCGACGAGGCCGGCGCGGGCGATGCCGAACCACGCCTGCAGTGACGCGAGGCGCGCCGGCGTGAGCACCACGACCCGCTCCCCGGGGCGCAGGCCGAGGTCGAGCAGCCCGGCCGCCACCGCGTCCGCGTCGCGCAGGAGCGCGGCCGCGTCGGTGCTCTCGTCCTCGACGACCACCCGCCCACTCCGGGCCGGGTCGGCCGCGACCACCTCCAGCCAGGCGCCGATGCTCAGGTCGCTGGTGCGGACGTCGTCGACGATGGGCACGTGCGGGTCACTCCCCGGACGCGCCGCCGCGGCCGTCACCCGCGAGGCGGCTGGAGTCGTGGGACGCCGTGACCCTCGTGGGGACGACCTCGATGACGACCCGGTTGGGGCTGTCGAGCAGCCGGACGAACGCCTCGGGGTCGTCGGGGGCGAGGCGCGGCGCGAGCCGGCCCACGGCGTCCATGACGACCACGCGGTCCCGGTGCACGGTCGCCGCACCCCGCAGCGCCACCATCCGTCGTCCGGGCAGGTCGGTCCCGGTGTTGGAGACGACCACGGCGACGTGGGGGTCGGAGTCGACCCCGCGCACCTGTCGGCGGCCCTCGACCGTCGCGAACCAGAAGTGTCCGCGTTCGTCGACGAGGAAGCTCATCACCACCGCGGTCGGCAGACCGTCCTGCAGGAACGTCAGCACGCCCTCGGTCTGGGCGTCCCAGAGCTCCTGCTGACCGGTGATGCTCAGCCTGGCCTCGGCCAGGTCCTCGATGTGGCGCTCACCGGGGCGGTGGGCGTCCGTCTCCACGTCAGGCGCCATCGAGGGCGGCCTCGCCGAGCATCGCGTGCACGATCGCCTTGCTGCCACGGGCCTCGGCAGCGGAGCCGGTCCACACCGTCTCGCCGCGCTTGAGGACCACGACGTGGTCGGCGATCCGCAGGCCGGCGTCGGCGTTCTGCTCGACCATGAGGATGCCGATGCCCTCGTCGGCCATCGTCCGCACGCTGCTGAGCACCCGGTCGACCATGGTGGGCGCCAGACCCATCGACGGCTCGTCGAGCAGCATCAGGCGGGGCTGCGACATCAGCGCACGGCCGAAGGCCAGCATCTGCTGCTCGCCTCCGCTGAGCAGTCCGGCAGCGGACTGGCTCCGCTCGGCCAGCACCGGGAACTTCTCGTAGACCACCCCGATCCCCTTCTCGACGCTGGACCGGGGCGCGCTGTACGCACCGACCCGGAGGTTCTCCTCCACGGTCAGCGGGAAGAAGATCTTGCGCCCCTCGGGGACCAGCGCCATGCCCTGGCGGACGACCTTGTGCGCCGCGGTGCCGGTGATGTCCTTGCCGTCCAGGACGACCGATCCGGCCTTCGGCTTGTGGAAGCCGGCGACCGCTCGGAGGCTCGTGGTCTTGCCCGCGCCGTTGGCGCCCAGGACCAGCGTGATCTTGCCAGCCTCGGCGGCGAACGAGACGCCGTGGACGGCGTTGACCGGGCCGTAGTTGACGTGCAGGTCGGTGACCTCAAGCATGCGTGCCCGCTCCCTTCCCCAGGTAGGCCTCCTGGACGGCGGGATGCCTGACGACGTCGACCGGCACCCCCTCGGCGATGAGCTTCCCGAAGTTCATGGCGAAGAGGTAGTCGCAGGTGTCGACCATCATCTGCACGTCGTGCTCGACGATGAACTGCGTGATCCCCTCGGCGAGGAGCTGCTTCATCAGCGCCCCGATCTCCTCCCGCTCGGAGGAGTTCATGCCCGCCGTGGGCTCGTCGAGGAGCAGCAGTCGCGGCCGGCCGATGATCGCGCGGGCGAACTCCACCCGGCGCTGCATCCCGTAGGACAGCTCGTCGGGCCGCATCCGCGCCACCGACGTGACACCGACGCGCTCCATCACCTCCTCGACCCGCGAGTCGGCCTCCTTGCGCGTCGCCTTCGACAGCGTGTCCTGACCCAGCAGGATGTTGTCGCGGACCGAGCGGTCGTCGAGCAGCCGGACCGTCTGGAAGGTCCGGGCGATGCCCATGTGGTGCACGGTCCGGGCCGGGCGCTTGGTGTAGTCGTTGCCCTCGAAGACGAAGCTGCCACGCGTCATCGGCGTCAGCCGGGTCATCGCGCCGAGCAGGGTCGACTTCCCCGAGCCGTTGGGACCCAGCACGCCGTAGATGTGGCCGGGGCGCATCTCCAGCGTGATGCCGTCGACGGCCTTGACCCCACCGAAGTGGACGGCGACGTCGTTGACCTCGAGGAGGGCGCGGTCGCGCCGCGTCTCTGCGACGACGTCCTCGGCGATGTTCTCCACCATCGTCCTCAGCTCTCCTTCGTCAGCGCGGCCGCCACCTGGGCGCGCTCCTCACGGGTGCGGACCTTGTGCCAGAGATCCTTGGCCACGCCGAGCACGCCGTTGGGCAGGTAGATCGCTGCCGCGGCGACGATGAAGCCGTAGGCGACCTTCTCCCACTCCTGGACGAACGAGAGGAACGTCGGCAGCCACACGAAGATGATCGCGCCGATCAGCGCGCCGACCCAGGAGCGGGCGCCACCGACGACGATGGCGGTCAGCGCCAGGATCACCAGGTGGAAGTTGACCTCCGCCGGGGTGATGGTCGACCGCAGCAGCGTCGTGATGGCACCGGCGAGGCCGCCGATCAGCCCGGAGACCAGGAACGAGAGCCGGCGGTAGCCGTTGACGTTGATGCCCAGGGCATTGGCCAGCTCCGGGTCCTCGCGGACCGTGTCCACCTTCCGGCCGAGCCCGCCGAGCTCGGTCCACGCGAGGGCGGCCACGACGACCAGCACGGCGATCACGATGTGCGTGGTGGTGATCTCGCCGATCGCGCCGTACAGGCCCATCGGACCGCCGGTCCAGTCGCCGCCGTTGACCGCGAGGACCGAGACGATGAGCGTGAAGGCGATCGTCGCCATGCCCATGTAGAGACCGCTCAGGCGCTGGACGACCAGGCCCAGCGCGAACGTGCACACACCGGCGACGACCATGCCGAGCAGCACGGCCGGCCAGGTCGTCCACTCTCCGTGGACCATGGCCATCGCAGCGGTGTAGCCGCCGATGCCGAAGGCTCCGACGCCCGCGAAGGAGAAGACGCCGAAGCGGAGCGGCACCTGGATGCTGAGCGCGAGCAGCAGCGTCGTCAGCGTCGTCTGCACGAGGACGACGTTCATCGCGTACCAGTCGCTCATGTGCGACGCACCTCCTTGCGGCCGAGCAGGCCCTGCGGGCGGACCAGCAGGATGAGGAAGATCAGTCCGAAGCTCACGGCGTTGACCCACGTGCCCCAGTTCATGACGACCACGAAGGTCTCGGCCGCCGCGAGGATGTAGGCACCGAGCACGGTGCCGAGCATCGAGCCGAGGCCGCCGAGCACGACGATCGCGAAGGCCTTGATCAGCAGGATGTCGCCGGTCTCGGGGGCGATCGCGCCGAGCTGGAAGGTCAGCAGCGCCCCGGCGAGTCCGGCGAGGCCACCCGCCACGGCCATGGTGCCCAGCGCGAGCGCCGGGCGGTTGACGCCCATGCCGGCACTGGTCTCGGCGTCCACGCCGATGGCGCGCAGGGCGAGGCCCTGACGGGACCGGCGCAGCCAGATGGTGAGCGCGACGCCGATCGTCAGGCCGGTGACGATGATGATCACGGCGGTCGTGGTGATCCGCAGTCCGAGGAACTCGTAGACCTGGGCGTCGTAGGTGCTCTGGAAGCCGAAGGGGCTCGAGCGCGTGTACCGCTGCGCGAGCGCGAGCGGGATCGCGGCGACGCCGATGCCGCCGATCAGGATCCGCATCTCTGCGGCGTGCTGGTTCTTGGAGCGCTTGAGGATGGGCTGGAAGGCCAGCAGCTGCGTGAGCGTCGACATCACCGCACCGACGACGACCGCGATCGCGACGACCGGCAGGAAGGGGAGCTCGACCTGCTTCGTGACGACGTGGGCGATGAACGCCGAGAACATGAACGTGGCGCCGTGGGCGAAGTTGAGGATCCCGATCGTTCCCCAGACCAGGGCCATGCCCAGTGTGAACAGCAGGTAGATCGAGCCCAGCGTCGCTGCATTGAGCACGTCTTGCACGGGCATTCCTCTCTCGTCGAGCCTGCGAGCGTCAGCGCTTGCAGCGATCCGTTGGTGCCACCGGGTGGCCGGCAGGACGGACCTGCCGACCACCCGGTGGAGTCAGTTGACCAGGGTCTCGGCGCCGTCCATCCAGCGGACGAGGTGGCCGGGGACCCGAGCGTCGTTGCCCTCGAAGGTCACGGCGCCCATGGCGCCGTCGTAGCCTTCGCCGGCGACCTCGACCAGACCCTTCTGGATGCCCTCGCGCGAGGAGTCACCCGAGGCCTTGATCGCCTTGGCGATCCACCACATCGCGTCGTAGCCGTCGGCGTTGTACGGGTTGGCGGACTTGTCGAACTTCTTCTCGAACGCCTTCGTGAAGGCCACCGAGGACTCGTCGGTGAAGGCGACCGAGTACGGCACCGGGTAGACGAGGCCGTTGGCGTCGTCGCCGGCCTCGGAGATGTTGCCGGCGGCCTGCACGGACGTGGCGACGACCTGGCCGTCGTACCCGGCGTCCTTGAGCTGACCGAGCGCGGTCACGGACTGCGGGGCGATCAGGAGCATCACCAGCGCGTCGGGCTTCTTGCTCGCGATCTGCTGGGCCTGGCCGGCGAAGTCCTGCGTGGTCATCTCGACCGGCAGCGACTGGACGACCTCCATGCCGCGGTCCTCGGCCCACTGCGGGACGGAGTCCTTGCCCAGCAGGGCGAAGGTCGGGAAGGTCGCGTTGTAGAGCACGGAGATGGTCTTCGCGCCCTCGGCCTTGAGGTGGTCGAGGACCGGCTCGTAGTAGCTCTCCATCGGCGGGGTGGCCCGGAAGGTGTAGTCGTTGGTGACGACGCCCTCGGCACCGGCCTGGGTGAAGATCGTCGGGACCTTGGTCCGACCCACCAGGGGCGACACCGTCGCGGCCTGCTGGCTCTGCGTGGGCCCGAGGATCGCCATCACGTCCTTGTCGGCCATCGCCTTGTTCATCTCGCTCGAGGCACGCTCGATCTCACCGGCCGTGTCGAGCTTCTCGAGCTCGATCTTCACGCCGTCGCCGAGGAACCCCTGCTCATTGATCTCCTCGATCGCGAGCTCGGCACCCTCGGACGCTCCGACTCCGGCGTAGGCGACGGCACCGGTCTGGTCCTGGACCTGAGCGATCTTGATGGTGTCGGCGACGCCTCCGTCCCCGCCGTTGCCCTCTGCGCTGCTGGACCCGCATGCCGCCGTGGCGAACACGGTGGCCATGGCAAGGCCGGCCAGCAGGGTGTTGCGCTTCCGCGCTCCGATCATTGTTCCTCCCGCTACTTGTAGTTGCCGGTCCGCCCGCACCGAGCGGAGGGACACAGGTGGCTGTCAGGCGATAGGGGTGCCGGACAGCTCGTGACCGACCAGGTAGGCCAGGGTCAGACCACGCCCGAGGGCGATGCCCGAGTTGTAGGCGGTGCCGGTGGTCGTCAGCGCCGCCACCGATCCCGCTGCATAGAGGCCGGGGATCGCGGCGTACTCGCTGAACCGGCTCGCGGTGACCGACAGCTGGTCGCCGTCGATGCCGAGCTTGGCGCCCAGCTCCTCCAGGGTCGCGGCGGACTCGACCCAGCCGTCGGGGTACTCGCCACCGGGCGGGGTCGCGGCCAGGCCGTACTTGACCCGGTGCTGGTCGTCCCAGACGAGGTAGAAGGGCAGGTGGGTGTCGTCGGGGTCGAGCGTCTTGCGGCAGATGTCGACCCAGTAGGAGTCGTTGCAGTACCGGTTGCCGTGGCGGTCGACGATCATCGAGTGCGGCATGGCGTACTCGGGGCCGTAGCCGAACCCGGTGCCCACCTGCGAGCGCCAGCCGGGCAGGATCGGCGTCGCGTTGGCCGGGATCCGGGCGATCTGTCCGCCGACCTGGCGGGCCAGCTTGATGCCGTCGCCGCGCAGCGTCTCGGGTGCCACGGAGCCCCAGTCGTCCTCGCTCAGACCGAGGATCTCGGTCACGAGCTTCGGGTCCCAGTCGTAGGTGCTGGTGGCGAGCACGACCGGCCCGCGGAGCTCCACGGGGCCCTCGGGGCTGTCGGCACGGACGCCGACGACGGCGCCGTCCTCGACGACCAGCTCCTGCACGCGGTGCTCGGTGCGGATCTCGATGCCCTCGGTCGCGAGGACCTTGGCCAGGAAGCTCGCGACCACGCCGGTGCCGTAGGTGAGCGGGTCGTTCTCGGCCGCCTTCTCGAACTGCGTGCCGTCCGAGAGACCGAACGCGGGGAGGCCGGCGTGGGACTGCTTCGTCGCGCCCTGCTCCTCGCCGCTGTCGTCGACGTACGTCGCGCGGCGGCCCTTCTCGAGCAGCTCGCGGTAGGTCGTG
>Ga0164308_10001619_pt1 | contig 12014 bp, 9 predicted proteins | sample Whisoiple_246_MG_FD_109983 | JGI IMG/M metagenome (GOLD analysis project Ga0164308, IMG submission 109983) | Soil microbial communities amended with fresh organic matter from upstate New York, USA - Whitman soil sample_246_MG | ecosystem: Environmental > Terrestrial > Soil > Unclassified >... | reverse complement strand
GGGTCGGCCAGCACCTCGCGATCGTCGTGGCGGAAGCGCAGCTCGCGCTCAGCGAGTTCGCGCAGCTCGAAGACCTCGGGGCCGCCGAACTCCGAGATGCCGTTCGTCGGTGCGCCGGCGGCGATGCCGGCGACGGACGCGGCGACGTCATCGGCGGCCATCGGCTGGATCAGCGCATCGGCGACATGGGCGATGCGGCTGCGGGTCGCGGCATCCGTGATGCTTCTGACGAACTCGAAGAACTGCGTCGCGTGCACGATCGAGTACGGGCGGCCCGAGCGCACGATGAGCTTCTCCTGCTCCGCCTTGGCCTGGAAGTAGCCGCCCTCCGACCGCGCCAGCCGGTCCGTGCCCACGACGGACAGGGCGACGTGATGGCGGATGCCGGCTGCCGCGCCGAACGTCAGGAGGTTCAGGGTCGAGGCGTAGAAGAACTCCCGCGCGGCCGCTTCGTCGACGTACGACGAGTTCGACACGTCGATGAGCGTCTCGGCGCCGTCGAGCGCTTCGGCCAGGCCCACGCCCGTGAACGAGTCGACCCCGGTCGCCCGGGCCGCCGCGACGACGTCGTGCCCATCCCCGCGGAGGCGGGCGACGAGTCTGGATCCGATGAGGCCCGTGCCCCCGACGACGACGATCTTCATGCGCTGCTCCTTTGTCCCACCGGCGCGCGGACGCGGTTCGGTTCGCACGGTCTCACCAGTGATGACAGGACGGATGCCGCGGCTGTGACGATCTGCGGGAAATCCGTCCGGGCGGGGGCGGGCGGGGCGGCAGGGGCCCCGATAGGCTCGCTGCATGTCGCAACCACCGGCGACGGCGTCGAACATCAGCAGCATGGGCCGCGGATTCGAGGTGATCGCCGCGCTCACCGAACTCGCGATCACGTCCGGCGACGGCGCGAGCGTCACCGCTGTCGCCGAGCACCTCGGTCGCGATCGGTCCCAGGTGTCCCGCACCCTCGCCGCGCTCGACCGCCGGGGCTATGTCACCAGAGAGGCGAGCCGCGGCTACCGTCTCGCGTGGCGCTGGTACGCCGAGGCCCAGGAGATCACCGAGGTGCGGCTGCGCACCGACGGGCTGACGATCCTCGACGAGCTGGCGACGGCCGTCGGCGAGAGCTGCTTCCTCGGCGTGCTGCGCGGCGCCGACACCGTCACGATCGTCGAGAGCGTGCCGCCCGCCTCGCGCATGATCGGCTCGTGGATCGGCCGCGCCTACCCCGCCGACTGCAGCGACGCCGGTCAGGCGGTGCTGTGGGATGCCGACGACGACGAAGTGCGCGACGTCTTCGCAGTCGCCTCGTTCGACGGCGCGGGACCGCGCGCGCCGCGGTCCGTCGAGGACTTCCTCGCCCGGCTCAATGCAGCGCGGGAGCGCGGCTTCGCGATCGTCGACGAGGAGGCCGAGGCAGGGCTCTACTCCGTCTCGGCGCCGGTCCGAGACTTCCGCTCGGAGGTCGTCGCCGCCCTGCAGATCGTCGGCGAGCGCTCGGCGCTCTTCGACCGCACGACCGAACTGGGCGAGCAGTGCCGCGCGGCGGCGGAACGCCTGTCCGCGGCGCTCGGAGCCCCTGCGTCAGAGTGACTCGAGCCGGCTGACGGCGGCACCGAGCGCGCGCCGGATCGCCGCCCGCGTCGCGAGGGGCACGGGGGCGCCTTCGACAGAGACGGATGCCGCGATCTCGCCGCGCACGCGCACCGGAAGCGCGAATTCGGTGATGCCGGCGACGTACTCGTCGACCGCGCAGACGAGGCCCTCTGCCTGATCCCGGGCGAGGAGGTCGGCGACCTCCGCGACGCTGCGGGCGGCTGCGGGTCCGCCGACGCCGACGAACTGCACGCCGTCGAGAAGCGCCTCGAGCGCCGGACGGTCGTGATCGAGGAGCAGCGCGCGCCCGCCGCCCGTGCACCACACCGGCGTCGTCATGCCCGGCCGGAGCGAGGCATCCTGAGCCCGGGGGCCCGACTCGCACCGCAGGAGCAGCGCCCTCGGCCCTTCCGCGACCGTGATCCGGGCCGTCATCCCGAAGCGCGACGCGAGGCGTCGCAGCTCGCGCCGCGCACCCCGCAGCCACGGCTCGTTGAGGGCGCCCGCTGCGCGGAAGAACGCGGGGCCGGCGCGGAAGACCGAGCCCTCATCGCGGTCGAGGTAGTCGAGCGTCCGCAGCTCCTGCGTGAGGCGCGACACCCGGCTGCGTTCCATGCCGGTCGTCTCGGCGAGCCGGGAGGCGTTGTGCCCCGGGCGCCCGGACCGCTCTCGATCCACGACCGCACCGAGAAGCGTGAGCCCCTGCGACAGGGACGAGGGTCCGTCCATCGGCTGCTCCCGTTCGTCGTCGCCTCAGCCTACCGAGGCGGCCACGGCCGGCTTGCGAGGCAGGAGGCGGCCCCACGCCGTGTAGAGGTCGGCGGCGATCTCGCCCGTCACACGCTCGATCTCGCCGGAGGTGATCGCATCGTCGCCTTGTGCCCCGTAGACGACCACCTCATCGCCGATCGCGGCACCCGCGACGGCCGACACGTCGACGAGGAAGGTGTTCATCGCGAGCCGGTCGACGACTCTCGCGCGCCGGCCGCGTATGAGCACCTCTGCGCGGCGGCCGAGCACGCGGTGATAGCCGTCGGCGTACCCGAGGGGCACGACCGCGAGCCGCGCGTCGGCGCGGACCCGGTGCGCACGGCCGTACCCGGCGGTGCTCCCCGCGGGATAGTCGTTCAGCGCCGCGACCCGCGTGACGACCCGCATCGCGGGGCGGAGGCGTCCGCCGAGCAGTGCGCTGTCGCCGTAGAGCGCCGCACCGATCCGCACCATGTCGAAGTGCGAGTCCGGCACGGCGAGCGCGGCGAAGGTCGTCGCGCAGTGGAACGCGAGGGGCCGCGTCGCGTGGGACTCCCCGCCTCGCGCCGTGAGCGCCTCCGCGGCCTGGGCCGCCTCGACGGCGAAGGCCCGCGCGCCCTGCGCGACGTCGGTGACGTCTTCGCACGGGAAGTGGGCGCACACGCCGATGACGTCGAGCCCCGGCATCCGTCCGATCGCGGCGAGCGCCTGCCGGCCCGCGCCGGTCTCCAGCGGGATGCCGTCGCGGGAGAGCCCCGTGGAGTTGAGCGAGACGTGCACCCGGATGCGTCGCCCGTGGGCGGCGGCGGCATCCTGAACCACCCGCGCATGCTCCGCACCGCCGACCCATTCCTCGATGCCGTGCGCCAGGCCGTCGGCGATCTCGTCGGCGAGCGCGGGGCGCAGTCGCAGGATCCGGCCGGCGAACCCGGCCTCGCGCACTGCACCGGCCTCGTGATTCGCGGTCACACCGACCACGCCGACGCCCGCCGCGACGACGACGGGTGCGACCAGGTCGATCCCGTGCCCGTACGCATCGGCCTTGAGCACGGCGCACACGGTCGGTCCGCCTGCGAGGTGGGCGAGCACGACATCGAGGTTGTGCCCGACAGCCCTCGTGTCGACCTCGACCCACCCCGCAGCCGAGGTCATCGCTGCGTCGGAGCCGACTCTTCAGCGGGTGCCGCCGAAGCATCCGACGCCGAACCGCTCGCCGCAGCCGAACCGTCCGCCGCCGCCGGCTCCTCGACGATCGGCGTCGGGGCCTCGACGGCGGGGTCCTCGGTGGGGTCGACCGGTGCCTCGTTCGCCAGCACCGAGACCTCCCGCGCACCGCGGCGGCCGTACCGGAGCCAGAAGTAGAGGTAGCAGAGGCCGACGAACGGCACGCCGAAGTACAGCGCCGCGACCTGGTTCGGGTCGAACGCGATCGCGACGATCGACAGCGCCAGCAGCACGAAGGCGAGGATCGGCACGAACGGGTAGAACGGCGTGCGGTACGGCAGCGACGCGACATCCCCTCCTTCGCGCACGAAGCGGCGACGGTGGAAGAACAGCGACGCCACGATCGACATCCACACCGCGACGACGGCGAATCCCGCGATCGAGACCAGCACGAGGTAGACGGTCTCGGCGGCGATGATGCTCGAGAGCAGCGACGCCAGGCCGATGAAGATGCTGACGCTCAGCGCGACGAGCGGGATGCCGCGGCGCGTGAGGCGTCCGAGCGCGCGCGGCGCGTGGCCCTCCTCGGCGAGCGAGAACAGCATGCGCGCGCACGAGAACAGGCCGCTGTTACCCGCCGAGAGGAGCGCCGTGATGATGACGAAGTTCATGATGTCGGCCGCGTAGGGCACCCCGACGTACTCGAAGACGTCGACGAACGGGCTGGAGGTGACACCGGCCTGGTCGTACGGAAGGAGCGCGGCGATGACGGTGATGGAGCCGACGAAGAGGATCAGCAGACGCAGCACCGTCGAGCGCAGCGCGCGGGGGATGTTCTTGGCGGGGTCCTTCGTCTCCCCCGCCGCGACACCGATGAGCTCGGACCCGCTGAAGGCGTAGAAGACCGCGAGCGAGGTGACGAGCACGCCCATCGCGCCGTTGGGGAACAGCCCCTGCGGGGTCGTGAAGTTGCTGAAGAGCACGGCGGGCGGGTGCTCGGTCGACAGCGGCGTGAACCCGAAGATCGCCATTCCGCCCAGCACGATGAGGGCGACGATCGCCACGACCTTGATGAGCGAGAACCAGAACTCGGTCTCGCCGAACACCCTCGCCGAGATCGCGTTGAGCAGGAACAGCACGCCCGCGAAGACCAGGCACCACACCCACACGGGGATCGCGACGAACCAGCGCTGCATCAGGATGCCGGCTGCCGTGAACTCCGAGCCGAGTGCGACCACCCAGCAGAGCCAATACAGCCACGCCGTCGTGAACCCCGTCGCGGGATTGATGGAGCGGGCGGCGTAGACGTGGAAGGCGCCGGAGACCGGGTAGGCAAGGGCCAGCTCGCCGAGGCAGGCCATCACGAGCCAGACCACGAAGGCGCCGATGAGGTAGGCGATGATCGCGCCGAGGGGGCCGGCGACTCCGATCGTGTAGCCGGAGCTCAGGAACAGCCCAGAGCCGATCACCCCGCCGAGGGCGATCATCACGAGGTGTCGCGCGTCCATCGTGCGCTGGAGGCGGCGCAGCGGTACCTGCGTGGCTGTCGTATGGGGCATCGCGTTGGGCAATTCTGTGCGGGTCGAAGAGGTCATCGGTCGGGTCCTCGCCTTCATTCTCAGACAAGAGAAGCGTCGGTGGTCAGGGGTGCGGCATTGCACGTGTGAGATAAACACTGCTGTGTGTTCATTTAGCACGCTTGATGTTTCACGGACGTTACATCCCCGGTGGGTCGTGCACAAGCGCGCAAGACAGGTCGGAAGGCTCTCGCGGAGGATCCGACACAGTGTCACGGACGCCGACAGAATGTCGGCCGCCGCGGGCGGATCGACAGGCGCACACCGACACCGCCGCCCCGGAAGCTGAGGTCAGTCCTGCCCACTCACCTTCGAGGAGTTTCCGTGAACCGTCACGACATCGCCCTGATCGGCTTCGGCGGCGTGGCCCGCGCCCTGGCCGAGACCATCCGCGACCGCGGAGCCGACCTGACCCGCGAGCTCGGCTTCGAGCTGCGGGTCGTCGCGATCACCGATCTGCGACTCGGGTCGCTCATGGTCGCCGACGGGATCGACGTCGCAGCGGTGCTCGCCATGGCGCCGGGAGAGACGTTCGCCGGCTGGCACGGGGGCACCGCCGCTCCGCAGAACGACTACGTCATCCGCAACACGACCGCCGACATCGTCGTCGAGGCCACGTTCACGAACCCGATCGACGGCGAGCCCGCCGTCTCGCACGTGCGGGCCGCACTCGAGTCGGGCAAGTCCGTCACGACGACGAACAAGGGGCCGGTCGCGCTGGCCGGCGCCGAGCTCAACCGCATCGCGGAAGAGAACGGGGTGCGGTTCGAGTACGAGGGCGCGGTCGTGAGCGGCACGCCGGTGCTGCGGTTCGCCGAGAAGACGCTCGCCGGCCTCCGCATCAACGCGGTGCGCGGCATCCTGAACGGCACCAGCAATTACGTACTGGGCCAGATGGAACTCGGGATGTCGCTCGACGACGCGGTCGCGGAGGCTCAGGCCCTCGGCTACGCCGAGGCCGACCCGTCGGCGGACATCGAGGGGTCCGACGTCCAGCTGAAGGTCGTGATCCTCGCCAACGAGCTGCTCGGCGCCGCGCTGACCCCGGCCGATGTGCAGCGGCGCGGGATCGCCGCAGTGACGGCGGCCGACATCGTCGAGGCCGCGGCTCACGGCCGGCGTTGGAAGCTGATCGGCTCGGCGTGGCGCAATGCCGCCGGTGGCGTGACCGCCACCGTCGAGCCCGTGGCGCTACCCCTCGCCGACCCGCTGGCCGGCATCGGCGGCCCGACCAACGCCGTCTCGTTCGACACCGACATGCTCGGCACGGTGACGGTGAGCGGTCCGGGCGCCGGACGCGTCGAGACCGCCTTCGCGCTGCTGTCGGACATCGTCGCGATCGACGCCCAGCGGGGTGCCGCCGCGGTGGTGACCCCGTGACCGCCGCCGGCGTGATGGCCGCCACCGGCGTGACGGGCGCTGCGACGGGAGCCGCCGCGGTCGGAGCCGGCGCGACGGGAGCCGCTGCGGCCGACGAGCTCGTGGTGCGCAACCCCTTCGACGGGTCCGAGATCGGCCGCGTCGCCCAGAGCTCGGCGTCCGACGTCGACGCGATCATCGCCCGCGCGCGCACCGGCGCCCAGATCGCCCGGGGCATGTCGCGCTTCGCGCGCCACGCGATCCTCGACCGCACGGCGGCGCTCCTTCGCGAGCGTGCGGAGCCGGCGGCGGAGCTCATCGTGCGCGAGGCGGGCAAGACGATCCGCCAGGCGCGCAAGGAGGTGAGGCGCGCGGCTACGACGATCTCGCTCTCCGCCGAGGCGGCTCGCTCGCAGGCGGGCGAAGTGATCCCCTTCGACGCGTACGAAGGATCCGAGAACCGCCGCGGATGGTTCACGCGCGAGCCGCTCGGCGTCATCGTCGCGATCACGCCCTACAACGATGCGCTCAATCTCGTCGCCCACAAGCTCGGTCCGGCCATCGCCGGCGGCAACTCCGTCGTGCTGAAGCCGTCGCAGGAGACCCCTCTCACAGCGCGCTTCCTCGTCGATCTCCTGATCGAGGCCGGCCTCCCCGACGAGATGGTGACCATCGTGCACGGGGACCGCCACCTCGCCCAGGCACTCGTCGCCGCCCGCGACGTGCGGCTCGTCTCGTTCACGGGCGGCTTCGTCACCGGCGAGGCGATCGCCCGCGTCGCGGGGCTCAAGCGCCTTGCGATGGAACTCGGCGGCAACGCGCCCGTGATCGTCTTCGACGACGCCGACATCGATGCGGCCGTGCAGGCGTGCGTGTCGGGGGCCTTCTGGTCCGCCGGACAGAACTGCGTCGGCACGCAGCGGATCCTCGTGCATCGACGCGTCTACGAAGCCTTCCGCGACGGACTGGTCACGGCCACCGCGGCGCTTCGCGCGGGAGATCCGCGAGACGAAGCCACCGACGTCGGGCCGATGATCTCGGAGTCCTCCGCGCAGCGCGCCGAGCGTCTCGTGGACGATGCTGTGGAGGCGGGCGCGCGCGTGCTGTGCGGCCACCGCCGAACGGGGTCGGTCTACTGGCCGACGGTCGTCGAGGACGTCTCGCTGTCGTGCGAGCTGTGGGCCGACGAGGCGTTCGCGCCGGTCGTGGCACTGACCCCGTTCGACACCGAGGACGAGGCGATCGCCCAGGCGAACGAGGTCGAGTACGCGCTGCACGCGGCGACCTTCACGTCCGACATCACGCGCGCGCTGCGGGTGGCCGAGCGCCTCGACGGCGGCGGTGTCATGATCAACGACTCCTCGGACTACCGCGTCGACAGCATGCCGTTCGGCGGCGCCAAGTTCGGCAGCATGGGCCGCGAGGGGGTCCGGTTCGCGTACGAGGAGATGACCCAGCCCAAAGTCATCTGCATCAACGCATGAACGCGGTGCGCCTCGAACACGACTCGCTTGGCGAGCGAGAGGTTCCCGCCGACGCCTACTGGGGCATCCACACCCTCCGCGCGCGCGAGAACTTCCCGATCAGCGGCACCCCGCTGTCGGCCCACCCCTCGCTCGTGAATGCCCTCGCGACCGTCAAGCACGCGGCCGCGCTGGCCAACGGCGAGCTCGGGCTGCTGTCGGCCGAGCGCGTCGAGGCGATCGCGGCGGCATGCCGTCGGGTGCGTCAGGGTGAGCTTCACGACCAGTTCTGTGTCGACGTCGTCCAGGGCGGCGCGGGCACGAGCTCCAACATGAACGCCAACGAGGTCATCGCGAACGCGGCCCTCGAGGAGCGGGGCCTCGCCGCCGGCCGCTACGACGTGATCGACCCGATCCGGGACGTCAACTGCAGCCAGTCCACGAACGACGTCTATCCCACGGCGATCCGGCTCGCGGCGGTCGCGGGCGTCAGGGCCCTCACCGGCGAGCTCGACGCCCTCGCCGACGCGTTCGAGGAGCGTGCGGAAGTGCACCGCGCCGTCGTCAAGGTGGGCAGGACGCAATTGCAGGACGCCGTCCCGATGACCGTCGGCGACGAGCTCATGGCCTTCGCCGTCGCGATCCGCGAGGACGTCGCGCGCCTCGGCGAGGCGGTGCCGCTCCTGCTGGAGTGCAGCCTCGGCGGCACGGCGATCGGCACGGGCGTGACCGCCCCGAGCGGCTACCGCGAGGCCGTGCTGGCGCACCTGCGGACGGTGTCGGGACTCCCCGTCGTTCCGACGCACCACCTCTTCGAAGCCTCGTGGGACGCCGGCGGCTTCCTTCAGACGTCGGGGGCGCTCCGGCGCACGGCCGTCAAGCTGTCGAAGATCTGCAACGACCTGCGGCTCCTCTCGAGCGGCCCGCAAGCCGGATTCGGCGAGCTCCGCCTGCCCGCGCGTCAGGCCGGCTCCTCGATCATGCCCGGGAAGGTCAATCCGGTGATCCCCGAGGTGGTGAATCAGATCGCGTTCGCCGTCATGGGCGCCGACGTCACGATCGCGGTGGCTGCCGAAGGCGGCCAGCTCCAGCTCAACGCCTTCGAGCCGATCATCGCCCATTCGCTGCTCCAGTCGGTGTCGTGGATGACGAACGGCGTGCGCGTGCTGCGCGAGCTCTGCGTCGTGGGAATCGTCGCCGACGAGCGCGTGCTCGCCGAGCGCGTCGCGGTCTCGGTCGGCGCGGTGACGGCGCTCCTGCCCACGATCGGGTACGAGAGGGCTGCCGAAGCGGCTTCGCACGCGCTCGCGACGGGGATCCCGATTGCGGATGCCGTGGCATCCGTCTCCGATATGACCCGCGAAGAGGCGGTGCGCCTGCTCGCCGGCTGACGTCAGGGACGGTCGATGGGTCGCGAGAGGGAGACGGAGGTGACCGTATCGGCGACGCCGGGGAGCGCGGCGATCTGCTCCCAGATCTCGCCGATGCGGTCCATCGAGTCGGCGACCACGGTGACGAGCAGATCGAACTGACCGGACAGGATGTCGCACCGGACGACTTCGGGGATCCGGGCGAGCTCGGTGATGACGCCGCCTCCGCGCATGCGGTCGGCTCGGTAGACCAGCACGACCGCCGTCATCCGTCGTGCACTCCCCGAGCCGCGACGGAGGGTGTATCCGTCGATGACGCCGTCGCGCTCCATGCGTTCCATGCGCTGCTTCACGGCATTGCGCGACAGGTGCACGCGGGTCGCGAGAGTCACGAGCGGCACACGCGCGTCCGCCGTGAGCTCGGCGAGGATCCGGTGATCGATCTCGTCGAGGTGAAGGCCGGCCATGGCGCTCCCTACGTGCGGCAAATACAATTCAGAGTGCTAATGTTGCACGCACAGCATAGGCGATGTCGCCGATGAGAGGAAGATCGATGCCCGTTCGCCCAGATCGCACCCGGCCGGAGACGCTCCACGACCTCAGCCTGTCGGTGCACGGCGGGAAGGCTCTCGACAGCACGCTGGCGCTTCGGACCCCCCTCGTGATGGCGAACTCCTATCAGCTGCCCGACGACCCCAGCGAGATCAGCTGGTCGGCCACGGCGCCCGGACTCTACACGCGCAACACGGGCGTGAACCAGGCCGCGCTCGAGGCGAAGCTGGCCGCGATGGAGGGCGGCGAGAACGCCGTCGCGCTCGCGAGCGGCGTCGCGGCACTGCACGCCGTCTTCTTCTCGCACGTCCGTCTCGGCGATCACGTGATCGTCAGCGACGTCACCTACGAGGCGACGTGGCGACTGTGGACCGAGCTCCTCCCGCAGCGGTACGGCATCGAGGCGACGTTCGTCGACGTCACCGATCTCGACGCCGTCCGCCGCGCGATGCGCGAGGAGACGAAACTCGTGTGCGTCGAGGCCATCGCGAACCCGACGACGAAGGTCGCCGACATCCGCGCCCTCGCCGAGATCGCGCACGCGGCCGGCGCTCTCCTCATGGTCGACTCGACCTTCACCCCGCCGCCGCTGTACCGGCCGCTCGCGGACGGCGCCGACCTCGTCGTCCACTCGCTCACGAAGTACATCAACGGCCACGGCGACGCCATGGGCGGAGCCGTCGTCGGCCCACACGATCTGATCCAGCCGATCAAGGCCGATGCCATGGTCGATGTCGGCGGAGTCATCTCGCCGTTCAACGCGTGGCAGATCCAGCGGGGGTCGGTCACGCTCCCCCTTCGGCTGCGGCAGCACCTGGCGTCGGCGCAGGCGGTGGCGGAGCTCCTGGACTCCGACGAGCGCGTCGCATTCGTGGAGTACCCGGGCCTGCCCTCGCACCCCGGGCACGCGCTCGCGACGAGGCAGTTCGGCGGGCGGGGCTACGGCGGCATGCTGGCCTTCGCCGTCGACGGCGATCCCGACACCCAGAACCGGTTCGTCGCGAACCTGCGGCTCATCACCTCCGGCTTCTCGCTCGGTCACGATGATTCGCTCGTGGTCCACACCGGCACGGAGGGTCCGCGTGTCGCGACCTATCCCGAGCCCTTCCGCCGTCTCGGTCACCTGCGCCTCTCGGTCGGGATCGAAGACACCGACGACCTCCTCGCCGATCTCGCCCAGGCCCTCGACGCGACCTTCTGCTGAGCCCGCGGACGTAAGTTCCTCGGACGATCGACGTCGTCCCCTCCTATCGTCGCTTCGCTCCTCGCTCGGGAACCGGACACGGCCTCCACCCCCGAGGGCGAACCGGGATCAGCGGAAGAACGCGACGCCGAGATCCGCGTGGTCGACGAAGACGCCGTCCACACCCGCGTCGCGGATGATGCCCCACTCCGACTCCCAGTCCCCGAACGCGCCCGGCCCGCCGCGCGTGCGGAACTGCGGCACGAGGAACGCATTCTCCGGACGGCATGTCCATGTGAAGGCTTGCAGTCCGCGCTCCTGCGCGTCGGCGACGAGCGTCGTCGGCCCGGTCGCGCGGCCGAGGCGATCGGGCGCGAGGATCATCCGCTTGTCGACGCTGATCCCGTCCACGATCCCGACGAGTGCGTCCAGGCCCGCGGGCGAAGCCGTCTGCCGATAGGTCCGAGCCGCGCTCCCGTGCGCCGCCACGAGGTCGAAGGCGCTCCCCGACGCCTCGAGCAGATACACGAACGTGCCCCGGATGCCTCGCTCCCGCACCTGGCCGAGAACCGTCGACTCGAACGACTCGACGACGAGCGGCAGCTCACCTTCGGCCCAGCCGGCGGCCCGGAGCTCGTCTTCGACGAGGGCCGCGACATCCCATCCCAGTCCTGCGAAGTAGGTCGCGTGCTTGATCTCGAGCACGACGCCGATCTCCCGGCCGTACGTGAGCGATGCCTCGCGGACGAGATCGAGCAGGTCGCGCAGCCGCAGGACGGGCTGCAGGTCGTCGAAGGTCGCACTCGTCGTGCGGATCTTCGGCAGCCGCTCGCGGCAGCGGAGCGTCGCGAGCTCATCCCACGTGAAGTCCTCGGTGAACCACCCCGTGATCTCGGATCCGTCGACCGTCTTCGTCGTGCGCCGGGCGGCGAACTCGGGGCGGGACGCGACATCCGTCGTCGAACCGATCTCGTTCTCGTGCCTCACGACGAGCACGCCGTCGCGC
>Ga0164308_10001618_pt1 | contig 12015 bp, 8 predicted proteins | sample Whisoiple_246_MG_FD_109983 | JGI IMG/M metagenome (GOLD analysis project Ga0164308, IMG submission 109983) | Soil microbial communities amended with fresh organic matter from upstate New York, USA - Whitman soil sample_246_MG | ecosystem: Environmental > Terrestrial > Soil > Unclassified >... | reverse complement strand
GTGTTCTGATAACTGAGTGCTGGCACCGGACGACTTCGAACTGTCGGAGCGGCATTACCGGATCCAAGGACATGAACCCTTCGAGGCCATGCCTGCACACTGCCCCACTGGGCACGTCCTGGAGAATAAAAACATCCTGCTGGGCAACCACCCCTGCACGAGCTGCACGGGATCGTCCCACCGCACCTGGCGATGCAGCGAGTGCGATGTGTGCTGGATCTGGCCCGCCTGCGCCGACCGACCCGGCTGGCCGGAATGGCCCGGCGTCAACGCCGGGGGCTTTGACCGTGCACGCCGGTCGCTGGGACCATCATGAACATGGTCGAGGGCGGCGATCGGCCGCCGGTGACATGCCCAACGACTTGGAGATGTGCACTGGGCCGGGTTCGGCGTCGCCATGGGAACGCCCACCCCGATGTGGCCGCCATCGCGAGCGAGGTCGGGGCACATCACCACGAGGACGGTGTCGCGCAGATCCTGGAGCGGTGGTTCTGAACCCAGCCGGCGTGATCCATGTTCTGCGTAGACGAGCCCACACATTCGAGCCGCACTTGACGCGGGCGGCAGATGAGCGTTGCCTCATAGGTGCTGATGTCCACAGCCGCCTGGGAGCGCTGCCGCTGCGTCGCTGCGACCACGTCCGAGAGTGTCTCGGCGCCCAGATTCGTCCTGGCTGTCGCTACTGCTCGGGTCTCGGGAAGGCCCTGAGGTTTCGCGTTCACAACGGTGCGGCAAGGTGAGCGGGGGACCTTCGTCCCTATCCGATTACCGTCCGGTCCTCGTACGGTCATGCACAACTCATGATCGATTTCGTTACCGAGAGGCTCACCGTGTCCAGAACAGCTCACCTCGGTCGTCGGGATTCGCCCTACGGGACATCACGATGACCAGCGGAATCGTTTCCGGGCCGGACATGGCCGCTGGGACGAAGATTCCCGGTCAGGGCCTCAACCTCGCCCTGGCAACCTGGACATTCGCCATCAATTTCTGGGCCTGGAATCTCATCGGGCCGCTGTCATCGACCTACAGCAAGGCGATGTCCCTCACCAGCACCCAGACCGCGCTCCTGGTAGCCACCCCCATTCTGGTCGGGTCGGTCGGCCGTATCCCGGTTGGTGCCCTGACCGACCGCTTCGGCGGGCGCATGATGTTCGCAACTGTCTCCCTGGTGACCATTGCCCCGGTGCTATTGGTGGCCTTCGCCGGTTCCATCGATTCCTATGTTCTGCTACTGGTTTTCGGATTCTTCCTCGGTATCGGCGGTACCACCTTCGCGATCGGCATCCCGTTCGCCAAAGCCTGGTATGCGCCGTCGCGTCGCGGATTTGCCACAGGTGTCTTCGGTGCGGGAATGGGCGGCACTGCACTGTCGGCGTTCTTCACGCCGCGGTTCGTCGTCTGGTTCGGCTACGTACCGGCACATGTGATCATCGCGGTTGCGTTGGCGCTCACCGCATTGCTCGTCTGGACCAGAATGAAGGATTCGCCGGACTGGCACCCGAATACGGGAGCTGTGCTGCCGAAATTGGCGGCCGCCGCGAAACTGAAAATCACCTGGCAAATGGCATTCCTCTATGCGGTAGCGTTCGGCGGTTTCGTTGCGTTCAGCACCTATCTACCCACCTATCTCAAGACGATCTACGACTTCTCGCTCACCGATGCCGGTGCCAGAACGGCGGGGTTCGCTATTGCTGCGGTCGTGGCCAGGCCGATCGGCGGGATCCTGTCGGACCGTATCCACCCGAAGATCGTGGTGATGATCTCGCTGGCCGGTACTGCGGTGATGGCGCTGGTGGTGTTGCTACAGCCCGCCCCGGAACTCGCGGCGGGGGCGACGTTCATCGTGATGGCGTTCTTCCTGGGCATCGGTACCGGCGGGGTTTTCGCCTGGGTTGCGTTGTCCTCGCCCCCCGATCGGGTCGGCGCGGTGACCGGGATCGTCGGTGCCGCAGGTGGTTTGGGCGGCTTTTTCCCGCCGTTGGTGATGGGCGCGACGTACGATTCCGCTGGCAATGACTACACCACCGGTCTTGCGCTGCTCAGTGTGGTCAGCCTGTTGGCCCTGCTGTATACGGCGTGGCGGCTGCCCGGCCGGTCGACAACATCGGTGAAGACATCAGTCAAGACGTGAAAGGCAACGCCGTCAAAGGGAAAGCAGATCAGATGAGTGTTCGAACCGGCACCGACGGGGCGGTCGAGGATCTTCTTCTTCGGAGCGGCCGGTTCTTCACCCGCAGTGACGTCTCTACCGATCTGCGCACGGTGACGAAGACCGGTGGTCGAGAGGGGGACGTCTTCTATCGGGACCGGTGGAGCCACGACAAGGTCGTGCGATCGACGCATGGGGTGAACTGCACAGGCTCGTGCTCCTGGAAGGTGTACGTCAAGGACGGCATCATCACCTGGGAGACCCAGGAAACCGACTATCCGACAGTCGGTCCCGACCGACCGGACTACGAACCCCGTGGTTGCCCCCGTGGTGCCGCCTTCTCCTGGTACACCTATTCACCGACCAGGGTCCGATATCCGTATGCCCGCGGGGTGCTGATCGAAATGTTCCGGGAAGCCAGGGCTCGTTTGGGTGACCCTGTCCTCGCCTGGGCGGAGATCCAGGACGATCCGGAACGACGCAGGAAATACCACCGCGCCCGCGGCAAGGGCGGCCTGATCCGGATCGGCTGGGATGAAGCAGCCGAGATCGCAGCGGCCGCGCACGTGCACACCATTGCCAGATATGGGCCGGACCGGATCGCCGGATTCTCGCCGATCCCGGCAATGTCGATGGTGTCCCACGCGGCCGGGTCACGGTTCATCGAATTGGTGGGCGGCGCGATGACGTCCTTCTACGACTGGTACGCGGATTTGCCGGTCGCTTCCCCGCAGGTTTTCGGTGACCAGACGGACGTCCCGGAATCGGGTGACTGGTGGGACGCCTCCTACCTGATGATGTGGGGCTCCAACGTCCCGGTCACCCGCACCCCGGATGCCCATTGGATGGCCGAAGTCCGTTACCGCGGAACGAAAGTCGTCTCCGTCAGCCCCGACTACTCGGACAACACCAAATTCGCTGACGAATGGATGCCCTGTGCGCCCGGAACCGACGGCGCCATGGCGATGGCCATGGGTCACGTCATCCTGTCCGAATTCCTCGTCGAGAAGCGGACACCGTTTTTCGTCGACTACCTGCAGAAATACACCGACCTGCCGTTCCTGGTGCAGTTGGAGGAACGCGACGGTGCCTACGTCACCGGGAAGAATTTGACCGCGGCCGACCTCGGCGAAGACACCGAGGGAGCCGCGTTCAAACCTGTCCTGATCGACGGGCGGACCGGCGAGATTGTCGTCCCGAATGGGTCTCTCGGGTTTCGGTACACCGATGCCGGTGTCGGCAAATGGAACCTGGACCTGGGGGAGATCGTCCCGCAATTGACCGTGTTCGGCGACGGTGCGGAGACGGCAACCCTGAAGCTCGCCAGGTTCGACACCCCGGACGGTCACGCAGAGGTGTCAACTCGCGGGGTCCCGGTCCGGCGGGTGGGAGATACTCTCTGCTGCACGGTTTTCGATCTGATGCTGGCCCAGTACGGGGTCCACCGACCCGGACTACCGGGTACCTGGCCAACCGGCTGGGACGACCCGTCCGAGCCGTACACCCCGGCCTGGCAGGAATCGATCACCGGGGTGAGCGCATCCCAGGTCGTCCGGGTCGCGCAGGAGTTCGCGCACAACGCCGAGGAGTCCGGCGGTCGGTCGATGATCATCATGGGCGCCGGGATCTGTCAGTGGTTCCACGGTGACGCGACCTACCGGGCGATACTGGCGATGCTGATCCTCACCGGGTCGATGGGCCGGAACGGCGGCGGCTGGGCGCACTATGTCGGCCAGGAGAAATGCCGGCCGATCACCGGCTGGGCAACCATGGCCGGCGCCACGGACTGGGTCCGGCCACCGCGGCAGATGATCGGCACCGCCTACTGGTACACCCACACCGACCAGTGGCGATACGACGGCTACCGGGCGGACGCACTGTCCACCCCGCTCGGCCGCGGCCGGTTCGCCGGCAAACACACCATGGACGTGCTCGCCGCGTCAGTGGCCATGGGCTGGATGCCGTTCTTCCCACAATTCGACCGCAGCAGCCTCGACGTCGCAGACGAGGCGGACGCGGCGGGAACGCCTGTCCCGCAGTACGTTGCGCAACAACTGGCTTCGGGCGGATTGAGGCTCGCCGTCACCGAGCCGGACGATCCGAAGAACTGGCCACGCGTGCTGACCGCGTGGCGGGCCAACCTGCTCGGCTCGTCCAGCAAGGGAAATGAATACTTCCTGCAACATCTGTTGGGCACCACCCGGACGAACCTGCGCGCGACACCCACCATCCCGGAGCTGCGGCCGAACGACATCGCCTGGTCCGACGACATTCCCGAGGGCAAGCTCGATCTGATGCTGTCCATCGACTTCCGCATGACGTCAACCACGCTGCTGTCCGACATCGTGCTGCCGGCCGCGACCTGGTACGAGAAGAACGACCTCTCGTCAACGGACATGCACCCGTTCGTGCATGCTTTCAGCCCCGCCATCGACCCTCCGTGGGAGGCTCGCTCGGATTTCGACGCGTTCCACACCATCGCCCGGGTGTTCAGCCGGCTCGCCAAGACCCACCTCGGTGTCCGCCGGGACGTGGTGATGATGCCCATGCAGCACGACACACCGGGGGAGACCACCTACCCGTCCGGGACCGAAAACGACTGGCGGACAACCGGTGAGATCCCGGTGCCCGGCAAGACCATGGCGAACATCGCGGTGGTCACCCGCAACTACCCGGCGCTCGCCGAACAATGGGAGAGCCTCGGCCCGCTGGTCGACACCCTGGGCCTGACCACCAAGGGCATCACCGTGTTCCCCGATGTCGAGGTCAAGGACCTCGCAGCAAAACACGGCGTGATGAATCACGGGGCAGGCGCGGGTCGGCCCGCGATCGACACCGCGATCAAGATGTGCGACACGGTGCTCACCCTGTCCGGCACCACCAACGGACGGCTCGCAACGGAGGGCTTCAAACAGCTGGAACGCCGCACCGGCCGCCGGTTGACCCACCTGTCCGAGGGCAGCGAGGAGAAACGAATCACCTACGCGGACTGCCAAGCCAGGCCGGTTCCGGTGATCACCAGCCCCGAATGGTCCGGCAGCGAAACCGGCGGCCGCCGATATGCCCCGTTCACGGTCAACGTCGAGGAACTCAAACCCTGGCACACGCTGACCGGGCGTATGCACTTCTTCCTCGATCACGACTGGATCGAGGAACTCGGCGAGCAACTGCCCGTCTACCGGCCGCCGCTGGACATGGCCGCCCTATTCGGTGAACCCCAGGTCGGCAGCAGCACAGAAGGTATCGGCCTGTGCGTGCGGTACCTCACCCCACATTCGAAGTGGTCCATCCACTCGGAATACCAGGACAACCTGTTCATGCTGTCCCTGTCCCGCGGTGGCCCGACCATGTGGATGAGCCCGCCGGACGCAACCAAGATCGGCGCCAAGGACAACGAGTGGGTGGAGGCGGTGAACCGCAACGGCGTCATGGTGCTGCGGTTGATCATTTCCCATCGGATGCCGGAGGGGACCGTGTTCGTGCACCACGCCCAGGAACGCACCATTGATGTCCCGCTGTCGGAAACGAACGGCAACCGGGGTGGCATCCACAATTCGCTCACCCGGCTACTGGTCAAGCCCAGTCACATGGCCGGTGGTTACGCGCAGATGTCCTTTGCTTTCAACTATCTCGGGCCGACCGGGAATCAGCGTGATGAGGTCACCATGGTCCGCCGACGCTCGCAGGAGGTGCAGTACTGATGCGCGTGATGGCTCAGCTGTCGATGGTGATGAACCTGGACAAGTGCATCGGGTGCCACACCTGTTCGGTGACCTGCAAGCAGGCCTGGACCAACCGGCCCGGCGTCGAGTACGCCTGGTTCAACAATGTGGAAACCCGCCCGGGGCAGGGTTATCCGCGCACCTATGAGGACCAGGAGAAATGGGCGGGCGGCTGGGTCCGGGACAAGCGCGGGCGGCTCCGGCTCCGTGCCGGCGGCCGGATCAAGAAGCTCGTCACGATCTTCTCCAACCCGAAGATGCCGTCGATCGACGACTACTACGAACCATGGACCTACGACTACGAAAATCTCACCAGCGCGCCGCTGGGTGAGCAGATGCCGGTCGCGCCGCCCCGGAGCCTGATCACCGGTGAGCCGATGAAGGTGGAGTGGTCGGCCAACTGGGACGATAACCTCGGTGGCAGCACCGAGATCCTCGCCGGTGACCCGATTCTGGCGAAGGTCAGCCAGCAGGTGAAGCTGGAGCTCGAGCAGACCTTTATGTTCTACCTGCCGCGGATCTGCGAGCACTGCCTGAACCCGTCCTGTGTCGCGTCCTGTCCGTCCGGTGCGATGTACAAGCGCGAGGAAGACGGGATCGTGCTGGTCGACCAGGACAAGTGCAAGGGCTGGCGGATGTGCGTCACCGGCTGCCCGTACAAGAAGGTCTATTTCAATCACCGCACCGGCAAGGCGGAGAAGTGCACGTTCTGCTACCCCCGCATCGAGGTCGGCCTGCCAACGGTATGCGCGGAGACCTGCGTCGGTCGCCTGCGCTACATCGGTCTCATCCTCTACGACGCCGACAGGGTGTTGGAGGCCGCCTCGACAGCGAACGAAACGGACCTGTACGAGGCGCAACTCGGCGTGATGCTCGACCCCAATGACCCCGATGTCATCGCCGGCGCCCGGAGGTCGGGTATTTCCGACGAGTGGGTGGACGCTGCTCGCCGATCACCGATCTATGCCCTGGCCAAGACCTACCGGATCGCCCTTCCGCTGCACCCGGAATACCGCACCATGCCGATGGTCTGGTACGTGCCGCCACTGTCACCGGTGGTCGACGCGATCAGCCGCGACGGCCACGACGGCGAGGACCCGGAGAATCTCTTCGGTGCCATCGATGCCCTGCGCATTCCCATCGAGTACCTGGCCGGGCTGTTCAGCGCCGGCGACACCGCCGTCGTCACCGGTGTTCTCAAGAAGCTGGCCGCCATGCGCGCGTACATGCGGGACATCAACCTCGGTCGCGAACCCCGCGCCGAAATCCCGGCGTCCGTCGGCATGAGCGAGGAACTCATGTACGAGATGTACCGGTTGCTGGCGATCGCGAAATACGACGCCCGCTATGTCATCCCGACCGCCTACGCCACAGAGGGCCATCGGTTGGAGGAAACTGCGACGGAATGTTCCCTCGACTTCGAGGGCGGCCCGGGCATGTACACCACCGGTTCCGGACCGTTCGGCGAGTCCAGCGGCCAACCCATGCCGATGGCGGTCGAGTCGTTCCAGGCACTCAAAGAACGGCAAACCTCGGAGGACGTCGGCGTCGGCGCGGCGCGGACGTCCCGGGTGAACCTGCTCAACTGGGACGGCAAGGGCTCACCCGAGACGATGTTCGCGCCCAGGCCGGGTTCGCCCCGCATCCCCAGTGCGGGAGATGAACGATGAAACTACGGCGGCACCGGACGTCTCGTCCGAATGATCGAAGAATCGTCTGGCAGGCAGCATCTTTGCTGCTTGCCTACCCCGACAGAGAGCAGGATAGTCGATTGGCTCTGATCGAGACGGCGATCGGCGACCTCGGCCTGGACCTTCGCCGGCAACTAGTTGCGGCGGTCGACCACCTGCGGTCGCTATCGCTCATCGAGGCCTCCGCGCAATACGCAGAGGTCTTCGACTGGAAACGCCGCCGAACGCTATTCCTGACGTACTACACGGCGGGCGACACCCGCAACCGCGGCATGGCCCTGCTGGCGTTCTCGGACATGTACCGGGCCGCCGGGGTCATCCCGCCCACCCGGGAATTGCCGGATCACCTCGCCGTCCTGCTCGAATTCGCGGCCACCGTCGACGAGGACGCCGGTTATGACCAGCTCCGCAAACACCGCACGCCCATCGACATGCTGCACGACGGATTGCTGCGTGCCTCGCCGATCTACGCGGGGGTCATTGCCGCCGTGTCGGCGACGCTGCCACCGGCGACGGCGGCGGACCTCAAGGAGGCCCGCCGGCTCGCCATGCAGGGTCCGCCCGTCGAGTCTGTTGGCCTGGAGCCGTTTGCGCTGACCATCGGAGTTCGGGGAGGGGTCAGGTGAACGTCGGAGCCGTGTTTTGGGACATCGTGCCGTATGTGACGATCGCGATCCTGGTCGTCGGGACATGGTGGAGGTACCGGTACGACAAGTTCGGCTGGACCACCCGCTCGTCCCAGCTCTACGAGAGTCGCCTGCTGCGGATCGGCAGCCCGCTGTTCCATTTCGGGATCCTGGTCGTGATCTTCGGTCACGTCATCGGGCTGCTGATCCCTGCCTCGTGGACCAGTGCCCTCGGGTTGAGCCAAACCGGCTATCACATCCAGGCTGTCGCGCTGGGCAGCATCGCGGGCGTCGCCACCCTGCTCGGCGCGGGCATTCTCGTCTACCGGCGCCGCACCAAGGGCCCGGTCTTCATGGCCACCACCCGAAACGACAAACTGATGTACGCCGTGCTCCTGCTGGCGATCATCGCCGGTCTGGCGACCACCCTGATCGGGTCCGGATTGATCGGCGAGGAACACAACTATCGGGAGACCGTCTCCGTCTGGTTCCGTTCGATCTTCATCCTGCAACCCGACGGCGAGGCAATGACAATGGCGCCGTTGTCCTTTCAGATCCACGCCCTGATCGGCATGGCGCTCTTTGCGCTCTGGCCCTTCACCCGACTGGTGCACGCGTTCAGCGCACCTCTCGGCTACCTGTTTCGGCCCTACATCGTCTACCGCTCCCGTGGTGCCGCCCAGCCCGGCGCACCCATCGGATCTGAGCCACGCCGCCGGGGGTGGTAGGAAATGTGCAGCTACTGCGGATGCCGCAACATCCCGATGATCGCGAAGCTCAACGCCGAACACGACGCCATCGTCAACAGCACCTACGCTCTGCAAGTGGCATTGCGTGAGCAGGACGTCGAATCAGCCAAGACCGCCGGGAAGATCCTGGGTGAGTTACTGCACCCGCACACCCAGCGTGAGCAGGTCGGACTGTTCGCCGAAATGAAGAAAGATGAACTGTTCACTGAACATATCGCGTCACTCTGCGCCGAACACGATGAACTGGACGGGGAACTGTGCCTGATTGCCGCAGGCGACCTGACCCGAATCACCGCGATGATCACGCTGCTCAACAACCACATCGACCGCGAAGAAAACGGGTTGTTCCCCGCCGCCCTGGCCTACCTGGACGACAGCCAGTGGGACACCATCCAAAGACCCGAACTCATGGACAACGACGACGCCCCGCCGGCCCCCACCAACACCACCACCCCAACGGGAACAGTGCTGGCGGCTAACGCACCAGGCCAAATGACGGGCAGGTTCCGGTAAAGCTCGGCAGGTGTTCGACCACTTCCTTCAACCCATTTCCCTAGCCGCCCGGACGCCGGGATCCGGCGCAGTGCCCAGTCACCGATCAACGAATAGGAGTACCAGAGAGATGTCATCCACCACCGTCGAGAGCCCCTCGTCTTTGCTGTCGGATCGTTCCGCCGCGGTCGTCGCGGCGACGGCGAGCGTCGTCGCCGCACACGCCGAGCAGATCACCGCCAGGTTCTATCCACGGATGTTCACCGAGCACCCGGAGCTGCTACGGGTCTTCAACCAGGGCAACCAGGCCACCGGGGAACAATCCCGGGCTTTGGCCGCGTCAGTCGTGGCGTACGCAGTGCAGTTGATCGACCCGGCCGCCCCGTCGTTTGTGCACGTCCTTGAACGCATCGCCTATAAACACATATCGCTGGGGATCCGCCCGGAGCAATACACCATCGTCGGGCATCACCTCCTCGCCGCGGTCGGTGAGGTCCTCGGCGACGCGGTCACGCCGGAGATCGCCGATGCCTGGAATGAGGTGTATTGGCTCTTCGCTACCCAACTCATCGCCGAAGAGGCCCGCCTGTATCAGCAGGCCGGGGTCGACCCGGCGCGGCCGCTGCGCCCGTACCGGGTGGTGCGGCGGATCGAGGAAACCCAGGACGTCATCTCCCTGATTCTGGAACCAGCCGACGATGACGCCCTGCCGGAGATCAGCCCCGGACAGTACGTGTCGGTGTTCGTGGACCTGCCGAACGGGCAGCGGCAACCTCGGCAGTACACCGTGTCATCCACAGGCCTGGGAAACCGGCTGCAAATCACCGTCCGCCGGGTCCGCGGGGTCAACGGCGCCCCGGACGGGCAGGTATCGACTTACCTGAATGACCACACCACTGTCGGGGACGTGCTGGAGGTCAGTGCACCGGCCGGCGATTTCGTCGTCCAACCCTTTGACGGGCCGCTGCTGCTGGCCAGCGCGGGCGCCGGTATCACCACGATGCTCCCCATCGTGGAACATATTGCCCGCACCCAACCCGACCGCACCGTGATCGTCGCCCACGCGGACCGCACCGCCCAGGACCACGCCCTGCGTGACACCGTCCTCCATGTCGGACGGCAGCTCGACGACTTCACTGCGTACACCTGGTACGAGACGGTCGGGGCCGAAGACCACCGCTCCCACCAAGGGCTCATGGACCTCGCTGAAATCCCGCTGCCAGCGGATATTCAGGTCTTTACCTGCGGTCCGCTGCCGTTCATGAGGCACATCCGTTCCACTCTCCTGACGAGGGGCGTGCCTGCGTCCAGTATCCGTTACGAAGTTTTCGGCCCCGACCTGTGGGCCGCCCAGATACCCGATGAACCCATTCAAACCTGAACCCAAGCAATGATCGTCAGCAGAGCCCTCCAGTCCGACCCATGGCGGCATCAAGGGTCTGGACGACATCGACCGGTCGCCCGCCATCAAGGAAGAAGACATACATGCTCAAATCGTCCCTGACCGCCCTCGCCCGCGAGCAGCTTGCGGTTGCGAAGTCCGCGTCGAGCGGGCGCGGCGCGTTGACGGTCTTTGGTGGACACGAGAATGTCTCGCGCCAAACCATGATTGCACTCGCCGCCGGACAGAAGCTTAACGAACACGAGAACCTTGGCGAGGCAACAGTTCACGTTCTTCAAGGACGCGTCCGACTCCAGTCCATCAGTGAATCAGGTGGTTCACCGGGAGATCTGCTCGTCGTTCCCAACGACCGTCATGAACTGGAGGCGCTGGAAGATGCCGTCGTCCTGCTGACCGTTGCCAAGCTTCCGTAGGCAGCGATCCGACGAGCAAACCAAGGGATCGGCTGAGTACCCGACCCGCGAATGGGGCTGCTGAGTGTGATGACCAAAAACGGCGACAGCAGAGGTTGCCGGTTGCGGTCCGCGCCAGGATCGGTATGGCTGGTGTGTCTTCTCACGAAGGCGGCACCCGACAAGTTGCCTGGAGCCGTAGATGTCTTGACTGCGGTCACGCCACAGCCCGTACAGCCCAGCCATGCTCAGCAACCTGTCGTCTAGGAGAAGTGACTGGCACCGATATGACCGGGGAGGGTCCCATGTCCACGACATCAGGGCATCGGCCAATAGCCACATTGCCCCGTAGGGACGGGCGTTGGCCTTGCCCACCCATCCTGCCGCCGACGTTCAGTCCATGAATACCGCACGGTTAGAAATATGTCCTAGTGTTTCGTCTGCGATTTGATCTGGTGGAGGGGTTGGCGGCCGCGGGAGACCTTTTCGATGATTTCGTCTGCGGTGGCTTTCCAGATGAAGGGTTGAGGGTCGGTGTTCCAGTGCTCGGCCCATCGGGTGATCGCCGTGGTGAGGTGGGCGACGGAGGTGAACACGCCTCGGCGGAGTCGTTTGTCGGTCAGTTCCTTGAACCAGCGTTCCACGAGATTGAGCCACGAACTCGCGGTCGGGGTGAAATGCAAATGCCAGCGGCGGCGGTCCCTGTGCGCCAACCACTTCCGCACTTCCGGGGCCTTGTGCGCGGACAGGTTGTCCAGGATCACATGCACCGACAACCCGCGCTCGACGGTG
>Ga0164308_10001616_pt1 | contig 12020 bp, 10 predicted proteins | sample Whisoiple_246_MG_FD_109983 | JGI IMG/M metagenome (GOLD analysis project Ga0164308, IMG submission 109983) | Soil microbial communities amended with fresh organic matter from upstate New York, USA - Whitman soil sample_246_MG | ecosystem: Environmental > Terrestrial > Soil > Unclassified >... | reverse complement strand
TAGACGAGCTCCCACAATACGACGCAGAAAGCGAACTGATCGGCTGACTCGTCGGTGCCCTCGGCACGGCGCTGTTCCGGAGCCATGTAGGCAGGCGTTCCTACGATCGCGCCAGCTGCCGTGATCGGTCCGACCGTGAGCGTGCTCTCTGCGTCGGCGTTGGGGCTCACGACAGCACGAGCCTCGCCCTGGGTTCGAGGCTCTACCGAGCCGATCGCACCCACGATGCCGAAATCGACCACGCGGACGCGGCCATCTCTGCCCACGATCACGTTGTCCGGCTTGAAGTCACGATGCACGAGTCCGGCTGCATGAGCGGCAGCGAGCCCACGCCCCGCCTGCATCAGCACTTCCAACGATTCGCGGAAGCCGCGCGGTCGTTCGGAGAGCCAGTGTCGCAATGTCGTGCCGTCGACGAGCTCCATGGCGATGAACAGATGCCCGTCCGCCGTGCCGACGTCATGGACGCTCACGACGTTGGGATGCGCGAGCTTCGCCAACGCCCGTGCCTCCCGCGCCAGCCGCGCCTCGTCCAACGCGGAAAGCATCAATTTGATGGCCACACGCCGGTCCAAGTTGGGATCGTGCGCCTCGTAAACGACGCCCATCCCGCCGCTGCCAAGCTCGCGGATCAGCTGGTAGCGACCGAAGTGAGTTCCTGGCTCCAGCACCGGCACCCGTGGCTTGCGCCGAACGGCTAGCCCCGGTTGTTGCAATTCACTCTGTGCCGAGTCGCTCTGTGCCGAGTCACTCTGTGCCGAGTCACTCTGTGCCGAGTCACTCTGTGCCGAGTCACTCTGTGCCGAGTCACTTCCGTCTCGGAGGGCAGGCGCGGGCCGATTGTTCAGGCCCAACAGCCACTTCGTCGAATCCACGACTGTGGATAATAGACAGCAATGCCGCGCAGAGCGACCCTCGCCTCGAAAATGCACCCACGCGACGACGCACGGGCAGCCGAATTCCATCGTCCGCACTTATCGATGCACACAAGGTGCGATGCTCCGGGCCCTCGCTTCAGCAGCCGAAGTGGTCTGCCTTGCCGGAGCGGTGTGCAGGAAAGCGCGACAGTGGAGCACGCGAGCGCTCCATGAAACGCTTCAGAAGCGTGGCTGTGTCACTCGGCGCTCAAGCTCGCTTCCACGGCGAAGCTCAATGCTTCGCGCTCATCGTTGAACACCCGAATCGGCGCCGAGGTGCCCTCCTGCGTCCAGCGAAAGAACTGGATCTTGACGGCGGGGGTATTGTTGATGCTGATGAATTCGCGCCAGCCATGCGTCAGGGCAGGCAGCACCTGTTTGATCGCTTCCTCGAACTCGGGATCATTTCTGAGCTTGCCCCGGCGACCGTCGAACACCATCACTTGGCGCGGACGCTCGAACCGGGCGAGAGTGGTCTGCAGCCATTCGTGGGCGGAGCGCAGAGCCTGGGTGCTCGGGTAAAGGTCGCTCACGCGCGTGATCCGTACGACGTTGTGAAACGGATCGTGCTCGACCGTAAAGTGTTCGCTCTCCCCTAGGCGACGCCAGGATAGCGGGATACTGAGTACCGCTCGGCGTTTCTTGGACGGAATTTCGGGCTTCAATTGGGCCTCGTTGCCCGGAAGTATACGCTACAGGGTAACGAACTTTCGGTCTGCCAGAGAGGCGGCATATTGAGTATGCATCGCGTGAACTTCCCGCCACGACGGAAGCTCTCGCATCTTCCCCATCCAGCGGCTGACGTTTTCGAAGGGCGCGAGATTCGCGCGGATCAGGTCCAACTGCGCGACGACCGGCGCGCCGAAGTAGTCGGCCAAGGTGAGCTCATCCCCACAGAGAAAGCGCTTCTTCCCGAGCCAGTGCTGATCCAGCAGCTGCAGATACTGTTCGGTGCGCTCCCGCCCCCAACGGATCGTGCCTTGATTGACCTCCTCGGGCTCGCGCCGGTGGTGCGCATAAAGTTGTGGGTAGATGAAGTTGTATCCGAGTACCCGATACAGACTGGTATTCAACCAATCCATCGCCTCGTGAACCTTGGCGCGATGCTTCAGCTCTCTCGGATAGGCTTTGGATTCGAACTTGTCGGCGAGGTATTTCAGGATGGTCGAACTCTCGCTCAAGCGGAAGTCGCCCTCTTCCAGAACCGGCACGAGCGCGCACGGATTGATGCTCCGGTAGCTTTCCGTGACGTGGGCGCCAGCCATGAGGTTGACATCCACCTTTTCGAATTCGATTCGCTCCTCGGCGCAGAAGAGCAAAATGATTCGGCTCGTGGGTGAACCATCGAATGTGTAAATCTTCATGGCTGAACTATCCCCTGTTGCAGTGGTTGCTGATGAAACGGCCGAAAAGGAAGAAAGTTGCGTCAGGCCTCGAGTGGCATAAACGCGGACCTGCTCGCACCTAGGGATACAGCGACTTTGCCCGAACAATCGCGAGCCGATGCGCCGAAAGGGCGGACCGAGGAGTGGCGACTCTCGGCGTACTGACCCCAAAGCTTCACAGGCTGTTCCAATACCCTATCCGGGGACAAATTACGACTCTCGCCAGGAGTCGCACTCCGTTTTGGGTTTGGGTGCCCCGTCTACTGCACGTCGGAGTACGGCGGGCGTCCTCGCGCTTTCGCGCTGCGGGCGCCCGGCTACCCAAGCGCTGGCCTTCGGCCAGCGCGGTGCGCCCGCGGCATCGGGCGCCATCGCTGGAACTCGCGAGCGCTCCTCGCCTCGCGCGTCGGCGTTCGATGACGGAGGCTCGGTGACGGTGTGTCCCGTAAGAGTGCGCGCCCATGTCACGCGTGCCGGCAGGGTCTAGCTTCGAGGTTCGACCCTGCCGAACGCGGCGCTCGGCTCCGGAGATCTCTTTAGACGCCGCACGCCGAGCGGGCGGAGTTCATGTCGGCATCGCCGACGCTGGTGAGGATGGTCCAGGTGGCGGTGGGGCTTCCGCACACGGAGCGCGTGTCGCTCACGCACTCCTTGACTGCTGCGCAGAAGTTCGAGCCACTGTTCCAAACGCAGCGCGTTCCGACCCAGCTATTCGGATAGTTGCAGTATTGGATATACGTGTAGCCCGCTTTGTCGTCCGTAGCACCGGGAGCACTTTCGTCGTGACTGACGGGAGCGGGTACTCCGTCTACACTGGTCAGTCCCGCCGGTTCGGCGCTCACGCTTTCGGGTGCCGCGGGACCGAGGTCGCTGATACTGGCGGTAGAATGACCGCCACCGGTTTCTGCGGAGCAGGCGATACAGAACGGGGCGGCGAACAACGCCGCGGAGATACATTTGGACAAGACGCTGCGAGACTGATCCATGACATATCCTCTCGAGTGGATTGGTCATGGCGAGCCGCGGCGGACCGGAGCTCGCCATGACAAACGGTTCGTTGCTTTCGAGAGTCCACACGACCCTCGATTGCTTAAATGTCCGCGCGGGCACTGACTCGTCACGAATCGACACGCGCGCCTGCGAACGGCGCCGCGTGCCTGCGCAACTGCCAGCAGCAAGACAGCGGGCCACGCGCTATGGTCGGACGGCCAATGTTCGGACTTGCTGCTGCTGTTGCCGATGCTGCAACCGCTCGGGCGGGCTCCGCTCGACGCGGCCGTGCCCGCATGCTGCCTCGTTGGCTCGAGCTGAACGAACTCCATCACAGCGGGGGGCACGAAGCTCGCTTGCTCTGCAGGTTCCGCAGCGACTCCGGCGGGCAGTCTTCGCGAGGCCCAACACGATTCGGAGTCGCGAAACTCGTAGTCCTGGCCGCCGCGCACGAAAATGCCGACCAGCGCTCCGGTTTCGTCGACGACAGCGGAACCGCTGCTGCGGTCGAAAGTATCGCTGTCCAGCGTGAAGTAGTCGCGTGTGCTGCGGGCGCTCAACACTTCTGCTGGACCGTCGACCTTGAGCGGCAGGCCCGCGGGGTAGCCCATGACCTGAACCGAGTCCCTGACCGCCGGTAGTGCGGCACCCAATACCAGGGGGCGTTTGTCGGGTGCCACGGCCCGATCCAGTTGAATGACGGCGTAGTCCCAACGCAGTCCCGCAGCGTCGGTTTCGTGCTTCGCTGCAAGCACCTCCCTGCACCTGTAGACATCATCGCTTCGCAGCTCGGGTCCCGCGTGCGGAGCCTCGAGCGCGTAGCCGAAGACCCAGGTTTGCTCGGCGCACGGTAGCAGCGTGGCGCAATGGCCCGCCGTTACGACGAGTGAGGTGGCGACGATGCTGCCCGAGCAAAGGGCCGCCGTCGGCTCTTCCCCGAACGCTTCGTCTGCGCACCAGTTGTAGAGTTCGCGCGCGGACGGAGCGCGAAGAGAGAGCCCGCCGTCGGCTCCCGCAACGAAGCTGCTCGTCGACATCAGGGCGACGCTCGATTTGAGCGCGAGCTGACGGAGTTCGTCGTCGAGCTCGAAAATTTCGCGGCGCTGATCCGCGCCGTAAATGAGCGCTGACCCTTGCTGCGACGGGATCGTCGCAGGTCCGCCCCCGCAGGCCAGAAGCAGCGGGCAGACGACGGCAAGCGCGAATCGAAGCCGCACCTCATATCAATGTCCGGGCTGCGGCCGATTCGTCCATGAATTACCAGCCGCCGGCGGCGACAGGCGCGTCCTTGGCCGCCGTGCGTCGGCCACTGCGATCGGGTAGAGTGTGCGGTATGCTTCGTTTGCGGATGATCGCGGGGTACTGCGTGTTGCTGTCTGTTTTGGCCGGTTGCGGGGGACGGGCGATGTACGATTCCGACCCGGTTGGCGTAGAGCCATCCCCGCGGAGCGGTCAGGGCGTGGGCGGTAACGCGCCGAGCACCGCTGGAGCTCCGAGCGCAAGAGCGGGCAACTCCGGCAGCAGTATCGGTGGGGATACCGGCGGCACCGAAATAACCGATGCACCGTGCGCCAACTACTGCACTGCCCAGGCGCAGCACGTCTGCGCTTTCGAAACGGATGTTCATTGCACCCAGTCATGCCGCGAGGAATTGGGCCGCCAAACCTTGGCATGCCAAAAGACGGCCGCGGCCATGATCGACTGTCTGGTTGCCGCTTACCAAAGCAGTTCGGACTGCAGCACGGCAGAGCAAAGCGCGCGCGTGCGATGTGCAAGCTGGGTCTCGAGCTATCAGGCCTGTCTGGTGGAACAACCCGACCCGCCGGAGCTGCCGATGCCGACAGATCCACCTCCGCGCCCGCCGACGCCGCCCGTCCCCGCGGGTTGTTCGGGCTCAGGGAGCGGTAGTGCCTCCTATTGCACCCTGAGCATGAAGTGCGCCGGCCGCCTCTACGACGACATCCTTTGCGAACAGAACGGCGATGGAAGTAGCTCCTGCAGTTGCGGAGGCACATTCGTAGTGGTCAACGAGAGCGTGGTCACCGCCTGCGCCACCGGCATCTCGAATTGCGCTCGTTGAACGGGTGCTGGAGAGTGTCCCCTGGCGGCTCGACTGTGGACGCGAAATGGGAGTGATGGAATGAACGCGGTTACGAAGAAGTGGTGCTGGCTAGCGTTGGGCGCTTCGTCGAGCGTGATCGTGCTGGCGTGTGCTGGCAGAGCTGCAAACGGCGGTTCGACGAACGATGCTGGCACGACAGGTATCGCCGGGATGGCTAGTTCAGCGGCTGGAGCGGATACAACGGACTCTGCCGGGATTGCAGGTTCATCTGCGACTGCCGGCTCGCCAGGTAGCGCCGGCGCCGTGAACGAGTCACCGTGCGCGCCCAACGATTTCGCCGCGGACGCGTGCAACTCCTGCTCGTGCTCGGACGCAAAGACTTGGAAGTGCGCGTCCCTGGATTGCGCGCTGTCGGGGTGTCCTGCCGCGCGCCCAGCTAGCGCTGCGAACTGCGCCGCGACAGCGACTTTCGCCAAGGATCCTCGGACTGGCACGTGTTGCCCTTATAACAGCGCTTGCGCTGCCCCGGACGGCTGGGCGCGGTTTGCGTCTGGCCCGCAGTGCATGGGTATCGGTAGTGGCGGCTGCCCGGCAGGCTTCTCCGATTGCAACCAGAGCAAGCAAGACGGCTGCGAAACGCGAACTCCAGCGGGCACGACCTGCGCCAACGTGTGCGCAGCCGAGCTCGCCATGGACGGCGACTCTGCGAGCTCCCTTGCGTGTCCAAGTGAGCCTTGCCCGACGGGCATGGTGTGCATCGTGGAAGTGGGCGGAGTCGCCGGCGGAGGTGGCGCCCGCTGCGAGCCAATCCCTTCGAACTGCGACGGACAACCGAGCTGCGCGTGCATGAAGTATTGCTCCTGCGTGCACGGCTTTGGTTCGCGTCCGGAGAGCTGCAGCGAGGAAGCCGGCGTAATCTATTGCGACAATGGCATTCGCTGAGAGCCGGCGCGCAGTAGCTCGAGCGGACGAACTGCTGCGGTAGCCGCTTCGATGCCGGTCCCTCGAAGCACTTCGTTGGCGCCGTGGGAAGTCGACTGAGCGCTCGAAGCGCCCGCGCTTTTTCAATTCGCGGATACTATTTCCAATACTCGGCGCAACTCGCAGTGATGTCAATCGGAGACTCTGAGTTTGACAGGCGAACAGTTCGCCCGTGAATCCGCTACTCGCGCGCTCGGGCTGAGTAATGTGCTCACTTGGTGAGGGGTTAGCTCCAGCTCATGCACATGTCGGTGTCATTCGCAGTCTCGCTGATTGTGGTGTCTTGGATAAAGAATGTGGAAGATTTGTCGTCTTCATTCGTAGGCTTTGAGGGAAGTGAGGAAGACATGAATCAGTTCGTTGTCCAGGGTTTGGCAATCGCCGTAGTGTTCACGGGATCCGCATTTGCGCAGGCGCAGGAAATGGAGCCGGAGGCGGCCGAGAAAGCGCCGGCCGCAGAAGAAGCGGCGCCAGCAGAGGCAGCCGCACCCGCTGCGGCCCCGGCGACCGCAGGCGTGGCAGACGGCGTTCGATTCCGCTTCGGAGTTTCGGGCGGCCTCGGGTTCTTCTCGGCCGCGAGCGAGGCTAGCAATGGCAATGACAAGGTGTCATGCACCTACTACGGGAGCGACTTGCGCTTCGGAGCCCAGGTGAACAACCTGATCGGGGTCTATGCTCAGCCTACCCTCGGGTATTACACCGTCAATGGTACTGGCGGTCTGGGGGCAGGCGGGCTGCTTGGATTTTCCGTCGTTGCGGATGCCACCTTCATCGACCGGCTGTTCGTTGGAGCGGGCATCGGTTACACCGTGTACAACAACCCAGCTGGAATCACTCCCATCTTGCGCATCGGTGGGTATCCCTTAATGAGCCGCAGCGACCAGAAGGCACGGCGCAAGGGTCTGATGGTGGGCGCGGATCTTCGCATTACGAGTCCGGACGGGTTGAAGACGATCGTGATGCCCACATTCAACGTCGGATACGAAGCTTTCTAAGCGGCACTGGCTCGGGTGACAACGAGCCGGCCCGCCCGGCGGGAAGGCCCTCCTCGCGCCAGAGGAGGGCATCGGCCCTCCGTGGCGGCGCTCCGAGCGCGCTGGATTGCAGTCCAATCTGGGGGTTGAGCCTGAATCATGTCAGGCTGTAGGCGTGGGCGGAGGCATCATGGGCAGAGTTTTGGGATTGGCGCTGTTGCTCGCACTGGGCGGTTGCGATATCGGCGGGTCTTCTGTGGAGGCGGCGCCAACGACCAGTGAGCTGCGCGGACTGCCCGCGGACGCGCAGCTCGTTGGGGTTGCAATCACACCCAGCGGCACCCGCTACGTGCTCGATCGGCATTCAGGTATTTATCGCGTCGACGCCGCGGGCGCGAGGCTCGTTTTCAACACCACCGGCCTCGCGGGCCTGGAGTTCACCGATCTCGTCGCGCTCGACGACGCTCGCTTCGCCATCACCGCAGAGAACGACGGGTTCTTGTTCGATCTGAGCACGGGCAAGCTGTCGAGCTATTTTTGCTACCTCCCGCCGCCCAACCCCGGCACAGACGGCGAAGGCTCTTCGCAGCCCGTGGTTCCCATCAGCGTGAGTCAGACGTTGCGGCTGGCTGGGATCGCGGTTTCGCAGCGCACCGAAGCGGTGGCTTTCAACCCGGACACGGGTCGGCTGTTCGCTCAACCTCGCACGACGCGGCTGGACACCGGTGGCATCGCCGGCTCCGAGCTATTCGTGTTCGAGCCGCCGGGCAGCGAGCCGGTTGCGGTGCTTCCGCTCGACAGCGGATTCGTGGCGACAGGCATGGCCGTGGTCGGCGATCGTCTGTTCCTCGGCTCAGGCAGCTCACTGTGGGAGGCGGCCCTGGATGGTGGCTTGACCCGAGTTGGGGAGTTCGCGTCCGCGATCGACCTGGGCGGGATCGCGCGTGCGCCCGACGGCACGCTCTGGTTACTCGATGCCAAAGGCCGACGCCTGGTAAAGTTCGATCCCGAGATCAAGCTCTGGTAGCCCCGGAGACGGAAATCGATCACCGTCCGGCTGATTGGCTGCGCGGCGATAACTGAGCTGGCCGAGAGTGAGCTTTCAAATCCGCGTCCTACAGGGGCTGGCGACATACGGGGGTGCTGGACAATCCGAGCTGCCGAAGGGCCTTCGTGCCGCCGCCGCCGACACGAATCTGCGGTGAACGAGCCGAGCGTCAAAGACAGCGCTGGCTGCTCGCGTTCGCCGTGCCGCGGCTGCCGTTCGGGATCGCGCACCAAACATTTTCAGAAAAAGAGTAACCGTGCGCCATCCGGGACATACCGCACTCCGGGGCTTTTCGGCCCTCCGAGTCAGTACAGCTTTATCCGGAGGACACTCGCATGCATTTCTCTCATCATTCCTTGCTGCTCGCTCTGTCGATCGGCGCGCTGACGGCGTGTGGCAGTGACGGCGGTTCCAGTAGCCCTTCCGTGACCACGGCTGGGGACGCGCAAACCCCGCCCAGCAGCAACGGCAGCGACGTGGAAGCGTGGCTCGCGACAGGAAAGTACAAGGCCTGGGCGTGCGAGGACGCGCCACACGCTCAGATGAAGGTATCGCCTCACGGCCACAACCGAGTCTGCTCCAACGACTTGATTGTAGGCTTCGCGGGCAGCGGCACGGACGAACGCCCCCAGGGGTCGGCTGCGGTCAAAGAGCTGTACGATGATTCAAACACGCTCGTCGGCTACGCGGTCGAGCTGAAGCTCGCTGCGACCAGCGACTCAGGCAAAAATTGGTATTGGTACGAGCGACTGCCGCTCGACAGCATGGCACCGCACGACTCAAAGGGCGTCGTCGCTGACGGTAGGGGGAGCGGGGGAGCGGCGCTGAATATCTGCGTTGGTTGCCACGCCGCGGCCGGCTCGGACGGCACGCACAACGTGAACAGGTCCAGTGACTTCGTGTACGACGTGATCAACTGAATCCGCGCATGAGACGAAAGGCTCGCGACCCGCGCATCGAGTCTCGAGCCGAGTAGAACACCGCAGCCCAATATATGTGACGCTTTGGCCTATGGATCTGAGACAGCAGCGCGCCATTTTGAAACGTTCGGTTTCGCCGTGCTACGCGGCGTCGTTCTGGGCGTGCTCGGGGTTCAACAGTCAGAACTTCAAAATTGCTTGCGGAGGCCGGGGCACCCGCGGCACCTACGGGACAGGAGGACCGTGGACCGAACAGTTTCGGCGGGGGCGGTTCTGGCGGTCGCGGCGCTGAGGCTGGGGCCGTAGCGGCGGGGACCACCAGCGCGTTCCGCGCGAACACGCCGACACCGTGCTAGCGTGGTCGAGCGTCGCTGGTGCAGCTCGAGGTGCACCTCGACAGGGTGCATCAGTGACCAAGATAGACAGCTCGAGCATGAGGTGCGCAAACGGAGGGGCTGCGCCTCTGCCTTGCCCGAGCTGCTGTCCGTCCCCGACCGAAGGTCTCATGCCAAAAGCTCTTCTGCGACTTAGCTTCGCGCGCTGGCCGCTGCGCGTCGCTCGCTGTTTTGCCACCTCCGTTGCCACGACCACTCTGGTTCTGTCGCAGTGCATCGCTACGGCTCGTGCCGATCAAGCCAAGGAGCCGAGCCCGACACAGAGTGTCATCGTCGACGGCACGCCTGCTGAAAGCGCGCCCGGAACGGCGACGAGCGCAAAGCCGACCGCTGCGGAGGCTATTGGCGAAACGAAGCCCGACGAGACGAAGCTTGGCGATACGAAACCCGAGGCGAAGGCCGCTCCAGACACGAAGGCGGAGGACAAAAAGAAGCCGACCTTCGCGGTCGTACCCGGCCCGTTCTACAATCCGAGCCTCGGCCTCGGCCTCAACGTCATTCCGATGCTGATGTTCCATCCGCGCAAGAGCGACCAGGTCTCTCCGCCTTCGATCGCCCTGATCAATCTGCTCTACGCCATCAAACCCCCGTTCGAGGACGCGGGCTCGCGTCAGAGCTTCGTTGGGGCTGCGGCCACTCGCCTCTATTTAGATGAAGACCGCTGGCGTGTGGTGGGCATTGCCGCCTATATCAATCTCTTCCAGCAATTTTACGGGCTGGGCGGAGACGCTGACGTCTCGAACACGCAATTCGACTACCGGCTCGAACAAATCGCCGCTTTCGGTCAGGTCTATCGCCAGGTCTTTTGGAAGGGTTTTTACGTGGGCGGCCTGCTCGGAGCCATCGCGTACCACACCAAGACCAAAAACCCGGAAGACGAGGCCGTCCTCGACAGTATCGGCTCTGGCGCCGACTGGCGCCTCTCACCAAATATCGGGCTGCTCTCGCAGTACGATTCACGGGACAACAAGTACTACCCAACGCAAGGCATCAACTTCAACCTTCGGATGAACGGCAGCATCTTCAAGGATGGACAGCAGTACGTGCTGCTCGCACCGGGCTTGAATCAGTACTTCTCGCTGCTCGGTGGCGATCGTCTCGTGCTCGCCTATCGACTCTTCGGGCAATTCGGCTTCGGGAATCTGCCCATCTCCGCTTACGCGCGCTACGGAATGCGGGGCACGACGCTCGGCTACGAGACAGGCGAATACATGGACAAGAAGATGGCCGGCATCGAGACCGAGCTCCGGTGGATGGTGTGGAAACGAATCGGCGTTGAGGGCGGCGGCGGCGTCGGGAAGGTCTTCGCTGAGTTCTCCGACTTTCCGGGTGCCACCTGGCTGCCGGGGGTCTGGGGCAGCGGCACCTTCAAGATCATGGAGAAGCAGGACATCCGAGCGCGAGCGACGGTCGCCTACGGGAAATCAGGCGTGCTCTTCTACTTTGCGGTCGGGCAAAACTTCTAACACCGACCAAGGTGATCACAGCCTTCAGCGCGGACCCCGGCCCGGCGTTGAGGTCGCGGTTGCGCTCCTAAAGCTCGTCAGATGACTCGTGCCTTCGGATCGTCGTCGAGTGCCTTGCGGACGCGGTGCAGCAAGTCTTCCGCGCGGAACGGCTTTTCGAGCAACACGGCGCCAGACGGCAAGAGCCGCCGGTAGCGATCATCGGCGTAGCCGCTCGAGAAGAGGACGCGCAGGGTGGGACGCAACACGCGCAGCTGCTCCCATGTCTCGGGGCCGCCCAGCCCTGGCATCACCACGTCCAAGAGCGCGAGGTCGACCGGCCCAGTCTCGTCGCGCAAGCGCGCGATGGCATCGATGCCGTTGGCGGCCGCAATCGTGCGATAGCCGGCGCGCTGTAGGATTTGCACCACCGCGGAGCGAACCAGGTCTTCGTCCTCTGCCAACAAGATGGTTTCTCGGCCGCGCGGAGGCAGGGGTTCGAGCTTGTTGCCGACGTTCTCGGCCGGTCGCGTGTGAACTGGCAGGTAGACTTTGAAGGTCGTGCCGACGCCGGGCTCGCTGTAAAGATGAACCATGCCTTCGTGTTGTTGCACGATGCCGTAGACGGTCGCGAGTCCGAGCCCCGTGCCTTGATAGGTCTTCGTCGTAAAGAATGGCTCGAACGCTCGTTCACGCACCTCCGCGGTCATGCCCACACCCGTGTCGGTCACCCGCAAGAGGACGTAGCGTCCCGGCTTTGCCCAAGGGTGCGATTCGCAATAGCGAGTATCAATAAGCACACTTTCTGTCTCGATCGTGAGGCGGCCGCCGCGCTCCATCGCGTCGCGAGCGTTCACGCACAGGTTGACGATGACCTGCTCCAACTGGCCCGGGTCTGCGTTG
>Ga0164308_10001615_pt1 | contig 12029 bp, 11 predicted proteins | sample Whisoiple_246_MG_FD_109983 | JGI IMG/M metagenome (GOLD analysis project Ga0164308, IMG submission 109983) | Soil microbial communities amended with fresh organic matter from upstate New York, USA - Whitman soil sample_246_MG | ecosystem: Environmental > Terrestrial > Soil > Unclassified >... | reverse complement strand
TCGTCGTCGTCTCGCACGACCTCAACATGGTCTCCGACCTCTGCAGCCGAGGAATCCTGCTCCGTGACGGCCACGTCGAGTTCGACGGCGACAGCAAGAAGGCCGTCCAGCTGATGCGCAGCTGAGGCGCAGTCCTCTCTTCGCCCGGGAACGCGAACTTTCCCGGGGCTGCGGTCGGCGACGTCTGCGTCAGAATCCAGGGACGCAGACGAAGGATGAAGAGCCGGACGTCAGAGGTCGGCGTGCAGCTGCCAGACCCGGTCCGCGGTTCCACGCCATGAGAACACCCGCCCGCGGTCGGCCGCCAGGACCCCCAGCCGATCTGCGGCCGCGGTCGACCCGAGCGCCTCGGCCAGCGCCGCGCCCAGCGCTTCGGGCTCGGCAGGCACCAGCATCCCGCCATCGACGATCGTCTCGGCGTGCACGGGCGACTGCGCGGCGATCACCGGCACGCCCACGGCGAGCGCCTCGAGCACGCGCCACGGGAACGCCCACCGCGTTGCGGGGGCGAGGAGCGCCACGGCAGCTCCGAACACCGCGGCCCGGTCGGCCGTCTCCAGCGCGCCGCGGGTGTGGAGGCTGCGCTCGGGGAGCCCCGAGGCCGACGCGAGCTCGGCGATCGCCGGCTCCTCCCCCTCCGGCGCGTCGATGACGAGCACCGGCACGTCCAGGCCCGACCGCGCGATCGCCGAGAAGCCGAGGCTCAGGGCGTCGGATGCCGCGACCCCGCCCGACAGCAGCACGAAGCCCTCTGGAACGTCGAGCACCCGCCGCCGCCCGATCTCGTCCGACGGCACCGCGAAGCCCGCGGGAGCTGCGCCCGCGATGACGCGCACGCGGTCGCTCAACCGGGGCGCGAGCTCCTCGAGCTGCCGCGCCATCGAGTGGGTCGGCACGACGAGGGCATCGGCGTGCTTCACGGCGCGCTTGAGCATGGCCCGCTGCCAGCCGACAGCGGTGCGTGAGAGCTCGTCGGGAGCCTCCCACGCCCGGAAGTCCCACAGCGTCACGACCGTCTGGTCGTTGTCGTGCACGCGGTCGTGCTTGACCAGCGGCGCGAAGAGCGTCGGCGAGTGGATCATCCCCCCGCCGATGCCGGTCGCGACGCCGAGCTGCAGGGCCGCCGAGAGCTCACGGCGGGCCAGCGCCACCTTGTGCAGCCCGGAGAGCCCCGGCACCTCGGCCGTGACCTCGTCGACGCGGGCCGCGGCGACGCTCGGGATGATCCCCTCGACCTCGCACGCCGCCGGCGCCGCATCCACGAGCGCCCGGGCCAGCTCACGCGTCGCGAGCGCGAGGTCGGTGTCGGTGGGGGCGGCGAGCTGGTCGAGGACGATCCGCAGGGTCGCGACCACGCGTCAGCCCTCCGGCGAGGCGGTCGGGGTGGGCGGGTGGAGCGTCGTCTGGATGAGTTCGCGGATGTGCGCGTAGTCCGGATCGAACTCGTCGATCCCTCCCTCGGGGGTGAGCTCGATCGTGGTGACCTTCTGCTCCTTGGCCTTGAGCGCGAGGTCGGCGAAGTACGGGAGCATGGACTGCGGCAGATCGGTCTCGACGATCGCGGTGCCGGCCGCGGCGATGTCGTTGAAGCGCGTCAGGACCGTCGTCGGCGTGAACTGCGCGAGGATCGCCTCCTGCAGCTGGCGCTGGCGCTTCATGCGGTCGAAGTCGTTCGTCGTGTAGCGCGACCGGGCGTACCACTGCGCGGTGTCGCCGTCCATGTGCTGCGCGCCGGGCTCGATCCACCCGATCGCCCAGTCCTCGGCGGGCTGCCCCTCGTAGGCCGGGCCGCCGCCCTTGGGGAGGCGCTGCTCGACGGTGATGTCGACGCCCCCGAGCGCATCGATGAGGTGCGCGAAGCCGTCCATGTCGATGAACACGTAGTACGGGATCTGGATGCCGAGAATGCCCTCGACCGCATCCTTCGTCGCCTCGACGCCCGGCGTCGAGCCCTGCGCGACCGCGTCGGGATACAGCGCCTTGCCGTCGCGGCAGACCTCCACCTCGGTGCGGAGCTGGTTGATGCCGCTCCCCCAGCCGCACTTGGGGTCCTGGTGGCCCTCGTGCACGTCGGGGTAGAGATCCTTCATCGGCCCGTCGGCGAACGGGAAGTGCGGCATGTCGCGCGGGATGCCCGTGATCGTGACGGCACCGGAGTCGGCGTTCACCGAGACCACCGAGATGCTGTCGAACCTCATCGAGTCGCGGCCCTGGCCGCTGTCGGCACCGAGCAGGAGGATGTTGTAGTAGCCGTCGGAGGGGGGCACCGATGGGCCGCTCTGCCCGAAGATGGCTCCCAGCGTGTCACGCGCGGTGCCGGCCATCTGCGAGGCGTAGACCGCTCCGCCGCCTGAGACGACGAGCAGCGCGACCGACAGCAGGGCGATTCCGAACCGCGCCGCGCCACCGGTCTTGATGAGCCGCACGAGGCGGAGCGTGTCGATCGTGAGCACGGTCCACAGGACGGCGTACCCGATCAGCACGATCTGCAGGATGAGAAGGAGGAACCAGTTGGTGGCGAGCGTCACGAGCATCGTGCGCCAGAGCAGCGCGGACAGCACGCCGAGAACGACGACCACCCACATCGCGAGGGTCGCGCCGATTCCGAAGCGTCCGAGCCGGCGGTTGCCCGCGAGCACCTGCGCCGAGCCCGGCAGCAGGAAGTTCAGGATGACGAGCCACCAGCCGCGCGTGGACATGAAGGAGCGCGACGTCGTGTCGGGGTACCGCAGCGGCCTCTCCTCGACGACGTTGCGAGGAAGAGCGGATGCCGCGACCCGCGGCGCGCGCGGTGGGCTCGCCACGCTCACAGAGACTCCTTGAGCCGCCGGTTCTTCTCCTCCACCTGCGCCTCCAACTCGCGGGCGTAGGCTTCGACGCGGTCGCCGAGCTCGGCATCCGTCGTCCCGATGATCCGCGCAGCCAGCAGGCCCGCGTTCTTCGCGCCGCCGATCGACACGGTGGCGACCGGGATGCCGGCGGGCATCTGCACGATGCTCAGGAGCGAGTCCATGCCGTCGAGGTACGCCAGCGGCACGGGCACGCCGATGACGGGGAGCGCCGTGACGGAGGCGAGCATGCCGGGAAGGTGCGCCGCTCCGCCCGCGCCGGCGATGATGACGCGCAGGCCGCGGCCGCGCGCCTCGGTGCCGTAGCGGTGGAGCTTCTCGGGCGTGCGGTGCGCCGAGACGACCTCGACCTCGTGCGGGATGCCGAAGTCCGAGAGGATCTGCGAGGCGTCGCTCATGACGCGCCAGTCCGAGTCGGAGCCCATCACGACACCGACGAGCGGCGCGGCGGAGGAGTGGAGGGGGCCTGTCACCTGTCAAGGCTAGGACGCGACGCTGGAAGAACCCCGCAACGGCACGCTCCCCTGCTTCCCTCGCCGCCTGCCCCGGCGGGGTTCAGTTCAGGAAGTGGGATGCCGCGGCCCGCGCCTCGTACGTGACATCGTCGAGGTCGTCGCCGGTCACCGTGACATGGCCGACCTTGCGGCCGGCGCGAGGCGCCTTGCCGTAGGTGTGGACCTTCGCACCCGGATGCTCGGCGAGCGCCGCGGGGAACCTCTCGTCGAGGCCGCCCTCGGCGGGGCCGCCGAGGATGTTGACCATGACGGCCCAGGGCGCGCGCGGAGACGGGTCGCCCAGCGGGAGGTCGAGCACGGCCCGCAGGTGCTGCTCGAACTGGCTCGTGATGGCGCCGTCCTGGCTCCAGTGGCCGCTGTTGTGCGGACGCATCGCAAGCTCGTTCACCAGCAGCCGGTCATCCGTCGTCTGGAAGAGCTCGACGGCGAGCATCCCGGTGACGCCGAGGCCCTCGGCGATCGCGACACCGATCTGCTCGGCGACCTCGATGAGACGCTCGCTCGCGTGCGGGGCGGGAGCCAGCACCTCGGCGCACACGCCGTCGCGCTGCACCGTCTCGACGACGGGATACGCCCGCACCTCTCCGGACGGCCGCCGCGCCACCTGCTGCGCGAGCTCGCGCGAGAAGTCGACGAGCTCTTCGACCAGGAGCGCACCGCCGCGGGCATCCTCGGCGAGGGTCGCGAACCAGTCGTCGGCCTCGGTCGCCGCCGACACGACCCGCACGCCCTTGCCGTCGTACCCGCCTCGGGGCGTCTTGACCACCGCGCGGCCGCCGTGCGCATCGAGGAACTCCTGCAGCTCGGAGCTGTCGTGCACGGCAGCCCAGTCGGGCTGCGGCATCCCGAGCTCACGGAGCCTCGCGCGCATGACGAGCTTGTCCTGCGCGAAGTGCAGCGCATCGGGGCCCGGATGCACGGCGATCCCCTCGCCGACGAGCCGCGCGAGGACCTCCTGCGGCACGTGCTCGTGGTCGAACGTCACCACATCGACGTCGCGCGCGAAGGCGAGGACCGTCTCGGCTTCTCGGTAGTCCCCGACGGCGGTCGCGGCCAGCGCCGCGGCCATGCCCTCGTCCTCGGCGAGCACGCGCAGCTCGACACCGAGTTCGACGGCGGGCGCGATCATCATGCGGGCGAGCTGACCGCCTCCGACGACTCCGACACGCAGCGACATGGGGCTCCTTCTGTTCGGACCTCCATCATCCCGCACCTCGGCGGGGGGCCGGAGCCGCCGTCAGAGCCCGGGCGCGGCCGGCGGGAGCGGCAGCTCGCGATGCGCGAGGATCTGGTTGACCTCGACCTGGTCGACCAGGCTCTCGTGCACGAGGTCGATGCTCGGGATGTTCGTCAGGCGCATGGGCTCTTCGACGCCGTTGGAGAGCACGAGAGTGCCCGCGCCCCACATCCGCTGCAGCGGCCCGCGCCTGACCTGGATGCTGTAGCCCCGCACGTGCGAGAGCTCGCGCCGTCGCGCCACGAGCACGCCCCGCCGCTCGATCACGCGGCGGGTCGTGATGGTCCAGGCGTGGGCCCACCAGGAGAGGAAGGGGAGCAGCGCGAGGAAGAAGAGCACGACGACCGCGGCGGTCAGCAGCATCCAGTCCTCGAAGGGCGCCGGCAGATTGCCGTAGAAGAATCCGACCGCTCCCGCGACGACGATCACCACGAGCGCCGGCCACACGAGCCGGCGGGCATGGCTGCGAAAGCGCGCGACGCGCAGCTCGGGCGTGGGCACGCCGGGAGCCGGGGTCGGGGGGCGGCCCCCGAACGTCGCCGGCTGCGTCATGAATCCATTCTCCGATGAGCGGCCGACACCGCGTGTCGCCTCGCCGTCAGCCGCCGAGGTGGCCCTGCAGGCGCACGTGCGTGACGTCGCCCGCGGCGACGGTCGTGAGCACATCGCCGGTCTCGACGACCAGGCGCCCCGTCGGATCGATGCTCTTCGCGCGGCCGATCAGCTTCGAGCCGTCGGGCAGCGAGACGACGATCTCCACACCGAGGGTCGAGCACACGCTCTCCACCTCGGCATGGATCCCCGACGCCTCGGCGTCGCCGTGCGCCGTCATCAGCGCCGAGAGCTGCTCCTCGAGGGCCCGCAGGTAGTCGGCGAGGAGCTTGTCCTCGTCGCACTCGAGCCCCACGGACTCGAACGACGTCGCCGTCGCGACGGGGAGGTCGGTGCGCGGCATCCGCGTGTTCACTCCCGAGCCGATGACGACGATGTCGGGATGCCCCGGCACGACCTCCGCGAGGATGCCGCAGATCTTGCCGCCGTCCAGGAGCACGTCGTTCGGCCACTTGAGGCGCGCCGCGTGTCCGGTGCCGTAGAGCTGCTCGGCGAGGGCCCGCGACATGGCGGCTCCTGCGATGAGGGGGATCCAGCCGCGCGCCTGGACGGGCAGGCCCCCGACGCGCACGACGACAGAGACGGCCAGCGCCGTGCCGGCGGGAGCGGTCCAGGTGCGGTCGAGCCGCCCTCGGCCGGCGCGCTGATCGCGGGTCAGCAGGAGCGAGAGGTGCGGCCACGCGTCGGGATCTTCGACGACGGCGGCCACGACATCCGCATTCGTCGATCCCGTCGTCTCGACGACCTGGACGCGGGGGCTCACCGCAGCGGCGAGAGGGAATCCGTCTTCGGAGATCGGCATGGCGCCACGATACGCGCCGTCGTGGACGCGGATTCGGCCTTGACAGCCGACAGCCGATCCGGGAAGCGCTTGTGCGAACCCTCCAACGCTTCGGCGAGCCCGGTCGATAGTGTGGAGGACGTGACCGACACGCCCGATCTCTCCACGACCGCCGGCAAGATCGCCGACCTGCGCGCCCGCTATCAGGAGGCCGTGGTCGACCCCGAGACGGCGGCCCGCGGCAAGCAGCACGCGAAGGGCAAGCAGACCGCGCGCGAGCGCATCGAGCAGCTGTGCGACACCGGCTCGTTCGTCGAGTTCGACGAGTACGTGCGCCACCGCACGACCGCGTTCGGCATGGACAAGTCGCGTCCCTACGGCGACTCCGTCGTGACCGGCGTGGGCACGATCCACGGCCGCACCGTCGCCGTCTACGCGCAGGACTTCTCGACGTTCGGCGGTTCGCTCGGCGAGGCGGCCGGCGACAAGATCATCAAGATCATGGAGTTCGCGATGCAGGGCGGGATGCCGTGCGTCGGCATGCTCGACTCGGGCGGCGCCCGCATCCAGGAGGGCGTCGTCGCCCTCGGCAAGTACGGCGAGATCTTCCGCCTCAACACCGCCGCATCCGGAGTCATCCCGCAGATCTCGATCGTCATGGGACCCGCTGCCGGCGGCGCCGTCTACTCCCCCGCCCTCACCGACTTCGTCGTGATGGTCGACAAGACGAGCCAGATGTTCGTCACGGGCCCCGACGTCATCAAGACCGTGACCGGCGAAGACGTCGGCATGGAGGAGCTCGGCGGCGCGTACACGCACAACACCCGCTCGGGTGTCGCGCACTACCTCGCCGAGGACGAGGAGGACGCGCTGGACTACGTCCGCACGCTCCTGGGCTTCCTCCCCGACAACAACATGTCGGAGCTCCCGGTCTACGAGACGGAGTTCGAGTGGGAGACGACGGATGCCGATCGCACCCTGAACACCGTCATCCCCGACTCTCCGAACCAGCCTTACGACATCCACCACGTCATCTCGCACATCGTCGACGCGGGCGACTTCCTCGAAGTGCAGCCGCTGTTCGCGCCGAACATCGTCATCGGCTTCGGCCGCATCGAGGGCCGCACGGTGGGCATCATCGCGAACCAGCCCTCGCAGATGGCCGGCACGCTCAACATCGAGGCCGGCGAGAAGGCGAGCCGCTTCGTGCGGTTCTGCGACGCGTTCTCGGTGCCCATCGTGACCCTCGTCGACGTGCCGGGCTACCTCCCCGGCACCGACCAGGAGTGGACGGGCGTCATCCGCCGCGGCGCGAAGCTCCTCTACGCCTACGCCGAGGCGACGGTGCCCCTGGTCACGGTGATCCTCCGCAAGGCGTACGGCGGGGCGTACATCGTGATGGGCTCCAAGCAGCTGGGCGCCGACGTCAACCTCGCGTGGCCGACCGCCGAGATCGCCGTCATGGGCGGTCAGGGCGCGGTCAACATCCTCTACCGCGGCGAGATCAAGCGTGCGGAGGAGGCGGGAGAGGATGTCGCGGCCGTCCGCACGCGCCTGGCCAACGAGTACACCTACAACGTCGCCTCGCCGTTCCTCGCCGCCGAGCGCGGCGAGCTCGACGGCATCATCGAGCCCGCCCAGACCCGCGTCTCCATCGCCAAGGCGCTGCGGGCCCTGCGTGGCAAGCGCGCGAGCCAGCCGCCCAAGAAGCACGGGAACATCCCGCTGTGAGCAATGAGGAGGCGCGCGGCGGGGCGCAGGCGGGCGGTGAGGCCGTGCACCTCGACGTGCAGCGCGGCAACCCCACGGAGGCCGAGCTCGCGGCGCTCATCGCCGTCGTGAGCGAGGCGTACGTCGAAGAGGTCTCGTCCGCCGTCGCCGACGACGCGAAGAGCCGCTCGGCGTGGTCGGTGTCGCAGCGGTCGTTCCGCGCGCCGCTGCGCCGAGAGCTCGGCTGGTCGGGTTTCCAGGGGTCGTAGCCGTGGCTCCCGCCGTGTCCCCCACGGCGGCGGAAATGTCCCCCGAAATACCTACAGACGGATTCTTGCGGCCCCCGGATACTTGAAGTGCTGGAACGCTCTGCGTTCGGCTGGCCTGACCGTCCCAAGCGGTCTCAGGTTTGGCCACGCGAACGGTTTTCGGGTAACCGTTCGCCAGGCGGGGGCAGGCATATCTGCCGCCCCCGCCTCTTCCGATTCCGCCCTCCGTCCTGGTTCCCCTCCCCCACCAGGACGGGGGGCGAGATTCATTTCCGGCGGGGTCTGGCGGCTCAGCTCGTCTCGCGGCGCGGCAGGTTCCCGGCGCAGCACGTTTCGCGGCGCGGCAGGTCTCGCGGCACCGGTTCTCGCGCGGCGCCCCGGCGCGGCGCGGCGCGCGCGGCGCCCGGTCGCTCCGCGGCTCGGATCAGCCCGGGTGGGCGATCTCTCGCCAGAGCTCGACGGCGTCCTCGTCCGAGAGGCCCGGGCCGGCGGCCGAGCGGCCCACGACCGTCACAGCGACCCGGTCGTCGGGCGACGTGCGGATGTAGAGGCGATCGGAGCTCGACTCGCGCAGGGTCTCGGCCAGCTGCGCGCGGATCTGACTGAGGGATTCCTCATCCAGCCCGTCGAGACCGCCCTCGTCGAGGACGGTGACGGTCGCGCCGCGGCGGCGCGCGGAGTCGAGTTCGGTGCGCACGTCGTCGTCGAGGAGGCGCGGGCCGCGCATCTCGTCGCGCAGGGCGCCCTCCGCGATCCGGGCCTCGAGCTTCTCGGGGTCATCGAGCGCGCCGGTCGTCGCGACCGTGCGGGTGAGCACGGGCCCCGCCACCGCGAGCGCGCGCTGCACCTGCACGCGGCGTTCGCGCTGCCGCCCGGTCTGCGAGGCCTGCCACGCCGAGGCCGCGCGCTGCAGCTGGGCGAGCCGGGCCGTGTCGCGGGCGGCGCGGTCCATCGAGCGCATCAGCAGCTGGGCGACACCGACCCACACGATGGAGCCGACGAGCCCGAGAGCGAGGGCGGGCCCGGGACCCATCCAGATCATCGACGCGGCGCCCAGGAGCACGATGCCCGCCCATGCGAACCACGGGCGGCGGCGTACCATGACGATCGTCATGAGCGCCCCGATGCCGCCGAGGTACCACGTCGCGAAGGCTTCGGTGCGGTGCTCCGGCCCGACGCCGAGGGCGATGGACGTGGGGACGAGCACCGTCGTCACGATCGCGAGGAGGCTCGCCCACACCGGGAGCATCGTCGGGCCGCGCGCGCCGATCGTGAGTGCCAGGTCGCCGTCGTTCTCGGGATGCGCCGGGGCGGGCTGAGCGCCCCAGAAGACGCACAGCCACGTCGTGGCGATGTACAGCAGGAGCGCGATGACGACGACGAGGGGGTACTCCACGGGGTCGGTCCACCAGAGGCCTCGCGCCGCGAGGTACGCCGTGAAGGCGACCGCGAGCGAGACGAGGATCGTCCGGACGCTGATCACGTGGCCGCCTCCCGCCATTCCAGACGCACCGTCGTGCCGTGCTCGCCCGAGACGATGCGGGCCGTGCCGCCGACGGCGGCGACCCTCGCGACGATCGACGCGCGGATGCCCAGGCGATCGTCGGGAACCTCCTCGAGGTCGAAGCCGCGACCGGTGTCGCGGACCTCGATGCGCACGCGGACGGGGTCGGTAAGCGCGCGCACGGCGACGGCGAGTCCCTCGCCGTCGGCGTGCTCGATCGCGTTGGTGATGGCCTGCATCGTCGCGAGCGTGAGGGCGCGACCGACGCGGCCGGGCACCGTCGGGTGCTCACCCATGATCACGCGCTCCGCCTCGATCTCGACGCCGAGCTCGCGCGCGACGTGTTCGATGTCGTCGGCGAGGGCCGAGGCATCCGTCGGCTCGTCGGAACCCTCCTCGGGGTCCTGCTCCGTGTTCGCAAGCCGCGTGAGCGCCTCTCGCGCCATCGCTGCGGCGAGGGTGCGCTCCCTGTCGGTCTGCGCGCGCTCGGCGGCGATGAGGGCCGCCAGGACGCTGTCGTGCATCAGTGCGGCGACGGCGATGCGCTCCTGCTCCGTGGCGGCGGCGGCCGCGGCCGACGCGTACGACTCGACCGCCCGGGTGCGCGTCTCGTCGACGTTGGCCGAGACCGAGCGGAAGACCCACGCGAGGGTCAGCAGGATGAAACCCAGGATGAGGGCGAACGACACGTCGAGCACGACAAGGCCGTAGAAGGCCGGGTCGAAGCCGGTCTGCACGAGCCGGACGACGCCGAAGACGAGCGGCAGGAGCGCCGTCCACCCCAGCTGCACGGCGATCGGGAAGGCGAGGACGGCCGCGACCGTCCCGACGTTGACGAGGTACCAGATCCAGGGCTCGCGGGTGGGGTCGGGCGGCGAGCCTCCCTGGGTCGCGATCGGCCAGAGGAGCAGCGCGACGAGGTAGAGCAGGGCGAAGATACCCGCGAAGATCTTGACTCCCCGGCCGAGCACGCACGCGAGCAGCATGAGGGCGAGGGGGCCGAAGGTGCCGATCACGAGCACCTGGTGCCATCCGGGGCCCTCTTCGGTCGAGCCGATCGAGGCGAGGAAGGCCTGGGCGCCGAGGATGACCGCGCCGAAAGCCACCGCGAGCGCGATGGCGCGCTCGATGCGGCGGCGGGTGAACGAGCCGAGGCCGGCACTCGTCTCGCGGGTCTGCGGGATGTGGCCCCAGGCGTCGTCGAGAACCGAGCCCGTCGCGTCAGCTGTCACCGGCGCCTCCGTTGCCGGTGGACTGGGAGAGGATGCCGTCCTCCATCGCGCGTCGCAGCAGATCGACCTTCGTCGGGGCCGGTCTTCCGACCTCGACGTATTTGACGCGGACGCGCGTGATGTTCTCCTTCGCGGTGGAGTACGCCACGCCCAGCCGGTCGGCGACGACCTTGAGGGGAAGCCCCGCCGCATACAGACGCAGCACCTCGCGCTCGCGCTGTGAGAGCTGGGCGTCGGCGAAGGCTCGGTCGCCCTCGACGGCGCTGGCCCACTCGACGTTGTTGAGCGGCTCGCCGCGGGCTACCGTGCGCACAGCCGCGATGACGTCGTCGATCGGCGAGGCCTTGCTGACGACGCCGGCGGCTCCGGCAACCAGCGCCTCGCGGACGGCCGCGGGGCGGTCGGCGACGCTGTGGATGATGACGCTCGACCCGTCGGAGGTCAGTCGCTGCACGTTCTCGGTCACCGTCGTGCCGTCACCCAGCGTGAGGTCGAGCACGACGACATCGGCAGGGCGCGCCCGCGCATAGCTGCGCCAGTCGAGGTAGGCCGTGACGGTGCTGCCCGAGAACACGACGTTCTCGGTGCCGCCGCGCGCGCAGGCGGCCTCGAGTCCCAATCGAACGGACTCGTGGTCGTCGATGAGGGCGACGCGCGTCATGGGCCCAGGCTAGCGCGCGTCGTCGACGCGGGTCAGCGTAGCCACGGCCTCGACATGGTGCGAGTTGGGGAAGAGGTCCAGCGCGGCGATCGGACCGGACTCGTATCCGAGGTCACGGAAGGTCGCGAGGTCGCGCGCGAGGGCGACCGGATCGCACGCGACATAGACGACGGTCTGCGGCGAAAGCCCGGCGACCCCCTCGACGACCTGGCGCCCCGCGCCCGAGCGCGGCGGATCGAGCACGACGACGCCGCGCGAGAGCCGCTCGCGCTGGGCGACGGATGCCTCGTCCGCCAGTCGCGCGATCCACCGGTCGACGCGATCGGTCTCGGCGCGGGCGCCGACCCATTCCGCGAGGTTCTCCCCCGCGTGCTCCGTCGCGCGCGGGTCGGACTCGACGCTCGTGACCCGGGTGGCAGGTCCGCCGAGGTCGCCGAGCGTGGCGGCGAAGAGGCCCACGCCGCCGTAGAGGTCGAGATGCCATGCGTCCGGGTCGAGGCCGCCGGGATTCCCGGCGCGCAGCTGGGCCGCCACGAGCGACGAGAGGGAGTGCGCCGCGAGACGGTGCACCTGCCAGAACCCGCCGGCGTCGACGCGGAAGTCTCGGCCGTCCACGCGCTCGAGCACCGTCTCGAAGCGGGGCGCCTTCTTCGCCTTCT
>Ga0164308_10001614_pt1 | contig 12036 bp, 8 predicted proteins | sample Whisoiple_246_MG_FD_109983 | JGI IMG/M metagenome (GOLD analysis project Ga0164308, IMG submission 109983) | Soil microbial communities amended with fresh organic matter from upstate New York, USA - Whitman soil sample_246_MG | ecosystem: Environmental > Terrestrial > Soil > Unclassified >... | reverse complement strand
TAGTATCATTGGTGACATGAGAATTACCTTATGGGTTAACCTAAAAAAAGATACTTGCAATATTTGCAAGTATCTTTTTTTAGGTTATGTAAGCAATATATGCACGATAAAGGTTAAGAAAACAACTTAATACACAAAAAGAAATCCTAATAAGAGGAGAAGAAATCGTCTAAATTGACTGTATTATTATTTTTTAAAAATAATTTCATAATAGTTTTAATTATTAAAATTATTTTCAAAATAAGTTGTTAAAAACTCCGGATGCGTTTATAGTGTTTTTGAAAGCGCATTCTTTATGTTGGAGTTCTTTATACAAGATTAGATTAAAAGGGCGCTAAATAATAAAAAGGGAGCAGAAGCTATGTATAAAAAAATTGGAGGTTCTATCTTAGCATCTACATTGATAATCTCATCTGTAACAATAGCTGACAGTGCAAAGGCAGAAAGTAGTAACGAAATTGTTAAAGTATTAACAATTGAAGACGGATCTGGAGAAAAGCTTGCTGTTAACGCTGTAAACCAACAGGACAATAACAATAAACTAGTTCTATTCAATGATAAATTTAGTTATTATACCGAAACAAAAAAAGGAAGCAAAGAGGTCATCCTAGAAAAGATAGGACTTAATACATATAAGGTGCTAGAAAAAGCAGATGGAGATAGTCCTATTCCTGAAGAAGGTCTTGTGCTTTCCACAGGTAGTCAGAGTACCGATACTATCCAAGGATTCTTGTCACAGTTAGAGAAAGACGAAACTGTAAAATTAATGGAACCCGTTGAGATTAAAGAAGAAATGGTAGCTCAAGCTATTAACCCTACGAAAGAATCTAATCCAGATGGAGCTCCTTTTGATGGATTTCGCGGTCCTGATCAATTAATTGTATATACTCCAACTTTTGGAGACACCACCAAAACTAATTCCTATGGATATGAAATTACAGTAGAGGATGGATTCGTTACAAAAGTGGGAGGAGGAGGATCTAAAATTCCCAAAAATGGATTTGTTGTAAGTGGGCATGGTGTAGCTGCTTCATGGCTTTCATCTAACTCTATTATCGGAGCCAAGGTTACTGTTGGTAGTAGTGGTGTGGTGAAAATTACTCAAGATGTTGAAAGTTTTGCCTTTCAAAGTAAACAAGCTATTAACCAAGCAAAAGAATCGATAGAGAAAGCACAAAAAGAATATTTAGATGTTGAGATGAGTAAAGCACAAGATTCTCTTTTGAAAGCTGAAAATTTATTAGAACAAGTAAAAGTCTTAAAAGAAAGTGATCCTGTAAAAGCTCTTGATGTGACCCGTCAAGCAACTCAAGCAGCATACGATGCTTATTATTATTCAATACCTTCAAACCTAGCTGAACAGCGTGCTATATGGTATCGACCTGAGGAGACAACACTTGCAGGTGTTAGACAGGTATTAGATCGAATGCAAAAAGCAGGCTTTAATTCGGTTTATCTTGAAACAACTTTTCATGGATATACTATTTATCCAAGCAAAATAATGAAAAAATATGGGTTACCTGAACAACATCCAAATTTCAAAAATGCTAACTATGAAAAATACGGAAATGATTTGCTACAAGCCTATGTACAAGAAGGAAAAAAAAGAGGACTTAGTATTCAAGCTTGGACAGATGGATTTATGGTTGGTGAAAGTAGTTTAGGAATGCCTTCACAATTTAAAAATTATCCAGAATGGGCAGCTGTACAGCGTCAAAATTCATCAAACAAAGTAATGCCTGATTCATTAAGCAAATATTATTGGATGGATATTGCGCAGCCAGATGTTCAAACTTTTTTATTAGCTATCTATAAAGAGATGCAGGCTAACTATAATATAAAAGGATTAAATATTGATTATATGCGTTATCCACACCATAAATTTGAAGAAAGCTATGGATTTAGTGAAAACATCCGATCGGCTTACAAAAAACAATTTAAGATTGATCCGTACGATATTAAACCTTCAGATGATCCACAAGAATGGGAAAGGTGGGAAGCTTGGCTTCGTAAAAGGGAAAATGATTTTGTAGATCAACTGCACGCTCAATCTAAAGAATTGAATCCAAAATTTATGATGACAGCAACACCTGAGCCTGGGCCGGAAGCAGGTCTAATTAGTGATTGGAAAGAAGATATTGATGGTGTTATTCCACAGGCATACGGGCATGATTTTAATAGTATTCAAAAGACAGTTCAAGATAGTAAAAAATTAATGCCAAAGGGAAGCATGTATTATACAGGCATTTATTCTTTCTACCATCACTTAGATGAAATGGCAAACGTAAATGATGTAGCATCTGCAAAACATGGAACGTCTGGTGTTAATATGTTTGCATTTGGGCAAGCAAGTGCCCCTGCAGTCGATGCTCTTGGAAAAGGGCCGTGGCGGAATAAAGCTGTGAACCCTGGAGAAGAACCTCTTCTAGCAACGGAAAATGTACTAAAAGAAATGGGGAATAAACTAATTCCTGATTATATAAGACAAGGTGCTGTTGAAAAGAGAAAAGGGAAAGAACTACAAAAGATTGTGAAAAAGTTGAGAAGAACTATTCAGAAAAAACCAAGTGAAAGTAACAAGGACTTTGAGTTATTACTTGAACAAATTGATATAAGTGCTAAACAGAATAAGTTAAATAATGACGTAGCTAACAGAATGAAAGAACATCTACAAGAAGCAAATGAATGGGTGAACTATGCCTTAACTAAACAAAAATAATCGATTGAAAACAGGTCTACATAAAGACCTGTTTTCTTTTTTTAGAAAGATAGGCAGCTGTACTATATGTCTTATATCTAAAAAAAGAAATTAATTTTCAAAAAATAATAAAATATAAAAATTATTTTAAAAATTTATTGAATTTAGTGAAAAGTGCTTGTAATATTAAGACAAGAAAACGCTTTCTAAAAAAGTTGTATAGGGGGAATTGTTGGTGAAAAAAAATAAAAAAAAGCTAGTGGTAGGTACACTAGCAGCTGTTCTTTCAGTAAGTCTTATGGCGTGTGGAAACGGAAAAGAAAGTAGTTCGAAAACCTCGGGATCAGCTGATATCTCAGGGAAAGTAACACTTTGGACAGCATCTTTATCAGGAGAACCTTTTGATACATATTTTAATAAGCTGGAGAAGAGGTTTGAAAAACTTCATCCAGATGTAGATGTAGTTATTGAAGATATTCCCCAAAATGAAATGGAACAAAAAGTTCTAACTTCCTTAACGGGAAGTAACGTACCAGATGTCGTCAATTTAAATCCACATTACATGTCTAATATAGCTGCACAAGGAGGACTATTGGACTTAACGGATATGATTAGTGACAAAACAAAGAAATCATTTTTAGAAGGTCCTTATGAATCCGGTGTGTATGAGGATAAGTTATATGCACTGCCTTGGTACTTAACCACAACTGTTTCTTGGTATAACAGTAAGAAATTTCAAGAAGCTAACATTGAAAAAATACCTACAAGTCCTCAAGAAATTTATAATACGGCCAAAGCTATTACCAAGGCAACAGGCAAACCTTCTTATTATCCAGTAATTAATGATGGAAATACTATTATGGAAAAAATGGTTTCTTTATCAAATGGAAAGCCTATTGTAAAAGAAGGCAAGGCAGTGTTTGCAAAGAATAAAGATATTCTAAATTATTTTAAGCTTAATCAAAAAATGTATAAAGAAGGTATGATCCCTCAGGAGACTGCAGAAGGATCACTAAAGACTGGTCAAGAGTTATATATGACAGGAAATACAGCATTTTTAGAAGGTGGGGTAACATTCTTAGGACCAATAGAATCGGGTGCTCCAGATATATACAAAGTCTCTAAGGCAGCTCAGCCATTAGAAGAAAAAAATGCACCTGTCAACGTTGCTGTAATGAATTTTGCTGTCCCAGCTAAAACCAAAAATAAAGAAGCAGCCGTGGCGCTTGCTGAATTTGTGACAAATGCTGAAAATCAATTAGAATTTTCTAAAACTGCGGGTACAGTATTGCCGGCTACGAAAGAATCACTGAAGGATGATTACTTTAAAAACCCGGGAGATTCACCAAAGTCCCTAGGAATGCTTCAAGCATCAAATTCCTTAGAACGTGCTCAAGTTTTAATTCCTCCGACTGAAAATAGCGCGGAGCTACGTGAATCCACTAAAAATATTTTTGTGAAAAACTTACAGGGAAAACTAACACCAGAGCAAGCTTTAAAACAATTAGCTTTAGAATGGAATAAAGCATTCAATAAGTCCGGTGAAAAAGTAACGTTTTAATAATAAGAAAGAGTAGCTTTTTAAGAGGCTATTCTTTCATTTTTTTGAAAGGAGTGACTAGTTTGAATAAAGAACCGGTTGCACTAGCCCAAGTGAAAGCAAAAACTATTCAAAAAGAGAAACGTAGATTAAATGCAAAATATTTTACTCCATGGTTATTTTTATTACCATCTATTGTTATTTTAGGTGTATTTCTCATTATCCCTATCTTAGAGGCATTTAAATGGAGTTTCCTTGACTATAAAATTATAGCAGACAGTGGTGAATTCGTAGGAATAGAAAATTTCAAAGAAATTTTTAAAGACAAAGATTTCTGGATGTCTTTGCTTAATACGATTCTCTTCTTGCTGATTGTTTTGCCATTAAATGTGTTTTTGCCAATGATTTTAGCTGTATTAGTAAATCAAAAGATTAAGGGTGTAGCTACCTTCCGAATTCTTTATTATTTACCTGTAATTACTCCTATGGTTGTTGCAGCATTAATCTGGAAAATGCTCTACTCACAAAATGGGATAATTTCAGCTCTTTTAGTCAAAATAGGTATATTTGATTCTCCAACCAACTTACTTGTCCAATCATCCACAGCTTTAATAGGGGTAGCGATGATCACGGTATGGAAAGGTTTAGGATATTACATGATTATTTATTTGGCAGGACTTCAATCTATTCCTAAAGATGTTTATGAGTCTGCCAGTATTGATGGAGCCTCGACTTTTCAAAAATTTAAAAGTATTACTTTTCCGATGTTGGCGCCTTCTGTAACCCTCGTTTCTGTAATGACTATTATTGCAGGTATGAAAGTTTTTGAAGAGATTGCATTAACTACAGGAGGAGGTCCGTCAGGCGCTACAACAACACTTGTCATGTACATTTATAATAAATTTATGGACTTAGATGTAAGTATTGCTTCGGCGGCAGGTTTAATTTTGCTGATTCTTTCGATAGGAGCATCCTTACTTCAAATGAAAATGACAAGCAAGAATGAAGATGATCTAAGAGCTTAATAGATAGGAGGATTACATAATGAAAAAAAACAGTAAAAAAATATGGAATTACGCTCTTATGCTTCTTATTACTGTACTGACCCTGGGTCCGTTCCTAATTACTTTGTTTATGTCACTAAAGTCATCTGGCCAAGGTATCTACGATGGCCTACTCCCGACGGATCCAACTTTAGCTAATTTCTTCACAGCTTTTAAGAAAGCCAACTTAGGTACTTATTTTCTTAATACCATTATTGTGACGGCTATTGCAATCCCATTAAACCTTTTATTTTGCAGTTTAGCTGCTTATCCTCTCGCGCGTATGGATTTTAAAGGGAGAAGTGTAGTGTTGGCACTTATTATTTCAACCATGATGGTACCTTTTCAATTGTATATGGCTCCATTATTCCAGCTATCAGGTCAGCTAGGGCTGCAAAATACTCATATTGGATTAATTATTATGCAAGTATCCACAGCATTCGGTATTTTTCTAATGCGTCAAGCCTACCTACGTATTCCCAAAGAGCTCGAAGAATCAGCATATCTCGATGGGGCTAATAAATTTAAGGTCTGGTATATGGTAGCCTTGCCACTTGTAAAGCCGACTCTTGTTACGCTTGCTATCTTTACTTTCATGGGCACATGGGGCGATTATTTATGGCCTCTATTAAACACAACCGAAAGCAATATGTATACACTATCAATTGGATTAGCTCAACTATCTCAGAATTTTGATGGTTCAAATCTAAAATTAATTAGCGCAGCATCTATACTAACAACTATTCCAACTCTATTAATTTTCATTTGGTTGCAAAAGTATTTTATTTCTGGAGCAACTGATGGAGCAGTTAAAGGGTAATAGAAGAAAATAGTCTTTATGTTTTTCTAAATAATTAAACATTAAAGAGGTGAATACAGATTGAATAGTATTTCTTTTTTTGGTCGTAGTATTCCAATTATTTACGAGGTTGATTGTGTAATAGTGGGAGGAGGGACAGGCGGTGCAGTAACTGCAATCGCTGCTTTAAAAAAAGGTATTAAAACACTCATCGTTGAGAAGAGCATTTCTCTAGGAGGAACCCAAACAAATGCCCTTGTTTCTCCAATGATGCCTACTCACATTCAAGGATCTGACATAAATCAATTAATTATTGAACAATTAAATAGGGAACAAGTAGAAACAAGTGATGGAACTACAGCGTGTAGTTGGTTTAATACAGAGACTTTGAGCTACGTTTTGGAAAAATTAGTTGTAGAACATGGAGGACATATTTTATACGATGCTAATTATATAGATTGCATAAAGAAAGAAGATTCTATTACATATATCATTGTTAATACTTGTAACGGATTATCGGCTGTACGAGGCAAAACGTTTGTAGATGCAACTGGAGATGCATTGCTATCAAGAACAGCAGGTGTACAGGTAGAATCAGGAAATTGTTATGGGCAAAATCAGCAAATATCCTTTCGCTTCGAAATGGGAGGCATTGATATTTTAGGCTTAAGAGAATTTATTCTCTCCCAAAGTGAAACATTTTGTAAAATCAAAAATCCTAATTTTTTTGAAATTGTTATGGTTCCAGAAAAAGGACATATCCTCGAGACTTTTTTTAAAAAAGGATTAGAAAATGGAGATTTAAAACAAGAAGACCTGCGCTATTTTCAAGCATTTACTCAGCCAGGAAAGCCAGGGGTAATGTCGTTTAACTGTCCTCATATTCCATATATAGAAAAAACAACTGATCCTATTCTTCGTTCTAAGGCAGTTACAGAAGGACGAAAAATGATTCGTAGGCTTGCTACTTTCCTACCGAAATATATTCCAGGATTTCAAAATGCTTACTTATTAAAAGAAGCTTCACAGTTGGGTATTCGTGAATCGTACCGCATTTTAGGGAAGTATGTACTTACCGAACAAGACTATCTTAATCGATCTCGGTTTTATGATGGAATTGCAAGAGGAGATTGGTATATTGATGTTCATAGTGTTAACAACCAAGATGAACGAAATGTACGATTTTCGCGCGGCGAATACTATGAAATACCGTATAGATCATTAATTACCAACGAAATAAGTAATTTAATTGCGGTAGGGCGTCATATTTCAAGCACCTTTTTGATGCAAGCATCACTCAGAATTCAGCCTACTGTTAGAGATATGGCGCATGCAGCCGGAGTCGCATGTGCTTATTCTGTACAACATCGTATCGCACTCAATCAAATCGACGGTAGCCGATTAAAGGAAGAACTTTCTCTAGTGGAGGGTAATTAAATGGACAACATAAAAGAAGTTCACGTTCTGAATCATACTCATTGGGATCGGGAGTGGTATGAAACATTTGAAGAATTTCGCTATAAATTGCGTAACGGGCTACGTTACATTCAAGATTTACTCGAGACTGGAAGAATTGAAAACTTCTTTTTAGATGGACAAACAATTGTATTAGATGATTATCGTGAAGTTGTTAGTAAAGAAGAATATAATCATCTTGTTTCGTTTATTAAAGAAGGAAAGATTCAGGTTGGTCCTTGGTATCTATTAGCTGATGAATTTCTTGTTTCAGGGGAATCTATTTTAAAGAATCTAGAATTAGGCATTGGTAAAGCAGAGTCTTATCATTCTAATAACCATATTGGCTACTTACCAGACACATTTGGGCATAACAGCCAAATGCCTCAAATCTTTCAAGGTTATCATATTGACTCTGCTATTGTATGGAGGGGAGCTGTTTCTAAGACTTTTGAAAATACTTGGCAAGGAGCAGATGGCAGCCGGGTGTTTACATTTGTTCTCCCCCTTTTTGAAGGGTATTACCAAACATTTTTAAAACATAATGACTATAAAGATAAAACCAAATCTTATTTACAGGGGAATGCACCTTATTTAGTACATGGGAAGGCATTACTTATGAACGGTGCTGATCATACCTATACGTGTGACGATATAAAGGAAAGAATTAAACAGCTTAATTATACATTCCCTTCTATAGAGTTTAAACAATCTTTACTATCTGACTATGTTTGTGCATTCGAAGGACTAGAAGCAACAGAAACAATTATAGGAGAACAGAGAGATCCTTCTAAAATTTTCATTTTACCTGGTGTTTATTCAACCCGTTCTTATCTAAAAAGGCAAAATCAACAGTGTGAAGATGAAGCAATAGGTACAATGGAAGCATTAAACGCTTGGACCAATGGAAAGACAAACTCAGAAAAATTTATTGAGTATGTCTGGAAACTTATTTTACAAAACCAACCTCATGATAGTATTTGCGGATGCAGTATAGATGAAGTTCACCAAGAAATGGTAACTAGAACACAAAAAATACTGAGTGCTATTAAGCAATTTGCAGCCGATATATTAAATAATGAGTATCCATTCGAATACTTAAATAAACATAAAGATAATGCCTATCTTTATGTTGTCAATAATACTCCTATTGCAGATATATATCCGGTCACTACACAAATTTTTGTTCCAGCTTCGCTAGATCTAGGAAGTATTAAGCTTTTCCATGAAGATAAAGAGATAGTCTTTGATTGTATAAATCGTCAAAAGAGAGAAGAATTTTTACGTCATATTTTAAAGGAACCTCATTATGGAGAATACGTTGTGTACGATGTGTCTTTTAATATTAATTTTGGAGGAGTCGAAACAAAGCGAATCCGTATTGAACGAGTAAAAGAGGAACCTATCTTGATTCAAAAAGAAGATGAGAAAAAAATTAAAAATGAATTTTATGAAGTAGAATGTAAAGGGGAAGGCCTCACTATTAGAGATATCCAAAATAATATTCTACATAAACATCAACATCAAATCATTTCCTCTTTGGATGCAGGAGATACTTATAACTATTCTCCTCCTTTGTACGATCAAATTAGTGAAGCTGTGTTAATAGATGTATGTGATGTGGTTAGAGCTAAAACTTTTGAATCTATGAAGCTCATATATAAAATGAAACTCCCTGTTTCCTTAAATAAATCTCGTAATGGTGCAAGCTCTAATTATGTAGTTAATAAAATTGTTGTAGTTATTACGCTTTATAGAGGTAAGAGGTTAATTTCATTTAAAACAACAGTTGAGAATCATTCAAAAGATCAGAAGCTAAGGGTAGGATTTGCTACAAATCGGGCAGAGGAAAGTTACGGCGATACAGCCTTTGATTTAATAAAACGTTCAACTCTTCGTGAAAAAAAATTAGATGTTTTAAAAAACCAAGAGGCAGTAATGAATCAATACCCTACTTATTCTAGTGTAATGGTTAATGAGCATCAAATTGTACATCGAGGAATGCAAGAATACGAAGTCGACTCTTATAAAGGGAGAGATTATATTTATTTAACCATGATTCGGAGCGTAGGTTGGCTCTCAAGAAGAGATTTACGTACCCGTGGAAATGGAGCAGGTCCTGGTTTTGCAACCCCAGAGGCACAGTGTTTAGGAACGTACGAATTTGAATACGGGTTGGTATTAGGAAAAGATCATCATTCATTAAATAATGCAAAGACAATGCGTCAGCGTATCTTAACACAACAGTCTTATTTATTGAAAGATGAGAAGAGTTTGTTTTATCAAACTTCAGAAGTTATTGCATTTTCCTCCTTTATTCAAAAAGAAGAGGATTCATTTGATATTCGTATGTTTAACCCAACTCTCGAGGAACAAAGTACTGTCCTGAATTTTGGATTTGAAATTGTAGGCTTAGAAGAAATTGATTTTAGAAGATCTATAAAAGCTGAATATAGTCCTTCTACGCAAGTAACAATTTCTTTTAAACCTAAACAAATTAAGACCCTTCGAGTAAGAAGAAAATGACCAAACGACCAACAAATGTTCATACCTAAGAAATGAAGGTGATGTTAACCAATGAGAAAATTTTTAGCGTTTGATATCGGAGGTACTTTACTTAAATACGGCATATTAACCGAAGAAGGAACGTTTATTGAAAAATATGAATGTCCCACTGAAGCTCATTTAGGTGGCGCAGCAATAATTGATAAAATTAAGGTTTTTGGAAGACAGTTATGTATTAAACATAAAGTCAGTGGTATTTGTATTAGTACAGCAGGGCAAGTGGATTCGAATAAAGGAGAAATTTTATATGCTTCCCCTCTTATCCCTCAGTATACAGGTACACCATTAAAAAAAGAATTGGAAACTTATTTTAAATTGCCTGTGGAAGTAGAAAATGATGTGAACTGTGCAGGATTGGCTGAGTCATGGATTGGCACAGGGAGAGATGCTAAAAGTCTATTCTGTTTAACTATTGGTACTGGCATAGGGGGCAGTTATATTTTAGACAATAAGTTACATACAGGCCACAGTTTCAGTGGTGGAGAAATTGGCTATATCCCTATTGAAGGCAGTCAGTTTCAAGAATTAGCATCCACGAGAATACTAGTTGAAAATGTTGCCAAGCTTAAGGGCATTTCTGCAGATGAGTTAAACGGGAAGCTAATTTTTGATATGGCCCGCCAAAAAGATGAAGTGTGCATAGAAGAAATCAAACGTCTTGTCTATTACTTATCTAAAGGTATTGCCACAATTGCCTATATGATGAATCCAGAGATGATAATTATTGGGGGGGGAATTACAGCACAGAAAGACTATTTATACCCTCTGATTTTAGAACAGTTAAAAGAAGATGTAATGCCTACAGTACTTAATAAAGTGAAAATTGAAATTGCACAAAATCTCAATAACGCCGGAATGATTGGAGCACTTCGTCACTTTTTACTGCAAGAAACTCTACAACCGTTAAAAAGTATCATAACAATTATTGGTTCCAATACTCATAAACTAACCAAAAGAGAGCAAATGGTTGCTAAATATATAATTTCGAATTTGGAGAGTGTACCTAATAAGACAATCTCCGAAATGTCACGTCAAATTGATGTATCAGAAGCAACTATCACACGTTTTTGTCAAAAACTCGAATTTGGATCTTATAATAAATTACGCTTAATGGCACAGGAAGCAAGTGTTAGCAATCGGTTATATGACCAGGGAGATGTAACTAGTTTAACTAAAGTAAAACAAAGTTATACAAGCTTGTTCAAGAAATTTGATACCTTATATCAATTAAAAGACATTCAAAAATCAAAGCATAAGCTCTCAGTTGCTAAAAAAGTATATCTTTATGGTACAGGTGAAATGTCACTTGTAGCAAAGCAATTAAAGTATAAGCTAATGAAGTCTGGCATAGAAGCTGACTCTTTTTCTAATGCCTATGAAATAGAAGCTTCAATTCCGTTAACAGGTTCTAATACAGTCGTTATTTGTATAAGTACATCAGGTTATGCAACCGAGGTTTTAGATGTAATGAAAAAAGCTAAAGGAAATGGAGCTACGACAATAAGTATTACAAGTGAATCAGATTCACCACTATCTCATGTATCGGATATAAAATTACTCATACCTACAGTAGATGACATAGAGGGATATAGTAGCTCTATAAATGAAGTTTCGGCGCTCTATTTACTAGACGTTTTCTTGGAAGAAATGAACAATGAGGATAAAGAAATTAGTGAAAAAAATATTATGTAAGGACTAATTGCTATGTTTATCTTGTCTGCGAAAACAGGACGGAACAAATTTATTTGCGAAACTGGAACCCAAAAATACATTTTAAGACATATCCCTATTTCCAATTTTTTATATGAAATTAGTGCTTTTGTTGTCAGTTTATTCGTTCCAATTTACGTAGATAAATCAAGTCAGGCGCAGAATACAATAAGCAATAACCTTAGAGTAAGATAAGCTACCTTTCCTTGATAGATTTAGAAAAAAT
>Ga0164308_10001610_pt1 | contig 12053 bp, 9 predicted proteins | sample Whisoiple_246_MG_FD_109983 | JGI IMG/M metagenome (GOLD analysis project Ga0164308, IMG submission 109983) | Soil microbial communities amended with fresh organic matter from upstate New York, USA - Whitman soil sample_246_MG | ecosystem: Environmental > Terrestrial > Soil > Unclassified >... | reverse complement strand
CCCCCACTCGACCGTCGCGATGAGGATCACTATGCCATCCGGGGTGGAAGCCCCTGCCGGGCCCCGGCCAGGGCTCCGGCACGGCCCCGGCCAGGGCTCCGGCCAGGGCTCCGGCCGTGGGTCCCGGCCGGAGTCCTGGCGGCGGGTCAGCTGGTGGGGAAGCTGTCGGGCGTACTGATGCGGGCCTTCAGAAGAGCTCCGGACTCCGTGAGCACGCCGCTGCTGCTGTAGTCGCCGCCGCCGCACGTACCGGGGCGGAACGCGGCGCTGCTCTCGGGAGCGTCGGAGTAGGTCCAGTTCGCGTAGCTGATCTTCAGCTGGTCGAGCAGGTTCAGCCAGGCCGTGGTGCTCGCCACGTCCATCGCGCCGCCGCCGGTGGCGCTCACCGTGCCGAACTCCGTCACGAAGAGCGGGAGCCGCGAGGCCGCCCGGCTCAGTGTGGAGCGGTAGGAGTCCTTGTGGCTCGCGGCGTAGAAGTGGAACGCGTACATGAGGTTGGTGGCGTTGACGGGGTTGTTCACGACCTCGTTCTCGTCGGAGCCGTCCGACACGCCCAGCGAGGACCAGCCGCGCGTGCCGACGACGACGACGCCGTCCGGGTCGGCGGCCCGGACGACCGGGATGACCTGCTCGGCGTAGCTCTTGACGGCCGACCAGCTCACGCCGTTGGGCTCGTTGGTGATCTCGTAGATCACGTTCTTCTTGCCGGCGTTGCGGGCGGCGACGGCCGCGAAGAACGTCTTGGCGCGGGCGAGGTTGTAGTTCGGGTCGCCCGGCGTCAGGGTGTGGAAGTCGATCAACGCGTACATGCCGCGGGCCTCGGCCATGTCGACGAGCGCGTTCACGCGGTTGGTGAAGCCCGCCGGGTCGGTCTCGTAGCCGTCCTCCTGTACGTACATGGAGATGCGCAGCAGGTCCGACTTCCAGTCGTTCGCCAGCGCGTCCAGGGACGCGGCGCCGTAGCACTGGTCGAACCACTGGATGCCGTGCGTGCTCATGCCCCGCAGCTGCACGGGGCGGTTGTACTGGTTGCACAGGTTCACGCCGCACACGTGGAGTTGACCGTTGACCTCCACCGGTGTGCCGGTGCCGGGGTCGGGGGTGGGCTCGTCGACGGAGCCCGTGCAGGCGACGCCGTTGAGGGTGAATGCCGTGGGCTTCGGGTTGGCGCCCGTGAGGGTGCCGGAGAAGCCCAGGTCGGCGGCCGCGCCGGTGGCCAGCGTGCGGTTCCAGTCGACAGCGACGGCGCTGACCGCCGAACCGGACTGCGACCAGGTGGCGTTCCAGCCCTGGGCGACCCTCTGCCCGGCGTCCGGCATGGTGAAGCGGAGCGTCCATCCGCTGACGGGGGCTCCCAGATTGGTGACCTTCACTCCGGCCTGGAAGCCGCCCTGCCACTGGCTGGCGACCGTGTACTCGACCTTGCAGCCGTTGGCGGCCACGGCCTGGGGGCCGAACGCCCCCATCAGGCCCAGGACGGTCGCGAAGGCCGCCAGTAAGGCGAACAGGCGTTTCATGGTGTTCCTCCTCATGCGAAGCGGAATCAGAAGTGGGAGCGCTCCCAAGGTCTGTCGGGCCGAGACCGTACACCGGTGGGCCGATGCGCGTACATAGATTCGACAGTCATTCGACGAAGAGCGGTCCGGGACCGGGTGCCGGAGCCCGCGCCGGCCGGGACCCGGCCGTCTGCGACGGATCTGCACACGGTGTGCGCAGGCTGCGGGATCCGCCCCGCCGCTCTCCGCGCGCGGCCCGGCTCCCTCTCGTCCGCAGCCGACTATGTCCCTTTCGCGGCGGATCAAGGATTCGGTCCGCGGGACATCCGTCGGTCGGACGGGTGAAGAAGATGTACCGGTCCGGAGGGCGATGTGACCGCTTCTGCTCCTCGGTGTCGGATAACCACGGGCGAAAGAGCTGGAGGGTGGCTTCGTCACGTCCTCGCGTGCTTACATCCTCACATCGCGAAAGCCGCAGGGAATTCCGACGCCTCCGGGCGGACGACGGAACTCCACCCGGTGGATGCGACCACGACAGCGGCGAAGGCCATTCCCCACTGCGGATTCGGCCCCGTCATTCTGCATTGCTGCGAAGGGAATTCATCTCATGAGCTCCACCCCCCAGATACAGACCCAGGAAATCTCCGACGCGGACCTGGACGTCGTGTCCGGTGGCATCGCCGGCGCTGCCTCCGTCGAGGTGCCTCTCGTCGGTGGTGTCGCGGGTGGGGTCGACGCCGACCTGCTCTCGGGCAGCGTCTCGGGCGCCCTCGGCGCCACCGTGCTCGGTGTCGCCGGGCTCGGCTCCGCCGCCACGCTCTCGGTCTGATCCGACGCCGAGCCCGTACGCCCCGTCGCCTGACCTGCCAGGTCGCCGGGGCGTACGGGCCGTCGGGCACCTTGGCCGACGTGCACCGGACCCACGGACCTGAAACCACGGACCGGAGGCCTTGAACGTGAGCGACCCGCGTACCGCCCGCCGGGCAGGCGGCCCGGGCAACCGGTGGGAGCTCGTCTGGAGTCACCGCGACGAACTGCTGGAGATCGCGCGCAGCCGCTCGTCGAGCGCCGAGGAGGCCGAGGACGCGGTCCACGACGCGATGATCCGTGCCGTGGAGGACCCTGACGTCCCGTACGGCCGGGTGCGTTCGTGGCTCAGGCGAGCGACCGTACGCGCGTGCGCCGACCGGCACCGCGAGGTCGCCCGGGACCGGGAGCTGAGCGCGGTCCTGTCCGCCGCCCCGGCGGAGTCCTTCCCGGTCGAGGAGGGCGCGTGCGACCGGGCGGAGGCCCGATGGCTGGCCGACCGCACCACGGAACTGCTCCCCGCCCGTCAGGCACAGGCGCTACGGCTCCAGGCGCAGGACCTCGACGTCGGACAGGTGGCCCGGACGATGGGGCTGAGTTACCGCGCGACCGAGTCACTGCTGGCCAGGGCCAGACGGTCCGTGCGCGACGCCTTGGCCGCGACCCTCGCGGTGGCCGCGGCCGTGTGGATGTGCGTACGCAGGTTCCCTCGTACGGGTCTCGCCCAGTCCACGGGGGCGACCTCGGCGGCGGTGACCCTCGCGGTGGTGGGCGCGGCCGTGCCCGCCGGTCCCTTCGACCGGCCGGACGGCCGGCCTCCGGAGAGCAGGTCCGAGTCCTCGGCTCCCCGTGCCGCCCCGGCCGACCGGTTCCCCGTCAGCCGTGCGACTCGGACGCGCCCCCACCCGGCATCCCCCTCTCCGGACCCGCACGGCGCCGACCGGTCACGCCAGGGCGTTTCGCGGTCCGTGCCGGAGCGGCCACCGAGGACCTACGAGCCGCCGGTCACGGTGGCCCTGCGGATATCGATCGATTCCCGTTCACCGGTGGAAATTCCGGTGCTGGAACTTCCACCGGTGCCGGAACTGCCACCGGTTTCGGAACTGGCGCCGATTCCTGAACTGTCCCCGGTTCCGGAACGCCGGCCGGTGGTAACGCCGACGTCCATACCGTCGTCGCCGGTGGACCCGTCAGGGATCCGGGGTCCGGAATTGTCCTCGGTGCCGGCCGACATCTCTGTGGGCGGGCGTGGCGTCACGGTCGATCCGCCTCGGTCGTCATTTCCCTGAACAAGGCTTTCCCGCCGGTGAACCCGGTCGCTCCTCGGCCCGACTTCCTTTCCCCTGACGGGAGTTCCGTCCGGGGTGAACGGGTCGTGGAAGGTGAAGGCGTGCGGCGCGGCGCCGTGGTCCTGGAGATGCCGCAGCCGGGAAACCCCGTCCTGCCAGGTGGGTATCACGCCGTCGGAGACCCACCAGAACACGTAGTTCGGGTTTCCCGTCCGCTCGAACCAGTCGTAGCGCCTGTTCAGCGCCCCACGGTGCAGACCGGTGTAGACGGCGTCGAAGGCGGGGCGCAGGCCGGTCCAGAGCGAGAGGGTCGTGGCCAGGGCGGTGGTCTCCGCCGTGCGGCCCTTCTCGTACCAGGCCGGCACGGCGAACTCTCCCCACGCACCCCAGTCCGCCCCGAAGAGTTCGCCCCGGCCGCCGTTCACCGCTTCGGCGCGCGCCACGAATCCGGGGTGCTGACTGAACTTCCGGTAGACGGCCTCGCCGATGTCGTAGAACTCGCGCGTGAGGGGTGCGGCGTCGGACAGGGGGGATTTCAGGACGCCGAACGTGTACAGAGCAAGCTGGGGCATGCGTGTCTCCCTGGTCGGGGCCTGGTGCGGACCCTGCTCGGTGGCCGAGGACCAGGAGAACGTAGCTGCCTTCGCGGACCATGTCGAAGTTGTGTTTTCTCGCTCCAAATGGCTTCTGGAATATGGCAGTTGGCCCTTGTAGGTGCGGGGCGGCCGGCTCGGCGTCCGGGCCTGGGGCGTGTGGGGGGAGGTCGAGGGGTGCGCTTCGGATCGGGGGACGGCAGCGGAGCGGAACCCCGGGAGGGCGCCTGGTGTGAGTTTGCCGGTTCGGCAAGCAAACTTGTCGAACCAGGGGCTCGCGCGCACCATCTTCCGTAACAGGAGGTGATCCGCATGAGCGAGCTGAACCAGCGGTACGACGTCGTGGTGATCGGCGGTGGAGCGGCAGGGCTGAGCGGTGCCCTGGCCCTGGCCAGGGCGCGGCGTTCCGTGCTGGTGGTCGACGCCGGCAGTCCGCGCAACGCGCCCGCGTCCCACGCCCACAACTACCTGGGCCGGGAGGGCATCCCGCCCCTGGAGCTGCTGGCCATCGGCCGGGCCGAGGCGGCGGACTACGGCGCCGAGACCGTCCGCGGCGAGGTCGTCTCGGCCACGCGGCTGCCGGACGGCGGATTCCGTGTCGTACAGGCGGACGGGGGAGTGACCGAGGCTCGTCGGCTGCTCGTGACCACGGGAATCGTCGACGAGCTGCCCCCGGTGGACGGCCTCACCGAGCGCTGGGGCAAGGAGGTGCTGCACTGTCCGTACTGCCACGGCTACGAGGTGCGGGACCGGCCGGTCGGGATTCTGGCGCTCAGCCCCCTGGCCGTCCACCAGGCCCTGCTCTGGCGGCAGTGGACCGACGACGTGGTGCTGTTCCGCCACGAACAGGCCGATTTCGGTGACGAGGAGTACGAGCAGCTCGCCGCCCGTGGCATCTCCGTGGTGGACGGCACGGTGACCGGACTGGAGGTGGCCGACGACCGGCTCACCGGGGTACGGCTGGCCGGGGGGACGGTCATTCCGCGCGAGGCGGTGGTCGTCCAGCCCCGCTTCACCGCGCGGTCGGCGGTGCTGGAGAGCCTCGGTCTGGCGCCCACCGAGATGCTGATGGGCGACCACGTCGTCGGCAGCTACATCGCGGCGGACCCCTCGGGAGCCACCGACGTGCCCGGCGTGTGGGTGGCCGGCAACGTCGCCAACCTCATGGAGCAGGTCGTCGGAGCCGCGGCCGCCGGGCTCAAGGCCGCGTCGATGATCAACATGGACCTCGTCAGCGAGGACACCCGCCGCGCGGTCGACGCCCGCCGCGCACCCTTCTCGGCCGAGGCCGAGCGCCTGGTCACCGAGCGTGTGCTCGGGGACCGCCGTCACGGACTTCAGGAGATTCGATGACCACCGACAGCACCCGGACCGACGCGGAGATGTGGGACGACCGGTACCGCGAGAGCGATCGGATCTGGAGCGGCAACCCCAACGTCGTCCTCGTCCGCGAGGTGGAGGGCCTCACGCCCGGCCGCGCCCTGGACCTGGGCTGCGGGGAAGGCGCCGACGCGGTCTGGCTCGCCCGGTGGGGCTGGAAGGTGACGGCCACCGACATCTCGCGCGTCGCACTGGAACGCGCGGCGGTCCACGCGGCCGAGGCGGATGTCGCGGACCGGATCGACTGGCAGTGGCACGACCTGGGGGCCTCGTTCCCCGAAGGGGAGTACGACCTGGTCTCCGCCCAGTTCCTGCACTCCATGGGGGACCTGCCCCGCGAGCGGATCCTGCGACGGGCGGCCTTGGCGGTCGCGCCCGGCGGTGTGCTGCTCGTCGTCGGGCACGCCGGCTTCCCCTCCTGGGATCACGACCACCCGGACATGGAGCTGCCGACGACGGACGAGGTGCTCGCCTCCCTCGAACTCCCGGAGGGGGAGTGGGAGGTGCTGCTCAGCGAGGAGCACGAACGCGTCCAGAACGACCCCGAGGGCAACCCCACCACGCGTACGGACAACGCGCTGAAGGTGCGCCGTACCGGCTGACGTGCGCCGGCCCCGGCCGGGAACGCCGAGCGCCCGCCGTCCTCCCCCGAAGGGAAGGACCGGCGGGCGCGCTCGGTTCCGGAGGGTCAGGCCTGCGGGGCGGCCTTGATCGCGGAGATGTCGAAGTTCAGCTTCACCTTGTCGCTGACCATCACGCCGCCGGTCTCCAGAGCGGCGTTCCAGGTCAGGCCCCAGTCGGAGCGCAGGATGTCGGTGCTTCCCTCGAAGCCCACGCGCTCGTTGCCGTAGACGTCGGTGGCCGAACCGTTGAACTCCAGGTCGATGGAGAGCGGACGGGTGACGTCCTTGATCGTGAGGTCGCCGGTGACACGGTAGGTGTCGCCGCCGAGCTGCTCGGCCTGCGTCGAGCGGAAAGACATGAGGGGGAACTTCTCGGCGTCGAAGAAGTCGCCGCTGACCAGGTGGCCGTCCCGGTCGGCGATGCCGGTGTCCACGCTGGCGATCTTGACGTCGATGGAAGCGGAGGAGTTGGAGGGGGCGGAGCCGTCCAGGACCAGCGTGCCCTCGTGCTCGCCGAACGAGCCGCGCACGTTGGTGACCATGGCGTGGCGCACGGTGAAACCGATGCTGCTGTGCGCCGGGTCGATCGTGTACGTGCCGGTCAGCGCGGCCAGCGCCGGGTCCACGGCGAGGGTCGCGGTGGTGGAGGGGGTGTTGTTCTTGCGGTTGAACAGAGCCATGGCTCCTCCTCGGGGACGTGTTCCGGCGCGTTCCGAAGAGTGGACCGCCGAACGTTTGGTTTAACCTTCAACGAGATTGACTGTAGACCCTTTTTGTTCAAAGTTCAACATCAAGGGTCCAGGCCGGTCCGAAAGTCGCGGGCGAGTCGTGCGGCGCCCCGCCGCACCCTGGCGGACGCGCGTAGAGCTGGGGCACTATCTCCCTGCCCGTAATTGTCATGAGCAGGAGGACATCCCCCCATGCTGACCCGCCCCAGAGTCCGCTCGGCCCTCACCGCACTCGCCCTCGTCCTCGGTGCGCTCTTCGCGCCCGGCGTCGGCGTCCTCGGCGGCGGCGCCACCGAGGCGCACGCCGTCACCAAGCTGACCCACTCCCAGGCGACCTCCCGCTTCTCCTCCTCGGGCATCACCTGGTCCTCCTCGGGAGGCTGCTCCAACCGCAACGTCTCCACCTGCACGTCCTTCGACCAGCTGAACCTGACCAGCGCCCAGGGGGCCCAGACGCTGAAGAGCGCCACGGGCTGCGCGCTCAACATCACCGGAGGCACGGAGACGGGGCACGCGAGCGGCACGTACTCGCACTGGAACGGCTACAAGCTCGACTTCGCCAAGACCACCTGCCTGACGAACTACGTGAAGGGCACGTTCAGTTACATCGGCCTGCGCGGCGACGGCGCCCCGCAGTACAAGTCGGGCTCCGGGAACGTCTACGCCGACGAGGGCAACCACTGGGACGTGACGTACTACAACTGCGGCGGCTGCTGACCGCACGGCGAGATCCGGCCACACCGGACCGCCCGCGCTCCGCGCGACGAGGTGCCCCCGCCCACCCGGACCCGGTTCCGGACGGGGGCACCTCAGTGCTCCTACGCTCCCGCGGACCTGTGGATCCGCGGCCTCCCCGCTGCACCGGTTCAGGGGCAGAGCGCCGGCAGGACGCCTTCGCCGAGGACGCCGCCGCGGTCGACGGCGATCCGCCCCTCCTTCACCACGGCCAGGATGTGGGCGGGATCGCCCAGCGAGGCGATGTCGGACAGGGGGTCGACGTCCGTGACCACCAGGTCGGCCGCCTTGCCCGCCTCCAGGGTGCCCGTGACGTCGTCGACGCCGCACAGCCGCGCCGCGTCGCCGGTCGCGGCCACGATCGCCGCCATGGGCGACAGTCCGGCGACGCCGACCAGCAGTCCCAGCTCCTGGAGGTTCCTGCCGTGGCCGACGGCCAGCCCGCTGTCGGTCCCCATCGCGATCCTGACCCCCGCGGCGGCGGACAGGGCCACCGACTCCTGGGCGATCCGGTGCCAGCGCACCCCCTTCTCGTACGCCGAGGGGGAGGTGCGCGCCGGATCCAGGTCCTGGGTCGTCTCCAGCAGCGTCGGCACCAGGAACTGGCCCCGTTCCACCATCTCCGCCCGCAGCGCCTCGTCCAGGGCGTAGCCGTGCTCGATGCTGCTCACGCCCGCGAGGACGGCGGCCTCGATGCCGGGACGCCCGATGGCGTGCGCCGCGACCGGCAGACCGCCGTAGGCGCGGGCCTCCTCGACGGCCGCCGAGATCATCTCCGGGCGCAGCCCCAGCCACTCGGGCCGGTCGTGCGGGGAGGTGACGCCGCCGCTGGTGGCGAGTTTGATGCAGTCGGCCCCCGCCGCGACCAGGTCGCGCACCCGCGCCCGCATGTCGTCGACGGAACCGACCAGGCTCCGAGGGCTCTCGGGAAAGGTGACGGCGACGGCGAGCCCGTCGATCCCGCCGGCGAGGGTGAAGTCCGCGTGCCCCGCCCGCTGGCTGAGCATGGTGACCGAGACCAGCAGCCTGGGGCCGGGGATCCTCCGCTCCGCCACGGCCTGCCGGAACCCCGCGTCCAGCCCCATCAGGTCCCTGGCGGTGGTGACCCCGTTCTCCAGGGTGGTGCGCAAGCGGTCCAGGACCTTCAGGGTGCGGTAGCTCGGCAGCTCGTACAGGCCCTGGAGCGGATTTCCGGCAGGTCCCGGCAGGGCGAAGTGCACATGGGTGTCGATGAAGCCGGGGCAGAGGGTCCGGCCCGCCAGGTCCACGCGTCGCACCGGTCCGAGGTCCGCGGGAAGCCGTGCCGCGTCGCCGGCCCAGCCGATGACCTCACCCTCGATCAGCAGGGCGGCGTCCGGCACCGGAGGGCGGCCGGTGCCGTCGATCAGCCGCAGGCCGTGGAGGAGGACCCGCTCACCGGGGGCGCCGACCGGGGTCTCACCGAGGGAGGACATCTGTCAACGATCGGCCCCGGGGGCCCGCGGCGCAGGCCGGGGTGGGCCGCACGGGTGCACGCGGCTGTGCCCGCCCGCCGCGGACCGGCGGCGGGCGGGCACGGTGTCACGGGCGGGTCAGGAGCCCACGCTCACCGTGAAGCGCCGGGGGTTGCCGTCGTGGGCCGCCCCCGACACGTCGGGCTCGCCGTCCGGGCGTACGTCGTCGTAGGGGAACGCGTAGCCGATCGGGGAGTTCGCGTGGACGACCCGCGACCAGTGGTTGGTCACCCCGCCCTTGTAGTAGTCCGCCACCGTGGTGCCGTTGGGCTGCTGCGGGTGGCTGAGCATGATCGAACGGTTGAAACCCGCCGCGATCCGTGCCAGCAGCGCCTTCTTGTCGTCGGAGTCGGCCGGGTCGTTCGCGAAGGGCCCGTGGTTGCAGGTGAAGATGTCCTTCGACGTCGGCTTCACGAAGGTGTGGCCACCCTCGAAGGTGAGCGTGTCACCGCTGACCCGGCCCGACAGCGTGCCCCGGCCGCCCTGCAGGTCGATGCGCAGGTCGGTGGAACGGTACTTCTCCCAGACCTCGTCGATCTGCGCGGTGAACAGGTCCCGGAAGGGCATCTGGTCCGGCCGGTCGAAGAACGGCGCCATCAGGTTCTGCGGTGAGACGACCCGGAGCACCTGGCCGTCCGAGCCGCGGGTGACCAGCTTGTCCCAGGGCTGCCCGTCCGACGCCGCCTGGGCGGTGAGGTCGTCGGCGATGCGCTGGACCGCGCCGTCCGGGAGCGGGGCGACGGTGTGCGTGGAGTCGCCCTCCAGGGTCAGCCCGATCGGCAGCGCCGTCACCAGGTCGACGTAGCTGATGTTCGCGTACAACTGCTGCGGGTTGAAGGTGAACTCGCAGAACGACCAGGTCCTGCCGTAGTTCGGGTCGGTGGGCGTCGCGAAGGCAGGCTCGACGAGGGACGGGCCCGGGTTGAGGTAGAAGTCCAGCTTGTCGTCGCGGACGAAGTAGACGCGCGCCCCGTACATCTGGGGCAGGGTCATGACGACGGGCCCGGCACCTGCGCCCTTCAGGGGGATCGCGCAGTCCACCGGCAGTGGGGTCTGCGGGGCGCCGGGCGAGTCGGGGCGGTAGACACTGCCGTCGGGGCGCAGCAGCACCCAGCGGTCAGTGCCCTGCTCGTGGCCGGTGACGTACGCGTGCACCGTGCCGGGCAACGACTTGTTCTCCAGGGCCAGTTCGCAGGTCGCGGCGGCCGCCGACGTGCGCGGACTCAGTGCGGAGCCCCAGAGCGGGTAGCTGAGCGCGGTCGCGGACGCGGCGGCGCCCGTCAGGAACATTCTGCGCGAAATCACGAAGGAACTCCCGAGATGTGGGGGGCGCAGGCAGGAGTCAGGGGGATGGTGCGCGGGGAGGTGGGGCGTCGGGGGGACTGCCTGCGGTGCGGAACACTCTCGCCACGGGTGCGGCGACCGTCAAGAGTTATGACTGAGAGCGCTCTCATCAAGTTGCCGTTCTTCACAACTCGACGCCTCGTAAAGGGTTTTGGCCACTCCTGGTCGATCGTCGCATGCGGGGAGTGAACAGGAGGTGAAGGTGCCCGGGGCTCCCGGCGCGCGGGCACCGGGTGGACCCGCTCCGTCCCGTCGGCCGCCGGACGGGTACTGTCCACCCCGGTCCTTCGGATGCTTCTCCGCCGCCGGGCCCGGAACGCGGGGCGGATCCCGCCGTCGCGGTGGGCCCGGTCGTCCGCTCCGGTGGATCCACGGCGTGGCGTGCGTGCCCTGTGTGGCCGGGAACACAGCTACGGCTTTGTTGGGGATCCACAACGCGCAGGCCCTGTGAGCTGGCAGATGGGCTGCATGATGCCCGGCTTCTGTCAGGTGCCACCAGGAAACGGGGCAGGAGACTGTCCGGAGTGAACGGCAGGGTTTTCTGGATCGGGTTCGTAGGGTCGACGTATGACCGTTGTGGACGAAATCCCGGGCGAGCCGAGCGACACGCGTGGCCGGGTGGCCGAACTGCTGGCGCTGCGTGAGCAGGCCCGGCGTGGACCGAGCGACCGGGCGACCGAGGCGCAGCACGCCAAGGGCAAGCTCACGGCGCGTGAGCGCATCGCGCTGCTGCTGGACGAGGGATCGTTCAAGGAGGTCGAGCAGCTGCGCCGCCACCGGGCGACCGGCTTCGGCCTGGAGGCCAAGAAGCCGTACACCGACGGTGTCATCACCGGCTGGGGCACGGTCGAGGGCCGGACGGTCTTCGTCTACGCGCACGACTTCCGGATCTTCGGAGGGGCGCTGGGCGAGGCCCACGCCACGAAGATCCACAAGATCATGGACATGGCCATCTCGGCCGGTGCCCCGCTGGTCTCGCTGAACGACGGCGCCGGCGCCCGTATCCAGGAGGGCGTCTCGGCGCTCGCCGGCTACGGCGGGATCTTCCAGCGCAACACCAGGGCCTCCGGAGTCATCCCGCAGATCAGTGTGATGCTCGGCCCGTGTGCGGGCGGCGCGGCCTACAGCCCGGCGCTGACCGACTTCGTGTTCATGGTCCGTGAGACCTCGCAGATGTTCATCACCGGACCGGACGTCGTCAAGGCGGTCACCGGCGAGGAGATCACCCAGAACGGCCTCGGCGGCGCGGACGTGCACGCCGAGACGTCCGGTGTCTGCCACTTCGCCTACGACGACGAGGAGACGTGCCTCGCCGAGGTGCGCTACCTGCTGTCGATGCTCCCGCAGAACAACCGGGAGAACCCGCCGCGGGTGGAGTCCGGCGACGCGGCGGACCGGCGCGGCGACGTGCTGCTCGACCTGGTCCCGGCGGACGGCAACCGCTCGTACGACATGCACAAGGTGATCGAGGAACTGGTCGACGAGGGGGAGTACCTGGAGGTCCACGAGCGCTGGGCGACGAACATCATCGTCGCGCTGGCGCGGCTGGACGGACAGGTGGTGGG
>Ga0164308_10001609_pt1 | contig 12054 bp, 10 predicted proteins | sample Whisoiple_246_MG_FD_109983 | JGI IMG/M metagenome (GOLD analysis project Ga0164308, IMG submission 109983) | Soil microbial communities amended with fresh organic matter from upstate New York, USA - Whitman soil sample_246_MG | ecosystem: Environmental > Terrestrial > Soil > Unclassified >... | reverse complement strand
ATCCTGATTCAGGTCAATCCCGTGGAACGGCCGGGCACCCCGCGCACGGCGCAGGAGATTCTGAATCGGGTCAACGAAGTCTCTTTTAATGCAACATTGCTGAAAGAGCTGCGGATGATCGCTGTGCTCCGCCAGGTGTCCGATCCAGGCAGTAGTGAAGGAGCTCGTTGGGCCGAGATGCGCATTCACCGCGTCGCAAGTGATATGCTTACGGGCCTGGGCGCTTCCTCGAAGCTCAACGCCGAGTGGGAATTCCTGACCATGCTGCGCAATGAGGGACGCCGATCGGCAGAAGAGTTCCTGACAGCGCACGCCTCTGATCTGGGCGCACGCTCGACTCTCGACATCGACGCTTTGCTCGACCAAGTCTGAAGCACGATGGGACTGGCCGGTATACTCCTCGCTTTAGGCCTGCTCGTCTGGCTGTCCTATCGTGGCTGGAGCATTCTTCTGTTGGCGCCGGCCGCCGCGCTGATAGCGGCCGCTGCCGCAGGCGAGCCGCTCCTCGCCCACTGGACCCAGACTTTCATGCGAGGCGGCGCGCAATTCCTGGCGCAGTTCTTCCCACTATTTCTTCTTGGCGCCTTGTTCGGCAAGCTCATGGAGGACAGCGGCTCGGTCGAAGTCATCGCTCGCTTCATGACGGAGAAACTCGGCACAGGTCGCGCCGTGTTGGCGGTGGTTTTGGCCGGAGCGATCGTCACCTATGGCGGCGTCAGTCTTTTCGTCGCAATTTTTGTCATCGTGCCGATGGCACAGGGCCTATTTAGGACCGCCGACATACCACTACGCCTGATGCCCGCGACGATCGCCCTCGGCACCATGACCTTCACTATGTCGGCGTTGCCTGGTACCCCTGCCCTGCAAAATGCCATCCCGATGCCATTCTTCGGCACAACGCCCTTCGCTGCCCCGGGGCTCGGCATCATCGCGGCTGCCATCATGCTTGCTTTCGGTTTGTGGTGGCTCGGACGGGCGGAGAACGGAGCCCGACGCGCGGGTGAGGGTTATGGGGCACACGCTCGTGCCGAATCGGCGGTCGACGACCCCGCTCTGCGCGAGCGAGCAACGATTGCCAGCGAATTCGATCCCGCCGAGATTTCGCACGGCCATATTGCGGTAGCGCCGCCCGGTGCCTTGATCGCGCTGTTGCCACTGGTCGTGGTCATTCTGGTCAACCTCGCCATGAGCGTGTTCGTGCTGCCGCGACTCGACACGAGCTTTCTCGCGGAGGAGCGTTGGGGCACGACGTCGCTTTCCGCAGTCGGTGGCGTGTGGGCCGTGGTGGTGGCGCTGTTGGCGGCGATCGTGACTTTGATCGCGCTCAATTACCGTCGCCTGCCCTCGCTCAGGGAAAGCATGGACGCCGGCGCCAACGCCTCGGTGCTCCCTGCCCTCAGCGTCTCCAGCCTGGTGGGCTTTGGGGCAGTGATCGCGGCTCTTCCCGCCTTTGCCTTGGTTCGGGATTGGGTGCTCTCGATCGAAGGGGGACCGCTTGTGTCCCTTGCCATCGCTACCAACCTCCTCGCTGCGCTGACCGGCTCTGCCTCAGGCGGCCTCACCATAGCGCTCGATGCGCTCGGCGAAACCTATCTACGCCTCGCCGCCGAGCAAGGAATTGAACCGGCGCTGCTGCACCGTGTCGCGGTGATGAGTGCCGGGACCCTCGACAGTCTGCCGCATAACGGCGCGGTGGTGACGCTGCTGGCTGTCTGCGGGGTAACCCACCGCGAAAGCTATTTCGACATTTTCATGGTTGCCATTGTGGGAGCACTGATCGCGCTCGCTGCTCTGATCGTGCTGGGTTCGGCGCTAGGATCGTTCTGAGGAAGTATTTCGGCGGGAGGTAGGTCTTGACAGTACGCATCTTGGACTCGTCCTTTCGCCCTTGGCGAGGGGTGCTGCTGAGTTTGATCGTGGCAACGACGCTCGCGGCCTGTAACGAGCAGACTGATGTCGCCGAGCCGGCGCCCCGCCCTGTTCGGACGGTGACGCTGGAAAAGAGCGAAGCGGGTGTCCCGGTCGTGTTGACGGGGCGCATCGAGGCGCTTGATGAGGCATCTCTCGGTTTCAGGCTTTCCGGGCGGATGATCGAACGCACCGTCAACGCTGGAGATCGGGTAGAGGCGGGTCAGTTGCTAGGGCGTCTGGAGGCCCTTAACGAGCTCAACGCCTTGACCGCGGCAAAAGCCAACGTCGCGGCCGCGCAAGCCAAACTCACGCAGGTCCGCAACCACTTCGAGCGGCAACAGACGCTTCTTTCGCAAGGCTGGACGACGCGCGCGAATTTCGATCAGGCTGAGCGTGAAGTACGGACGGCGGAAGCCCAACTCGACGCGAGCGAGGCGCAGCTCAAATCGGCCCACGATCAGGTCGATTTTACCGAGCTCAAGGCCGATGCGGAGGGTGTCGTGACCGGCGTAGGAGCCGAGCCCGGCGAGGTGGTGCAAGCGGGTCAAATGATCGTCAGGCTCGCCCGTCATGGTGGGCGCGACGCCATCTTCGATGTTCCTGCCCAGGTGCTTCGGACGGCACCGACTGATCGCGCCGTCGACGTTCGTCTCGCCGATGACGCCTCTGTTACGGCAACCGGCCGCGTACGCGAGGTTTCGCCTCAGGCCGATCCCGTCACGCGGACCTTTCAAGTCAAGGTGGGCCTCACCGATCCGCCTGACGCCATGCGGCTCGGGGCAACCGTCATCGGAACGCTGCAGACAGACGCAGTGCCGATGATCGAGATCCCGTCTTCGGCCTTGACCGAGTTCAATGGCCATCCTGCCGTGTGGATTGTCGATCCGAAGGCGCTGACGGTCGAGATCAGAAACGTGGATGTGCTGCGCTTCGATCCCGCCTCGGTCACAATATCGCAGGGTCTCGCCACCGGCGATGTCGTGGTGACGGCAGGCGTGCAGGCGCTCCGTCCCGGTCAGAAGGTTCGGCTGCTCGGACTCGACTCATGAAGTCTTTTAACCTTTCCGAGTGGGCCCTCAATCATCGGTCGCTCGTCGCCTATCTCATGATCGTCGCTGTGGCGGCGGGCGTCTTGTCCTACTTCCGGCTCGGCCGAGACGAGGATCCGAGTTTCGTCATCAAGACGATGGTGGTTAAGGCGGTTTGGCCGGGCGCGACGACCGAGGACACGCTCAATCAAGTCACTGAGAGGCTCGAGCGCACGCTGGAGGAGACCCCGCATCTCGACTTCCTTCGCAGCTTTACCACCAGTGGCTCGACCACAATATTCGTCAATCTCAAGGGAAGCACTTCGGCCACGGAGGTCGCCGACACTTGGTATCACGTGCGCAAGAGCGTTGCCGATATCCGGCACACGTTGCCGTCTGGGGTGTTGGGACCGTTCTTCAATGACGAGTTTGGCGACACGTTCGGAATCATATACGGCTTCACCGCGGACGGATTTACGCAGCGAGAGCTTCGCGATTACGTCGAGGACATTCGCTCGCAATTGCTCGGTCTGCCAGATGTCGCCAAAATCGACATACTGGGAGCTCAAGACGAGCAGATCTTCATCGAGTTCTCGATGCGCGAGCTCGCCACGCTCGGGATCGACAGGGGGTCTTTGATCGCGGCGCTACAGGCGCAGAATATCGTTAGACCCTCCGGCGTGATTCAAACCGGCAATGAATCGGTGTCGGTGAGAGTTTCGGGTGCGTTCCAATCCGAACAAGACATAGCAGGCGTGAACTTCGCTGTTGGCGGGCGTATGCTTCGGCTCAGCGATATTGCGCGCATTCACCGCGGCTTCGTCGATCCTCCTCAGCCGCAATTCCGGGTGAATGGCAAGCCGGCGATTGGCCTTGCCATCTCCATGCGCGAGGGCGGCGACATTCTCGCGCTCGGCGACAGGATCACCAAGGCCATGGCGAGGATCACTGCCACTCTGCCGGTGGGTATTCAGCCCATCCTGGTCGCCGATCAGGCGGTGACGGTCGAGCACGCCATCGCCGACTTCATGACGTCGCTTTGGCAGGCCGTGGCGATCATTCTCGTGGTGAGTTTCATTAGCCTCGGCATTCGTCCCGGACTGGTGATTGCGCTCGCCATTCCGCTGACGCTCGCCATTGTCTTCTCGCTCATGGAGCTGACCGGCATCGACATGCAGCGGATATCGCTCGGCGCGCTGATCATCGCGCTTGCTTTGCTGGTCGACGATGCAATGACCACGACCGACGCGACGCTCAGCAGGCTTGCGCAAGGCGACAGCATTGTCGATGCGGCAACGTTCGCCTTCCGTACCTATGCTGTTGCCATGCTGGCCGGCACGTTAGTCACCATTGCCGGGTTCGTTCCTGTCGGTTTCGCCGCAAGCTCGGCCGGCGAATACACCTTCTCGCTGTTCGCCGTGGTCGCGATGGCGCTCGTCGTGTCTTGGTTCGTGGCCGTCATTTTTGCGCCGCTGCTCGGCGTCCTCATCCTGAAGCCGCCGAAGTCGACTGAGACGAAGGAGGGATTTCTTCTGAGACTGTATCGCCGCCTGCTGACGGGCGCGATATGGGCGAGATGGCTCACAATCCCTCTTGCATTGGCACTATTCGTCGCCTCGATCTTTGCAGTTCCCCTGATCCCCAACCAGTTCTTCCCGTCTTCGGACCGGCCCGAACTCCTGGTCGATCTGACTTTGCCGCAAAATGCCTCGATCCACGCGACCAAAACCATGGCGGAGCGCTTCGACGCGGTCCTTAAGGGTGATCCCGACGTGACGCGCTGGAGCACCTATGTCGGCCAAGGCGCGATCCGGTTTTACCTGCCGCTCGATGTTCAGCTGCCGAACGATTTCTTCGGTCAAGCCGTGGTGGTGGCGAAAGACGTGGCGGCTCGAGAAAGGCTCAAGGTCAAACTCGAAAAAGCTCTCGCCGACGAGTTCCCCGCCGTCGTGGCGCGTGTCTACCCGCTTGAGCTTGGGCCGCCCGTTGGATGGCCGGTGCAGTATCGCGTTACCGGTCCAGACCTCGCCGAGGTCCGCGAGATTGCCCTGAAACTCGCCCAAGTCGTGGCCACGAGCCACAGTGCAAAGAACGTGAACTTCGATTGGATCGAACCGGCGCGTGAGGTGCGCATTCAAATCGATCAGGACCAGGCACGGCTGCTTGGCTTGAGCTCGGACGCCCTTGCAAACGTGCTCAACACGGTCATCTCGGGAATTTCGATTTCGCAAGTTCGCGACGATATCTATCTGGTCGACGTAGTCGTCCGCTCCACCGACGAAGAGCGAGCCTCGCTTGCCACTCTCAGCCAGTTGCCGGTTCCGTTGCCAAATGGGCGCACGGTTCCACTAAGTCAGTTCGCGACGTTTGATTATACCCAATCCACGCCGGTGGTCTGGAGGCGGGATCGCATCCCGACGCTCACGGTGCAGGCCGATATCATCCCCGGCGTTTCGCCGGAGACCGTCGTTAACTCGCTCGCCCCAGACATCGAGCGCTTGGCCAAGTCGCTTCCGCCATCCTACGCTATCGCCGTCGGCGGTACTGTCGAAGAGAGCAAGAAATCGCAAGCCTCCGTGATCGCGGTCGTGCCACTGATGCTTCTCATCATGATCACAGTCTTGATGTTCCAGCTGAAGAGCTTTCGGCGCCTGGTCCTCGCGCTGAGCGTGGCGCCGCTGGGTTTGATCGGCGTGGTCGGTGCGCTCCTGCTTTCAGGTCGGCCCCTCGGCTTCGTGGCCATTCTCGGTATCCTGGCGCTGCTAGGCATGATCACCAAGAACGCCGTTATCCTGATCGGTCAAATCGACTCCGAGCGGGAACAGGGAAAAGACGTGATACAGGCGGCGATCGATGCAAGCAGCGCACGCCTCCGTCCCATCGTCCTGACCGCCATTTCCACGGTTCTTGGCCTGATTCCGATTGTGCCAACAGTGTTTTGGGGCCCAATGGCCGTCTCGATCATGGGTGGACTTCTGGTCGCGACGCTGCTCACGCTGATCGTCTTGCCAACGGCCTACGTGGCCATGTTCGGCACCAAAGCAAAAGCCGGGCCCATCGAGGCGCAAGCATGAGGCCCTCGAAAGGATTTTTTTGGCTCTGGCTCCTCCTGACCTTTGTCTGGATCGCGATCAGCTCATCGCTCGCCATCGAGTCCGTGGCCACTGGCACAGTGATCTCCGCCGCCATGGCTTACGTGTTCGCGCGGAAATTCGAGATCTGGCGCGGTATCCGCTTCTCTCCCCAGCGCCTCTATCACTTCATCCTCTACACGGGAGTGTTCCTGGTGGAGCTCGTCCGGGCCAACATCAATATGATGCGATACGTTTATGCGCCGCGCATCGACGTCGATCCCGGCGTCGTGACGGTGAAGACCGGATTGAAGTCTCCGATCGGCCGGCTCGCTTTGGCGAACTCAATCAGCCTGACGCCCGGGTCGCTCGTCCTCGACATCAGCGAGGAGGGACTCACCGTGCATTGTCTCGACATGCGGACTATCGACGCCAACGACCCCAGCCGGACCATTGCCCGCCCGTTCGAGAAGCATTTGGAGAAAAGCTTTGGCTGATTACATCCTCATTGCGGCTGCGGTCCTCATTTTTTTCGGCATCGGCTTCGGCGTACTGCGCCTCGCGCTTGGTCCTACGGTCATCGACCGCATCGCCGCCGTCGACGCCCTTACGATTGTCTCCATTTCGACGATGGCCCTCTACGCGTTGGTGGCGGAGAGGTTCATCTATCTGGACGCCGCGCTGGTCTATGGCGTGCTGAGCTTTCTCGCCGTGCTCGCCGTCGCGCGCTACCTTGAGCGGGGTTTGTAGCTCTCATGCTTGAGCTTCTGGTCTACCTGCTGTGCGGCGGTATCCTGGCAAGCGGACTCCTTGCCGTGCGTCTCAAGAGTCTCCTGGCTGCTTCGGTCAGCGCCGGGCTGGCGAGCTTGTTCGCCGCCGTTTGCTACCTCCTGCTTGGCGCGCCGGACGTCGCCATGACGGAAGCGTCGATCGGGTCCGGACTGTCGACGATCATCTTCCTCTACGCCATCCACAAAACCAGGAATGCGAGGGAGTGATGGCCGAACTCATCGGCAGCATCACCATTTTGATCGGCGCGGTGTTTCTGTTCTCCGCCGGCCTCGGCATGCTCCGCATGCCCGACGCCTTCACGCGAATCCAAGCGGGCACGAAGGCCTCCACGCTAGGCAACACGCTGGTGCTGGTGGGGATCGCCTTCTACCATCCCGACTGGACCCTGAAGCTGCTGATCATCGCTTACTTCGTGCTGATGACCAATCCGATCTCTTCGCACGCGCTCGCCCGCGCCGCGAATACAATTCTGCACCCGGCGCAATCGCCTGCGGCCGATGCGTTGCGCGCGGACCGGAAACGGAGCGAAGCGTGATGCGGCGCGGGGCGGCCATCGTCCTAATCGCCTTTCTCGGCGTCATCTTCGCGACCATCGCCGCCAGCTATAGTCAGCGCAGTTCGCTGCCGGAGTTGGCGGCAGCTTACGTGGATCTCGTTCCACGCGAGCTCGGAGCTCCCAACGTCATCACCGGGATTCTGTTGACTTACCGCGCCTTCGACACGCTCGGCGAAGTCGCGGTTCTGTTCATGGTGGCCGCCGGCGTCGGGCTTCTGCTCGGCGCGGGCGGAGAGGAGCGCGACGAAGTGCAGGCGGGAACACGGAGTTTGCTTAAGGAGACGCCACCGACGGAAATCGTGCAGAACGGCGCGGACATTCTCGTTCCCCTGATCGCGATCTTCGCCGCCTATATCGTGATGCACGGGCATCTCGGACCGGGTGGCGGCTTTCAGGGCGGCGCGGTGATGGCGTCCTGCGTGCTGCTCTTGCTGCTCGCCAAACCCGACTATCGGATAAAGCTCGTGCATCTCAGCTTCATTGAGTCGCTCGCCGGTTTACTCATCGTGTTCGTAGGCATCGCGGGCATCGTTCTCGCCGGCGGCTTCCTGGACAATCGGGTGCTGCCGCTCGGCGAGTTCGGCGCCTTCTTCAGCGCCGGCGCGATCCCTGTCCTGTCCGTCCTGCTCGGCGTGAAGGTCGGCTGCGAGCTAAGTGTGATCATCGAGCGGTTCAGAGCCTGATTGCCGCAAATCGGAGGGACGTCGTGACGATCGCGAGCATCGTTCTGTCTGCCGGGCTGATCCTGGTCCTAATCGGGATCTGGGGCATGCTCACCCAGCGCAACATCCTGCGAATCATCGTCGGCTTCATGCTGATGGGGACCGGCAGTCATCTCGTCATCGTTGCCATCGGCTATGTCAGCAATGGGACGGCGCCCATCATCGATGGCGGCTTGAGTCTCGCCGAGGCTCCCACACGCTCGGTCGACCCCATACCCTCGGCCCTCGCGGTGACGGCGATCGTCATCGGCCTGGCGGTGACCGCAATCATGCTGGCCTATGCGATCCGGCTCTACCAAGCGAGGCAAACGCTGTCGATCGACGCCTTCACGGACTCGAAATGGTAGGGAGCCTCCTTCACCCGCTCAATATCTTCATCTTGGGCTTGGGCGGCGGTTTTCTGATCCCCCTTCTAAATCGGCTCGGGAAGGCGTGGGTCGTCGCGGGCTTCACCGCGGCACTGGCAGCGATGACGCTGATCTCGGTGTTTTGCGCGGTTCGCCTGTTCTACGGCGCCGAACCCATCGAGATCCTGACCGGAGGCTCGACGCCTCCCTACTCGATCAATCTCCGCATGGGTCTCGCCGAGGCTTTCGCGGCGACCAGCGTCAACCTCATCGGCCTTCTCGGCGCATTCTACTTCGTGCGCGAGAAATACGCGGTGATGCTGCTCTATTTGGTGATCGTGATGGGCATCCAGGGCATGGTGATGACCCGGGACATGTTCAATCTCTTCGTTTTCCTCGAGATCGTCTCGATCGCCACCTATGGCCTGCTCAGTCTTGGGAGCACAACGCCGGCTCTGTCGGCTTCATTCAAGTTTCTGATGGCGACGATCGTCGCTTCGACCTTGTTTCTGCTCGGCACCATGCTGCTCTATGCGGTGACCGCCATGCTGAACATCGACGACCTAGTCGCCAATCGCGCGACCATCGAGGGGCCGGTTGGGTTTGCCGCGCTGATGCTCCTGCTCGCGTGCTTGCTGCTTGAGCTGAAGCCATTTCCGGCGAACGGTTGGGGGCTCGATGTCTATGAAACCGCCCCTAGCAGCGTCGCGTCCCTCATCGCGACCGGCGTGTCGGCGGGCGTTTTCTTTGCTCTTTACAATCTGTTTCCGCTCTTCGAGAACCATGCCGAGGTCATAGCCATCCTCGGCGGCGCGACCTTCGTCGTCTCCAACCTGATCGGCCTCGCGCAAACCAAGGCGCAGCGTCTGCTCGGCTATTCCTCTGTCGGGCAGATGGGACTTGTGTCCATGGCGTTGGCGCTCCTGCATCTGTTCGATGCCGAAGCGGCGACCCCTTTGGTCGTCGGCGGACTGTTCGTCAATCACCTTCTCGCCAAGGCCGGGTTGTTTTGGCTTGCGGGATATGTCGGCAAGGAGAACATCGAGAACTGGTCGGTGTTAACCGACAGGCCCGTGATATTCGTCTTTGCCCTCCTGCTTTGCGCGATCGCCGGGCTGCCGCCGTTTCCCGCGTTCTGGGCAAAGTGGCAGTTGATTTTCGCGCTTGCGTCCGGCGAAGGCTATGTGTGGATCGCGCTGGTGCTGCTGGGGTCGCTGCTCGAGGCTGCCTATCTCTTCCGCTGGTTCGGACAGAGCCTGCACCGCCCCACCGACAGCAGCGTAACCAGGCGTGATCCTCTCAGCTTGCTGCCAGTCGTTGGGGCCGCGCTGCTGCTCTTTGTCTGCGGCTATGGCGCGGCAAGGCTCGCCGGCCTGAACTCGCTCTGGGTCGCTGTTCCGCTTGCCGTCGGCGCCGCCATCTACCTGCTCGACCGACTTACCGGACGCGCCAAGGCAGTGCTCGTGTTCGTCCTTCTGGCGATGGATGGGTACTGGATCATTCGGGGCATGTCCGGCATCAACTTTTTGTTCGCCATGCTGCTTTTTGGCGGCAGCTTGACGCTAACGATTGCCTGCCTCTATCGCGGCGACGAGCGGCCTGGGTTCTATCCTTTGCTCGCCGTATTGCTGCTCTCATTGTCCGGATTGCCGCATGCCTCGACCAGCCTCGAGTTCTTTTTCCTGTTCGAACTAGTAACCCTCTCCTCGTATTTCCTGATCGCGCGGCGGCGCCAGGCAGTTGCAGCCGCCTTCAGCTATCTGATCTTCTCGCTTGCCGCCGGATATTTCGTGCTTGCTGGATTTGCGATAGCCCATGCCCTGACGGGAAGCGAGGCGCTCGCCGCGCTGCTGACCTCCGGCAAAGGCACCGGTGTGGTGTTTGCCCTGCTCGCGATCGGCTTCCTCATCAAGGCGGGAACCATCGGCGTGCATGTTTGGCTACCGGGCGCTTACGCCGAGGCTGAAGACGATCTGTCGGCGATGCTATCGGCGGTTGTGAGCAAGGTGCCGATCTTCGGACTCATGGTCGGAACTTATGCCGCGATACTGTCCGAGGCGGACTTGAGCCTCGCACATGCGCTCGGATGGATCGGCATGCTCACGGCGCTGGCCGGCGCCATGCTCGCGGTGCAACAGGACGATGTGAAGCGGATGCTGGCCTATTCGAGCATGAGCCAGCTCGGCTACATCGTGACGGCGATCGCGCTCATGAGTCATCTCGGCTGGGTCACCGCCCTCTACCTCACCGCCAACCATCTCATGACCAAGGGGATTCTGTTCCTCGTCGCCGCCGCGATCATTCTGCGGACAGGCGCGCGCGCATTCGGCGATCTCGGCGGTCTCGCGCGTCCCATGCCATTTACCTTTGCAGCCGCGGCGATCGCCATCGTGGCCATGTCCGGACTCCCTCCGCTCGCCGGGTTCGGTGGCAAATGGCTGCTGCTGAGCGCGATGATGGAGAAAGGGTGGTATGGGCCGATAGCCATGGGGCTGCTCGCGACATTCGTCGGGTTTCTATACATGGCGCGCTTCATTCAGGCGATATTCCTAGATCCGCCCAAGCCGGCGCGCAGCAAGATTGCCGAGGCGCCGGCGGCGCTCCTCGTCTCGCAATATCTCTTGATCCTGGGGATTGTCGTGATGTCGTTCTTCCCCAAACTCCTGATCGTGCCGATCTCCGAGGCTATCGACCCCTATTTCGCCTCAACGCTGGTGTGGGACGGCATGTCGCTCGAAATGATCTATGGGTATTGGAACCCGGTGCCGGTAATGTCCGCCGCTGTCGCTGTGTCCGCCCTGTTGTTTGCCGTGCTGTGGCTGCTCCGACAGAAGAGCGGCGAAGCGGCGAACAGTCAAAGGCGCGTCCTAGGCTTTTACGCCTTCTACAAGTCGGCCTTCGTGACGCTCACGCCTGCCTTGTCGAGTTCCTTCTGGGATGCGGTCGCCGCAGGCTCGACCGCGCTCGCCGGCGCAACTCGGCGAATCTACAACGGCAACGGCCAGACCTACACGTTCTATGTCCTCTCCTATTTCGTAGTTCTCTACGCTGCGTGTGGCTTTCGTTAGTTCCGCAAGCGACAAAAGCAGCTTGCCCCCGGGCGAGCTTACCGCGCGGGCCACTGACGTCCGCTTTTGGCACCTAGCAGACGTGGACGCCGAACCTGAATATGTCCGCCCTTCGAGGGTAAGCGGACATTCCTGATCCACGGTCTAGCGTCTGCTCATGACCCAATTCAGACATTCACCGCTCTTCTTATCAGGCTAACCGGTGGCGGCTGAGCTCAAACAACGGTGCCAACGAGGGCGGCCTATCCCGGCGGTCACACCCATAGCAAGCGCACCCCAAAAGGTGACGCGGACCCCGGGTAAGAGTCGACCCGAGAACTGGCCCCGCTTCAGGCGAGGTTGTCGCTAAAAAACGCTTGCGTCCGTGCATCGGCCTGCTGCGCCAGCGCTGGCACCCGCGCGCTGCCACTGCCACGCGCGAAGGCGTGATCGGCGTCGTACTCGTAGATCGTGACCAGCGGATTGTCCATCAGCGCAGCGCGGACCTTGGCCTGGGCCTCGGGTGACGAGAATTTGTCGCGCGTCGCCATATGCAGCAGCAGCGGCTTGCTGATGTTCT
>Ga0164308_10001606_pt1 | contig 12058 bp, 10 predicted proteins | sample Whisoiple_246_MG_FD_109983 | JGI IMG/M metagenome (GOLD analysis project Ga0164308, IMG submission 109983) | Soil microbial communities amended with fresh organic matter from upstate New York, USA - Whitman soil sample_246_MG | ecosystem: Environmental > Terrestrial > Soil > Unclassified >... | reverse complement strand
TCTGGACGACGGGCTCGCGCTTCTCCGGCTCCGAGCGCTGCACCCGCGGCGTGCAGCTCCCCAGAGCCGAGCCCAGGAAGAGGATCTTGGCTAGGCGGAGGACTGCGTTCAAGGGGCCTCAGCGGGGCTTCAGAGTGACACGCCGAAGTCGCGGAGTGCCTCGTTCAAGCTGGTCTTCTTGTCGGTCGAGGCCTTTCGCGTGCCGATGATGAGTGCGCAGGAGACCATGAACTCGCCGGCAGGAAAGCGCTTTGGCCGCATGCCAGGGATGACCACGCTGCGCGCTGGGATGCGCCCGCGGATCTCCTTGGCCTCGCTGCCCGTCACATCCAGGATCACGGTGGAGGCGGTGAGCGCTACTCCCGCACCGATCACTGCTTCCGATTCGACCAGCATCCCCTCGACGATGATCGCGCGGCTGCCGATGAAGCAACCGTCTTCCACGATCACCGGTTGGGCGCCGGGGGGTTCGAGCACGCCGCCGATGCCCACGCCCCCGGACAGGTGGCAGTTCTTGCCCACTTGAGCGCAGGAGCCGACGGTGGCCCAGGTGTCGACCATGGTGCCGCTGCCGACGTGGGCACCGATGTTCACGTAACCCGGCATCAGGATCGAGCCAGGTTCCATGTGGGCGCCGTAGCGAATGGTGCCCGGTGGCACGACGCGAACGCCAGCCTGCTCGAGGTCCTTCTTCAGCGGGATCTTGTCGCGGAATTCGAAGGGTCCGACCTCGTGCGTGCTCATCTCCGTCACGGCGAAGTACAGGAGCACCGCTTGCTTGATCCAAGCGTGGGTCGTCCAGTCACCGAGCCCGTTCTGCGTCGCGACCCGAAGCTCTCCCTGGTCGAGTTTGCGAATCACTTCCAGCACGGCGGCCCGGTGCTCGGCCGAGGAGAGAAGAGAGCGGTCGGCGTACGCAGCGTCGACTCGTGATTTCAGATCGTCGTCGGTCATCTAGTGCGAGGGCGAGTGTGCGTCGCCCGGTACTGGTTTTCAACCCGCGCTGCCGGCTGCTTGCGCCGGCAACAGGATTCGCTCGCCGGCCCTTTGGGGCGGCTGGGCGCCGATGCGAGCGAGCACCCAGAAGGCCACTTCGCGCGAAGGGGGCACCGGGGCGTGGTACGGAATCATGCACAAGAGGCTGCCCGCGGTATTTCCCTCCGGAGCTCCGAACTCGAGGCCGACGGAACTCTCGCCTTCCCGCGTCACATGGAGCGCTGCGGGGGCCTGGCCGCGGCTGAGCTCCGCCAGGAGACTGAGCGCCCCGAGCGCGGCGCGCGGCGGCAAGGTAACGAGCACGTCGAGGGGCGCCCCGAAAACCAACAGCCGGCGCAGGGGCCGAGAGCTACCGTGGTCGGGCCGTGACGACAGGAGCTCGCTCAGAGGCAAGGTCACCCCGCCTCCGGTGACGCTCTCCAGCAAGAGCTCCCAATGCTCCACCACGCGCGTCAGTTCTGGCGTGAGCGCACGAACCTGGCGCTCCAGCGAAAGCCGCTTCTTGGCCGTGAGCGCGCCGTCGGCCTGCGACAGCGCGCCCTCCAGCTGCTCCAATAGCCCCCGTTCGCAACTGGCCAGCGCTGCCAAGGCCGGGGAATCGTCGACTGCCAGAGCCAGACGCAACTGTTCCGCGTCCTCTCGCATGGGCGCGATGGCCTGGCTCACCTCGGGGATCAAGCCTTCGATCACCCGCGGGCCGGCGTGGATCGACGCCAGCAGCTGCTCCAGGTTGCGAACGGCAGCGAGCGACTCGCGGTGCCGGCCGAGCCGACTCGCCAGTGCGGCTACGGATGGGGCTGCTGTCGGCACGCGGGCAGCAGTATAGCCCCTTGGCGGGATTCGGCCGAGGGTTCGGGAGGCGAATCAGCCGAGGAGCTCGTGACCGGCGAAGAAGTACGAGCACTCGATGGCGCCGTTTTCCGCCGAGTCGGAACCGTGGACCGCATTCTCGCCGACGTCCTTGCCATACGCGGCGCGGATCGTGCCTGGGTCGGCGTTCGCTGGATTCGTTGCCCCGATCACTTGACGCCAGTGAGCGACCGCGTTCTCGCGTTCGAGGGCCAAGACGATGACGGGTCCGCGCGACATGAACGCGCAGAGCTCGTCGAAGAAGCCGCGCGAGCGATGCACGGCGTAGAAGCCTTCGGCCTGCGCGCGGCTCAGCGTGAGCTGCCGTAGGCCGAGCACGCGAAACCCTTCGTCCAGCACGCGCTGCAAGACGAGGCCATGCTTGCCGCTGGCGACCAAATCAGGCTTGAAGATGGCGAAGGTGCGCTCGGTCATTGTTTCCGGCGCCCTTATGCCACAGTCCGGCGCTGATTCAACCGCTGCCCGGCCCGCGCCGCCGCCCGCGCAGCCAAAATCCGAGGCCAAAGAGGACGACGGCACTGGCGAACGGCAGATGCGCGCGGGTTTTCGGCGGCCCAGGGGCGAGCTGGCAGCCCGACGGCTGGGGCGGCGCAGCCAGGGTGAGCTCCTCGCACGCGCTGCCGGTCTCCACCGCGTTCAAGAGCTCGAAGCGGCCTTCGGTTGCTTCGCCGAAGAGTGGGGTGAGCCGCTCGGTCCAGCTAGCCAAGCTTTCACACTGCTCGGTGTCGAAATCCTTCCCGCCTGGATCGAATAGTAGGAAGGCGACCGTGAAGGCGGTGGGCGCTTCGCTGGCGTTCGGCTTGCGCGGCCCTTCGGCCAGAATCACGTCCTCGATGTCGACGGGCACGAACTCTCCGGGCACGTCGAGCGCCTCGCACGCTTGCGGCGGCGAAGCAGGTCCGAGCGGTCGGTCGTCGCAGCCGGTGAGGTCGTGGGCGCTGGGCACGAGCAGGCGCGACGGGGGCACTTCGTCCGCTTCATAGGCGCCCATCAGGTAGAGGTCGAAGGGCGAGTAGCGAGTGGGGAACGCTGGCGTTTGGGCCGTTGGTGCCGCTCCACCTTCGCCGCCGAGCCACAGGTTGCCTTCGAGCGGCGAGCCACCGCTATCGAAGAAGTAGGACCAGTGTTCGCCGTCGCGCCCGGTGAGGTCGACGTCTTCTCCCTCGATGCTCGCATGGACGCGCGCCAGCCAGCGATGGCCGATCTCGTGCAAAAACGCCGTTTCGAACTCGTCCTGCTCCTCTTGCCAGTAGGGAAGGTCGTTCAGGAAGGCGACGCCCTGGAGTCGAAGGTCGGGCGCTCGATCGAAGAGCTCGCTCTCCTCCTCGTGCGCGTAACCAATGCCGGAGACGTCGTTCTTGACCGGGAGATAGAAGATAGCCGGACACGTCAGCACGCCCGCCGTCAGCACGACGACGAAGTCGGGATCCAGCGACACGGCGTCGAGGCTGCGCTCGGTCACGTTGAGCAAGGCGGTGTCGATGCTGCCGGGCGGTAAGCAGCCGACCTCACCGGACTCGCCGGGCACGTAGACGAAGCCCGGCGCGATCTGGACCGGGGGCTCCTCGGCTCTGGCCTGGCGCGCAGCGAGCGACGCGCCCAAAAGCAGCCCGAGCAGGGCCATGTGACGATGGAAAGGCAAAAGGCCACCCCGTGGGGTGGCCCGCTGCTGTTCTGCGCCGTCTGGGAGCACGGCGCTACGTTAGCCGATCAGCCGTCGACGGTCTCGTCGCCGGAGCTGGCCGTGAACTCGAAGCTCGAGCCGTCGCTGCCGGTGCAGGTGCCCGCGTCCGCAGTGTACGTGCAAGTGAAAGAGCCGTTCGAGCCGGTGATGGTGAGCGAGCCGCCGCCAGCGGAGAAGTTGCCGCTGACCGCGTAGGTTTCGCCTTCGTATTCGACCAAGTATTTGATCTCGGTCGTGCCCGTCGTGCTGTCCGTGTCGATGCACATGGAGAACTGCATGGCCACGGCGCCTTCATCGGCGCACACCGCGTTCACGTCGGCACTGATGCAGGCGCTGACGTTCGTCTGCGATGCGCTGTCGACCAAGATGTTCATGGTTCCGTTCATGACACAGCCGCCTTCACCGCAGTTGTTGAAGTGCTCCTGCGCCATATTGCTGTTGCCGCTGATCGAGATCGACCCGCCTTCGGAACAGTTCTCGGTCGCGGATTGAGCTTGCGCCTTCTGGCGCACGCCTGCGGACAGGCCGCTCGTGCTCCCAGTTTCAAAAGCCTCCGCGACCCCAACCGCCGTCTCGGCGCTCACCGTTCCGGTGGGGGACGCCATGGCGCTCTTCAGCGCCGCTGCGCTGGTGAAGCCCGTTGCCGGGGAGCCGCCGCCGCCACAGCCGACTGCCGCAAGAGCGATGCCACTGACCAAGAGACCAAAACCAAGCTTCTTCTGACCCATCTTCAATCCTCCTCGAGAACCATCCATCCACACATCACCGGCTCCGCCGAGACCGACCCGGGTACGCCACCAAGAGTCGTGGCCTTCCCACGCCCTTGCACGTTGGTGCTCGGGCCGAGCAGCTTGGCAATACACCACGCACGTGGGCATTTGGTCAACCCACAATCCCGGTGCGGAGGAAAGTTCCCCCGTAGCTACAAGCGATTTCAGGGGTTTAGGCGTCAGATCGCGTCGATGATCGCGCTGAAGGTCGGGCTCGGTCGCATGGCGGCCGTCGTCTTTTCACGGCTGGGCGCGTAGTAGCCGCCGAGGTCGATCGGCCGCCCCTGGGCCGCCAGGAGCTCCTTTTCGATCTGGGCTGCCTGGTCGGTCAGGGAGCGGGCGATCGGCTGGAACGCTGCCCCGAGGGCAGTGTCTTCCGTCTGGGCGGCGAGCGCCTCGGCCCAGTAGAGCGCCAGGAAGAAGTGGCTGCCGCGATTGTCGATCTCGCCGACCTTGCGGGCTGGCGACTTGTTCTCGAGCAAGAACTTCATGATGCCCTGGTCGAGCGCGCGAGCGAGCACGGCCACGCTCGGCAGGTGATACTGCTCGGCCAGGTGCTCGAACGACGCGCCGAGGGCCATGAACTCGCCCAGCGAATCCCAGCGCAAGTAGCTCTCCTCGACGAACTGTTGCACGTGCTTGGGCGCCGAGCCGCCGGCCCCCGTCTCGAACAGGCCGCCGCCGTTCATGAGCGGGACGATCGACAGCATCTTGGCGCTGGTGCCGAGCTCGAGGATGGGGAAGAGGTCGGTCAAGTAGTCGCGGAGCACGTTGCCGGTGACGGAAATCGTGTCTTTGCCTGCGGCGAGGCGCTCGAGCGTCACGCGTGTGGCGTCACGGGGCGAGAGGATGCGCAGGTCGAGGCCCGCGGTGTCGTGCTCTTCGAGGTAGTGGGACACCTTGTCGATCAGTACGCGATCGTGGGCGCGGCCGCTGTCGAGCCAGAAAATCGCCGGGGTGCTCGAGAGCCGCGCGCGCGTCACGGCGAGCTTGACCCAGTCGCGGATGGGCGCGTCTTTCGTCTGGCAGGCGCGCCAGATGTCACCCGCCTCCACGCTGTGTTCGAGCACGACCGAACCGTCCGCCAGAACGACCCGCACCGTGCCGTCCTGTTTGATTTCGAAGGTCTTGTCGTGCGAGCCGTACTCTTCGGCCGCTTGAGCCATCAGACCCACGTTCGGCACCGTGCCCATCGTGCGTGGATCGAAGGCGCCGTGGCTCTTGCAGAACTGGATCGTCTCCTCGTAGACGGCGGCGTAGCTCGAGTCGGGGACGACCGCGAGCGTGTCCTGCTCCTTGCCCTGCTTGTTCCACATGCGGCCGCTCGTGCGGATCATGGCGGGCATCGAAGCGTCGATGATGACGTCGCTCGGCACGTGCAAGTTGGTGATGCCGCGGTCGGAATCCACCATCGCCACGTCCGGGCGCTGGCCATAGGATTGGGCGACCAGGGCCTCGAGCCGTGCTTTTTGCTCGGCCGGCAGCGCCTCGATCTTGGCGAGCACGGCGCCGAAGCCGTCGTTCGGATTGGCCCCGGCGGCCGCCAGCACATCGCCCGCCTGCTCGAACAGGGGAGCGAAGAACACCCGCACGGCGTGGCCGAAGATGATGGGGTCGGAGACCTTCATCATGGTGGCCTTCATGTGCAGCGAAAAGAGCACACCGCTGTCCTTGGCCACGCCGATCTGACGCTCGAGGAAGGCGTAGAGCGCGCGTTTGCTCAAGAACGTAGCGTCCAGCACCTCGCCCGCGAGGAGCTTCAGGCCATCCTTGAGCACCGTGACGCTGCCGTCCTTGGCCACGTGCTCGATGCGGGCCACGCTGGCCTCCTTCAAGACGACGCTCTTCTCGTTCGAGGCGAAGTCGTCGTGCCCCATCGTCGCCACGCTGGTCTTGGAGTCACGGCTCCACGCGCCCATCTTGTGCGGGTTCTTGCGGGCGAACTCCTTGACCGCGCGGGGGGCGCGCCGGTCGGAATTGCCCTCACGGAGCACTGGATTCACGGCGCTGCCCTTGACCTTGTCGTAGCGCGCCTTGAAGTCCTTCTCCTCCGCGGTCGTCGGGCTGTCTGGATAGTTCGGCAGCGCGAAGCCCTGGGCCTGCAGCTCGGCGATGGCGGCCTTGAGCTGCGGCATCGAGGCGCTGATGTTCGGCAGCTTGATGATGTTGGCTTCCGGGCGGAGCGACAGCTGACCGAGCTCGCCGAGGGCGTCGGGTCGCTTCTGATCCGCCGGCAGTCGGTCCGCGAACACGGCGAGGATTCTGCCAGCGAGCGAGATGTCGCGGGTCTCCACGTTCACTCCCGCCAGTTTGGCGTAGGCCCGGATGATGGGCAGGAGCGAAAAGGTAGCGAGGTAGGGGGCCTCGTCGGTCTCGGTGTAGAAGATGGTCGGACTCTGGGACATGCCAGGGCCGAGATACCGGCGGGCCCCTGGCCTCACAAGGGGTGGTCCGAGGGGGCGTCCCAGCCCCCGGCCCCATCGCCCAAATTGGCCCCCTCATTCGGCCCCCTAGTTCGGCCCCCTACTTCGGAAATACTTTCGCAATGTTCGGCTGGTGGCCGCGTCAGGCCAGGCTCTGGTCATTTCTTCTGACGCCTGGCCGTCGGACACTGTAGTCTGGCACGGTAACGATGGTGGACGAGAGCGGCCTACCCGGGCGAGTCATTGCAGGGCGCTATCGCCTCACCTCCAAGCTGGGCCAGGGCGGCATGGGGAGCGTCTGGCGCGCCGAGCACCTCAGCCTCGGTTCCGAGGTGGCGATCAAGCTCATTGATCCGGCCGTCGCCGGCAGTCCCGAGGTGAGGGCACGCTTCGTGCGCGAGGCCCAAGCCGCCGCCCAGCTGCGCAGCCCCCACGTCGTGCAGATCATCGACTACGGCGTCGACGAGGAGACCCCGTTCATCGCCATGGAGCTCATGGTGGGCGAGACCCTATCGGATCGTCTCGATCGCGAAGGGCGTCTGAGCGCGGAAGTGACGGCGCGCATCGTCACCGAGGTGAGCCGGGCGCTCGGCAAGGCCCACGAAATCGGCATCATTCACCGCGATCTGAAGCCCGACAACATCTTTCTCGTTCACAACGACGACTCGGAAATCGCCAAGGTGCTCGACTTCGGCGTGGCCAAGAAGGCGGCCTACGGGACGGAAGGGGCGGGGATGACGTCCACGGGCGCGGTGCTCGGGACGCCCTACTACATGAGCCCGGAGCAGGCCGAGGGCCTCAAGGACCTCGACCATCGCACCGACATCTGGGCGCTCGGCGTCATCACCTACGAGTGCATGCTCGGTGTCCGCCCCTTCGACTCCGAGACGCTGGGTGGCCTTTTCCTCGCCATCTGCACGCGGGCCAAGCCCGTGCCGTCGGCGCTGGTCAGCGACCTGCCGTCCGGCTTCGACGAATGGTTCGAACGCTGCACGGCGCGCCTCCTGCCCGATCGCTTCGCGACCGCCCGGGAGGCGGCCTCGGCGCTCCGGGACGTGGTGAGCGGCAAATACGTCGTCGCCAAGCAGGCAGCCGTCGGCGTGGCGGACGTCACTTTGCTCGGCACTGCACCGGGCGCGGCCGGGCGGGGCAGCAAATTCGACACCACCGGAGGCATGGGGACCGGCGCGGTTCCAGCCAATACGACCGCGCCCAACCTGAGTCGTACCGTGGGCCTCGGCACCGTGGACGAAGCGCCCAAGCGGCAGCTGCCGCTCGGCATCGTCGCAGCGGCGGCGCTCCTCCTGGCGGCTGGGGTGGGGGGCTTCTTCGCACTGCGCTCGTCCGGAGGGGACGAGGAGCCGCTCGTCGCCGAGCAGCCCGTCCATGATCCGACCGAGGCGCCGCCGGCGACGCTGCCCGCGCCCGAGCCGACTCCCCCGGCGCCCGTCACGCCTCCAGCCGTGCTGCCTTCGGCGGTGCCGCCTCCCGTGGCCTCTGCGGCTCCGCTCCCGGCAGCACCAGCTCAGCCTACGGTGAAGAAGACCACGCGCCCCAGCACGCAGACCAAGACGAGCACCAAGACGACCACCACCACAGCCACCCAACCGAAAGCCGAGCCGCCGCCTGCTACCAAGCCCGCGTCCACCAAGCCGGCGCCGGTCAACCTGGGCATTTGAAGCGTGAGCAAGGAGCGAGGAATGCGGCAGTTGGCGCTTGGTCTGGTCGCCTGGCTGCTGCTGTCCCCAGCGGCACTCGGGCAAGAAGTCGATAGCGCAGCGCGCGGCGCCGCACGCTCCCTCGGCTACGAGGGGATCCAGGCCTACCAAGCTGGTGATTTTCCGACGGCTGTCGACCGCCTGGAGCGCGCCTATCGGGTGTTGCGGGTTCCATCGCTTGCACTGTGGTCCGCGCGTGCGCTCGAGAAATCAGGCAAGTGGGTGGAGGCTTCGGAGCGCTATCTCCAGGCCACGCGTTTGCCCATCGAGGACACCAGTGAAAAGAACGTGCAGGAACAGGCGCAGGCCGAGGCTCGCGCCGCCGAGGCCGAGCTTCGCCCCAAGATCCCGCTCCTCGTCATCGAGCTGCGCGGCGCCGACAGCGCGGGGGTCACCGTCACGTCCAATGGCGTGAAGGTCAATCCAGCGCTCCTCGGCACCAAGCTACCGACGAACCCGGGGGACGTGCTGGTCGTTGGCGAGGCTCCACCCCGGCGCGTCGAAGCGCGAGCCACCGCCCTCGAGGGACAGACGATTTCGTTGCTCTTGGACTTCACTCCGGCACCCGCGGCCGCCGCGACGACCGCACCGCCGGCCGCGACCAGCGCCGTGCAGGACTCGGGAGCCCAGGCGCACTCAGGCAAGACGCAGCGTCTGGTCGGCTGGATCCTGATCGGCACCGGTGGCGCGGCGCTCATCATGGGCGGAGTGACTGGGGGCATGGCCCTCGGCAAGCAAGGACAGCTCGATATGGCGTGTCCCACTCCCACCACCTGCCCAGCCGGCACCGACCTCGGCGGCATCAACACCCTGCGCATCCTCTCGACCACCGGCCTCATTGCGGGCGGCGTCTTGGGAGCAGGCGGCACGGCGCTCCTGCTCACCGCGCCCAAGTCCAAAGGTGTCGCCGTCGGCGCGCGGCTCGGCTGGGCCTCGATCGAGCTGGAGGGGACGTTTTGAGCCGACGTAGGCTCCAGCGTTGGGCCACGCTGCTCTCCGGCGCAGCGCTGTCCGCCGCGTGCCTGGTTCCGGAGTACGGCATCGCGACCGACGGCAGTGGCGGTGGCAGCAGCGACGAGAGCGGCGGCAGCGGAAGCGACGGTAGCGACAGCGGCGGCACCCAGTCGAATAGCGGTGGCAATAGCCCCGGATCGGGTGGCCAGAGCTCGGGGGGCAATACGAGCACGGGCGGCAACGCCGAAGGCGGCATGGGCGGTGTGCCCGCGAACTGGTCGTGCGCGGATGAGGACTCGAACCTTCCCACGTACTTCAGCAACGACGTGTTTTGCGGGTACCGCTTCACGTTCTCCTTTCCGGAGGGCGGCGATCAAGTCGTGAGTCCGCCCTGCAAGGACGAGCTACTCGGGACGGACTGCTTTTCCGAGGAGCTCCCCTACGTAACGGCGCACATGCCTGCCGAAGACCCGGGTCTCGGCATCTACTACGTCGTGGGCCTCGGCATGCGCGTCGCGCAGCCATTTCAAAGCGATACCGGATGGTCGGGCACGTACGAGCTCGAGGGCTATGGATTGAGCGTCGACTACGTCGCAGAGGGATCCGCGCGCTTGGGCAGGCTGCAGATCGTCACGCCCGGAGGGAGCACATACTGCGCCCAGGCTTCTTCCGGAGCTGCCGTTGCCTGGAGTGCCTTCCGCAAGGATTGCTACAATACCACCTATCCGGACACACTCGGCCCCGGCGACGAGGTACAGGAGATCCAGGTGACGCTCCTGGGGACCGACGTGGCGCAGGACATCACCGAGTTCGACATCCTCGGCATCGACCTGCTCGACGAAGCCCCACCGATCGAGTGTGACGGCTGCGTCGAGCTCTTCACCCCCTTGCAAGGCGCCCCTCCGAGCGCAGGCGCCAGCTTCCTGCTCAACCTCAACGACCACAACCCATCCTGGGATCTCTCGGATGCCAATGCGCGCATTCGCCTGCGCCTCCTGGTCGACACCGCCGGGAATACGGGGTCATTCAGGGTCTTCCTGGGGGACGACTTGGGCAACAGGGCCTACGACTATTGGCGTGGACTGGGCGACTACAAGGGGTGGATCGAGTTGCACGTCAACCCGTCGGCCTTGGACGTGGCCGTTTCGGATCCCGGATTTCTCAAGACCTACGTCGAGTTCCTAGGAATTCAGGTGGCGTCTGCGGCGAGCGTCGCGGACGGTTTCGTTCAGGCGGACGCGACCATTCACCTCGATGCCATCGAGTTCGATGCGCTCGGTTCGGGCGCCGTCGACTTCTCATTTGCCACCGACGACAACGTGATGGAAGTCGAGCTCGGCAGTATCGCGTCGTCGAGCGTCACCCACGTGCCCTGAGTCGCAATTCGGACGGTCTGCTAGGGCAAGTCCGTCGTCTTTGTCCTATTGCCCCAGCTGGACCGCCAGAAGACACAGTTGTCAGTCTCGCACGGGGTGACGGTGCCGTCTGCCGCCATCTCGGCGAGTAGATCGACGGTCTGGGGGCAGGTGCTGTCCGCTCCGGCGTCCACCCAGGTGTTCGCGGGCGAAGGCCCGAGGTTCATCGTGCAGCCATAAACGGAGCTCGACGCGATGAAGCCGTCCTCATAGACGCACCGGGAAAACGTCTCGTTCTTGGGCAGCACCGTTCCGAGTCCATTCAACCCCTCGTACGAGTAGTTGGGCGCCGCTGACGAGAGGCAAGAATTGTAGCAAGTCTCGGTTTGGATGATTTCCCCATTCTTGCGCCACGTGTCCTCGAACTCGTAGCTGCAACTGCTGCAGGTGCTCCCGCCGCCTCCCGGCGGGCTGATCTGCGTCCAGGTTCCGTCGGGCTGACACTTCATCGTTCCGTCGGTGCCCGAGCTCACGCTCGACACCTCGTATTGAAAGGTGTGCTCGATCCGGTCCTCAGCAGCGAAGGTTCGAGTTTCCTCGTCGGCAAGTCCACAAAGGCCATGGGTCCAGCGGGAATCGAGGCTGGAGAGCTGACACGTCCTTGTCTCGCACGACGCCGTCTTCAGGACCCGCTCGTAGCCATCGATCGTCGAGAACCAAACGTCGACGAACGAGCCTTCTGCTTCCGGCGGTGCAGGCACCGGAGCGCTCGCTTCCCCGACCCAGTTCTTTCCGTCACAGGTGACGGTCAGCTCCTCGCAGGTCGCCTCGCCTGCCACACAATGGCGGACACCGTAGGTGGCGCCTTCTCCGACCAGGGCGGGCGACGATAGGCCTTCGGGGATGCGGGAGGTGCAGGATCCGGTAGAGAAATAGGGCGGCAAGTGCACCAAGTTGCAGGCTGAACACGCGACGTCCTGGTCCGCCGGAACACCCTCGCAGGCACTACTCCAGGTTTGCGTGACATCGAGGTGCTGGGTGTAGGTCCCGTACTCGGGCGGGGAACCCCAGGAGTTCGGCTGCGTCACCCACTCTCCGTCCTGGCACGTCTGATAGACGCCGGACGACGTGGCATTTGCTTCCGCGTCTCGGTAGAGCACGATTCTGACCTGACCCCCAACACTGGTCCTAGTTTCGTGAGAAACTTGTGTTGAATTGCTGAGCGTACTCGCGCGGCGTCTGATCGGCCAGCGAGGAATGGGGTCGAAACGAGTTGTAGTCCTCGCGC
>Ga0164308_10001605_pt1 | contig 12060 bp, 10 predicted proteins | sample Whisoiple_246_MG_FD_109983 | JGI IMG/M metagenome (GOLD analysis project Ga0164308, IMG submission 109983) | Soil microbial communities amended with fresh organic matter from upstate New York, USA - Whitman soil sample_246_MG | ecosystem: Environmental > Terrestrial > Soil > Unclassified >... | reverse complement strand
TGGTGGCCGGGACCGCGGTCTGGGTGACATCGCGGGTCGAGCCGACCATCGCGCACCCCTCGGTCTACCCGATCAGCTGGCCGCAAATCACCCTGCTGCCGTTGCTCGGCATCCTGGTCGCGGCGCTGCCCGCCGTGCTGACCCCGCCGCCGCCGGGTGCGTCCGGGACCGGCAGTCCCGAACTGCGGCACGCAGCGACTCCCGGCCCGGCGGTGGTCGACGAGCACCGTCCGACGGCGGTGACCACCCGGTGATCCGCTTCGAAAACGTGAGTGTCACCTATCCCGACGACGTCGAACCGACGCTGCGCACTGTCGACCTGACGATCGAGGAAGGCGAACTGGCCCTGGTGGTCGGCCGGACCGGGGTCGGCAAGTCGACCCTGCTCGGAGCCATCAACGGGCTGGTACCGCATTTCACCGGTGGCACCCTGGCCGGCCGGGTCAGCGTCGACGGGCGGTCGACCGATCGGCACCCGCCGCGGGAACTCGCCGGCGTGGTGGGGGTCGTCGGCCAGGACCCGCTGGCCGGGTTCGTCACCGATACCGTCGAGGAGGAACTCGCCTACAGCATGGAACAACTCGGGATCGCCCCGCAGACCATGCGCAAGCGGGTGGAGGAGACCCTCGACCTGCTCGGCATCGCCGCGCTGCGCGGCCGCACCCTGCGCACGCTGTCCGGCGGGCAACAGCAGCGGGTGGCCATCGGCTCGGTACTGGCCGCCGGCTCGCGGGTGCTGGTGCTGGACGAACCGACCAGCGCGCTCGACCCGACCAGCGCCGAGGAGGTGCTCTCCACCGTGCTCCGGCTGGTCCACGACCTCGGGGTGACGGCGGTGATCGCCGAACACCGGATGGAGCGGGTCGTCGAGTACGCCGACCGGGTGGTGTTGTTGACCGGCGACGGTCGGGTGGAGATCGGCGCACCGGCCGACATGATGGCCAGGACCGTCGTCGCCCCGCCGGTCGTCGGTCTGGCGAAACTGATGGGCTGGCAACCACTTCCGCTGTCGGTCCGGAGCGCACGCCGGCTCGCCGGTCCGCTGCGGGAACGGCTGCGGGAGGTGGATCCGAGTTCGATGGGCCGAGCGGCGCCGACCGCCGACAGGCTCGACCGCACGCCGGAGGAGCCCCGCGGTACGGCGGACCGAACGTCCTCGGGACTGCGGGCCACCGGCATCGTGGTCAGCTATGGACGCGTGATCGCCGTCGCCGGCGTCGACCTGCGGGTGGCACCAGGTGAGGTGGTCGCACTGATGGGCCGCAACGGGTCCGGCAAGTCCAGCCTGCTCTGGGCGCTCACCGGGGTCGGCCCGCGGAACGCCGGTCGGGCCGAGATCGACGGGGTCGACACCGGAGGGCTCGGTTCGGCGCAGGCCAGGGCGCTCGTCGGGCTGGTGCCGCAGACGCCCGGCGATCTGCTGTACCTGGACACCGTCGTCGCGGAATGCGCTGCGGCCGATGAGGAATCCGATCAGCCGCCGGGCAGTTGCGCCGCCCTGCTGGCGCGGCTGGTCCCCGGGATCGACCCGAGCGCGCACCCGCGCGACCTCTCCGAGGGGCAACGGCTGAGCCTGGTGCTGGCCGTGCAGCTGACCGCGCGGCCGCCGGTGCTGTTGCTCGACGAGCCGACCCGAGGCTTGGATTATGGGGCCAAACATGCGCTGGCGCGGATCCTCGCCGAGCTGGCCGCTGCCGGAAGGGCCGTGCTGGTTTCCACCCACGACGTGGAGTTCGTCGCGGGCGTCGCCGGTCGGGTCGCGGTGATGGCCGAGGGCGAGATCGTCGCGGACGGACCGGCGGAGGACGTCATCGGTTCGTCGCCGATGTTCGCGCCGCAGGTCGCCAAGGTGCTCGCGCCGCAGCGCTGGCTCACCGTCGAACAGGTGCAGGGCGGCCTGGCCGTTGCCGACCGGGACACAGAAGCCGCACGCCCGGTGGGCGGGGGTGACGGGTGAGCACGCCACTCGGCGGACAACCCGCCGCCGACTTCCTTGAACCGTCGGCGCGGACGACCAGACGCGCCAGGGCGGCGGTCCCGGTACGCCCGCTCTCCGCCGTCGTGCTGCTGATCGCCTCGATCGGTGGGCTGATGATGTTCATCTGGCCGCTGCTGATCAGCGCGGAACCCACGCCGACACAACATGTCTCCGATGCCCCGTTCGTCTTCATGGCGATTCTGCCGGTGTTGGTGCTGCTGGTGCTTGCGCAACTGGGCGACGGCGGCATGGACACCAAGGCGCTGGCGATGCTGGGCGTGCTGGCGGCGGTCAACGCGGCCCTGAGACCGCTCGGGGCGGGGATCAACGGCATCGAAACGGTGTTCTTCCTGCTGATCCTGGCCGGCCGGGTGTTCGGACCCGGGTTCGGATTCCTGTTGGGCTGCACCTCGTTGTTCGCATCCGCACTGCTCACCGCCGGGGTCGGACCGTGGTTGCCGTTCCAGATGCTCTCGGCCGCCTGGATCGGACTGGGCGCCGGCCTGCTACCGCACCGGATCTTCGGCCGCACCGTCAAGGGTGGGGGCGAGATCGCGCTGCTCGCCGGGTACGGCGTGCTGGCCGCGTACCTCTTCGGCGCGCTGATGAACATGTGGTACTGGCCGTTCGTCACCGGCGCGATGGACGAAAGTCTCGCCGGCCTTGCCTACATCCCCGGTGGCCCGCTGGCGGAGAACCTGCACCACTTCCTGATCTACACCCTGCTGACCTCCACCCTGGGCTGGGATACCGGGCGGGCGATCACCAACGCCGTGGCCATCGTCATCCTCGGGCCACCGGTCCTCGCGGTGCTGCGACGCGCCGCCCGCCGGGCGCGATTCCGACCGCCCGTTGCGTTCCATCCCGCCACCACCGGCACGGCGCCAACGGATCCCACCGATCCGGCGGGCTGATCCGAGCCGGTCGGTGCCGATCCGAAACTGGAAGCTCAGGTCCAGTGCAGCAACAGCACGCTGGCCGGAATGGCCAGCAGGGCCGCCGCGAGCAGACCGACCAGCGCCAACCGGGAGGCGGCCAGTGGGCGGGGTTGCATCAGCCGACGGACCCGATCGGCGACCGCGGTGCCGGCGATGGCCGGTGAGTCCGCGAGCCGGTGCGGAGATGTCGGCGTGGCCGGACCGGACAACGCGACCTTGGCCAGCGCCGAGGCAAGCACCGAACGGGAGGTGCGTGCCGCTGCCACGTCGTCGGCCATCATCTCGGTCAGTTCGGCCACCGAGCCACCGGCAAGACGCACCCCCGGGATGCGGCCGAGCGCGATCGCCCAGGCCTGGAACGGCAGGACCAGCAGATCGTGCCTGGCCCGCAGATGCGCCCGTTCATGCTCGACGACGGCCGACAACTCGTTGTCGGTGAGCAGATCGACCAGACCGGCCGAGAGCACGACCCGGGAATGCCAGCCGGGGATCGTGTAGGCGATGGCTGCCGCGTGATCGAGGATCCGCACGTTCCGGGCCGTCGCCAGGCCGTTCCTGGGCCGCTGACCGGTCGCCGCCACCGCTCCGGGTCCGGTGAGCAGGTCGAGCACCAAACGGTGCGCGCGGCGCCGTCGCACGGTGAGCGCGGCTGTCCGGCCGAGTACGACCAACAGCACGATCGCGATCGTTGCTGCCGCCAGCCCGCAGGCCCATCGCCACAACGGGATGCTCAGGCTGCCGGTCAGCAATGCCCCGAACCAGTTCCACGCCGCGCCGAGAATGGTGTGACCCAGCGGCTCGACGGCCAGCAGGACGAGGCCCGCGACGACGGAGAACCCCGCAGCGAGGCAGAGCGCCTGCCACAACACCAGTGCCGCCCGCGGCGCCCGGCAGGTCCAACCGGCCTTGGCCAATCGGTAACTGACCGGCGCCGTCAGCACCAGACCGACCACGATCAATGTCAGCGAGAAGGACCACAGCGGGAACTCGAGGGAACCGGCGGTGATCACGGCTAGCGGCCGTCCAGCGCCCGTCGGAGCGCCTCGGCGTCCGCCGCGGACACCCCGCCGACGAAGCGGGCCAACGCGGCATCGCGATCCGACGCCGTGTCCAGAAGCTGCTGCATCAGGGCAGCGGTGTGTTCCTCGCGACTGGCAACGGCCTCATAGGAATGCGCCCGACCATCCCGGGTGCGCCGCACCAGGCCCTTGGTCTCCAACCGGGACAGCACGGTCAGCACCGTGGTCACCGCCAGCTCCCGCCCGGGCAGACCATCGACGACGGCACGGGCGGTCAATGGGTGCCCGGCATCCCAGAGCACCTCGACGACGGCACGCTCCAGCTCGCCTCGACCGGCCATCCACCACTCCTTAGCGACTGATCACATCGCGTCGGCACAATTCTACATCTAGTAGAAGTCCGACGGCCAGTGGCCTACGGTGAATTCATGGAGACTCTCGGCAGCGCACCCCGCCCCCCGGTCCTCAGTCCGCGCCAGGAACAGATTCTGACGCTGATCGGCGAGGGCATGACGAACCGGGAGATCGGCGAGCGACTCGGCGTCGCGGAGAAGACCATCAAGAACGCGGTGACCGGGCTGATGGCCTGTCTGAACGTCCAGCGCCGCTCGCAGGCCGCGGTGTATGCCGCGGTCCGGCGGATGCGGGCGGAGCAGTAGCCGGCCCGGAATAAAGTCCCGGAATAAAGCTCAGCCGGTTGCCCCGACCAACCGCCCACCGGCCAACCGCAGCACGACATCACCGAGTGCGGCATCGTCCGGTCGGTGGGTGATCAGCACGCAGCAGCGATCGGCCCGCGGCTGCAGGAGAACCGTCGTCACGGCGTCGGCCGTCGCCGGATCCAGGTGGGCCGCCGGTTCGTCGGCCAGCAGCACCGGCCGGTCCGCCAGTAGGGCCCTGGCCAGCGCGATCCGCTGCCGTTCACCGCCGGAAACAGCCCCGCCGTGCTCGCCGACCCTGGTGTCCAAGCCGTCCGGCAGCTGGTCGAGCCAGTCGCCGGCGCCGGCCGCTCGCAGGGCAGCTTCGATCTCGTCCTCGCCGGCGGTGGGCCTGGCGAGCCGGACGTTCTCGGCCAGGCTGGAATCGAACAGGTGGGCGCGCTGGTCGCACCAGCCGAACAGCATGCGAACCGCGTCCGGATCCATGGTGCGGGTGTCGATCCGGTCCACGGTGATGCTGCCCTGCGTCGGAGTGAGAAAGCCGAGGAGCACCGCCAGCAGGGTCGACTTCCCTGATCCGGATTCGCCGAGAACGACGATCCTGCTGCCGGGGTGCAGCTCCAGGTCGATATCGGTCAGCGCATCGGAATCGGCGCCCGGCCAGCGGGCGCACACCCCCCGCAGGCTGATCACCGGCCCGCCCGGTCCGGTCGGCACCGGCACCGGATCGGCGGGCGCCGGCGCGGTCACCGGCGGCGCGTCCAGCACCTCGAACAGTCGCCGGACGGCGGCGGACGACCGGCGCAGCGTCGACGCGGCAACCCCGACCGCCTGCACCGTGTCGGTCAGTGCCAGCGGGGTCAGCACGATCACGGCGAGCAGCACGGGGGCGAGGTCACCGTCGATCACCGCCGGCACCCCGAACTGCGCCGCCAGCCAGACGGCGGCGCCCATCGACGCGACCGCGAGACCGGCGGCGATGCCGGCCGCCCTCGCGGTTCCGGCCGCGACCCTGGTCGATGCCGTCTCCAGCTCCGCCAGCTCGGCCAGGCGGGCGTCGACCGCCCCCAGCGCGGTCAACTCGGCCAGATCGTCGAGCGTTTCGGTGACCAGTTCGGTCCGCCTCGCCCGCAGCCGCACCACGTCCCGTTCGGTCCTCGCGGTTCGTCGGGCGGTGATCAGCGGAGCGAGCACGCAGGCCAGCAGAAGTGCTGCGGCCAGGGCAATCCCGGCCGCCGGCAGGATCAGGAACGCCAGCACGACGGTGCCGCCGCCGACCAGCACCGCCGCCGCCAGCGGCAGCAGACCACGCAGGAAGGCATCGCCCGCGTCGTCCACGTCATCGACGGTGCGGGCGAGCAGATCACCCTTGCGCCACAGCGGCAGACCGGCCGGCGCGATCACCGCGAGATGACCGACCAGGTTCTCCCGGATCCGGCCCAGCACCCGGAACGCCGCGTCGTGGGACACCAGCCGTTCGACGTAGCGCAGCACTCCGCGACCGATCCCGAAGGCGCGGACCGCCACCACGGCGACCATCAGGTAGAGCACCGGCGGCTGCTGCGCGGCGCGGGCGATCAACCAGGCCGACGTCGCCATCAGCGCGACGGCACAGCCCGACGCGAGGGCACCGACGATCGCGGCCCCGATCAGCCGCGCGCGGACGCCGCGTGCCTGCTGCCAGAGCCGCAGCAACGGTGGGCGACGGTCGGCGGACGGCGCGAGCGGCGGGTCGACGACCCGGCGGACCTGGTCGGTGTCGGTCACCAGGGCCCCGCCGAGGTGAGCGACTCCGCGCCGTCCAACGATCCGGTCGAGACCGGCTGCGACACAGTGCCATCGGCCGTTTCACCGGCAACCGCCGGGTCGATGGCAGGCAGGACAGCGTCCAGCTCGACCACCGTGTCGGCCAGCGCGAGCGGCGCCGGTCGGTGGGTGACCAGCACCACCGTGCGACCGCGGATTGCGGCCGCGATCCCGGTCAGTACCCGCTGTTCGGTCAGTTCGTCCAACGCCGCGGTCGGCTCGTCCAGCAGCACGAGTCCGACCGGACGGGCGATCGCCCTGGCCAGCGCCAACCGTTGCCGCTGACCCTGGCTGATTCCGGAGCCGGCATCACCCAGTACGGTGTGCCAGCCGAGCGTGAGACCGTCGACGAAGTCTGCGGCGTCGACGGATTCGAGCGCGGAGCGCAGCGTCGCGTCGTCGGCCGCGGGATTGCCGACGGCCAGGTTGTCCCTGATGGTGCCGGCCTGCATCGCGGCGCCCTGCCCGGCCCAGGCCACCTGCCGTCGCCACACGGCGGGGTCGACGAGCGCAAGGTCGACCTCATCGATCCCCCCGCCGACCAGTACCTGGCCGGTGTCCGGTCGCTCGATTCCGGCGAGCAATTGCAGCAGCGTGGTCTTTCCGGCGCCGCTCGCCCCGGTGACAACGGTGATTCGGCCGGCGGCGACGTCCAGCGACAGCGGGCCGATCGTGCCCCGCTCACCGGGTCGGCCGACGACCACTTCGGCCAACCGCAGCGCGGGGACCGCAGGGACGTCGGTGCGGCTGCCGGCCACCGGCAGTGGGGTGTCCAGCACGGCCAGGATCTTCGCGGTTGCGGCGACACCGTCCGCCGCCGCATGGAACTGGGTGCCGAGCTGCCGCAGCGGGAGATACGCCTCAGGCGCGAGAATCAGTACCGCCAAGCCGATCTCGAGTGTCAGGCCGCCGTAGACCAAACGGAGGCCGATCGCCACCGCCACCAGCGCGACGGACAGCGAGGCGAGCAGCTCCAACACCATCGACGACAGAAACGCCACCCGCAGCGTCCCCATCGACGCCCTCCGGTAGTCGTCGGTGACCTTCCTGACCGCAGCCGCCTGCGCCTTGGCCCTTCCGAAGACCTTCAGCGTCGGCAGGCCGGCGACCACATCGGTGAAATGGCCGGCCAACCGGGACAGGCTCTCCCACTTCAGCCTGGTCTCGCGTTGCGTGTACCAGCCCACCAGGGCCATGAACAGCGGGATCAACGGCAGCGTGAAGACCACGATGAGCGCGCTGGTCAGGTCGGCGGTGAACAGGTAGATCACCATGACCAGCGGAATCACCACCGAGAGCACCAACTGCGGCAGATACCGGGACACGTAGTCGTTCAGCGACTCCACCCCGGTGGTCGCCAAGGCGGACAACTCGCCCCCGTGTTCCCCCGACCGCCACCGTGGTCCGAGGCCGGCGGCGTGCCGGAGCAGATCGCGGCGCAGCCCCACGGTCACCGAGCTCGCACTGCGTTTGGCGAGTTCCTCGGAAGCCCAGGCAAGGCCGGCCCGCACGGCGATGACGCCGGCCAGCCAGAACAGGCGGGAGGCCACCTGCTGCGGCCCCTCACCGCCGATGATCACGTCGGCGAGGATTCCGGCGATCAGCACCGCCTGGATCACCACCACGACCGCGGACAGCACACCGAGCAGCACCGAGACCGTCAGCAGCGTGCGGACACCGGATGCGTACCGCATCAGGCGCGGGTCGAGAGGCCTCACCACCCCAGTGTCACAGACCGGCCGGGACAACCCGTCCGAACGGATGCGCTTTCCGGTCACCGGGCGGGAGCTGCTGAATCCGGTTTAGCACTGACCGGCTTCGGGTACCTGCACCCCATGGACCGCAACGGTTCCAACGGGCAGGGGTGGACGCACATGAATGCGACGGCGGGCCGAACGACCGAACGGCCGATTTTCGACGATATGGTGACCCTGCCGACCCAGACCGGGCGCAGGACGGGCACTCTGCCCAGTCAACGAACCGGGACCACACCGGAGCGCACCTGGGCCGGCAGCGCCGTCCCGGTGCGGACCACCGTCCTGGTTGCCGATCCGCAGCTCTTCACCAGGCAGACGCTGACCGCGCAGCTGTCCAGCGGTGGGGTCGGACAAGTGATCGAGGCCGACACCGTCGCCGGTGTGCAGGAAGTGATCCGGGGTGGTGTCGGCGGACAGGTCGCCCTGGTCAGCATGGGCTTCGGGGACGGCTCGATCAGGCTGATCCACGATCTGCGGGAGGCCGGCTGGCAACGGGTGATCGCGCTCGCGCCGACCACCGATGCCGAGCCGGTCATCGCCGCCATCCACGCCGGCGCCAGCGGCATCCTGCGTGGCCATCCCACCGCTCCGCCGAGCGAGGCGAACCGCGAGATCAAGGGGCTGTCCGACCGGGAGATCGAGATCCTGACCCTGGTGGCCGACGGCCGGTCCAACAAGTGGATCGCCGACCTGCTGACCCTTTCGCCGCTGACGGTGAAGAGTCACCTGGCCCGGATCAGCCGCAAACTCGGCACCGGGGACCGGTCACATCTGGTTGCCATCGCGATGCGGGCCGGCCTGATCAGCTGACCTACTGCTCCGATCCTGCGGCGACTCGCAACGCGACCGGCGGCGGACGCTCGGCTCAGTGCACCGGGACCGAGGTCGGCGACTCCGGGATGTGCCGTACCGAGATCCGCTTGCGAAACACCCAGTAGCTCCACGCCTGGTAGCCCAGGATGAGTGGCGAGAAGATCAGTGCGATCCAGCTCATCAGGGCGAGGGTGTAGGGGGTGGAGGCCGCGTTCTCGATGTTCAGCGAGAACGCCGGGTCCAGCGTCGAGGGGAACACGTTCGGGTAGAGCGAGGCGAACCAGCCAAGAGCCAGGAACGCGGTCGAGAGCGCCGACGCGACGAACGCCCAGCCGTCCCGGCCCATCCTGGTCAGCAGCACCGCGCCCAGGATCGAAAGCACCGCCAGCACACCGAGAGTGAGCGACAGCGCGGTGCCCCGCAACGAGTACTGCCACACCACCGACACGGCCATCAGGACCGCCGCGACGAGGCCCACCGTGCGGGCTACTGCCCTGGCCCGGCCACGGACCTCCATCGTCGTCTTCAGCGCCAGATAGACCCCGCCATGGGCGATGAACAGCGACAGGGTGACCAACCCGACCAGCAGCGCGAAGGGGTTCAACAGGTCGAGGAAGCTGCCGACGTACTCGTGGTCGGCGTCCAGGGCAACGCCGCGAACAATGTTGCCGAACGCCACCCCCCACAACAGCGCCAGCCCCCACGAGGTGATCAGGATCGCCCAGTCCCAACGGGCCCGCCACCGATCGCTGTGCCCCTTGCCCCGGTACTCGAAGGCGACGCCGCGGACGATCAGGCAGACCAGGATCAGCAGCAGCGCCAGGTAGAACGCCGAGAACATCGAGGCGTACCACTCCGGGAACGCCGCGAAGGTGAACGCTCCCGCCGACACCACCCAGACCTCGTTGCCGTCCCAGATCGGCCCGATGGTGTTGATCAGGACCCGGCGGCCCTTCTCGTCCTTGCCGACGATGCGCAGCAGCGCCCCGACGCCGAAGTCGAAGCCCTCGAGGATGAAGTAGCCGACCCACAGCACACCGATGACGAGGAACCAGAAGTTGTTCAAGAACACGGGAGTTGCGCCTCCAGCAGTGGTGACCGATTCGTGGCAGCGTTCGTCGGCTAGTAGGCGAACGCCATCGGTTTCTCCTCGTGCTCGTCGGTCCCCTGAACCCCTTGACCGCCGCCGCCGCGTTTGGGCGGTCCGCGCCGGATCTGGGCCAGCGCCTCGGCCTCACTGGGCGCGCCGATCTTCACGTACTTGACCACCAGACCGACCTCGATGACGGCCAGGATGCCGTACAGCAGGGTGAAGACGATCAAGGACGTCAGCACCGACCCGCCGGAGACGGCGGGTGAGACCGATTCCTCCGTCTTGTAGAGGCCGACCACCGTCCAGGGCTGGCGGCCCATCTCGGTGAAGATCCAACCCGCGGAGTGACCGACGATCGGCCCGGCGATCGAGATCATCGCCAGTTTCCAGACCAGCTTGGACTTCGGGACCCGTCCCTTGCGGGTGAGCCAGAGGCCGACGATCGAGACCAGCAGCATCACCGCGCCGGCGCCCATCATGATGCGGAACATCCAGTAGGTCACCGGAATGTTCGGCCGATAGTCGCCCGGCCCGTACTTCTCCTCGAACTGGGCCTGCACGTCGTTGATGCCTTCGACGGTCCCGGAGAACGATTCGGTGGCCATGAAGGACAGCACGCCCGGCACCCGGATCGACCAGACCTCCTCCGACCCGTCCAGGGTGCCGATGGTGATCAGCGAGAACGAGGCGCCCGATGTGGTGTCGTACAGCGCCTCGGCGGCGGCCATCTTCATCGGCTGGACGTCGGTCATCACCTTCGCCAGCAGGTCACCGGTGACCAGGGTGGCGACCGCGCCGATCAGCATGCCCACCAGGCCGAGCCGGACCGACTTGCGGAACAGCGGCACGTCACGCTGCTTCATCAGGAAGTAGGAGGAGATGCCGGCGAACATCGCGGCCCCGCTCAGCACCGCGCCGGCGATGACGTGCGAGTACGCCCACATGTTCAGCGGCTGGGTCAGCACCGCCCAGATGTCGTTCATCTCCGCCCGGTTGCGGTCGGCGTTGACCGTGATCCCGACCGGGTGCTGCATGAACGAGTTGGCTGCCATGATGAAGAACGCCGACATCGTGGTGCCGATGGCGACCAACCAGATGCAGGCGGCGTGCAGGGCGGGCGAGAGCTTGTCCCAGCCGAAGATCCAGATGCCGATGAAGGTCGATTCCAGGAAGAACGCCAGCAGCGACTCCATCGCCAGCGGCGCACCGAAAACGTCACCGACGAACCGGGAGTAACTCGACCAGTTCATCCCGAACTGGAACTCCTGCACCAGCCCGGTGACGACGCCCATGGCGAAGTTGATCAGGAAGATCTTTCCCCAGAACTTCGCGGCCCGAAGGTAGATCGGGTTCCGGGTGCGGACCCAGGCGGTCTCGGTGATCGCGATGAACAGGGCCATGCCGATGGTGATCGGTACGAAGAGGAAGTGGTACACGGTGGTGACCCCGAACTGCCAGCGGGCGATCCCCAACGGGTCCATCGTGGCTCCTTCAAAGACGTTCGGGCGTAGCGACAGAACTGGCCCAGCCTGACGCCGGGCCACCACGGCGTCCAAGGACCAAGGTCCCAAGATCAGTGTGAGCCCTGTCACCGTAGAACGCATGATCACGGCGTGTTGTACGCCACGGGCGAATTCCCACTGTGCGGAGCCCTCGGGATGGCACGATGAACAGGTCCCACCCAGCACGGTCGAAGACCTGTCCGAACAACGGGCGGTATCGAACAACCTGTGGGACGGCTCTTTCGTCTAGAGCATGTCGGGTTCGCCATGAGCGACCTCGTCGGCTCGGTTCGATCGGAAGGACAGTCAGTTAGGCACCACCCGTGAACGGGAACGAAGAACGTGAACGGTGCGTGATGTACCGCCACCGCCTGCGGTGGCCGACGATGGGAGGACGACAATGACCGGAATTCTGGCCAGTCCAGCTGCACTCACCACCGCCGACCGTTGTGACCGCTGCGGAGCCGCAGCCATGGTCCGCGCCGTCCTGCCGAC
>Ga0164308_10001604_pt1 | contig 12061 bp, 12 predicted proteins | sample Whisoiple_246_MG_FD_109983 | JGI IMG/M metagenome (GOLD analysis project Ga0164308, IMG submission 109983) | Soil microbial communities amended with fresh organic matter from upstate New York, USA - Whitman soil sample_246_MG | ecosystem: Environmental > Terrestrial > Soil > Unclassified >... | reverse complement strand
GTGCCCCGCGCCGAGTTCGACGTCGAGGCCGCCACGCATCAGGTGCAGCCGATCCTCGACGCGGTCCGGTCGCGAGGCGTGGAGGCGATCACCGACTTCTCCGCGCGCTTCGACGGCGTGCAGAGCGACGACATCGCGGTGCCCCGTGAGGCCCTCGCGACCGCGCTCGACGGGCTCGACCCGGCCGTGCGGGCCGGGCTCGAGGAGTCGATCCGTCGCCTGCGTGCCACCTGCGAGGCCGAGCTCGAGCACGACGTCACCACCCAGGTCGGTCCCGGGGCGACCGTCACCCACCGCAAGGTGCCGGTCGACCGGGTGGGCCTCTACGTGCCCGGCGGACTCGCCCCTCTGGTGAGCAGCGTCGTGATGAACGTCGTCCCGGCCCAGGTCGCCGGGGTGCGCTCCATCGCGCTGGCGAGCCCGCCGCAGAAGGACCGCGACGGCCTGCCGGAGCCGACCATCCTGGCTGCATGCGCGCTGCTCGGCGTGGAGGAGGTCTACGCCGTGGGCGGTGCGCAGGCGATCGCGATGTTCGCCTACGGGGCCGGACCGTGCGCGCGCGTCGACCTCGTCACCGGTCCGGGCAACATCTACGTCGCGGCTGCCAAGCGACTGCTGCGCGGCGTCGTCGGCATCGACTCCGAGGCCGGTCCGACCGAGATCGCGATCCTGGCCGACGACAGTGCGGAGGCCGCGTTCGTCGCCGCCGACATGGTCAGCCAGGCCGAGCACGACCCGATGGCCGCCTCGGTGCTGGTCACCGACTCGCTCGTGCTCGCCGACGCGGTCGAGGCCGAGCTCGACAAGCAGGTCTTCGCCACCCGGCACACCGAGCGCATCCGCACCGCGCTGGGCGGGCGGCAGTCCGCCGTCGTGCTGGTCGACGACATGGACCAGGGCGTGGCCGTGGTCGACGCCTACGCCGCCGAGCACCTCGAGATCGTCACCCGCGACGCCGCCGCCCACGCCGCGCGCGTCAGCAACGCCGGCGCGATCTTCGTCGGCGCGTGGTCGCCCGTGTCGCTGGGCGACTACTGCGCGGGCTCCAACCACGTGCTGCCGACGGCCGGGTGTGCCTGCCACTCCAGCGGGCTCTCCGTGCGGGCGTTCACCAGGTCGGTGCACGTCATCGACTACTCCCGCGACGCGCTCGCCGAGGTCGCCGACCACGTCGTGACGCTGGCCGAGGCCGAGGACCTGCCCGGTCACGGCCAAGCGGTCAGCGTCCGCTTCGACAACGCCCGGTCGGAGAGGTGAGCGGGCTGTTCCCTCCGCTGCGTGACGAGCTGCGGGGGATCGAGCCCTACGGTGCGCCCCAGCTGACGCTGGACCAGGCGCCCGTGCAGCTCAACGTCAACGAGAACCCCTACGGTCCCTCGCCCGAGGCGGCAGCCGACATCGCCCGCGCCGTCGGCGAGGCCGCGGTGTCGCTCAACCGCTACCCGGACCGCGAGTTCGTCGAGCTGCGGACGGCGCTGGCGGCGTACCTCGACACCTCCGGCGGCTCGGGCATCACCCCCGACATGGTGTGGGCGGCCAACGGCTCCAACGAGGTCATGCTGCAGCTGTTGCAGGCCTTCGGGGGCCCGGGGCGCGTGGCGCTGTCGTTCGCCCCGACGTACTCGATGTATCCCGAGTACGCCCGCGACACGATGACCGAGTGGGTCGCGGGCCACCGGGCCGAGGACTTCTCCCTCGACCTCGACGCCGCGCGCCGGCTCGTGGAGGAGCGGCGACCCTCGGTCGTCCTGCTGCCGAGCCCCAACAACCCCACCGGGACGGCGCTGCCGCCCGAGGCCGTGACGATGCTGTGCGAGGCGGCCTCGTCCTACGAGCCCGGCGGGATCGTGGTCGTCGACGAGGCCTACGGCGAGTTCCGCCGCGCGGGCACGCCGAGCGCGCTCGAGCTGCTGCCGCGGCACCGCAACCTGGTCGTGACACGCACCATGAGCAAGGCGTTCGCCCTCGCCGGTGCCCGGCTCGGCTACCTCGCCGCGGATCCCTCGATCTGCGACGCGATCAGGGTGGTCCGGCTGCCCTACCACCTCTCGGCCGTCACCCAGGCGACCGCGCTGGCGGCCCTGCGGCACGCTCCTGAGCTGCTCGGCAGGGTCGACGACCTGCGGGCCGAGCGGGACGCGACGGTGGCGTGGCTGCGGGAGCAGGGGTTCGAGGTCGCCGACTCCGACGCCAACTTCGCGCTCTTCGGTCGGTTCGCCGACCGGCACGCGGTCTGGCAGGGTCTGGTCGACCGCGGCGTGCTGGTCCGGGAGACCGGCCCGGACGGATGGCTGCGCGTGTCGATCGGCACGACCGAGGAGATGGCAGCCTTCAAGCAGGCCCTGCTGGAGACAACCGAGACCACCGAGGACCCCGAATGAGCCGCACCGCGAAGATCGAGCGCACCACCAAGGAATCGGGCGTCCTCGTCGAGGTCGACCTCGACGGCACCGGCCGCTCCGAGGTGTCCACGGGCGTGGGGTTCTACGACCACATGCTCGACGCCTTCGCCCGTCACTCGCTGGTCGACCTCGTCGTCCGGACCACCGGTGACACGCACATCGACGCCCACCACTCGGTCGAGGACACCGCCATCGTGCTCGGCCAGGCGCTGCGCGAGGCCCTCGGCGACAAGGCGGGCATCCGTCGGTTCGGCGACGCGACCGTGCCGCTCGACGAGGCGCTCGTGCAGGCCGTCGTGGACGTCTCGGGTCGTCCCTACTGCGTGCACACGGGGGAGCCCGAGGGCCAGGAGCACGTCCGGATCGGCGGCACCGGTGCCACCTACATGGGCTCCCTCACCCGGCACGTCTTCGAGACGATCTCCTTCCACGCCCACCTCGCCCTCCACGTGCGGGTGCTCGGCGGCCGCGACCCCCACCACGTGGTCGAGGCGCAGTTCAAGGCCTTCGCCCGCGCGTTCCGCGACGCCGTCGCGATCGACCCGCGCGAGACCGGTGTGCCGTCGACGAAGGGCAGCCTGTGACGGCTCCCGGCGTCGTCGTCCTCGACTACGGGTCGGGCAACCTCCGCTCGGTCGTGCGCGCCGTCGAGCGTGCCGGGGCCGCGGTCACGCTGACCGGTGACTTCGACGCCGCGCTCGCGGCGGACGGCCTCGTGGTGCCGGGCGTGGGCGCGTACGCCGCGTGCATGGCCGGCCTGCGCGAGATCAAGGGCGAGCGGATCATCGGCCGGCGCCTCGCGGGCGGTCGGCCGGTGCTCGGCATCTGCGTCGGCATGCAGGTCCTGTTCGCGGGTGGGGTGGAGCACGGCGTCGAGACCGAGGGCTGCGACGAGTGGCCGGGGCTGGTCACCCGGCTCGAGGCCGACGTGGTGCCCCACATGGGCTGGAACACCGTCGAGGCGCCCGAGGGCACGCGGCTGTTCGCCGGGGTCGAGGACGAACGGTTCTACTTCGTGCACTCCTACGCCGCGCGCTCGTGGGACCTCGCCACCAACGACCGCACGGCCGCACCACTGGTGACCTGGGCCGAGCACGGGGGAGACCGGTTCGTCGCGGCCGTGGAGAACGGTCCCCTCTGGGCCACGCAGTTCCACCCGGAGAAGTCCGGCGACGCCGGCGCCGCGCTCCTGCGCAACTGGGTCGCCACGCTCTGAGTGTCGGGCCGGCCAGCGACTTACCCCGAAATCGGGTGGCCGTCGGCGCCGTCGGCTCGCTAGCGTCCCGGCATGGCCGAGCAGCTCAGCATGAACCAGATCATCCACGCGGCGGTGCGCCGCGACGTGAGCCGGACGGAGCAGGCGCTGCGCGCGCTGCCCGACGGCGACACGGCGCGGGCACGGGAGATCCGCACGGCCTGGCGCAACCTCGTCCGTGAGCTCACCCACCACCACGAGGCCGAGGACGAGCACGTGTGGCCGTTCCTCCGGTCACGGGGCGTGGACCTCACGCTGCTCGAGCAGATGGAGTCCGAGCACGTCGCGATGAAGCAGGCGCTGTCGTCGGTGTCGACCAGCCTCGACAACGTCGTCGCCGCACCCTCGACGACCAACGCCACGGCGGCCGCCGACGAGGTGGCCCGCGCCCGCGAGGTGATCAACGCCCACCTCGACCACGAGGAGCGCGACGTCGAGGGCCCCATGGGCGCGCTGGAGGACGACGAGGAGTTCAAGGCGCTGACGAAGAAGCTGCGACCGGCGAGCGCCGTCGACGCGGCCAACGCCCTGGCCTGGATGCAGGACGGCGCGGGGGAGCGGGAGCGGTCGGCGCTGCGGGCGACGATCCCGGGGCCCGTGATCACCGTCCTCACCCTGCTCCTGGCCCGCCGCTACCGCCGCGAGGTCGCTCCCGTCTGGCGCTGACCCCCTCGTACGCGACCCCCGTCCCGCTACCCACCCGTCCCGGACCTACCCATCCGGGGGGATTGCCGGGGGTGCCGGCCGGGTCTACGTTCGGCTCACGGACCGTGGCAGCGTTGCCACGCCGGGAGGGAGTCGTGATGGCTCAGCGCCGCACCCGCCTGCTCGCCGTCGCCGCCGCCTCGGCGGTCGCGCTCACCCTCGCCGGGACCCAGTCGGTCGCCCAGGCCGGGGGGCGCCCCGGACCCGCGACGGTCGACCGGCCCACGAAGGTCGTGGTCATCGTCGTCGACGCGCTCAGCAAGGAGATCGTCGACCGCTACGACATGCGCAACGTGCAGGCGCTGATGAAGGACGGCGTCGACACGCCCAAGGGCTACCTCGGCCACACCGGGTCGGTCACCGTCGTCACCCACAACGTCGTCACGACGGGCGCGGCGCCTCGGCACATGGGGTGGACGAGCGAGGGCTACCGCGACGTGAACGGCCTGCTCGGCGCTCCGGGCCGGCTCTACATCACCAGCAACTTCGGCCGCACCCAGATGGCGCCGCTGCAGCAGGCGGCCGGCTACCCCCACCTGTCCGACTACCTCGACGACACCGGCAAGGTGTTCACCGTCAGCCCCAAGGCCTACGCCGCGTGGGGGCTCAGCGGTCCGGGGTCGGCCAACACGTCGACGATCACCTTCGGCAGCAAGACGTGCCCCGTCCCGGGCAGCAACCCACCGGCCACCACCCGCCACCGGGCGCCGACGGGCTGGAACGTGCCGTCGTACTTCTCCGCGGACTGCGGGTCACGCTGGGTGGTGGCCCGCGACACGGCGTACGACACCCTCCAGTACCCCGCGCAGCTCTACCCCGCGACCGATGACCGCTACGTGGTCGGGCACGACCCGGCGCACCAGGGCGGCGACATCTGGGCCACGGACGCCGTCCTCGAGATCATGGCGCAGGAGGGTGACGGCTGGAGCGGGATCTTCGTCAGCCTCCCGGGCGTCGACAAGGCCGCGCACATGTGGGGAGGCATCAACGACCCGGAGGGAGCGACGCCGGGCTACGACCCGATGACGCACATGCGGTACGCCACCGAGACCGCCGACGCCCAGGTCGGTCGGATCATGCAGGCGCTCGAGGACAGCGGCCAGCTCGACGACACGCTCGTCGTCCTCACCGCCGACCACGGCTCCGTCGCCGCCGACGAGGGTCACTTCCACGGCGACTTCGAGCCGGAGAACGACTACGGCTACTTCAACTGGTACTACGGCTCTCCCGCCAACGACGTGCCCTACCTGCGACCGCAGGAGGCACTGCTCCCGCTCATCGAGGGCACGGACGACGGCACCGGTGCGACCAACGTCGGCCTGTCCTACAGCGACTCCTCGCTCAACGTGTGGCTGAAGGACCAGTCGCCTGCGGCGGTCGCCGAGGCGGCGGCCATCATGGAGGACCTGCCCGACGTCACCGCGGTGTGGCAGCGCAACGGGGACCACTTCGACCCGGTGACGCCGGTGCGCTGGGACCGGATGCACGGCGCCGAGAAGCACTGGTTCGCCACCAAGGCGCAGGAGCTCGTCGACACGCAGGCCGCCGACTACGGCCCCGACCTGATCGCGACGTTGCCCGACAACACGACCTACTCCGTCCTCGGCGACCACGGCGGCATCCAGCGCTCGTCCCAGCAGGTCCCGATCGTCTTCGCCGGCGCCGACACGTCGCACAAGGACCTGCGCGGTGAGGTGCGGTCGGTCGACATCATGCCGACGATCCTTCGGACGATGGGCATCGCGCCGACGCACCCGATGGACGGCGTCGCCTACGAGCTGCCGACACGGACGGGCGCCCCCCACTAGGGCGCGCGGGGGCGCCCGTCACCCGGTCCGCTCGTCGAGCTCGGACAGCTCCTTCAGGGTCAGCAGCTGCTTGCGCGCCATGAGCAGGTCGCCGACCGAGAGGGCGGGAGCGAGCCACCTGCTGGTGCGAGCGACCACCTTGAGCACGAGGCGCACGCCGCGATCCTGCGGCAGGACGGCGTACGACAGGTGGGCGCCCATGATCGTCGCCGTGAGCTCGCGGCCCGGGTCCACCGCCACGACCCGCCCCCGGTCGCGGCCGAGGGCGCGGGTGAACGGGTCACCGGTCTGCGGGTCGGGCAGGTCCCGGCGATCGCGCGGCGACCGCCGGCCGAGGTTGTCGACGAGGTCGTAGGAGTACGGCGCCAGCCGCACCTGGCGGACGCGGGCCCACACGGTCGCCGCGCCGGCGTGGACGGTGACGCCCCGCCACGCCTCCAGCGTCGGCGCGGGGACGAGGGCGTCGCACCCGTACGGGCGGTGGACCTCGGCGTCGGTCACGCCCCACCGGTCGCCGATCACGTGCCCACGCTAGCCCGGCCATGACCTTCCGAGCGAGGAACTGCGGCCGCGCGACAGCCGGCGCCCCGAGAAGCTGTCGCCCGGCCGCAGTTCCTCGGGGTGCGGGACGGTCGGGACATCGCCGCCTCCCGGGGTGGCGGCACCGCGCCGCGTCTCGCCGGGCCACCACCGGGTGGGGACGAGGAGCGGTCGCTCCTAGGATCGACCCATGCCCCGCACCCCCGAGCAGCCCTACCTCGAGCTCCTGCCCGCCGTGGACATCAAGGGCGGCCAGGCCGTCCAGCTGGTGCAGGGGGTGGACGGGTCCGAGAAGCGGTTCGGTGACCCGATCGAGGCGGCGCTGCGGTGGCAGGAGGCGGGTGCGGAGTGGATCCACCTCGTCGACCTCGACGCCGCCTTCGGGCACGGACACAACCGCGAGCTGCAGGCCCGGATCGTCGGCGCCCTCGACATCCAGGTCGAGATGAGCGGCGGGATCCGCGACGACGAGTCGCTGGAGGCCGCCATGGCGACCGGGTGCCGACGGGTCAACATCGGCACCGCCGCGCTGGAGCAGCCCGAGTGGTGCGCCCGCGCCATCGCGACGTACGGCGACCGCGTGGCCGTCGGCCTCGACGTGCGGGGGACGACGCTGGCCGCGCGAGGCTGGACCCGCGACGGGGGAGATCTCTACGAGACCCTGGCCCGCCTCGACTCCGAGGGGTGCGCCCGCTACGTCGTCACCGACGTCAACAAGGACGGCATGCTGCAGGGCCCCAACCTCCAGCTGCTCCGTGACGTCTGCGCCGCCACCGACAAGCCGGTCGTGGCCAGCGGTGGCGTCACCACGCTCGACGACATCCGCGCCCTCATGACCCTCGTGGACGAAGGCGTCGAGGGCGCCATCGCCGGCACCGCGCTCTACGAGGGTCGCTTCACCCTCGAGGACGCCCTGGATCTCACCCGGCGCACCTGAGCATGGAGTTCACCGACTACCACACCCGCTTGGCGGCGTACGCCCTCCTCGTCGACGAGGTGGACGGCCAGGAGAGGGTCCTGCTCGCCTGGTGGAACGGCGAGGGTCACGGCGAACCGGGATGGTCGCTGCCGGGCGGCGGGATCGACTTCGAGGAATCGGTACGGGACGGGCTCGTGCGCGAGGTGTTCGAGGAGGCCGGCTACCACGTCGAACCCGGCGCGCTGCTCGCCGAGCACGTCTTCACCGGCCGCGGGCGCACGTTCGACGGCTGGTTCCGCTCGCAGCGCTTCGTCTTCGACGCCACCATCACCGGTGGCGAGCTCGGCACGACCGAGGTCGACGGCTCCACCGACTTCGCCCGATGGGTCACGCTGACCGAGCTCGAGGGCCAGCCCCGGGCCGACATCGTCGACATCGCCCTCGCCGCGCACGCGGCCCGCAAGGAGCGCCCATGAGCCTCGCGATCCGCGTCATCCCCTGCCTCGACGTCGACGGAGGGCGGGTGGTGAAGGGAGTCAACTTCACCGAGCTGCGCGACGCCGGCGACCCGGTCGAGCTCGCCCGGCTCTACGACGCCGAGGGCGCCGACGAGCTGACGTTCCTCGACATCTCGGCCTCGCACGAGGGCCGCGCCACCACGATGGAGGTCGTCAGCCGCTGTGCCGAGGAGGTCTTCATCCCGCTCACCGTGGGCGGCGGCGTCGGCAGCGTCGAGGACGTCGACCGGCTCCTGCGCGCCGGCGCGGACAAGGTCGCGGTCAACACTGCGGCGATCCGTCGGCCCGAGCTGGTCGCGGAGATCGCCGACCGCTTCGGCAACCAGGTCCTCGTGCTGAGCGTGGACGCGCGACGCGCCGCGGGCACCGCGAGCGGGTTCGAGGTCACCACCCACGGCGGCCGCACGAGTGCCGGGCTCGACGCGATCGAGTGGGCCGCGCGAGCTGCCGAGCTGGGGGCGGGGGAGATCCTGCTCAACGCGATGGACGCCGACGGCACGACCGACGGCTTCGACCTCGAGCTGATCCGCGCCGTGCGCCGCGAGGTGCGCATCCCGGTCATCGCCAGCGGGGGAGCGGGTGCGGTCGAGCACTTCGCGCCGGCCGTCGGGGCCGGCGCCGACGCCGTGCTGGCCGCCACCGTGTTCCACTTCGGCACGCTGACCATCGGAGAGGTCAAGGCCGGTCTGTCCACGGCCGGTCACCAGGTCCGCTGACGTCGGGGCCGGTCGTAGGATTCGGCCCATGCTGAAGACTCCCCGGCGCGCATCCAGGCGCCACCTCGCCGTCGTCACCCTCGTGTCCGCCGCGATCGCGCTCTCCGCGTGCGCCCCGACCGACGAGGACGACAGCGGCACCGACTCCGGCTCGGACACCTCCTCGAGCTCGGAGTCCGAGGCGTCCGCCGCGGACGGGTGCACCCCGGACGCGATGGAGACCGTCGCCGACGGCACGCTGACGATCGCGACCGACGACCCTGCCTACGAGCCGTGGTTCGTCGACAACGACCCCACCAACGGCAAGGGCTACGAGTCCGCGGTGGCGTACGCCGTCGCCGAGCAGCTCGGCTACACCCAGGACCAGGTCAGCTGGGTGAAGGTCCCCTTCAACAAGGTCGTCCAGCCCGGCCCGAAGGACTTCGACTTCGACGTCAACCAGGTGTCCATCACCGAGGCCCGCCGCAAGGCCGTGGACTTCTCCTCCGGCTACTTCGACGTCGTGCAGACCGTCATCACCAACAAGGGCAGCGCGATCGACGGCGCGACCAGTCTTGCCGACCTCGCCGACGCGAAGCTCGGTGCGCAGGTCGGCACCACCAGCTACAACGCCATCGTCGACCAGGTCCAGCCGTCCACCGACCCGGCGGTCTTCGACACCAACGACCAGGCGGTCCAGGCGCTCAAGAACGGCCAGATCGACGGCATCGTGGTCGACCTGCCCACGGCCTACTTCATGACGGCCGTGCAGCTCGACGACGGCGTGATCGTCGGCCAGCTGCCGCTGCCGGACGGGGAGCCCGAGCAGTTCGGCGCGGTGCTGGCCAAGGACAGCCCCCTGACCGACTGCATCTCCTCGGCCGTGGACACCCTCCGCGAGGACGGCGTCCTCGACCAGATCGGCCAGGAGTGGCTGGCCCAGCAGGGCGCTCCCGAGCTGTCCTGATGTCCGACCGGGTGGGCACCGCCTGGCAGCCCTCCGAGGTCCAGAGCGAGCGCGACGAGTGGCGGCGCCGGCGCACGATCCGCAGTGCCGCCATCGCGGCGGGCAGCACGCTGCTGCTCCTCGGCGTGGTCGGTGGCGCCGTGGTCAGCTCGCCCGGCTGGGAGCGCGTCAAGGAGACCTACTTCGACTGGGACAAGGCCGTCTCGTCGTTCCCCGCGGTGCTGGAGGGCCTCTGGCTCAACATCCGCGTGATGGCGCTCTGCGCGGTCCTGATCGTCGTGCTGAGCCTGACGATCGCGATCATGCGGACCATCCGCGGACCGGTCGCCTTCCCCTTGCGCCTCGTCGGGACGGCGTACGTCGACATCTTCCGCGGCCTGCCCCTGCTGCTCGTCATCTTCCTGCTCGGCTTCGGCGGCCCGGCGCTGAGCCTGTCCGGGCTGCCGACGTCTGCCCTCTTCTGGGGGTGCGCGGCCCTCGTGCTGTCCTACTCGGCCTACGTCGCGGAGGTGTTCCGCGCCGGGATCGAGTCGGTCCATCCCAGCCAGCGGCTCGCCGGGCGGTCCCTGGGACTGACCTACGGACAGACCCTGCGCCACGTCGTGCTCCCGCAGGCGTGGCGCCGGGTGATCCCGCCCCTGATGAACGATCTGGTCTCGCTCCAGAAGGACTCGGGCCTGATCGCGGTGCTCGGGGTCGTCGACGCGATCCGCGCGGCCCAGATCGAGACGGCGATCGACTTCAACTACACGCCCTACGTCGTCGCCGGCTTCCTGTTCTGCTGCCTCACCATCCCGATGGCGCGGCTCACCGACCGGTACGCCCGCAAGAAGGGCTACCACGGCGCCGGAGGTCACCTGTGAGAACACCCGTGGACAGCACCCCGAGCACCGACCTGCTGCGACTCGACCGCGTGCGCAAGTCGTTCGGCGACCACCTCGTGCTCCGCGAGGTCGACCTCTCCATCGAGCCTGGCCAGTGCGTCGTGCTGATCGGTGCGTCGGGGTCCGGCAAGTCGACCCTGCTGCGGTGCGTCAACCTCCTCGAGGTCGTCGACGACGGCGTGATCACCTTCGAGGGCCGCGACATCACCGACCCGCGCGTGGACGGCGACGAGGTGCGCTCGCGGATGGGGATGGTCTTCCAGGCCTACAACCTCTTCCCGCACCTCGACGTCATCGGCAACGTCACGATGGCGCTGCGGCTGGTGCACGGCGTCAAGGCCGACGAGGCCCGCAGCCGTGGCATGGCGATGCTCGAGCGCGTCGGGCTGGCCGCCAAGGCGCAGGCCCGCCCCGACGACCTGTCGGGCGGGCAGCAGCAGCGCGTCGCGATCGCCCGCGCGCTCGTCGCCAACCCACGCCTGATGCTCCTCGACGAGGTCACCAGCGCGCTCGACCCCGAGCTGGTCGGCGAGGTGCTCGACCTGCTGACGGACCTCAAGAGCGAGGGCGTCACCATGCTGCTGAACACGCACGAGATGGGCTTCGCCCGGGACGTGGCCGACCAGGTCTGCTTCCTGCACGACGGGCGCATCCACGAGCGTGGCAGGCCCGAGCAGGTGCTCGGCGACCCCCAGGAGGAGCGCACGCGCACCTTCCTGTCACGTATCCGGGCGTGATCCGCTCCGGCTCGGCCGGATTCGCTGGCTGTCGGTGCCGGGGAATAGCCTTGGCCGGTTGGTTGGTTGCGCTCGGCAACTGACAGTGGGTCAGCGGACGACGGCAGACGACGGGGGAGGCGGGCGACACCTGTGGGCAACGACGCGGAGCTGCGGGGCACCACCACTCTCGACGGCTTCCGGGTCCTCTGGGTCGGCATCAAGCGCGAGCCGATCGTCTTCACCGTCGCGACCCTCGGAGCCGTGCTCTTCGGCGTGCTCACCGTGGCCGACGCGTGGGTGCTCGGCTGGGCCACCCAGCACGTACTGATCCCGGCGTTCGACACCGGTGAGATCGGCGCCGACATGCTGCTCTGGGTCGTCGCGCTGTTCATGGGCGTGGCGATCCTGCGCGCCGTCGGCATCGTCGCTCGCCGGCTCGGCGGCGGCATCATGTACTACCGGATGCAGTCCCACACGCGGCGCGGCGTGACCCGGCAGTACCTCTCCCTGCCGATGGAGTGGCACCAGCGCCACCCGACCGGCCAGCTGCTGTCCAACGCCTACTCCGACGTCGAGGCCGCATGGGCACCGATCATGCCCCTGCCGATGGCGCTCGGCACCGTCGTGATGATGGTCATCGCGGTCGTGC
>Ga0164308_10001602_pt1 | contig 12064 bp, 10 predicted proteins | sample Whisoiple_246_MG_FD_109983 | JGI IMG/M metagenome (GOLD analysis project Ga0164308, IMG submission 109983) | Soil microbial communities amended with fresh organic matter from upstate New York, USA - Whitman soil sample_246_MG | ecosystem: Environmental > Terrestrial > Soil > Unclassified >... | reverse complement strand
GGGAGGACGAGGACTTCGCCCAGGTCGTCCACGACGCCGTCAAAGAGCACTCCCGCACCCCGTTCCGCGAAGAGGTCTGGCAGCAGCTCAGCCAGGGCATGCGCTTCGTCCAGGGCAACTTCGACGACGACGACGCGTTCGAGACCCTCAGGTCCACGATCGAGGAACTCGACAAGGCGCAGGGCACGGGCGGCAACTTCGCCTTCTACCTCTCCGTGCCGCCGAAGTTCTTCCCCAAGGTCGTCCAGCAGCTCAAGAAGCACGGGCTGGCCGACCAGAAGGAGGGCAGCTGGCGGCGGGCCGTCATCGAGAAGCCGTTCGGTCACGACCTCGGGAGCGCGCAGGAGCTGAACCAGCTCGTGCACGACGTGTTCCCGCCGAACGAGGTCTTCCGCATCGACCACTACCTCGGCAAGGAGACGGTCCAGAACATCCTGGCCCTCCGTTTCGCCAACACCATGTGGGAGCCGATCTGGAACAGGTCGTACGTCGACCACGTCCAGATCACGATGGCCGAGGACATCGGCATCGGCGGCCGCGCCGGGTACTACGACGGCATCGGCGCCGCCCGTGACGTCATCCAGAACCACCTGCTCCAGCTGCTGGCGCTGACGGCGATGGAGGAGCCCGGCTCCTTCCACCCGAAGGCCCTGGTCGCCGAGAAGCTCAAGGTGCTCACGGCGGTCGAGCTGCCCGAGGACCTGGGCAGCCACACGGTGCGCGGGCAGTACACGCACGCGTGGCAGGGCGGTCAGGAGGTGCCCGGCTACCTCGAGGAGGACGGCATCGACCCCAAGTCGAAGACGGACACCTTCGCCGCGATCAAGCTGACGATCAACAACCGCCGCTGGGCCGGGGTGCCGTTCTACCTGCGTACCGGCAAGCGGCTCGGCCGCAGGGTCACGGAGATCGCGGTCGTCTTCAAGCGGGCCCCGTATCTGCCCTTCGAGTCCGGTGCGACGGAGGAGCTGGGCGGGAACGCCCTGGTCATCCGGGTGCAGCCGGACGAGGGTGTCACCGTGCGTTTCGGCTCCAAGGTGCCCGGCACCTCCATGGAGGTCCGCGACGTCACGATGGACTTCGCCTACGGCGAGTCCTTCACGGAGTCCAGCCCGGAGGCGTACGAGCGGCTCATCCTCGATGTCCTGCTCGGCGACGCCAACCTCTTCCCGCGCCACCAGGAGGTCGAGCTCTCCTGGAACATCCTCGACCCGATCGAGGAGTACTGGGACAAGCACGGCAAGCCCGCCCGGTACGCGGCCGGCACCTGGGGTCCGGCCGAGGCCGACGACATGCTCGCACGCGACGGACGGAGCTGGCGCCGGCCATGAAGATCGATCTCACGGAAACCACGTCCAGCAAGATCAACCAGGCCCTCATCTCGGCCCGCCGTGACATCGGCTCCCCCGCCGTCGGCATGGTGCTCACCCTCGTCATCGTCACGGACGAGGAGAACGCGTACGACGCCCTCAAGGCGGCGAACGACTCCTCGCGCGAGCACCCCTCGCGGATCATCGTGGTGATCAAGAGGGTCAGCCGTTCGCCGCGGGCGCGCCGCGACGCCCGGCTCGACGCCGAGATCCGGGTCGGCTCCGACGCCGGCTCGGGCGAGACGGTCGTCCTGCGTCTGCACGGGGAGCTGGCCAACCACGCCCAGTCCGTCGTCCTGCCGCTGCTGCTGCCGGACGCCCCGGTGGTGGCGTGGTGGCCCGAGGACGCTCCGGCGGATCCGGCCAAGGACCCGCTGGGCGCGCTCGCCCAGCGCCGCATCACCGACACCTACTCCGCCGAGCACCCGCTCGACGAGCTGTCGGTGCGCGCGGCGACGTACCGGCCCGGGGACACCGACCTGGCCTGGACGCGCATCACGCCCTGGCGTTCCATGCTGGCGGCGGCGCTCGACCAGCAGCCCGCCCAGGTCATCTCGGCGACGGTGGAGGGCGAGTCCGACAACCCGAGCTGCGAACTGCTCGCGATGTGGCTCGCGGACCGGCTCGGCGTCCCGGTCGAGCGCACCCTCTCCGGTGGTCCCGGTCTCACGGCGGTGCGGCTGGAGACCAAGAACGGCGTGATCGTCCTGGACCGTCCCGACGGTTCCCTGGCGACGCTCTGCATGGCCGGCCAGCCGGACCGCGCGGTCGCGCTGAAGCGGCGGGAGACCGCCGAGCTCCTCGCGGAGGAACTGCGCCGGCTGGACCCGGACAACATCTACGAGTCGACGGTGAAGTTCGGTGTGGAGCGCCTCGGCGGTCCCACGGAGGCGTCGTCCGTCGGTTCGGGTCAGAAGCGGCAGGAGCCCGCGGGCGCCGCCGCTCCGGCCGCGAAGAAGGCGGCGGCCAAGAAGGCGGCGTCGAAGTGAGTGCCCCGCAGCTCGTCGTGCACCGCGACAAGGAGCTGATGGCCCAGGCCGCGGCGGCCAGGCTGATCACGAAGATCGTGGACGCCCAGGCCGCCCGCGGTTCCGCCTCGGTGGTCCTCACCGGCGGGCGCAACGGCAACGGCCTGCTGGCCGCGCTGGCCGCCTCTCCGGCGCGGGACGCGATCGACTGGTCGCGGCTCGATCTGTGGTGGGGCGACGAGCGGTTCCTGCCCGAGGGGGATCCGGAACGCAATGTCACGCAGGCCCGTGAGGCCCTGCTGGACAAGGTGGCTCTGGACCCCTCCCGGATCCACGCGATGCCCGCGTCCGACGGACCCCACGGCGGGGACGCCGACTCCGCCGCCGCGGGGTACGCGGCGGAACTCGCCGCCGCGGCGGGGCCGGAGGACCACGGGCCCGTCCCGACGTTCGACGTGCTGATGCTGGGCGTCGGCCCGGACACCCATGTCGCGTCGCTCTTCCCGGAGCTGCCCGCGGTGCGGGAGACCGAGCGCACCGTGGTCGGTGTGCACGGCGCCCCCAAGCCGCCGCCCACCCGTGTCTCGCTCACGCTGCCCGCCATCCGGGCGGCGCGTGAGGTGTGGCTGCTGGCCGCGGGTGAGGACAAGGCCGAGGCGGCGGAGATCGCGCTGTCCGGGGCCGGGGAGATCCAGGCACCGGCGGCCGGGGCCTACGGCCGCAGCCGCACGCTGTGGCTGCTGGACGCCGCGGCGGCCTCGAAGCTGCCGCGCGCGCTGTACCCGCCCGCGTCGGCGTAGTACGTCACGGTACGAAGGCCGGTCCCGCTCGTTCGAGCGGGGCGGCCTTCGTCGCGTCCCGCGCCGTCACCGGCCGGGGTGCGCGGTGCGCTCCAGGAAGGGCTCCAGCAGCCCCGGTACGGCCTCCGCGGCGAAGGTGAGGCCCTCGGCGGCGTCGGCGTCGTACACCGTGTACGCGCCCCCTCCGGCGGCGGTGGTGGCCGTGACGGTCAGCAGCCCGGCACGCCGCTGGAAGACCGACTGCCTGACCGTCCAGCCGATCACCCCGGCCCGCTCCAGGGCGGCGGTGGAACGCCGGACCGTACCGGAGCGGGTGACCAGGTAGCGGCCGGAGAGCGCGTGCCCGAGGCCGCGGTAGGCGTCGAGGGCGAGCGCCACCGCGAGGGGGACGGACACCACGGCGCAGCCGAGCGCGATCCACAGCAGTACGGGCGTGAACAGTGTCCCGAGGACGGCCAGGACCAGGACCGGGCCGACGGACGCGACGAGCGACCGGCGCAGTCTGCGGCCCCGTGCGGCGGGCGGATGACGGACGAGCGCGGCCGCGGTCGGGGTGGCCGTCTCGCGCAGGACGTCGGCCGCGACGGAGTCGGCCCGTTCACGGGGAGCGACCGGGAGCAGGGTGTTGTGGTCGGCGTCCCTGGCCTCGTGGTCCTTGGCGAGGCCGGTGGTGATGGCGTCGAGCCGGGCCGCGCCGAGCAGCCGGACACCCAGCGGCTCGACCAGGTCGACGCCGCGCAGACGGGCCTCCTCGACGGATATGGACCGGGAGGTGAACAGTCCGCGCCGCACCCGGAGGGTGCCGCCCGGCTCACGCTCCAGGCGGTAGTTCCACCACATCTCGGTCCAGAGGCCGAACGCCCCGACGACGCCCGCGATCAGGGCGGCCAGGACCAGGGTGACGATCGTCCAGAGCAGCGGGGTGTCCCGGAAGCGGTCGGCGACCCACGCGATGACCTCGCCCTGGGCTCCCACCCAGTCGCTGATCTGCAGCACGGCCCCGGCGGCGGCGCCGCCGAGCATCGGGGCGACGAAGGAGACCGGGGCGTAGCGGATCCAGCGGGGGTCCAGGACGGCCAGTTCACCCTCGCGGTGGACGCCGGGCGGCACGGTGGACGCGCGTTCCAGCAGGAGGCGGCGCAGGCGTTCGCCCTCGGCCCGCGTGACCGGGTCCAGTTCGAGGGTGGAGTCGCCGCCCTGTTCGCCGGTGCCGATCCTGACGGTGACCAGACCGAGGACGCGCAGCAGCGGATGGGCGGTGAGGTCGACGGTGCGGATGCGTTCCCGGGCCAGGGAGCGGCGCTTGACGACGAGCAGACCGGTGTGGAGGTCCACGCGCTCCTCGCCGACGCGGTAGCGGGTGCGGTGCCAGCGCACGCGGTCGACGCCCGCCGCCGCCCCGATGACGAGGGCCGCGCCGGCGGACATCTGGAGCACGGCGGCCGGGAGGCTGGACCACCGGGTGAGCCCGAGCGTGACGGGGACGGCCGCTCCCGCGACGACGCCTGCCACGACGAGGGCGCTGACCAGGACCGTACGGGGGTCGAGGCGCCGCCAGTCGCCGGCCGGGGCGGCGGTGCTCATGTGGCGTCGCCGGGGGTGTCGCGGGTGATGCGGGTGAGCTGCCGTGCCAGATCGGCGGCGACCTCGTGGTCCAGGCCCTCGATCCGTACCGCGCCCTTGGCGGAGGCGGTGGTGACCGTGACGGTGGAAAGCCCGAAGAGCTGCTCCAGCGGGCCCCGTACGGTGTCCACGGTCTGGATCCGGGACATCGGCGCGATCCGCCACTCCTGCCGGAAGAAGCCGGTCCGGACGTAGACCGCGTCCTCGGTGATCTCCCAGCGGTGCGTGCGGAACCACCACACGGGGAGGAGGACGGCGGCCGCCGTGCCCGCCGCGGCCAGGACCGCGGCGGGCAGGAGCAGCCAGGGACGGGCGGCCTCGATGAGTGCGCCCAGCACCGCGAGCGGCACGACGGGCACGGCGGCGGCCAGCAGCCACTGGGTGCGCCACCAGCCGACGGCCCGCCGGTCCAGCGTGTTGCGCGGCGGCCTGAGGCGTATCGTCCCCTCCCCCGTGGACACGGCTCAGCGACCGCGCAGCGAGCGGTAGGTCGACACGAGTGCGGCGGTCGAACTGTCGAGCTGGTCGCCGCCGGTGCCCTGGGTCAGGACCGGCTCGATCTTCTTGGCGAGGACCTTGCCCAGTTCGACGCCCCACTGGTCGAAGGAGTCGATGTTCCAGACGGCACCCTGGACGAAGACCTTGTGCTCGTACAGCGCGATCAGCTGGCCGAGGACCGAGGGGGTGAGCCGCTCGGCGAGGATCGTGGTCGTCGGGTGGTTGCCGCGGAACGTCTTGTGGGGGACGAGTTCCTCCGCGACGCCCTCGGCCCGTACCTCGTCGGGCGTCTTGCCGAAGGCCAGCGCCTGCGTCTGGGCGAAGAAGTTGGCCATCAGCAGGTCGTGCTGGGCGATCAGCCCGGGCAGCAGGTCGTGGACCGGTGCGGCGAAGCCGATGAAGTCGGCGGGGATGACCTTCGTGCCCTGGTGGATCAGCTGGTAGTAGGCGTGCTGCCCGTTGGTGCCGGGCGTGCCCCAGACGACCGGTCCGGTCTGCCACTCGACCGGATTGCCGTCCCTGTCCACGGACTTGCCGTTGGACTCCATGTCCAGCTGCTGCAGGTACGCGGTGAACTTGGACAGATAGTGGCTGTAGGGCAGTACCGCGTGGGACTGCGCGTCGAAGAACGCGCCGTACCAGACGCCCAGCAGTCCGAGCAGCAGCGGGACGTTCTCCTGCGCGGGCGCGGTGCGGAAGTGCTCGTCGACGAGGTGGAAGCCGTCGAGCATCTCGCGGAAGCGGTCCGGGCCGATGGCGATCATCAGCGAGAGGCCGATCGCCGAGTCGTAGGAGTACCGGCCGCCGACCCAGTCCCAGAACTCGAACATGTTGGCCGTGTCGATGCCGAAGTCGGTGACCTTCTCGGCGTTGGTCGAGAGCGCCACGAAGTGCTTGGCGACGGCTTCCTGACCGGCCTTCAGCTCCGTGAGGAGCCAGTCGCGGGCGGAGGTGGCGTTGGTGATGGTCTCGATCGTGGTGAAGGTCTTGGACGCGACGATGAACAGCGTCTCGGCCGGGTCCAGATCGCGCACGGCCTCGTGGAGGTCGGCGCCGTCGACGTTGGACACGAAGCGGACCGTGAGCGAGCGGTCCGTGAAGGAGCGCAGCACCTCGTAGGCCATGGCGGGGCCCAGGTCGGAACCGCCGATGCCGATGTTCACGATGTTCTTGACCGGCTTGCCGGTGTGACCGGTCCACTCCCCGGCCCTGACCCGGTCGGCGAAGGAGCCCATCTTGTCGAGGACGGCGTGTACGGCCGGCACCACGTTCTCGCCGTCGACCTCGATCACGGCGTCGCGCGGGGCGCGGAGCGCGGTGTGCAGGACGGCACGGTCCTCGGTGGTGTTGATCTTCTCGCCGCGGAACATCGCGTCCCGCAGTCCGGCCACTCCGGTGGCGTCCGCGAGGTCACGCAGCAGACGAAGCGTCTCGTCGGTGACCAGGTGCTTGGAGTAGTCGATGTGGAGGTCGCCGACCCGGAGGGTGTACGCCGTCCCGCGGTCCGGCGCGTCCGCGAACAGCCGGCGCAGATGGGTGTCGCCGAACTCCTCACGGTGCTTGCCGAGAGCCGCCCACTCGGGCGTCTGGTTCAGCTTGGTTCGGCTTTGTGCGTTCATCGCGGAAATCGCCCACTTCTTCTCGTACCTGCAACCTTCCCCGCTGCCCCTCCAACCTAATTGATCTGGAGGGTACGGCGGGGCAACGGCGGGCTACGTGGGGGCATACGGATTCCGGCCGGTCACCCAGGGGGTGGCCGGCCGGTGGACGACTTCTAGATCTCGCCGCGGAGTTTCGCGAGGGCCTCGGCGAGGATCGCCTCGCCGTCCGCGTCGCTGCGCCGCTCGCGTACGTACGCGAGGTGCGTCTTGTACGGCTCGGTGCGCGGCGGGGCAGGCGGGCTGTCCTGGTCCTGGCCGGCCGGGAAGCCGCAGCGCGGGCAGTCCCAGGTCTCCGGTACCTGCGCGTCATGGGCGAAGCTCGGCTGCGTCTCGTGCCCGTTCGAGCACCAGAAGGAGATGCGGGCGCGTGGCGCGGACTCGCCGCGCTCGGCCTCCCCCATCGGCCCCGCTCCGACCCGGCTTCCCCGGATCGCGTTGCCACTTGCCACGGTCGTAACTCCCTGCGTGATGGTGCTCGAAGATGCCCCAGTCTACGTAAGGCCCAACGCGCGTCCAGTGAAAGGAGTTACACCCTCACCGGGAATCGCGGACGACGGGTCAGCTGTCCAGCTTGATGAGCAGGGCAAGGACGACAATGCACGCGAACCAGGCCAGACCGACCACGACGGTGATGCGGTCGAGGTTCCGCTCGGCGACCGACGAGCCGCCCACGGACGACTGCATTCCACCGCCGAACATGTCGGAGAGGCCGCCGCCCTTCCCCTTGTGCATCAGCACCAGCAGCATCAGCAGCAGGCTGAAGACGATCAGGGCGATCTCGAACGCCAAAACCACGGCTGGTCCCTACTTTCCGGAATTCCTAGGACTGCATGTACGAACAGCGGGGGCCCGGGGGTACACCCCCCTGGCCCCCGCAAGGGTACGACGGATCCGCCCCACCGCATACTCACCGGTCGCGGCGGCGGACGATCCTACTGGTCGCGGAAGCGGACGATCTTGACGAACTCGTCGGCGTCCAGCGCGGCACCGCCGATGAGGGCACCGTCCACGTCGGGCTGCGCCATGATGGCCGCGACGTTCCCCGACTTCACCGAGCCGCCGTACTGGATGCGGACGGCGTCGGCCAGCTCCTGCGAGTAGAGCTCGGCGAGCCTGCGGCGGATCGCACCGCAGACCTCCTGGGCGTCCTCGGGGGTGGCGACCTCGCCGGTCCCGATGGCCCAGACCGGCTCGTACGCGATCACGATGGACTCGGCCTGCTCGGCCGGGATGTCCTTCAGCGCGCCGTCGAGCTGCGCCAGGGTGTAGGACACCTGGTCACCGGCCTTGCGGATGTCCAGGCCCTCGCCGACGCAGAGGATCGGGGTCAGGCCGTGCTTGTAGGCGGCCTTCACCTTGGCGTTGCAGATCTCGTCGTTCTCGCCGTGGTACTGGCGGCGCTCGCTGTGACCGACGGCGACGAAGGTGCACTTCAGCTTGGCGAGCATCGGGCCGGAGATCTCACCGGTGTACGCGCCGGAGTCCTGCGCGGAGAGGTCCTGGGCGCCGTACTTGATCTTCAGCTTGTCGCCGTCGACCAGCGTCTGCACGGAGCGCAGGTCGGTGAAGGGCGGCAGGACGGCGACCTCGACGGCGTCGTAGTCCTTGTCGGCCAGGGCGAAAGCGAGCTTCTGGACGTGCGCGATGGCCTCGAGGTGGTTGAGGTTCATCTTCCAGTTGCCCGCCATGAGCGGGGTGCGGGTGGTCATTGAGGGTCAGTCCTCCAGTGCGGCGAGTCCGGGAAGCGTCTTGCCTTCGAGGTATTCGAGGCTGGCGCCGCCACCGGTCGAGATGTGGCCGAATGCGTTCTCGTCGAAGCCCAGGATGCGGACGGCGGCAGCGGAGTCCCCGCCGCCGACGACGCTGAAGGCCGGGGAGTCGACGAGCGCCTGGGCGACGGCCTTGGTGCCCTCGGCGTAGTCGGGGTGCTCGAAGACGCCCATCGGGCCGTTCCAGAAGACGGTGGCCGCGTCGGCGAGCTTGGCAGCGTACAGCTCGCGGGTCGCGGGCCCGATGTCCAGGCCCTCCTGGTCGGCCGGGATGGCGTCGGCGGCGACCGTGGTGGGATGGGCCGGGGCCTTGGTCTTCAGGTCCGGGAACTCGTGGGCCACGAGGACGTCGACGGGGAGCACGAACTCCACACCGAGCTCCTCGGCCCGCTTGAGGTACCCCTGGACGGCCGGGACCTGGTCCTCCTGGAGGAGCGAGATGCCCACCTCGTGCCCCTGGGCCTTGAGGAAGGTGTACGCCATGCCGCCGCCGATCAGGATGCGGTCGGCCTTCTCCAGCAGGTGGTCGATGACGCCGAGCTTGTCCGAGACCTTGGCTCCGCCGAGGACCACGGCGTAGGGGCGCGCGACGTCCTCGGTGAGCTTCTTCAGGACACCGACCTCGGTGGCGATCAGGCCGCCGGCGGCGTGCGGCAGCCGCGCCGGGAGGTCGAAGACCGAGGCGTGCTTGCGGTGGACGGCGCCGAAGCCGTCTCCCACGTACAGGTCGGCGAGCTCGGCGAGCTGGTCGGCGAAGGCACCGCGCTCGGCGTCGTCCTTCGACGTCTCACCGGCGTTGAAGCGGAGGTTCTCGATGACGGCGACCTGGCCGTCGGTGAGGGCCGCGACCGTCGCACGGGCGGACTCGCCGACGGTGTCGGTCGCGAAGGCGACCTCGGATCCGAGGAGCTCGCCGAGGCGCGCGGCGGCGGGGGCCAGCGAGAACGCCGGGTCCGGGGCTCCCTTCGGCCGGCCGAGGTGCGAGGCGACGACGACCCGCGCGCCGGCCGCGGCGAGCGCGGAGACCGTCGGGCGGACGGCGCGGATGCGGCCGTCGTCGGTGATCGTGGTGCCGTCCAGCGGCACGTTGAGGTCGGCACGGACGAATACCCGCTTGCCCGCGACCCCTTCGGCGAGAAGTTCGTCGATCGTCTTCATCTGTTCCCAATACTCCTTGGAAGGACGGATGACCATGCGAGGGGGCCCGGACGGCGCCACGTCGCGCCGTCCGAGCCCCTCACATCACACCTGGATGCCTGTCGATCCTAGGATCAGAGCTGGCCGCCGACGAAGACGGTCAGGTCGACGAGGCGGTTGGAGTAGCCCCACTCGTTGTCGTACCAGCCGAGGATCTTCACCGAGTTGCCCTCCTGGACCATGGTCAGGGAGGAGTCGAAGGTGCAGGACGCCGGGTCGCTGACGATGTCCGAGGAGACGATCGGGTCCTCGGTGTAGGCCAGGAAGCCCTTGAGGTCGCCGTCCTCGGAGGCCTTCTTGAACGCGGCGTTGACCTCGTCCTTGGTGACCTCGCGCTGCAGCGTCACGACCAGGTCGGTGGCGGAACCGGTCGGGACCGGGACGCGCATCGCGATGCCGTCGAGCTTGCCCTTGAGCTGCGGGAGGACCAGGGCGGTCGCCTTGGCGGCGCCCGTCGTGGTCGGGATGATGTTCTCGGCGGCGGCGCGGGCGCGACGCAGGTCCGAGTGCGGGAAGTCCAGGATGCGCTGGTCGTTCGTGTACGCGTGGACCGTCGTCATCAGACCCTTGACGATGCCGAAGTTCTCGTCGAGGACCTTGGCCATCGGCGCCACGCAGTTGGTGGTGCAGGAGGCGTTGGAGATGACGTGGTGGTTGGCCGCGTCGTACTTGTCCTGGTTGACGCCCATCACGATGGTGATGTCCTCGTCCTTGGCCGGAGCCGAGATGAGGACCTTCTTGGCGCCACCGGCGATGTGCTTCTCGGCGTCGGCCTTCTTCGTGAAGATGCCGGTCGACTCGATGACGATGTCGACGCCCAGCTCACCCCACGGGATGTCGGCCGGGTTGCGCTCGGAGAGCACCTTGATGGTGTGGCCGTCGACGGTGATGGTGTCGGCGGTGTGGCTGACCTCTGCCTTGAGACGACCCAGAATGGTGTCGTACTTCAGCAGGTGAGCCGTGGTCGCAGTGTCACCCAGGTCGTTGACAGCCACGATCTCGATGTCCGCACCCTGCTCCAGCAGCGCGCGGAAGTAGTTACGACCGATGCGGCCAAAGCCGTTGATGCCTACGCGGATCGTCACGAACCGATCTCCTCGTTAGGAACGCCGGTTTCGATGCCGGCGAGTTTTATAGGGATGTCCCCGACCGCCTCCGACCCTACCTCTCCGAAGCCTCAGGAGTGACATCGAGAGCAGCGGTGCGAAGAGGGATGTCCGTACTCCCGAGTAGGAGCAACGGATTCCGGCCGGATTCCACACGGGGGCGACGACGAGGGGGACGCCTGCGGCAACACGGTCACGAAGCGTCAACACCGCCCCGAACCGGCCCCTTTGCGGCCGTAGGGCGGAGGACGGCACCCTCCCGGCGCGACGTCACCGGGAGTCACCGGGCCGGGCCCGGCCGAGACGGTTGCGCCGGGGCCGGGCAGCGCCGATGGACCCCGGCACGCACCGCCGGAGCACATCCCGAGTTAACCGCTCAATTGTGCGGAGTGCTACTCAATCGATAAAAGCCGCGGGTCGCCCGCACACTTCCGGAGTACACGTGGGACGAACTGCGGAGCACGCCGCTCATTCGTGCGGGGTCGCACTCATACACACCGCCCAAGGGTGACTCATTCCCGTCGAGCGGATCGACGGCCGCTCAATTCCGGAAATTCTCTCCGACGATTTAGGAATGGCCCGCACCCGGCGGCCGGAAATGGCGGACGGCCTCCTTCGTCCCGCCCCGGCACGCGACCGCCCCGGCCACCGGAGGGGGTGGCCGGGGCGGTTCCGCGCTTCCTCAGCCCACGAGGCCGTCGGCCAGCTCCTCGCCGAGCGTCGATTCCGTGCCGGGGATCCCGAGGTCCTGGGCGCGCTTGTCGGCCATGGCCAGCAGGCGCCGGATACGGCCGGCGACCGCGTCCTTGGTCAGCGGCGGGTCGGCGAGCGCCCCGAGCTCCTCCAGGGAGGCCTGCTTGTGCTCCATACGCAGCCGCCCGGCGGCCGCGAGGTGCTCCGGAACCTCCTCGCCCAGGATCTCCAGCGCACGCCCCACCCGGGCGCCCGCGGCGACCGCGGCGCGGGCGGAGCGGCGGAGGTTGGCGTCGTCGAAGTTGGCGAGCCGGTTGGCCGTGGCACGGACCTCGCGCCGCATACGGCGCTCCTCCCAGGCCAGCACCGCGTCATGGGC
>Ga0164308_10001601_pt1 | contig 12066 bp, 11 predicted proteins | sample Whisoiple_246_MG_FD_109983 | JGI IMG/M metagenome (GOLD analysis project Ga0164308, IMG submission 109983) | Soil microbial communities amended with fresh organic matter from upstate New York, USA - Whitman soil sample_246_MG | ecosystem: Environmental > Terrestrial > Soil > Unclassified >... | reverse complement strand
CCGAGCCGGCGGATGACCGGCCACGCGGTGGACTGGATGAAGTGGGTGCAGGCCCGCTTGTAGTGCGCGGGGTCCCGGTGTGACTCCACCAGTGCGACGGAAAGGCCTTGGCGGGCATAGAGTGTGGCGGCGGTGCAGCCGGCGAGGCTGGCTCCGACGACGACCACGTCGAATCGATCTCCGCGCACGGGGCCTCCAGGATGCGATGAGGTGCAACAGGCACATAGAGGATCGGAGCGGCCAAGAGATACATCCCTTTCGGGACGTATCCACCTGAACGGACTCGCTCTCTCTCCTGGCAGTCCGCTCGTGAAATCGAGCTCGAACTGGGGAGCCGAAAGAATGGAAAAACAACCCGATGTACGCCTGCGCGCCGGGCGCGGCCCGACAATTCTGGTCACGGGAGGTGCGGGGGTCATCGGTTCGGCGCTGCTGCCCCGGCTGATCACCGGTCCATTGCGGCCGGAGGTGATCGCCCTGGTGCACCAGCGGGACATCCCGATGCCCGGCGTGCACTCGCTGCGAGGCGATGTCACCGCCCCGCGGTTCGGACTGCCGGCCGCCGAGTACGACGCGCTCGCCCGTCGCGTCGACGTCGTCGTGCATGCAGCGGCGGTCGTCTCGTTCAAGAAGTCCGAAGACCACGCCGCCACCAATGTCGTTGGCACTCAACGGATCGTGGAGTTCGCTGAGCGCGCCGGATCCCCGCTGGTGCATGTCAGCACCGCCTTCTTGCATCCGCAGGACAACTCCGCCCGTCCCCGCACGTCTGTCAGGTATGCCGCTTCCAAACGCGATGGGGAACGTGTGGTCCGCGAGGGCGCCGTGCCGGCCAGCATCGTCCGGCCCTCGATCGTCATCGGTCGCAGCGATAGCGGTGAGACCAGCGAGTTCCAGGGCTTTTATCACGTCGTGTCGGCCCTGCGCCGCGGGATGCTGCCGATGCTCCCGTTCGGAAAGGATTGGCCGCTCGACCTGATTCCGTGCGATGTCGTCGCAGATTCGATCGCCACCATCATCGAATCGGAATTGTACGGGCGCGATTTCTGGCTCACCGCAGGTTCACGGGCATTGACCCTCGGTGAAACGGTCGACATTCTTGTGCGCCATTCATTTGCCCATGGCATTCCGATCGACAAGCCGCGCTTCGTCGCGCCGGATACCTATCACCGGCTGATCGCACCGGTCTTCCTCGAGGCACTCCCCCGGACCATGCGGTTGGCGGTGAGTTCACTGATGGATCTGTTCGAGGACTACGTCTCGATGGAGGAGCCGTTCCCCAGTTCGCTGGACGAATTGGCCGCTGCTGGTGCCAATCCGCCGCCGGACTTCCCGTCCAGCATCCGGCACAGCCTGGACTTCTGGCACCGTGCGACCGATGACGCCGCCGCCGACGAGGCGGTGGCCTGACGTGGATGCCGCGACCGACCGCCGAGCGGCTCTCGACCGTTACCGACGGCACGTGAACAAGTCCTCGGCCGCCCTGGTCGAGTTGTTGGGCGCACCGTTACCCGAACGGGCGGAAGGCAACCATCTCTATGACGCGGACGGGGTCCGATACCTGGACTGCGCCGGCTTCGGGGTCAACCTGATCGGCCACCGCCACCCGGTCGTCATCGACGCGGTCAAGCGGCAGCTCGACGCATCTCCCCTGGTGAGCAAACCGTTGATCAGCAGGGTGACAGCCGATGCGGCGCAGGCGCTCGCCGGCGTGGCCCCCGCCGGACTGGATCACGTCTACCTGACCAACTCCGGTGCCGAGGCCGTCGAGGTCGCGCTCAAGCTGGCCCGGCTGCACGGCCGCACCCGGATCATCGCGATGCGGGACGGCTTTCACGGCAAGACATTCGGTGCGCTGAGCGTGACCGGTCGGCCCGCCTACCGAGCGCCGTTCGAGCCGTTGCTGCCGGGGGTCGAGTTCGGGGAATTCGGTGACATCGACGACCTGGCCGGTCGGTTGAGCGTCGACGCCGAACGCAGTTGCGTGCTGCTGGAACCGATCCTGGGCGAGGGCGGCGTGCACGTCCCGCCCACCGGGTATCTCGCTGCGGTTCGGGAACTGTGCACCAGAACCGGCGCGTTGCTGATCCTCGACGAGATCCAGACCGGGCTCGGCCGGGTCGGCGCCTGGTGGGCGGCCGACATCGAGGACGTCGTGCCGGACATCCTGCTGTCCGGCAAGATCCTGTCCGGCGGGGTGGTCCCGGTCGGTGCCGTGCTGGCCACCGACGAGGTGTTCCGACCGCTGGACGACGATCCGATGTTGCATTCGTCGACGTTCGCCGGCAGTCCGTTGGCCGCGGCGGCCGTGGGCGCCGTCCTTTCCGTCCTGCAGACCGAGAATCTGATCGCGAAGTCCGCCGCACTGGGCATCGAACTGTCCGGCGCGGTCCGCGGCATCCTCGCCGAAGAATGCCCCGGCCTGGTCGCCGAGGTGCGCGGCCGCGGACTGCTCATCGGAATGGACTTCACCTCCAGCGATCTCGCCGTCGAGTTCCTGATGGAGCTGCTGGCCCGACGGGTCGTCCCGTCCTACTCGCTGAACAAGTACAACGTCCTTCGGCTCACCCCGCCGGCGACGCTCACCGCCGCCGATGTGGCCGAGCTGCAGGAGGCGCTGACCGGCGCCGCCCGGGAGGTCGGTCGCCGTCGGGCCAGGGCCTCCCGGATCCCGAACGTCCGCCCTGCTTCGGCGATTCCTGCCCCACCCGCCTACCCGTCCCTACCCGCCCGCCCGTCACTGCCCACCCGCCCTGCCCATCCTGACGAGGAGTTCCCGTGCGCTTCGTGACCATCGATGCCTCCGTGCCCACCCGAGCGGCCGCCGAGGTGTTCCGCACTCTGGCCGACTACGCCCGCTATCCCCAGCTCACCCCGGTTGTCCGGGACGTCCAGGTGTGGACGGAAGAGAGCGGTGACCTGATCAGCAGCTGGGAGGTGAACTTCCGCAACGGCATCCTGCGCTGGACCGAACGCGACGTGATGGACGCGGAGGCGATGCGGATCGACTTCACCCAGATCGAGGGGGACGTCGCCGAGTTCGCCGGCAGCTGGCTGTGCCGCGTTGACGGCGACGGAACCACCGTCCGCTTCGAAGCGCTGGTCGACCTGGGCATCGCCAGCCTCGCCGACGTGCTCGACCCGATCGCCGCTCGCACCCTGGCCGAGACCATCTCGGCGATCCTCGTCGGCCTGTTCGGAGAGGAAGTCCGCTTCGACGCGATCGACCACGAGACCACGCAACTGCCTACCGGTGCGTTGCCCTTCTTGACAAGGGAGGCGGCGGCATGAGCTTCCTGGCCGTGGAACGGGCCGCCCTCGAGGAATTGCTGCCGGGCCTGGACACCGCGCTGGCCGCCGAACCCCTGATGGCCTGGGAGAGTCGGGACAGCAAGGCCCTCAAGCTCTATCGGGACGCCGGCGGCTGCGGGCTGCTGGTACCGGCGGAGCACGGTGGGCACGGGGTCGACGCATTGACCGCCGTCCGCGTACAGCGCGCCATCGGCGCCCGATCCCCGTCACTCGCGGTGGCGACCACCATGCATCACTTCTCGGTGGCCTCGCTGGCCGAGCTGTCCGGCCTGGGCACCGGGTTCGAATGGGCCGTGCTGCAGGCGATCGCGGAGCAGAACTGGTACCTCAGCTCGGCTTTCGCCGAGGGCAATCCGAGCACGAACATCCTCGCCCCCCGGGTGCAGGCCCGCCGGGTGGAGGGCGGACTGCTGGTCAACGGCAGCAAGCGGCCGTGCAGCCTGACCTGGTCGATGGACTTGATGTCGGCGAGCGTGGCGGTGGTGGACGACAACGGTGGCCCGGACAAGCTGGCCATCGTGCTGATCCCGGCCACCGACCCGGGGATCAGCCGGCGGCCGTTCTGGGAGAGCTTCGTACTGGCCGGCGCCGAGAGCGACGAGGTGCTCCTCACCGATGTGTTCGTTCCGGACATGATGGTGTTCCATCCGGCCGAGGCCACGATGACCGACCCGATCCAGGGACGTGGGTTTCTGTGGTTCGAACTGATGGTCGCCGCGTCCTACATCGGCGTCGCATCCGCCCTCGTCGAGCGGGTCCTGCAGTCCGGGCGGGGTACGGCGCAGGATCGGGTGGCGCTCGCCGCTGATCTCGAGTCGGCCATGGCGGCGGTGGAAGCCGTCGCCCTTTCGCTGCCCGCCAAGGATGACGCGGATGTGGAGCGCCTGCTCACCCGTTCCCTGTACGTCCGATACGGGGTCGAGAACGCTGTTGCCCGAACGTCGATGGCCGCTGCCGCGCTGGCCGGCGGAATCGCCTTCGTCTCCTCGCCCGACGTCGCCTACCTGCTGGCCGCCAGCCGGGCACTGGCGATGCACCCGCCCGCCGTCGGCCCGGTGAGCGAGGCCCTCGACCGCTCATTGCGCGGCGGCCGATTCACCGCCTGACAGCCCAACCGTCCGACCACCTGATCATCGCCTCGGAGGATCACCATGGACCACAAGAACTTCTTCATGACCCGCACCACCCATCGGCTGTTGCGCCTGGAGTACCTGATCGCGTTGGTCATCAGCGTCGCCCTCGCGATCATGCACATCGGCGAGATCCGCTGGCTGGTGTTCGTCGGCCTGTTCGCAGTGATCGACGTGATCGGTTACCTGCCAGGTCTTTTCATCTGGATCAAACGGCACGGCGAGGTGCCGAGGGCGTTCTATGTGTCCTACAACATCGCCCATCACCTCGGCACATCGGCGGCGCTTGCCGGTATCTGGTGCCTGCTGATCGGGCCGGAGTGGGCGTTGCTCGCGTTGCCAATCCACCTGATGGGCGACCGGGCCCTGTTCGGCAACATGCTGAAGCCGTTCGGGGTCTCCTTCGAGCCGAAAACGCACCCGTTGTATGCGGAATTCGCCCGTGCCTACGACGCCGCTCAGCACGCCCCGGCCGAGTACGAAGGGGGGTCGGCTCCTCATGTCTCGCCCGTCGCCGAGCCTGCTGTCCGCTGACCGCTCCGATCCTGAGCTCGACCGTCGGGTGGCCCAGTTGGCCGCCCACGCCGACAACCACTCCGCCTTCCTCGCGGTCAACACCGGGACGCTGTACTTCGAAATCCCCGGGCTCGACGGTTTCATCGCCTACCGACGGGCCGGCCGGCTGCGGGTCCAGTTCGGCGGTGTGGTCGCGGCGTCCGAGGATCGGGACCGGCTGCTGGCGGCATTTCTGGCGGATACCAGGGCATCCAGGCAGCGCGCGATGGCGGTGCAGCTCACCCCGGCCGACGTCGACACCTTCCGCCGCAATGGCTACCGGATCAACCAGCTGGGCAGTTCCTACGCGCTCGACCTGCATCGACAGTCCCTGGCCGGCAAGCACTTCGTCCAACTGCGGAACAAGATCTCCCGTGCCCGCCGGGCAGGCGTGTGCGTGCGCGAAGTCGGTGTCGACGAACAGCGGTCGACCGAGCTCTCCGGCCGGCTGGCCGAGCTGGATCGGCAATGGCTGGGCGCCAAGGGCGCTCATGAACTGGCCTTCCTGATCGGCGAGAGAGGCGGTTCGGCCGACCGGTTTCGCCGGTTGTCCCTGGCCGAGCAGGACGGGCGCGTCCTGGGCTACATCAGCTTCTCCCCCGTCTTCGGGTCACGGCCGGGCTGGCTGCACGACCTGACCCGCCGCAGCCCCGACGCGCCCCCAGGTGTCATGGAGCTGATGGTGGCCGAGATGATCGACCGGCTGCGGCAGGAGGCCGGAACCGATGGACCGGGCTGGTTGCACTTCGGCTTCACCCCCTTCGTCGGCCTTACCGAGCAGCACCGGGTGCCCGGCCATTCGACGACGGTCGATGCCGTGACCGGCCTGCTCGCGCGTCATGGCGAGAAGCTCTACCCGGCCGCCGATCAGGTGGCCTACAAACTCAAATGGCGGCCGCAGGTGGTCGAACCCGACTACCTCGCCTTTCACGGGCGGCCGAGCGCCGGCGCGGTCTGGCGGCTGTTGCGCCTCACCAGAGTCATCTGAACAACTCCAGGCGCCGGGGCCTTGCGGCCGGGCGGCCCTTCACCCCCATCATCGAACCAGGAGAGCACGACATGACGACTTCGCCCGTCCCCACCGGCTACCAGCCATCGCCCTGGTGGACCGGCGCACCACCGGCCGATCCGCGGCCGCCGCTGGTCGGCGACTTCCGGGCCGACTATGTGGTGGTGGGGGCCGGGTTGGCCGGCCTGGCCGCGGCATATCACCTGCGCCGCAATGACCCTGATTCGACCGTCGTCGTGCTCGAGGCAGGCCAGGTCGGCTCCGGCGCCACCGGAGCCAGCACCGGCATCGTCGCGCCCGGAGTGGGCGGGCCGATCACGCTGCTGCGCCGCCGATACGGAGACCAGGTGGCAGCGGCCACGTTCGCGGGTTCCGTGACCGCCGTCGCCCGCACGATCGATCTGGTCGAGCGGGAGAATCTCGACTGCGACCTGGAACTCAACGGCCAATTGGTGTGCGCGGTGTCCCAGCGGCAGAATCGAGCTCTGCGGTCGCAGCACCGCTCGTTCGACGAACTCGGATTCGACATTCCGTACCTCCCGGCGCCCGAATTGGCGGACCGGTTCGGTGGGCGGCCCTATCTGGCGGCGCTGCGGCATCCGTTGGCCGCCACCCTCGACCCGGTGAAGCTGTGCCGGTCGTTGGCCGACCGGCTGACCGCCCTGGGGGTGACGATTCACGAACGAAGCCCGGTGCTGTCGATTCGGCCCGGCGTGCCGGTCCGCCTGCGTTGCCCGTCCGGCACCGTCCGGGCCCGGCAGGTGGTGATGGCCACCGACGGCGTACAACCCGGAGGGCTGCCGTCCGCCGGGGTCGTTCCGATCACCGGTCACGTCATCCGCACCGATCCGCTCACCGACCGGCAACTGGACCGGATCGGTTGGCGCGACCGCGATTCGGTGGTCGACTGCCGCACGTTCTTCAACTACTACCGGCTCACCCCCGACAACCGGATCATCATGGGTGGGGGCCGGGTGACACTGCCGCCGGGAAAGTCCGCCGACTCGTCGGCAACCGACATTGCTTGGCAAAGGACCGAAGTCGAGTTGAAGACGATCTTCCCGGAGCTCGCCGAGGTCAAGATCAGCGACCGCTGGTCGGGTCGGATCGGGTCCGTGCTCGATCGACTGCCGCGGCTGGGCCGGCTGCCCTCGGCGCCCGGGGTCTGGTTCACCGGAGGCTGGTGCGGGCATGGCATCCCGTTGTCCGTCCAGGCCGGATTCGAGGTTGCCCATCGGATCACCGGCGGACCGGCCGAGACCGACGTCGCCTGGTACCGGGACAAGGTGCTCGGGCTGCCCGGCGGCCCGCCCCGGGACTGGGGGTTGCTGGCCTATCTGGCAGGCCTTGATCACCGGGACCGCGTGCTGGACCGGTTCGGGCGGGTGGGACACGAATTCGCCGCCCCGCGGCCGATCGGAGCGGTCCGATGAGGGCACAGGGATTCGACTTCATCGTCGTCGGCGCCGGATCGGCCGGCTGTGCGATCGCCGCCCGGTTGGCCGCCGACGAATCCCGTCAGGTCCTGCTGCTCGAGGCCGGCGGCCGTGGGCGACGCCCGGAGACCGTGGTGCCGGCCCTGTACAGCCGCCTTTTCCGATCATCGGTGGACTGGGCGTATCGGACCGAACCGCAGGCCGAGCTGAACGGGCGACGTCTCTTCTGGCCGCGGGGCCGGATGCTGGGCGGAAGTTCGGCGATGAACGACATGGTCTATGTCCGAGGCAATGCCGCCGACTTCGACGGGTGGGCGGCGCAGGGCAATGACGGCTGGGACCACGCCTCACTGCTGCCGTACTTCCGGGCCGCGGAGGCCGACCTGTGGGGAAGAAGCGGCGGGTCGGCCGACCGGTGGACGGCACCGCGAACCGCGGACTTCCTCGCCGCGGCGGAACGGGCGGGCCTGACCGGCAATGACGGTTTCAACGGTGAGCACCAGGAAGGCGTGGGGCGGCACCGGGTGGCCCAGATCCGAGGACGCCGGGTCAGCGCGGCCGACGTCTACCTCCGACCCGTCGTCGATCGGGCGAACCTGACGGTCGTGACCGGGGCGCGGGTGACCGGGCTGGTCTACTGCGGCCAACGGGTGGTCGGTGTCCGATGGGTCCGTCACGGTCACGCCGAACATGCGCGGGCGACGAGCGAGGTGGTGCTCTCTGGCGGTGCGGTGAACACACCCGCTCTGTTGATGGCCTCCGGTATCGGGGATGCAGCGGAGCTGCGGCGGCTGGGGATCGACGTCCGGGCGGACCTGCCGGGGGTGGGTCGGAACCTGCAGGACCATCTGATGGTGCCGATGTGCTGGCGCTCCGTCGAGCCGACCAGCCTGATCGACGGCCGTCGGCCAGGTCGCATACTCGAGTACCTGCGGCACCGCAGCGGGCCACTGAGCTCCAACATCGGGCAGGCCGGTGCATTCGTCCGCAGCCGGTCGGGCCTCGACGCACCCGATCTGCAACTCGTTTTCGCGCCGGTGCTGCTGGACGGCATCAGGGATGAGCGGGTCGTCGAGCCGACCGAACACGGATACTCGATCGGGGCGGTCCTGCTGCAACCCGGCAGTCGTGGCCGGATCACCCTGCGGTCCGCCGACCCGCTCGCCGCTCCGCGCATCGATCCCGGTTACCTGACCGACCCGGCGGACCTGGCCACGCTGGTTCGCGGAGTCCGGCTCGCCCTGCGGATCGGTGGCACCGCCCCGCTCGCAGGGGCCGCCAAGGCGCCCCATCGGCTCGCCGATGCGGACGACGATCAGCTGATCAGCGCGATCAGAGCCGGCATCGACACCATGTTCCACCCGGTCGGCACCGCTCGGATGGGCTGCGACGAGTTCGCTGTGGTGGACTCGACTTTGGCCGTGCACGGCGTCGAGGGACTGCGGGTGGCAGACGCATCCGTCATGCCCACCATCACCAGGGGCAACACCCACGCGCCGGTCACCGCGATCGCTGAACGCGCCGCGGACCTGATCCTGCGGGGAACGCCGGTCCCGCAGACAGCAGGAGGTCGGTGATGGGCGGATTCGGGCCGAGCGAGTTCCGCAACGTCATGGGGCGGTTCGTCACCGGGGTGACCGTCGTGACGGTTCGGGACAGCACGGGCCCGCACGGCGTGACGGTCAACTCGTTCACCTCGCTCTCGCTCGAGCCGCCGATGATTCTGGTCTGCCTGCGCCGAACCGGCCGTGGCGCCGCCGCGATGCGGCGGTCTGCGCATTTCGGGGTCAGCATCCTGGGCGCCGACCAGGAGCAACTGGGCCGATTCTTCGCCCGCGCCGATCGACCCAGCGGCGCCGATGCGTTCGATCAGGTGCCGCACCGCGCCGGCCGCGGTGGCGTTCCGCTGATCGAGGGAGCTGCGGCCCAGTTGGAATGTCTTGTCCGGCAGCGCATCCGCGCCGGTGACCACCTGATGTACGTGGGCGAGGTGGTTGGTTTGCAGGTGGACGGAGCCGTCGACTCTTTGGCCTTCCATCGGGGCCGGTTCCTGTCGGTGGCCTGAGCTGCCGGCATCGATCGCCGACGCCCGACACGACAATCACTTGACTGGCAGGGATTCCTCGCGTTCCTGCTTTGCCGTCAACCAGGCGGCAGCGGCCGGTACCACCACCGTGGGGAACAGAATCGGCAGGATCAGCAATTGAACCCAGTCGAGGAAGGTGTTCCCGGTGAATCCGGTCCAATCCCAGGGTGCGACGTAGCCGAGGAAAACCAGCACCGCGAAACCAGCTACCAGCACCGCAGCACTCACGTAATGCGCCCAGGTCAGGGTGCGCTCCGCGCGAAGGAACCGCACGCTGATGATCGCGATGGGCAACAGCAGCAGGGAGAGCCAATCCCACAACGTGTTGCCGGTGAATCCTGTCCAGTCCCACGGCACGACGTAACTCACGATGACGAATCCGACGAACAGCACCACCACACTCACCATCATGATCTTTCTGCTGGAGCGCAACGCCTGGTGATCCCGCAGCACCCCGGGGAGCGCGGCAAACGCGATCGGCACCATCAGGATCTGCATCCAGTGCCACAGGGTGTCCTTGTCGGAAACCCCGGTCCACTCCCAACCCTGGGTGTATCCACCCCACAGGATCACCCCGAACGCAACGATGACAAGCACGATGGCAGTGCGCATCCACCAGCTCCGCCAGATGCGACCGGACGTCGATGTTGCTTTTCCTGCCGTTGATCCGTCAGGGTTCGATGCTGCGTTCTCGGTCAATGTCCCCGCCCCTTTTACGGGCAGATCCGTGGCCAGTTGGGTACGGCCGGGACTCGGGGGAACGACAGGAGTGGACATCTTTCTGCAGCCTTTCGGGCGATCAAAGTGGGTGACGTCAAGTGTGGTCTGTGCCCTAGACTCTCGTCCCCTCGGCGGCGCGGCGACATCCCCCACCGGGTGGAAGAATCGGCGGATGTCGGTGTCCTCCGATCGGTGGACCGCACAGGATCGGTGCCGGCATAACCGCGCAACCGCAGTGCGACACGACGAGCCACGACGACACGTCGACGCGTCCCGGGAAACCAGGAGTTCCGATGGCAACGTTGAAGCCCTACATTCTCGACGACGCGGCGACCGTCGAATATCAGCGGCTGGACCTGATGTCGAAGATTCTCGACCCGTGGACCCGCGATTACCTCAGATCCCTCGGCGTCGGGCCCGGCTGGAACTGTCTCGAACTGGGCCCTGGGAACGGCAGCATCACCGAATGGCTCTGCGACGCAGTGGGTTCGACCGGTTCGGTCACCGCCGTCGACATCAACCCTGTGCTGGTGAACCTGGTCCCCGCGCAGAACCTCACCGTCCGGCAGGCGGACGTCCGGACGGCTGAGTTGCCCGACAACACCTACGATCTCGTCTCCTGTCGCGCCCTGCTGCACCAGATCGCCGACCATGCAACGCAAGTGCTGGAGAAGATGGCCGCCGCCGTGCGACCCGGCGGCTGGTTGCTGGTCCAGGAGCCCGATTTCCATCTCGCCCCGACCACCGAACCGAAGGAATGGGCGGACACCTGGAGCGCGCTGATCCGATGGGGACACGACAACGGCGTGGATTGGCTCATCGGGCGACCGCTGCCGGGACTGATCGGCAAGCTCGGGCTGGGGCGCCCGCAGGCCAAGACCGACGTGCAGAACATCCGCGGAACGGACCGGGGCGCCGTGTATTTCGAGCTGTTCTTCGCGGAGGTCCGCGACCGGGTCCTGGCAAGCGGCCTGGTCGATCCGGCGAGATTCGATGCAGCGGCGGCACTGTTGAAGGATCCGGAGTACTGGACGCAATGTTGGATGATGACCGCGGTGTGGGCCCGGAAGCCGGTCGGCTGAATCAGCGTTTGTTGACTCAGCGAGCTTCACCTGCCCGCCTCTTCCCAGCCCGCCGGCCGGCCATGAGTAGCACCGCGCCGGTGAGCAGCAGGAGGATCACCCAGGGCAGCAGCTCCATCGCCCCCGCGCCGGTGTACGCCAGCGAACCTGCGCTGGTGCCGGAGCCGCTTGCCGGACCGACCGGACCTGTCGGAGTGCCGGGCCCGTTCGGGCCGACCGGCGGATTCACCGGCGGATTCACCGGCGGGTTGACCGGTGGGTTCACCGGCGGAATGACCGGCGGGACGTACGGCGGCGGCGACGCGATGGCGAAGCACCGGCAGCCGACCCGATCGGTGGTGAAGTCGTCCCGCTCGATGCCGGGGCGGTTGAACGACGGGCCGTTGGCATTGAACGGCGGCAGCTGCCCGCCGGAACCGCCGACGAACTGATCCTGGTAGGCCTGCCCGGCGGCCGGGGTGACGATGGCTGCCTCGTCGAACGGTTCCGGGCCGAGGGTGGAGTCCGCGCCGGCGCGATCGGCGACAATCCGGAGGAACGCGGCGATCTCCGGTGTGTAGTGCTGGTTGACCACCGGTGCGTCGTAGTACTCGAAAGGCACCCAGTACTGGTTGAACGGCCCGTCCCAGTCGTACATCCGGTCTTGCGCGGTGTTCGCGATCAGGATGTCGCCGTCCCCGCCGCCGTAGGCCAGATCGCCCCAGGCGAACCACCGGATGTCCTCAGGACGGTCGTT
>Ga0164308_10001599_pt1 | contig 12068 bp, 12 predicted proteins | sample Whisoiple_246_MG_FD_109983 | JGI IMG/M metagenome (GOLD analysis project Ga0164308, IMG submission 109983) | Soil microbial communities amended with fresh organic matter from upstate New York, USA - Whitman soil sample_246_MG | ecosystem: Environmental > Terrestrial > Soil > Unclassified >... | reverse complement strand
CTCAGCATCGGAACACCGCATTGGCACGTACCTGGGGTCACTGTTGTCCATCCGTCAGCAAAGGAAAATAGGGAAATGTCGGCAGAACAGAACTTCTCCAACGCGAAGTTCCTCACCGTGGCTGAAGTGGCCGAGGTCATGCGCGTCTCCAAAATGACTGTTTACCGCCTGGTCCACTCCGGCGAAATGCCCGCGGTGCGCTTCGGCCGCTCCTACCGGGTCCCCGAAAACGCCGTCGAACAGTACCTTAAGGGCGCTGTTGTGGACGGCCACAGCGAGACCGCCTGAGGCGGCCTGTCCTGAGCCGCTCCCGATAAGCGGTACCCTGTTAAGGAACGTTTTACGTCATTGTAAGAATCTGTCAGTTGTTCAGTTCGTAGCTTTGTCCACGGACATTTCCCATCAGGCAGGTACTGCATCTAGTTTGTAAGGAACTTTCGTGGGTTCAGTTATCAAGAAGCGTCGCAAGCGTATGGCCAAGAAGAAGCACCGCAAGCTGCTTCGCAAGACTCGTCACCAGCGCCGCAACAAGAAGTAGCAATACTTCGAACAGCGTGAAGATGCCCGTCGCCCTCCAAGGCGGCGGGCATTTTTTTGGCTACGCCCGGGGGCCGCGGATGCGGGCGAAGCCTTTCCAGAGGCCGTAGATGGCGCCGCCGAAGGTTGCTGCCTTGAGGCCAAGGGTGGCGGCGCGGCGGCCGGCGCGGAAATCGTAGACCGGCCAGTTCCGGTCGCGGGCGTGGCGGCGGAGCTTTGCGTCCGGGTTGATGGCAACCGGGTGGCCCACCAGCGAAAGCAGCGGAACGTCGTTGTAGGAATCGCTGTACGCCCAGCAGCGCTTGAGGTCCAGGTCCTCCTGGTCCGCGATGGCCTGCACGGCTACCGCCTTGGCCGAACCGTGGAGGATGTCTCCCACCAGGCGTCCGGTGTACATACCGTCCGACACTTCCCCCACCGTGCCCAAGGCCCCCGTCAGCCCCAGCCGGGTGGAGATCACCGTGGCCACTTCGATGGGCGTGGCCGTTACCAGCCAGACGCGGCGGCCCACCCGGAGGTGCTGTTCAGCCAACGCCTTGGCACCTGGCCAGATCCGCGACGCGATCATCTCGTCGTAGACCTCTTCGCCCAGCGCCTTGATGTCGTCAACGGTGATGCCGGCGGCGAGGGTCAGGGCCGAATCGCGGACCGCATGGACGTCGTCGATGTTTTCCCCGCGCGCCACGAACTTGAACTGCTTCCACGCGAACCCGGCAGCCTCAGTGAGCGTAAACGCCCCCCGCTGGTGCATCTTGCGGGCCACATGGAAGAGGCTGGCACCGCGCATCAAGGTATTGTCCACGTCGAAAAACGCCGCCTCACCGGGCTGCGGGGCAGCAACCGGCCGTGTAACGACGGCAACGTATTTCTCCTCGGGCATGGACTTGAGTCTAGTCAATCCACATGGCCGGCGCGGTCGGCGTCAACTGCACGGCGCGAACGGCGATACCGTTAAGCCATGGCTACCCCCCGCGTCGTCCTGGTCACCAAAGCTGAGTGCCACCTCTGCGAAGAGGCGCGCGACGCCGTCGGCCGGGTCACTTCCGCGTTGGGCCTTGAATGGAGCGAAGAGCTGGTGGACAACCAGCCCGAACTGCGTGAGCGCTACGCAGAAGAGATTCCCGTGGTCCTGGTGGACGGGGTGCAGCGCGACTTTTGGAAAATCGACGAAGCCCGGCTGGAACGCGTCCTGCGGCGCGCCATGGCCAAGTAGGGGGATGCGAATGACGTCCTTGGATTCAACCCCCCAGCCTGTGCCGGACGTGCCGGATGCCGCGGGCTCACCGGCCAAGCAGATTCCTCCCGCCGCCGTGGCCCGGTTGACGCTATACCTGCGTGCCCTGAATACGCTGCTGGCCGAGGGGGTTGAGCGTGTTTCGTCGGAATCGCTCGCGGAAGCCTCCGGCGTCAGTTCCTCCACGCTGCGCAAGGACCTGTCCCATGTGGGGTCCTACGGGACCAGGGGAGTGGGCTATGAGGTGCAGTACCTGAGCCGCCACATCGCTGCGGCCCTGGGGCTGACCCATGACTGGAAAGTGGCCATCGTCGGAGCCGGAAACCTGGGCAAAGCACTGGCGCGCTACGGCGGCTTCGAATCGCGGGGCTTCGACGTGGTGGCCATTTTCGACGCGGACCAGATGGTGGTGGGCAACGAGGTGGGATGGCTGCGGGTCAGCGACGTGGCAGACCTCGAGACCGTCCTCCACCGCACCGGGGCCAACATGGTGGTGCTGGCACTTCCCGCGGCGGTGGCCCAGGGCATCTGCGACCGGGTGGTGGCGGCCGGTGTGCACAGCGTGCTCAGCTTCGCTCCCGTCATGCTGCAGGTCCCTGAAGGAGTGAACCTCCGCAAAGTGGACATGGCCACCGAGCTCCAGATCCTGGCCTATCACGCCCAACGGGCGCAGGCGCCGGGACAGCCGGCCTGAGCCCCGGTTTAAAAGCGGTGGCCCGGGATGCTGGACATCCCGGGCCACCGCTGCGTTCTGCCGTAGGCGTTACCGCCCGTAAGGGTTGCCGAAACCGCCGGAATAGGGGTTGGCGAACGGCTGCTGTTTCCGGAAGTACGGGGCAGCGGCCGGGAGGTAGAGCAGGACAATGGCGGCGATGCCCAGGACCGTCCCGAGCGTTCCGAAGGTGGGGACCCCGAACAGGCCCAAAACGGAGAGCGCTGCAAACACGGTTCCGAGGATGCGTGCCCAGTTTTTGCCCTTGCGGACAAAGAGAGCCACCAGCAGGTAGAGCGCGACGCCGATGATCGCGAAGACCACCAGCGTGCCGGCGATGACGCTCTTGATGTCGTCATACGTAACGGCCGCTCCGCTGGCTTTCACCTGCTGCTCAAAAGCCTGACGGAACTGTGGGTCATCGAGCTGGGTGAGGCCGGCGAGCACGGAAACGACAAAGATCACTGCGGACGCGATCAGCAGCCAGAACGAGATGTTCACCAGTTGCGGGATGCCGTTGCTTCCCGCCGGCTGGGGCTGCTCCGAGGGGTATTGGCCGTACGGGGACTGGCCATAGGGCGACTGCCCGTACTGGGGAGCATTCTGGCCATATGGGGAACCGTACTGCGGCGCATTCTGGCCGTACTGCGGTGCTGCCGGGGGCTGCGAGCCGTATTGGGGCTGGTTCTGGCCGTACTGCGGTGCGTTCTGGCCGTACTGGGGCGCGTTTTGGCCGTAGCGCGGCTGCTCTGGTCCGGGCTGCTGGCTGCCGGACTGGTCATTGCCGGAATAGGGGTCTTGGGGCGCGGGAGGCGGGACGGGAGGAGTACTCATGGGCGTTCCTTCTGCAGGTCGGGATCCAGGTGGGCTGCCGGGATTCGGTCCTCAGCCTTCCCCCCAGCATGGCTTAGCTCCACCGTACCCCCGGCGGCGGAGATGTGGGTGATGCGGGCGGTATTCACGCACAGAACTGTGACCTGGAACGGCGCCTTTAAACAGCGCACCCCGGCGCCGGGCCGGGAAAGGCCTGGTGCCGGGGTGCGCCGGATGGGGAAGTTATGCTGCGGGGGCGATGAAGGCAAGTTCCAGGTTGATGGCAACCTTGTCGCTGACCAGGACGCCGCCGGCTTCGAGGACGGCGTTCCAGGTCAGGCCGAAGTCCTTGCGGCTGATGGTGGTCTCGGCGGTCAGGCCGGCGCGGGTGTTGCCGAACGGATCGACGGCCACGCCGTGGAGCTCGGTCTCGAGGGCCACGGGGCGGGTGACACCCTTGATGGTGAGGTCGCCCTGGAGCTCGTAGGCGTCGCCCTTGGGGACGATCGCGTTGGAAACGAAGGAGATCTCCGGAAACTTCTCGACGTCGAAGAAGTCTTCGCCGCGGACGTGGCCGTCGCGGTTGGCGTCGCCGGAGTCGAAGCTGGCGGTCTTGATGGTGGCGTTGACCTTGGAGTCGGCCACGTTCTCGGCGAGGCTCAGGGTGGCCTCGGCTTCCTTGAACTGGCCGCGGACCTTGCTGATGCCGGCGTGCCGGACGGTGAAGCCGATCTCGCTGTGGGAGTTGTCCAGGGTCCAGGTGCCGGTGGTGACGTCTGCGGGAAGTGCCATGATGTTGCTCCTTGGTGTGAATGCCTGCTGTGGTCCTGCGGTTGAATCTTCATCGGTTGAAGCCTCAACTATCTTGCTGCATCCAGTATAAACATGCGTTTGCATGTTTTGTTCCCGCTTTCGGAACATTTCTTCAGAAACTTAAGTTCTACTCTTTGTAGAAAGCGCGTCCCGGAGATTTCGGATCGCACGCCATCTTTGAGAAACTGGTAAACATGCCCCAAGCCACTGTCCATCTGCTCCGCCACGGCGAGGTCCACAATCCCGACGGCGTTCTCTATGGACGGCTCCCGGAATTCCACCTCTCCGAGCTGGGGCAGGAGATGGCCCGGACCCTGGCCGAGCACTTCCGGCAGCGCGCCGAGCGCGGCGCCCGGATTACCTACCTGGCCGCCTCACCGCTTGACCGTGCGCAGGAAACCGCGCGGCCGACGTCGGAAGCGCTGCGCCTGCAGATCCACACCGACCAGCGCATCATCGAAGCGGAAAACTACTTTGAGGGCATGAAGGTCACCAAGGCTGAACTCCGCCGGCCAAAGCACTGGCCTCGCCTGGTCAACCCGTTGCGCCCGTCGTGGGGCGAACCGTACAAGGAGCAGGCGGCAAGAGTGGCGGCTGCGGTGCAGGACGCACGGCTGCGCGCCATCGAACTGGCCGGCGGCGACTTTGGTGCCGCTGGCCCCGAGGCCATCCTCGTCAGCCACCAGCTTCCAATCTGGGCGGCACGGCTGAGTGCGGAGGGCCGGCCGCTGTGGCACGACCCGCGCAAGCGCGAGTGCACCCTGACATCCCTTACGTCCCTGGTTTTCGACGACGACGGCTCGCTTTTGCGGGTCGAGTACAGCGAGCCTGCGGCGTCCCTTCTTCCCGGTGCCGCCAGCACCCCTGGAGCCTAGCAGTGAGCAACAACAACCTTCCCTCGCGCCGGAGCCTGCTCTCGGCAGGCGGCATGGCCCTGACCGCGCTGACCCTTGGCCTGTCCGGCTGCGCCCAGGAGGATGCCCTGGCCAAGCAGGCCAAGGCCGGTGACAACAAGAACTATGTTGCCGGCGACGGCTCCGTAACCGAGTTCGCCGCCGGGGACCGCAAGGAAGCCGTGCAGATCCAGGGAGCGCTTTTCAGCGGCGCCGCCGTGACCCCCGCAGACTTCCAGGGCAAGGTCAGCGTCCTGAACTTCTGGTTCGCCGCCTGCGCGCCGTGCCGCGTGGAGGCGCCGCTCCTGGAGGAGCTGCACCAGGAGTTCAAGGACCAGGGCGTGCAGTTCTTCGGCGTCAACCTCCGGGACGAGAAGCCCACGGCCGAAGCGTTCGAGAAGACCTTCAACCTGACCTACCCCAGCTTTGACGACAAGGACGGCAGCGTCCTGCTCTCCGTGTCGGGCCTGGTCCCGCCCGGCGCCGTACCCACCACGCTGGTGCTGGACAAGCAGGGCCGCGTGGCCTCTCGCGTCCTCGGGGAAATCGAGAAGGGCACCCTGAAAGCCCTCATCACCGCCGCCGTGGCGGAATAGGGACGGGCCGGGACCGTGAACAGCCCCTTCGCCGAAGCCATCCTCAGCGGCTCCCTCCTGCTCGCCATTCCGGTGGCCCTGCTGGCAGGACTGGTGTCCTTCCTTTCGCCGTGCGTCCTTCCCCTGGTTCCCGGATACCTGGGCTATGTGACCGGCCTGAGCGGCGTGGACCTGCAGAAGCAGAAACGCGGGCGGATGCTTGCGGGCATTGGGTTGTTCGTCCTGGGCTTCTCCGTGATCTTCGTCCTGCTGGGCGGTGCATTCGGCCAGCTGGGCACGCTGATTACGGGCAGCCAGAATGCCTGGATCACCCAGCTCCTGGGCGTCCTGGTCATCATCATGGGGATCGTCTTCATGGGCGGTTTCAGCTGGCTGCAGCGTGACGCGAAGATCCACGCCAAGCCGCCCGCCGGGCTCTGGGGAGCGCCACTGCTGGGCCTGACCTTCGGCCTGGGCTGGGCCCCGTGCATCGGCCCCACCTACTCCGCCGTGCAGCTGCTCAGCCTCTCCGGCGGATCCTCTGCGGCCAAGGGTGCTTTCCTGGCCTTTGTCTACAGCCTGGGACTTGGCATCCCGTTCCTGCTGATCGCCCTGGCCCTGCGCCGGGGGATGGGCGTCATGGCGTTCTTCCGGAAGCACCGCGTGGCCATCCAGCGGACCGGCGGCGGGATCCTGGTGGTGCTCGGGATTTTGATGGCCACCGGGGTGTGGGGTGCCTGGGTGACCGGGCTGCAGTACTGGTTCCAAACCGACGTGAAGTTGCCGATCTGATGAGCGAGCGTGTGAACGTAAAGAAGAAGCAATCCGCCCCTGTAGCAGAGGCGAAAGCCCAGGCCGCCCTTCCGGCCCTGGGACCCAAGGGCATGCTGCGGTGGGCCTGGACCCAGCTGACCAGCATGCGCACCGCGCTGTTCCTGCTGCTGCTCCTGGCCGTGGCCGCGGTCCCGGGATCACTGTTCCCGCAACGCCCGGCAAACCCGGCGGTGGTAACCCAGTACATCAAGGACCACCCTGACTACGGCAAGCTGCTGGACTCCCTGCAGCTCTACGACGTCTACTCCTCGGCCTGGTTCTCGGCGATCTACCTGCTGCTGTTCATCTCCCTGATCGGCTGTGTGGTACCCCGCGCCATCGCCCACTACAAGGCCATGCGCTCCCAGCCGCCGCGGACCCCGCAGCGCCTCTCCCGGCTGCCCGAATACGGCACCCTGGTGATCCCCTCCGGTGCGGCCATCCCGTCGTCGGACGCCATCAACGGCGCGGCCCGGGTGCTGCGGAAACGCGGCTACCGGGTGGAGGTCAGGGATGCGGACGGCGCCCTTCCGTCCCTGGGTGCCGAACGCGGCTTCATGAAGGAAGTGGGCAACCTGGTCTTCCACACCTCGCTCATCGGCGTGCTGGTGTCCGTGGCAGCCGGCGGCCTGTTCGGGTACAGCGGCCAGCGCATCCTGGTCGAAGGCGACACGTTCGTGAACACCCTGGTGGGCTACGACCAGTTCAACCCGGGCACCAACTTCCAGCCCAGCCAGCTCCAGCCCTACTCGCTGCAGCTGGACAAGTTCAACATCACGTTCGACCGTGAATCCAAGGGCAAGTTCGGCCAGCCCATCGACTTTGCCGCCACGGTAACCACCAAGGAAAACCCGGACGCTCCGCCCAAGCAGGAGACCCTGAAGGTCAACGACCCCGTGAGCCTGGGAGGCACCAGCATCTACCTCACCGGTAACGGTTACGCCCCGGTGGTGACCATCCGGGACGGAGCGGGCAACGTGGCCATGCAGGGCCCGGTGGTCGCAAAGCTGCAGGGCGAGAACTACTACTCCTCCGTAGTGATCAAGGTCCCTGACGCCCAGCCGGACCAGCTGGGCTTCGTGGGCTTCTTCCTCCCCACCGCGTTCGTCACGGACAAGAATGTCTCCTTCAGCGCCGACCCCGAGCTGTTCAACCCGCAGCTGACCCTGAACTCGTACTACGGCGACCTGGGCCTGAACAAGGGTGCCCCGCAGAACGTCTTCGAACTGGATGTCAAGAACCTGACCCCGCTTAACGCCCGGAACCTGGCTGCCGGCGGCATTACGCTGGCACCGGGCTCCACCTACACGCTGCCCGACGGCAAGGGCAGCATCAGCTTCGACGGCGTCAAGCGGTACATCGGCGTGGACATCCACCACAATCCCGGGCAGCTGTCCGCCCTTGTCTTCGCGCTGCTGGCCGTGGCAGGCCTGATCCTCTCGCTCTACGTCAACCGCCGGCGCGTCTGGGTACGCACCGGCACCGCCGCCGACGGCCGCACCATGGTGGAATACGGGCTCCTGGCCCGCGGTGAGGACCACCGCCTGGCCGGCGAGGCAGCAGCGCTGCGGAAACTCTTCGCCGCAGAGTGGCAATTGCCTGACGAGGCGGTCCCTGGGGATGCCGCTTCCGCAGGCGCCGCCCCGTCCCAGCAATCTCCCAGCCGGGCAGGCGATAATGTCGCAGGCTCCGTCAGCACCCCAGCAGGCCCCACCGGGCCCAAAAAGGACCAGTAATGCCATTTGGAATCAACGAAACCATGGGCCAGTACAGCGAACTCTTCATGCTGCTGGCGGCGGGCACCTATACGGTGGCCTTCATCGCCTTCGCCTGGGACCTGGCCAAGAGCAGCAAGGCCCTGCGCGCCGTGGACCTCAAGGCAGCCCAGGCCGGGACCGCCGCCAGGGTTCCCGTGGGAGCCGGCGTTGCCACGGGATCTGCCGGGGGCCGCCTGAGCGGGCCGGCCGACCGTGCCGAGCGCCCGTCGTCGTCCACTGCCAAGGCCGGCGGCGCAGGAACGGATGGCATCGTGACGGCGGGCGGCGACATGAAGTATGCCGCGGAACGCCGCGTTCCGGCGCGGGTTGCCGTGGCCCTGACCACCCTCGCAGTCCTGATCCATGCCGCCGGCGTGGTCACCAGGGCGCTGGGAGCCGGGCGCGTGCCATGGGGCAACATGTACGAATTCCTCACCACCGGCGCCTTCCTGGTGGCGGCCGTATTCCTGCTCTCGCTCGTCCGCCGCGACCTGCGCTTCCTGGGCACCTTCGTGGTGGGCCTGGTGATCATCATGATGGTGGCCGCCTCGGTGGCCTTCTGGACCCCCGTCGGCCACCTCGTTCCCGCCCTGCAGAGCTACTGGCTTGTTATCCACGTTTCCATCGCCGTGCTTTCCTCGGCCCTGTTCACCCTGACGTTCGCGATGTCGGCACTGCAGCTGGTCCAGTCCCACCGGCAGAAGACCGTTGCCGCCGGCGGGACCGACAAACTTGGTTTCATGCGCCTGGTGCCCTCCGCACTGAGCCTTGAGAACCTGTCCTACCGGATCAACGCCATCGCCTTCATTGGCTGGACCTTCACCCTCATGTTCGGAGCCATCTGGGCCGAAAAGGCCTGGGGCCGGTTCTGGGGCTGGGACACCAAAGAGGTGTGGACGTTCGTGATCTGGGTTGTCTACGCCGGATACCTGCACGCGCGTGCCACGCGCGGCTGGACCGGTACCCGCGCCGCCTGGCTCTCGATCGTGGGCTACTTCTGCGTGATCTTCAACTTCACCATCGTGAACACCTTGTTCAACGGGCTCCACTCCTACTCCGGCCTCTAGGAGGGCCTTTCCGGCCGGCAGCGACCGGGAAACCACGCACAACGCGGCACCGGCCCGCTAAATAACCATTCGATGTAGCAACAGGGCTGTCCCCGGGTCCCTCGGAATGCTACGTTGGTGACGTTCACTGTGATGAAGCTTGCATGTGGACGGCCAGCCTTCCGAGGTAACAATGAGCTACGCACTCGCCGTAGACGTCGGGACCAGTTTCACGGCAGCCGCCGTGGTTCGCTTTCACCAAGGTCCTTCCGCTGTGCCCGAGTGCCTGCCCCTGGGCGCGCGTGGAGCTTCCATCCCCTCCGTGGTCTACTTCCCGGAGGAAGGCACCGTCCTGGTGGGCGAGGCTGCGGAACGCCGCGGACTGGACTCGCCGGAACGCGTTGCCCGTGAATTCAAACGCCGCATCGGCGACGACGTGCCCATCATCCTTGGCACCCTGTCACTGCAGCCGGAGGACGTCTTCGCCACCGTCGCCCGTTGGGTTGCAGACCGGGCCGCAGAACGCGAGGGCGGTCCGGCGTCGGCTGTCTACCTGACCCACCCGGCCGCCTGGGGCAGCCACCGGCTGTCCGTGATCCGCGAGGCCCTCGCCGCCCACGGCGTGCAGAACGTGACCCTCCTCCCCGAACCCGAGGCCGCAGCACTGCACTACGCATCCCAGGTGCGCGTGGAGGAAGGCAGCACCATTGCCGTGTACGACCTCGGCGGGGGCACCTTCGACACTGCCGTCCTGAGGAAGGCCGGCAGCAGCCGCTTCGAACTGCTGGGCCGCCCCGAGGGCATTGAAGACCTCGGCGGCGCCGATTTCGACGCTGCGGTATTCAGCTACGTCGCCGCCCATACCGGCAATGCCCTGGCGGACCTTGATGCCACCGATCCCGCGGTCCTCGGCGCCCTGGCCCGGCTCCGGCGCGAATGCGTGGAAGCCAAGGAAGCCCTGTCTGCGGACAGCGAGGCAAGCATTCCGGTGCTCCTGCCGGGCGTGCAGCAGCAGGTCCGCCTGGTCCGTTCAGAGTTTGAGGCCCTGATCGAAGAGCCCGTGCGGGAAACGGTGGACGCGCTGGAACACTCCCTGGCCCAGCTCCACCTTGCGCCGGCGGACCTGTCGACGGTGCTGCTGATCGGCGGTTCGTCGCGGATCCCGCTGGTGGCCCAGGTGGTCTCAGAGGAGCTGGACCGGCCCATAGCAGTGGACGCGGACCCCAAGTCCTCCATCTGCCTGGGGGCGGCCGTGGCGGCGCTTCTGGCCCATACCGCAGCAGCCCTGGAAGCGGCGGCACCGGCGGGAACTGAAGCCAAGGAAACCCTTGCGGCAGGGACTGATGCGCGCAGCGAAGGGGCGCCGGCCGTCGTCGTACCCCCGGCCGTGCCACCCGCCCCGACCGGACCGGCGATGCCCAGCTGGTCTCGCAAATATGCGACGGCGGGAGCCGGGCCTGGGCAGGGCGCCGGCCGGCGTGAGTGGCACGGTGGAAGGGGAGCCCATGCACCGAAACCCACTGTCCGCATCACTGCCGTCGCCGCGGCGGCTGCGATCCTGACGGTCCTCACGGCAACTGCCGCGCAAAGTCCCGACGGCTTTGGAAGCCTGACCGCCATGTTCGTCCCGCAGGCCGGCGCCAGCACGGAGGGCGGCTCCACCGGCCAGGCAACTCCGGGTGCAGGCGCGACACCAACGGTGGATGCGCCCCAGCCGCTGGCAGGCATCGAAGCAAGTGTCCGGAAGCCAATCGGGCAGGTACCCGGACTTGACGTATCCGCCTCACCGACCACCCGGCAGGCCTCGGGAGGTGAACTCGCCGTGGGCGGAGCAAACCCGGGCGGCCCGGCAGCCGCCGGCGGGAATCCTCCTCCCGGAGCCGACGCGGGTGCAACAGGGACGGGCATCATCCCCGATTCAGCCACCGTGGGTCCGGCAATGCCGCCGGGCACCGCCGAGGCCGCCCCAACAGGCCCCGCCCCCGTTGACACGGCGTCGCCGGACCCTGCGACGCCCACACCCACGGACACCACCCAGCCAACAACGACGGACCCGGGCACGCCGTCGCCCAGCGGCACCGGCGACCCGTCGGGTTCCGGCACCCCTACCCCTGATCCCGGCACGTCGTCCGGCACCGGGGAACCAACGCCGACCGTAGTGCCCACCACCCTGGCGGCTCCGGACCCGACAGGTGATCCCGTCGTTTCCCCTACGGCTGACCTGACGCCCACCCCGGCCGTTGCACCGTCACCCACTCCGGAGGACGCCACCGCCAGTCCCATTGAAACTGCCGTCGCAACGGCCTCGACCACCTCACCGGGGGCCTGACATGGATGGAAACCTGCAGCGGGCAGAGCGGCCCGTACCACTGCACACCGCACCGGACCACCAGGGGCACCCACCCCATGTGGCGGAGCTGATGGCCAAACAGCTGAAAGGCGCGAACGCTGCCCTGAGGGAGCTGCTGCTGGCGCTCTCGGTTGGCTTCGCCCTGCCCGGCCCGCTGCCCGCGGACCTCCAGCACAAGTTGATGAGCGGCACCGTGGAGGACCTCGATTCCCTGGTGGACCGCGCCGAAGCCGCCGGACTGCTGACGCCGGACGGTACGGTGGTAGGGACCGCCCAGCACGCGCTGCTGAGTGCCGCGCCCACCGCCAAAGTCCACGCGCTCCAGCGCGAGCTGGTGACGGTTTACGCGTCCGCGGGCCAACCACTTGGCAACCTGGCCCGCGAGCTGGCCAGGGGCGGCCTGGCGGATCCCCGGGTGGCTGCGGAACTGGAGCAGGCGGCGGACGCCCTGCTGGAAACCGACCCCCGCCTTGCATCGCAACTCTACGAGGAAGCACTCCTGGCCGGCTCCGATCCGCTTGCCTT
>Ga0164308_10001598_pt1 | contig 12069 bp, 19 predicted proteins | sample Whisoiple_246_MG_FD_109983 | JGI IMG/M metagenome (GOLD analysis project Ga0164308, IMG submission 109983) | Soil microbial communities amended with fresh organic matter from upstate New York, USA - Whitman soil sample_246_MG | ecosystem: Environmental > Terrestrial > Soil > Unclassified >... | reverse complement strand
TTCGATGGCGATGTCCTCGGCGTCCGGCATCAGGTCGATCAGGCCGTCCTCTGCCAGGTGCCACCGGAAATCCTCGACCGCACTCTCGACCTGACGGTGCCAGAGGTCGAGGTCGCTGCCGTCCACCGGCACTCGCGCGCGGGTACTCACGAGCAACTCGAGGCGTCCACCATGGATGGCCGGCTGGACCGGCACGACCACGGCCTTGGCGCCCGGCGACCAGTGCAGGACCCTGTTGTAGCACCGGGTTCCGTCGAGTTTCTTGACGTTCGTCAGGAACGCAAGCGGAGCGCTGTCCGGGATCCCGGCGCCGCGTCGGCTCATGATGGTGTCGTAGACGACCTGGCTCACCTCATCGAAGACTGGGGTGGGTATGCCGTCCCAGAGGCTCTTCACGTTGCTCATGCCCATCCTCCCGTTTGTCTCCAATCGAAGGCGGGCTTGGGTGTGTCGATCTTGGGTGTGAACGGGGGATACCCGGACATCGCCAGGTTGGCTCGGCCGCGCTGCTCATAAGCGATCTGTTCGATCGTCTGTCGTGGTCCCCAGACCATCCCGTGCAGGTTGCGCGGGTGGTCGTCGGCATTGACCAGGAGCGCGAGTGTCGCGTAGGCCTCTCCGGCGTTGTCCCGGTACGGGAAGAGTCGGTCCGACTCCTCGATGAACTCGTCCCAGTCCCACGGCGCACCGTTGTTGTACCAGATGCCCGTGCGCAGCAGCCGCACGTCGACCGGGTAGGTGGCGCTGATTGCGAGGCACTCGTTGGACACCCAGACTCCATGCGCGTCGTAGATGTGTCGGAGAAAGCCGTTCATCGCCACTTCGGCCGAGCTCTCGAACCGCAAGGCGAAGCTGCCTCGAGAGAGTTCCGGGCCCTCGACGACGAAGTCGAGGATGTCCTTGAGCTCGTCCCCGGTGAATACGACCGGCACCTGTGTTATCTGCGACATGTCACTAGAATACGCAGATCCCGTGAGATGGCAAGGAGAGAATCTCGAGCTTCTCGGTTTGCACCCGACAACGCTCGTTGCCGGGTTATCTTTCAAGCGGATAGGCACATTCCTCCACGCGGTGCCGATGGACATGATGTCCGCAGTACCCCATGGAAGGACCGCCCGAGATGGCCAACAACAGCAGCGCCGCGAAGAAGGCCGAGGCCAAGCCGGCCACGACCTCCCCCGCCGCCGACAACACCGCCGGCACGCCCGACCCGAGCGCCCCGGCCAACACTGCCGACCAGCCCACCCCGGGTGACGGCAACGACACCAGCGCCCAGGGCCGCGAGGCCCAGGCCAAGGCTGCCGAGGACGCCACCGTCGAGGCCGGTCCCAAGCCGGGCACCGACGAGTTCGCCCAGCAGTACACCGACACGATGAACCAGCTCGCCAAGACGGCCGACCCCGTCGAGGCGCCCGAGGGCACGCCGGAGCACGAGGCCTACACCCCGCCGGCCGAGGGCAAGTGATGGCTGACGTCAAGGCGGAGGAGGCGGAGCCCGTCGACGTCCCCTTCGAGGACCAGGAGGTTCCCCGGGAGACCGGAGAGCTCAAGGCCGACGGCACCTGCCCGGTGCACCCGGACACGAAGCTGCAGGCGACGGACACGCCCTACGGGTCCTTCGTCACGAGCGTCTGCCCGAAGTGTGCCGCCAAGGAGCAGCGCTCGGAGAAGGCTGCTGCCAAGGCTGAGGAGGAGCGCCAGAAGGGCTCCTGATCAGAACCTGTCGGTCGGCTCGTTGTAGTACGGGACCGTCAAGGCGCAAGTCGCCACCGAAGAGGCCCCCATCCTGACGCGGAGGACGGGGGCCTCATCTTGTCTCCGCGCACGCACGCACCCACGCGCACACGCGCGCCCGCCCGCGCGAGGAGAGTCACTAGAGAGAAGCAAGTTGGGGGCCTCCGGCCCCCTTGCTGAGAAGAGAGTCATCTGGTGAAGAGAGAGTGTACTGAGGACTCTGACGCGCGCGAGGCTCGAATGCAAGCGGTTCGGCAAACTTCCAGTCCGTAACGCACGTTGTCAGAAAAATAGTTCTGGGGTGCCCTTGCTCGAGGGTCCCCGACCGATCTAATATCCTAGTGATAGATCACAACGAAAGGACCCACCGTGGAGCAGACCGGCAAGCCTGGTCGACCCAAGGGCACGTACGCCCCAGCCGGTCTCCTCGTACGCAGGCAGATCCTCAGCGCCATCAAGGAGCTGTCCGAGGAGAACGGCTACCCGCCCTCCGGCGCAGAACTCCAACGGGTCATCGGCGGCTCGTTCAGCCGCATGCAGTGGCACCTGCGCATCCTGCGTGACGAGGGCTACGTCACCTTCGAGGACGGCAAGATCGGTCGCACCCTCCGCAGGACGCGGAAGGACCCCGACAACGAGAAGCTTCGCTGATGAAGACCAAGTTCAGCGGCATCGAGGCCAAGCCCTCGCGGCGTTACAGCGGCAAGACCCCGCCGCCCGGCTATGCGCAGGTGCGGCGCCAGTTCGAGGCCCGCAAGACGGACGCGCCGGTCGTCTCGACCATGACGGCCATCGCGCTGTGCGTCGACAACCAGACCCGCATCCGGATCGGCACCGTGCTCAGCGTCGTCGGCCTCCACCAGGGCCTTCCCTACTACGAGCGGGTCTCGCTCTACCTCGACGGGCAGCGGCTCGTCGAGACCCTGTATGGCAACGGCATCGTCCAGAGAGAGTGGTTCTTCGTGGGAGAGAACGTCATCCCGACCCGCACCCGGGAGGTGGTCGACTTCGGTCGGCTCGACCAGGCGGTGCAGGGTCTCGTCACCATCATGGGCAGGATCAACGAGTCGGGGCAGGCGCCCACCGACGAGCAGATGTCCTCGCTCTACATCAGCCGGGAGAACGTCCTCGAGTGGCAGCGCCGTGCGCACGCCGAGATGGCCACGGCCGACAGCCAGATCGACATCATGGAGGGCATGTTCCGGCAGGTCGTCGTCGGGCAGGTGGCGCCGTGAGCGAGATCGACGTGCAGACTGCCACTGTCGACATGATCGGCCGCACCGGGGCGAAGAACCTGCAGATCGGCTACCTCGACGAGATCAAGCCGACCGCGTGGGTGGCGATGGCCACCTTCGACCGGGGCCACAAGACCGGCTCTGGCCTGTCCTTGCCGGAGGCGCTTTGGGTGCTCCTCGAGGGTCTCGTCGACGGCGGGGTGTGCCAGCACTGCCACAAGGTGACCACGCTGCTCGCGCCGACGGAGATCACCGGACATCCGGCATCCGTCGCCCTCAGTGCGGCGACGTGCGTCTACACGTACCGCGAGGACGTGAAGGCGATCCGTCCGGGGTGTCAGCCGTGATGCGCGCGTTCCTCGTCATGATGATCCCGCTCTTCATCGTCTTCGGGGCGATCTGCCTCGGGCTGTACTGGCTCGGCGGCGGGTTCGAGGACTGCCAGACCACCTTGGTGGTGACGTGCCCATGAGGTGGCAGTCGGCCTTCATGGTCGCCCTCGCCGGCATCCTCACGGGGCTCTTCGTCCTCGGGGTGCTCATCTCCACGGTCGTCCAGCACGTCGGAGGTCACTGATGCCCACCTACGCCAGCAACACCGACGTCTCTTCGGACCGCTCCCGTTCGGAGATCGAGCGCACGCTGCAGCGCTACGGTGCCACGTCCTTCGCCTACGGCTGGGAGGGGGACCGGGCCATGGTCGGCTTCATCATCCACGACCGTCGGGTGCAGTTCGTCCTGCCGCTGCCCGAGCGCACCAGCGCGCAGTTCGTCTACACGCCGGCCCGGCGCAACAAGCGCTCCCCGGCCGAGCAGGCCAAGGCCTACGAGCAGGCCGTCAAGCAGCGGTGGCGCGCCCTCAACCTCGTCATCAAGGCCAAGCTCGAGGCCGTCGAGGCGGGCATCGTCACCTTCGAGGACGAGTTCGCCATGCACATGGTGCTGCCCAACGGCGAGCGCGCGGGCCGGGCGATCGTCGCGGCCATCGACAAGGCCTACTCCACCGGCACGGTGCCGGCCCTCCTGCAGATCGGATCGTCATGAAGTTCGTCCATCCAGACGAGTGCCCAGACGGGCCGCACCGTGGGCCGGAGGGTCCCTGTGAGGACCTCGGCCAGTGCGGGAAGTGCCTGTCCCCGTCGTGGCGCCTGCGGCCCAAGGGTGAGCGCTTCGGCGACCACATCCCTGACTGCTCCCTGCCGGACCCGCACCCCGGGTTCTGCATGGGCGGTGGCTGGGGTCACCCGCCGACGGAGGTGATGCGCGGATGACCATGCTCCTGGCCATCGACCCGGGCGACAAGGACTCGGCATACGCCCTGATCGACGTCGAGACCAGGCGGCCGATCGAGTTCGGCAAGGTCGACAACGACTCGCTCCTCTTCCGGGTGATCGCATGGTCGACGCCGGGTGCGCCCAACAGTGTGCCGCTCATGGCCATCGAGATGATCTCTTCGTACGGGATGCCGGTAGGCAAGGAAGTCTTCGAGACCTGCGTATGGATCGGCCGCTTCCAGCAGGTGGCCCTCACCTTTTCCAGCGGTCTGACGGCGTTCTCGCCGGTCCTCGTCTACCGGCGCGACGTGAAACTCCACCACTGCCGGACGACGAAGGCCACTGACGCCAACATCAGCCGGGCCCTCAAGGATCGCTTCGCTCCCGGGGTGTCGAATCACGGCAAGGGCACCAAGGCCCAGCCCGGGTGGTTCTACGGCTTCTCGGCTGACGTGTGGCAGGCGTACGCCCTGGCTGTCCAGCAGGCCGACGTGCTCGAGGGCTACCAGCCATGAGCACTCCCATCGACGACACCGAGTGGGGCGCCTGGGTTGTGCCGGCTGAGGAGTTTGACCGCATTGCCGCTGAACTTGAGCGGCCGGCACGAGTCATTGAGCCATTGGTCGATCTCGCCCGCCGTCAGGAGGGTCCGATCGTCTGGATGGACCCGGAGCCATGACCGACTGGTTCCTGTTCCTCATGCTCGTGGCGGTGGTGTCCGGCATCCTCGGCGGCAGCCTCATCCGCCCGCGTCCCGTGCCACCGCCGGCGCCACTGGATCCAGATCCAACACGGGACAAGACCGGCGCCGAGCACGTCCACGTCGTCCTCATGAGCAGCGATGTCTGCCTCGAGTGCGGGGAGCGTGTCGGCAACGGACGTTGAGGGCTGACACACCCAAACACGAAGAGGGACCAACATTGGTCCCTCTTCCTGCATACTGGGGCTGTAGCCGGACTGTGACTCCGGTTGCGTGTGACTACGACTACGACTTACGCCTACGCCTTGCTCCGGGGTTCTTGCCTCGGGCCTCCCACTCTCCGGGGGGTTTGACCCTGACTCTGACGACTGATCCCGAACGCACCATAACCCCCCGGAGAGGCCCCAATGACGACAACAGCGCAGCCACCCGCAGGAGTACCGACGTACTACCTGCCGCCGGCGGCCCCGCTGATCACCGTCACCACGCCTGTCGGGAGCGAGTCTCCCGTGATGAACCAAGACGAGGCCGACTACTACAACGGCCAGTGCAACGCCTACATGAGCCAGTTCCTCTTCACGAACGTGGCCGACCTGGCGGACCTCTCGCGCGTCTTGTTCTATGAGCTCCTCATGCACCGCCTGTCGAACTGGGCGGCCACGGGTGTGGATTACGACGGTGTCACCGTCGACGCAGCACAGGTGCGTCGGGCCATCAAGGAGTACGGCGACTCCCTGTCGAAGGTCAAGAACGACCTCGGCATGACGAAGTCCCAGCGGGACAAGGAGAAGGAGCAGGACACGGGGGCCTACCTCGTGCGTCTCAAGCAGAGGGCGCGCGAGTTCGGCATCCACCGTGAGAACCAGCTCCGCAAGGCACTGCAGCTCATGAACGACCTCTCGTACATCGTGGGGTCGTTCGATCGTTCCGACCAGGTCGAGCGCGACAAGCTCGGCTTCTCGACAGAGCACGACATCCTCGAGTGGATAAGGGAGACCATGCTTCCGGAGTTCATTGCCGTCGACGACCACTTCCGACAGAACCAGCAGCGGTTCTGGCAGCAGGAACTCTGAGTGCGCGCGTCAGGGGCTGAGTGGGCTACGGCCCGCTCCCTTTGCCCGACCGAGGAGTACGGCACGGCCGACTGGCACAACCACTTCACCGAGCAGCCCGACGTCCTCCTGCAGATGCTGGGGGACGTCTTCCGCGTCTACAAGTCCGAGCAGCGCAAGAGCGCCGGCACGAGCAACCCGCAGGGCGGCCGCCGGCGCAACCACATCGAGGGCAGTCTCGACGAGCTCCTCGAGATCGTGCAGCCGAAGTTCTCGATCAAGCCCTTCGCCGAGGCGTTCCGGGACCTCCTGGGGGACCGGACGGTCAACTCGGTGGCGATCAAGATCGGCGAGAACCCGCGCGTCTTCCGGCGGAAGGTCAGCGGACAACGCCCGTTGTCGCGGTATGACATCGAGCAGATCTCCAAGGCGCTCAACGTCCACCCGGCCTACTTCCTCGAGTGGCGGATCGAGACCGTGACCCAGATGGTGGCCAACGTGATGGTGGCCCAGCCGCACCGGTCGATCGGCTTCCTCAAGGTGGCCGTGCGGTGAAAGAGTCTCCCGCCGACAACTCCTGGGTTCTGACCGTCTGCAACTGTTGCGGCTACCCGCAGCACCAGTCGTGGTGGCGCCGGCTGACCGGATGGCTGCGATGAGCGTCCTCGAGATGCTCGACGACGAGGAGTGCTACCTCGTCGCCATGATGGACGACCCCTCCGGCATCGAGCTCGCCGAGTTCTCCTTCCGCGACGACACCCCGGGGCGCCCGGACCCGTGCTACCGGATCCGCGACTACCAGTGGTCCTGGTACGGCTGCGACGAGACCTTCCAGATCGACCAGTGCTCGCGCTCGATCGGCAAGAGCGAGGGCATCATCATCCGGGGGCATGCTTTCCCGTTCAACTACCCGGGGCAGGAGATGCTCCTGACGGCTCCCGAGCTCAACCACCTCGACCCGCTGACCTCCAAGATCGAGGACAAGTTCGTCAACGGCACCCGGCTGGCCCGGGCCATGCTCCCGATCGTCAAGGGCGGCGGCATACGCCACCAGCCTCAGTTCCAGGCGTCCTTCGTCAACGGCAGCAAGATCATGGGCCGCCTGCCGAACCGCGACGGCCGAGGCGTCAAGGGCCAGCACCCGCTCGTGCTCGAGCACGACGAGGCCCAGGACTACCCGACCCAGGGGTGGATGGAGCTCATCGAGACGATGAAGGCCGGCGTCCCCGGCGCCAAGTGGCGGGCCCACGGGGTGTCGCGCGGTGTGCGGGACATGTACTACAAGATGACCGCCGGCGAGAACACCGAGATCCCGTTCTACGTCCACCGCTTCTACGGCATGCATCGCCCGACGTGGTCCGACGAGGAGCGCGAGCAGAAGATCGCCATCTACGGCGGCAGCCGCGAGAACCCCGACTACCGGCGCAACATCTACGGCGACCACGGTGACGTGACGAACCCGGTCTTCGTGCTCGCCCGGCTCATGGCCTGCGTCCGGAAGAACGAGACTGCCGAGGCCACCGAGTACAACGAGAGCGTCTACGCCCAGATCCGCATGGAGGGCGAGACGCTCATCGCCAAGGGCATCCCGGCCGGCGACATGGTCCAGCTCCCGCAGAGCCACCTCGACCAGGAGTACAAGTCCTACTGGGCCGGGATGGACATCGGCTTCACGAACGACCCCAGCGAGCTCCTCGTCTTCGGCCAGCTCACCCGCACCGTCGCCGGGCACAAGATCGACGTCCTGCGCCTGCTGACCCGCGTGCACATGATGCGCATCTCGGCCCCGGACCAGGAGGAGGTCGTCGAGGCCATCTTCAAGTTCTACGGCGACCGGCTGCGCGCGCTGTCGATGGACAAGACCGGCGCCGGCCTGCCCATCTGGCAGCACATGGAGCGGTCCCCGATCAGGGCCAGGGTCAAGGGCTACGGCTTCTCCGAGAAGCGCAAGGTGGAGTTCGACGACCGCGAGCTCAAGGGCAAGGAGACCCAGCTCGACGCGATGATCGAGAAGAACGCCATCGTCTTCGCCACCGACAAGCTCCGCGACCTCGTCGACGCCAAGCGCGTCGAGCTGCCGTACGACACCGAGCTGCTGACCGAGTTCCAGGGCCAGACCGTCCAGTACTCGCGCGACGAGGGAAGCACTGCCGGCCAGCGCAAGCACTACGGCGGCGGCTCCTTCCACACCCTCGACGCGACGAAGCTCATGGTGCTCGGCAAGGAGCTGGACGCCATCGAGGAGATGGAGCGCCGGGCCAACGAGTGGGCGCCCGTGCTGGACCAGTTCGGGCTCTGACAACGTCCGTTGCCGGCTGGCCCTTCTTGGATGTCGGCGCGTTTGCCACGGATTCTCGTGGATTCTCGCCGATAATGGAGCATGAAGACGACCGTTGAGGGATCGAGCGATGGTGGGTTCATCCAGACCACCCCGCCGGATCCCGACCTCCTCGCAGCAGTCGCAGCCGGTGGCATAGCCCCGATGCAGCCCTCCGTCCTCGACGGGTTCGCCGCCATGGCGCAGGACCCACGAGTGAACGCCAGCATGGTCCCGACCTCGATCGGCAGCAAGGGCCAGGTGCTCCTCGAGCTCGCGGCCATCAAGGCTGCCATCCGGACGTGGTACCAGAAGCAGCCCGACGAGGTGGTGCGCGAGGCCAGCGCCTACTCCGCCCGGCTCACCGAGATGTGGACCGACCTCCGGCTCATCGAGCCCTTCGACCGGACCTACTCCCAGGTCCGCACGATGCAGGTCCAGCCGGTGCTCGACGAGATCGACCGGCAGTACAAGTTCGCCCAGTCCCGCATCGCCATGATGCGTCAGGACCTCGACATGATCCGCAGCAGTGGAGGAGCGCCGTGACCGAGATCGTGGAGAGGGAGACGGGCGTTGCCGTCGACCCCAACGAGATCAGTGTGGGCGTCATGCTCACCGAGGGTGCCGAGGAGCTCGAGGGCCTCGACGGCCACATGCGCCAGATCGCCTCGAGCCTGCAGGCGTGGATCAACGACCAGCGCTCCAACGTCGGCCCGCTCGAGCGCCCCGACTTCCAGGCCGCCAAGGACGTCTTCTCCGAGATGAAGATCGCTCGGCGCATCGGCGGCGAGGACGACACCGCGAGCAACGCCCTCGAGATCACCGAGGGCCTCGCGCTGCAGGGCATCAAGTGGGAGCACGAGGACCAGATCACCACGGACCTCTTCAACCAGATGGCCGCCGAGCAGAACCTCGACGCCGTGGTGCGCCGCATCTGGCGCGAGGACGACGTCTGCAGCCAGGCCGTCTGCGCCTTCTACTGGGGCTACACCGAGTTCAAGGTGCGCGGCAAGACCGACAGCGGCAACGCCCGGAAGACCAAGAAGAAGGTCTGGTTCCCCCAGCGCATCGCCGTGCTCGACTCCACCAAGGTGCTCCCGGTCGAGCTGGACGCCTTCGGCGGCGAGCGCCTCGCGTGGCGTGCCGAGCCGATGGAGTACGAGCTCTACAAGCAGGTCCTCAACGGCCAGCGGGTGGACCAGGCCGTCGACCGGTTCTACGCCGGGCCCTACCAGATCCAGCCGGCCGAGGCCCGCGAGCTGCGGGACTACAACTCATCCACCCTGATCCTCCTCAACCACGACACGGTCAAGCGCTACACCGCGACGAAGAGCGACTATCAGCGCTGGGCCCCGCTGCGGATGAAGAGCATCTTCCGGCTCATCGACATGAAGCTCCAGCTCATGGCCGCCGACCGGGTGGCGCTCGTCGGCGCGGCCAACTACATCCTCCTGGTGAAGAAGGGCGACAAGGACCGCCCGGCGGTGTCCGGCGAGATCGAGAACCTCCGCGAGGGCTTCAAGACCCTGGCCAAGGTGCCGGTCATCTTCTCCGACCACCGGCTCGAGATCGAGATCGTCGCCCCCAAGGTCGACTTCACGCTGCAGGGCGAGAAGTACAACCTCATCGACTCGCGCATCGTGCAACGCCTGTTGTCGGGCCTGCCCGACTACAAGACCAAGGGCGGCTTCACGCTCGAGCTTGGCCGGTCCACCCAGCTCACCCTGCAGGGGCGCCGGCACATGCTCAAGCGCTTCCTCGAGGCGGAGATCGCGCGTGCCGTGGTCAACCACCCGAAGAACGACGGCATCTTCGACGGCGGTGCCCCGTCGTTGTCCTTCACGCCGAGCACTATCCAGATCGGTGACGTCGCGGCGCTGGCCCAGCAGATCATGGCGCTGCGCACCCAGAAGGAGATCAGCCGCGAGAGCACGCTCGAGTTCTTCGGCTTCGACCAGGGCGCCGAGGCGATGCGTCGCAAGGTGGAGGAGCTCATCTACGACGACATCTTCCAGACCCAGGTCCCGTTCTCGGCGGCCGGCCCCGGCGGGGAGCCCGGTGCTCCGCCGGCGGCGCAGGGCGGCAATGGTGCTGCGGGTGGGCGTCCGGCTGACGGCGCCAGCAAGCCCGCCCAGAACCCGACGAAGACGAACGTCAACGACAAGGGCAACACGTCCAGCGGCACGAGGAAGCAGACCACGACATGAGCGCGATCTACAGCCCGCACGGCTTCGTCTGGCCCGATGGGCTGCCGCCCTGCGGCCAGTGCGACCTCCCGGCCAGCAACCAGCTCCACGTCACCCCGTCGCCCGGGGCGCTCGTGTCCTCGTACTCCACCCTGGCGGCCAGCATGGCGCCCAAGGTGCTGGGGCCGAAGTACACCCGCTCGCACCCGTACGTGCTCAGCCGGGGCCTCGTCGAGAACATCCGCTGCGTGGCCTGCAACGGCACGCTGCACGACTCGAGCCACCCGATCGGTATGCCGTCCGGGGTGCTCAAGCTCCCTGCTCCGCAGATGGCAGCGGCCGTTGACGTCGCCCCCGACAAGGAGGTGGCCTTCGTCGCCAACATCGGCGAGCGGATCGTGCTCGCCACGCGCGGCCGCGTCGACACGATGGACGACCTCCCGGCCACGCTCGCGGCCCTGGCCAGCAGCAAGAAGGAGGCTCAGAGCGCCAACCTCTGGATCGCCGGCCGCTACGTCGAGGCCGACCGGCCCAACCGGAACATGGCCTACTGGTCCGCCGACGACCTGCAGCTCGGCCAGCCGACCGTCGACCACGGCCCGATCAACTGGCTGCACCAGGAGCGCCACATCATCGGTGCCCTGGCCTACAGCGAGTACGTCCCGGTCGAGCGCGAGGCGGCGGCCGAGTCCGGCGTGGGCAGCCACATCGCGGCGCTCGGCGCCCTGTGGCCGTGGATCGCCCGCGAGGAGACCGCTGCCATCCGCAGTGCGTCCGAGGACGGCCGGCTCTGGTTCAGCATGGAGTGCGTCTCCCGCGAGGTCGCGTGCATGGAGGAGGGGTGCGGCCACAGCGCCGAGTACAAGCCCTACATGAAGACCCCGGACACGTCCCGCTGCGACCACATGAGGTCCGGCGGCGTGCGTCGCTTCGTCGACCCGATCTTCGAGGGTGCGGGCATCATCGTGCCGCCGACGGAGCCGGGCTGGGCCAACGCCGAGGCGCGCGTGCTCATCCCCAAGGCCGAGGCCCTGCTCGAGCGCAACGCGGCCGCCTTCACCGGCGCCACGGACGAGGATGCCGTGCGTGTGGTGGCTGCGCTGATGGGCCCGGGGAGCACCCGGTAACGTCCGTTGTCAGATTCTGGACGCTGATGCCGATAGGGGCACCAAGCCGGAACAACTCTGCCGGCGTCGTAGCCGAGGAGGGTACATGGCTGACAACGGCCCCACCACCGGGCGCACCTTCACCGAGGGTGAGGCGTACGCGCTGGTGAACGACAACGTCACGCGCGAGACCGCCGAGCTCACTGCTCAGAAGGCGGCGCTCGAGACGCAGAAGACCGAGCTGCAGACCAGGGTCGACACGCTCGAGACCGAGAAGGCCGCTGCCGAGCAGCGCGCCACCGCCGCCGAGGAGGCCTTCACGGCCTACAAGACGGAGGAGGAGAACAAGCGGCAGGTCGCCGAGCGTGCCGAGGCCCGCAAGACCGAGCTCGCCGCCGCCAACCCGTACCTCGAGCTCACCGACGAGCGCGTCAAGCGCCTCGGCGCCATGAGCGACGAGGACTAC
>Ga0164308_10001597_pt1 | contig 12073 bp, 12 predicted proteins | sample Whisoiple_246_MG_FD_109983 | JGI IMG/M metagenome (GOLD analysis project Ga0164308, IMG submission 109983) | Soil microbial communities amended with fresh organic matter from upstate New York, USA - Whitman soil sample_246_MG | ecosystem: Environmental > Terrestrial > Soil > Unclassified >... | reverse complement strand
TGGCCGCAACACCGCCTGTCCGTCGATGGGAATCGACGGGTGATCCGACCGAGACAACAACCCAGAGACGATCGCTGGTGATATCAGAGACGGCATAGAGGAATCATCGCTCAGACCACACGGGGACCCGGGCGTCACCGGTGAATCGAAATCCATTCGGGTAGCGTCCCCGCCACGTCACTCCCCCGCCTTGATTCGTCTCATTTCGATGTCATATATGACACCGCCATGACATTTCGTTTGAGAAAATGACAAAAAGTATGAGAACCCACACGTAGTTGAAAGGAAGTGTAGACATCCCAGGGCCCTAACTTGTCAAGCGGCTTGGGTGATTTGGCGGTGTGCCCAGGCGGTGTGTTCGCTGTAGGTGGTGTGGTGGCGTAGGCAGCCGTGGAGGATGCCGACGAGTCGGTTGCCGAGGGCGCGCAGGGCTTGGTGGTGCACGTCGCCGGCGGCGCGGTGGTGGTCGTAGTAGGCGCGTGCGCCGGGGCTGCTGGTGAGCGCGCAGAGGGCCCAGTGGTCGATGGCGTCGTAGAGGCGGCGGTTACGCACGTGGCGGGCCAGTACGGCGCGTTTCTTGCCGGAGGCGACGGTCAACGGTGATGTTCCGGCGTAATTTCTGCGAGACTTGGCGCTGGTGTAGCGGTTCGGGTCGTCCCCGAACTCACCGAGCACCCGGGCGCCGAGGATGACACCAAGTCCTGGCAGGGAGCGGTAGATGTCGGCGTCCGGGTGTGCCTCAAAATGTGTCGCCAGTTCGGCTTCGAGTTCGGCGATCTGGCGGTTCAGCTCGACGATGATGCCGACCGCGGCGCGGGTGGTGGCGCCGAACGCCGCAGCGACCGGGGCGGGTGCGGCGAGTTGCTCCGAGCGTAGCGCGGCCCGGATTTGGCGGGCACGTGCAGCGATATTGCGTTTGCGCCCACCGCGTTTGAGCGCGGACTGGATCGCCGGCAAGTCCAGGTGGGCACCCTGCTCAGGGGTCGGTGCGCGCCCCAGCACCCCCAGGGCATCGCCGTGGGCAAGGTCCTCGAAGGCCAGCAGTGCGGCCGGGTAGTACTCGCGCAACGCGCTGCGCATCGCGTTGGTGTGGCGGGTGCGTGCCCAGATCAGGCTCTGATGGGCCCGGGCGAGCACCTTGATCGCCTCCGCGTCGAGACTGTCGCCGGCGATCGGGCGATGGTTGTGCCGATCGGTGCGTACCAGATCGGCCAGCAGTTTGGCATCGGAGGCATCCGATTTGCCCCCCGAGACGTGGTGGCGGTCGCGGTAGCGGGCCACCGCCAGCGGGTTGACCGCGAACACCTGATAGCCCGCCGCGGCCAGGGCTCCCGCCCACAGGCCACGGTCGGTCTCGATGCCGATCACCACCTGATCGGGTTCCTCGGCGTGCTCGGCAATCAGCTCGTGCAGCTGCCGGATCCCGGTCAGCCCCTCGGGCAGTCGCCGCGATGCCAGCCGCTTACCAGCGTGGTCCATCAGACACACATCGTGGTGGTCTTCCGACCAGTCATCGCCCACGAAGATCATCAATCACCTCTTCCTCGACCCGGTTGTCGCTCAACCTGTTTCGAGCCTGAGAGCACCCAGCGGCGACCTAATGGATCAGTGCTCGTAACTGGCACGACATCCCATGAGCGCTACAGGTGACCTCACCAACCGGCCGGGGCACGTTCTACAGTTAGGAATCGACCCTCACTCCAGGTTCTCAACAGTGCTCACCGGCCGGCGGCTCAGTGATCAGCCTGACTCGGCAAGCTCTAAAACCCCGTCAACGCCACGCTGATCGATTCCCATTAGGGTCTCAAATTCCGTGTCATTTCACGGCGCCCCTACCACTAGCGATGCAAGTTGTCTCACGCGATGTCATCTGGCTTTTGTCTCATATTCGTGTCCTTCTTCAGAACTACCCGAATCTGCTCGTGCGACGGCTACGCCGGCCGTTCATGTCGGCGCGTTTACGCTGTGCAGTTAACAGAGTCGTTTCGTCACGGTGACGGTATGCACGCCCCGCTGTCTGGGCAGCTGGTCCCGATCGCGAGCACACCGTGGTTGCCGTCAACGCCGATGCTCTCGTAGGCCTCACCCGCTCTGGACTGCCCGTCGAGAGTCCGACCACCTCGACAGCAATCGCGGCTTGCCGTCCGAGTGGAATCGTCAGGTGACGGGTCTACCCTATCGCATGCCAGTACAGTCAATATTGCTGAGCCGCAATAGATTTACAAAGTCATTTGATGGATAGTCTCTAATATCCATGAACTGACAGCGCATGTCCTGCTTCACGTCGGCCAGCGGAACCGTGAGTTGCGCCGTGAGGATCGCGGCACGATGGTCCTCAGACACCGCAGCTTGCATCCGCGGGCTTTCCAACGCCGGTTGTCTGGCCCGCCGGGTTGGGATCGAAGGGGTTGATCACCGAGGCGACTTGGTCGAGGTTCTTGATCTCCTCCACGACGCTGGCGGTCGGCGTGGCCGCGAGCTGGGTGACGTCTTGGCCCGGGGGCACGACGATGACGAGCTGTGCCGACGATCCGCTTGTCTCGGGAAACACTCGGGCTAGATAGTCGAGTGCGTCCTGCGACTGAGTGCCGGGAATTTCGAAGGTGTCGTCGGTGCCGTCGTTGAACAAAGCACCGCCGCAAGCCAAGACAAGTATGACCAGCCAAGCGGCCAGCACCGATCGCCGACGCTGGGCCGCGAAGCGGCCTAACCGATACAGGAACGAGGACAACGATGTCTCCTAATGCTGGAGTCTGCTGAACAAACCGGTGATCGTTTTGGCCTCGTCAATTCCCGTTTCTCGCAAGGCATCCCGATCGTCTGGTGGAGGGGGTGGTGACGGGCGGCGATCCGCAACATGGAATTTCACTCCTGTGCTTGCGCAGTCACGCGGATAACGGGCACGGTGCGGTCGACGCCGAACGCGTGGACGGCGGTGCAGGTCAGGTGCTGGTCCTTCACGACCGCTGCGACCTCGGGCGAGGCGATGAGGTCCTCTACCTGGGCTCGTGTGTCCGTGCCGAATACGACGGCGCCGTGATAGCGCCGGTGCGGCGGGTTGGTGTGGGAGACGCCAAAGGTGGTGTGGGCCATGACCACCAAGGGCAGCAGGGCGTAGGTCCGAAGGTCGCGTGCTCCCGCGGCATGCAACGCCGGCCCGAGCCGGGTATGAACGAACGCACGAAATGTCCGGCCTGACACGCCTCTGCGTCGCCGCACCAGCAGTATCGTGCGGTGACCGACTGTGTCGTCGTGACCTGTTGTCCACCAGCGCCCGCCGCGAGGTCCGGTCTGGTGGCCCAACACGTGTTCGAAGACGTTTTGTTCGTCGAGGAACACCTCGCGCATGTGCAGCGGTATCCGCAGACCGGCGGCCATACTCGACATCCGCACCTCGGTGAGCCCATCGAGTGGCCAGGACGAGGGGACGGTGGTGCCGACCGTGGGGGTGGCAGGCCAGTATCCGTGGTCGGTCGCCGAAAAGTGATATTGGTTGTACTCCATCACATGCGGAAGACGTTTGATGATCTCGGCGTGCGGTCCGGCCCAGTATGCGTACGCAACGTCGCGCGCGAGATCCTCCCTCAGCCGTACCGGGTAGAGAGCCGAGGTGGTCGGGACCGGCGTGCTCATCAGACTCCTTGGACGCGACGAAGCATGAGGTCCCGTTGGGTGCGGATCTCGTCGTTGTAGCAGTCGATCGGTTTTCCGCCGAAGCGGGCGATGCAGCCGTTGCAGTATCCGCACACCGGTCTTCCTGGTGTCGGCGTCTGGACGTTCTGGAACAGGTAGGGGTCGGCGATGAATGCCCGCGCCGCTGAAACCGCATCACATTGATTCGTCTCGATCGCCGATTGCATCCCGGCGGCCGTGTGAAAGCCGCCGACGCAGATGACCGGGATGTCGAGTTGGGCGGTGAATTGTTCGGCTTGCGCGAGATTGAATCCCTCACCTCCCGGTGCGAGACGTTCGGCGGCGCGCTCGATGATGGGCGCCAGGGCGAGCATCGTCATGCGCCGCCGCCGCGACATGTTGGCGCCCGACCTCCTTTGACCTGTCCGCTGATGAAGCCCTTGTAGTGCCCGAGAATCATTCCGGGCCAGGATTCGTAGTGACCGCGCGAGATTTCGACCGCGTCGATACCTTCGTCGGCCATCACCGCCGCGACGCGAACCAGTTCAGCCGTCGTCGCCCCTCCGCGCAGAGGGAGCACGTCGGTGCCGTTCATTTTCAACAAGATTGGGTAGTCGTCCCCGACGCGTGTCCGGATGGCTTGGAACACCTCTCGGAGCAGACGCATGCGGTTGTCGAGGCTGCCGCCGTATTCATCATTGCGGCGATTGGTGTGCGGGGTGAGGAACTGGCCTAGTAGGTATCCGTGCGCAGCGTGGATCTGCACACCGTCGAATCCGACATCTTGTGCGCGCTCAGCGGCGGCGGCGAACGTGTCCACCAACGCCGGTATCTCATCTGCCCGAAGGGGGCGCGGCTTGGTCCCATACAGGGGTTCGCGAACCGAGGACGCCGACACGGTGGCCTTGCCTGGATCAGACGATCCGACCATCTGGCGGCCGCCATGGTTGAGTTGCGCGACAAGAAGGCTGCCGCCGCTGTGTGCAAGCTGTACCCAATCACGCAGTCCGGGCTTCTTGTCGTCGGAGTCGATGCCCGCCTGCCGACCCGCCGACTTCGACTGCAATGACACGAAAAGATTCCCGGTCACAATCAACGGAGTCCCGGCAGCCACCATCGGCTCGTAGAACTCCAGCAGCTCGTCGGTGACGTATCCCTCGTCGGTCGCCCGGGTCTCGCTCGTTGCGGATTTGTACAGCCTCCCGGGAACCGTCAGACGACCAATCTGCAGCGGTTTCAACAGAGGATTCGCGGAACTCGTCGTCATTCGTCTCGTCTCCGTCAGTTATCCGGGATGCCGGCACCGGCCAAGGCGCGCACCGTGTCTTCGCGGCGCAGCAGCGACCGGGCTCCGGTCTTGAACTGCGCGAGTTTTTCGATGATGGTCTGGCCCTCCGGCGTGTGGCCCCAGATGCTGATGCCCTGATATGTGGTGGGTTCCCAGGTGTTTTCGTCGACGACGATCGGGTTCCAACCGACCTCCCATTCAAAACTCGAGGGTGTCATCGCGTAGTAGGACAGCTCTTTATCGTTGGTGTGCTGACCGACGGCCAGCGCCATATCGAAGCCGAGTTCCTTGACCCGCTGATAGGAGGCGGTCACGTCGTCGAGGTCGGCGACCTGAATGTTGAGATGCTGGATGCGGGTGCGGATCGGGTTGACGGGCAGCCGGTTCACCGCCGCGATCGCCACCGAGTGGTGGCGCTGGTTGACCCGCAGGAACCGGATCTTGAGCTTGACGCCGCTGATGGTTTCGTCGATGTAGTCCGACAGCCGGGCATCGAAGACGGTGCTGTAGTAACCGCGCATCTGGTGTGGCTTCTTCGTCGTGATCGCGACGTGCCCCATCCCGTCTTCCCCGGTGACGAAGCCGCCGTCCACCTGCATGTCCAGCGGCGTATCGCTGATACGGGCGCGGGTGAAGATCTCTTGTGCGAGGCCGTTGGGCCCGGGGAACCTCACGAGGCGCTCGACTCCTCGCAACGCGGCTTCTTCTGCGTTTCCCTCGGTGACGGGCACCCCATGACCGCTGACACGAGAGACGACTTCGTCGAACGTGTTGTGGTCGTCGAGTTGCCAGCCGAGGGCGGTGACGTCCTCGGCCGGACCGCGCTGCAGCAGAAACCGGCATTCGTTGTCGTCCAAGCGGAATCGCATGACGTCGGACAATGCCTCGTCGAGGTGCATGCCGATGGCGTCGCGGCCGAAGCGGCGCCAGTCGCCGAACTTGTCGGTCTCGATGACGACGTAGCCGAGGTGGATGTTGCCGAAGAGGTCAGTCATGGGCGAGCTTCGAGTCCGTGCTGAGGAATTCGGTGACGAGCTGGTTGAACAGCTCGGCGCGTTCCCACTGCATCCAGTGGCCGGTGTGCGAGGTCATCACGAGTTCGGCGTTGGGCATCGTGTTGAGCAGCATCGGTCCGCCGGCGGGTCGATTCACTTTGTCGTCGCGACCCCACAGCACCAGCGTTGGCGCTTTCAACGTCTTCAGCCGGGAGTCGCGAGTGAGGTCCATGCGCCACAGCGTGCGCAAGGCCATGAGCCCCGAGGGGCGACGCAACGGAGGATTGGCCACCACCTCCGGGTCGATGGAGGCCTGATAGCGCAGATCGATCAGGTCGTCGGGGACCGAGGCGCCGTCGTAGACGAGGTCTGTGCGGATGAAGGTTTCGAGCTTCTCGCGACTGGGTCCGTCGCCGCCGTAGTAGGACAGCAGGCTTTTCAGGCCGGCGGTCGGGACGCCCCGCGTCGTCCCGACGCCGCCGGGGCCCATCAGGACCAGCTTGCCGACGCGGTGCGGGGTGTCCAACGCCAGCCGCAGCGCCGCCGCGCCGCCGTAGGAGTTGCCGATCAGGTGGGCGGTATCGACACCGAGTTCGTCGAGCAGGCCGCGGATCATGTCGGCCAGGTAGCCGAACGGATCGTCCTGGTCGACGCCTTTCACCGAGCGGCCGTAGCCGGGCATGTCGGGCACGATGACACGGAAGTGCTCTGCCAGTGCATCGATGTTGCGGGAGTAGTTGGATACCCCGGACGCGCCGGGGCCGCCGCCGTGCAGCATGACAACGGCTGGGCCGCTACCGGTTTCGGCGGCGAAGATCGGTTTCCCGTTGACGGTGACGGTGCGTTCGGTCAGGTTCGTGGTGGTCATGCGTTGGCTCCGTTTCGGATTGGTGTAATGGTCGCTGGAGGTCTGACGCCGGTGAGCCCGGCGGGCGGGCGCGCACGCAACTGCCCGGATTCGGTTGCGGTGTATATGAATCCGTCGGGCCGCACGACAACTGCGCTGGCCTTCTTGCGCCGCAGCCAGCGGACGAGGGTCGGTTCGACAATCCGTATCGCCTGAACACCGAGCTCGGTCCAAGCACGCGTGCCGGTCGGTAATACGCCGGTGTGCAGGATGGCCCACTGCCCGCCGAGGAGGTCGTCGAGGCGAACGGTGGCGCCCGTATCGTCGGTAACCCACGGTTGCGGGATCTGCCAGCCGACGGCGGGCTGGTTGCCTGCGGCGAAGAAGCCGTCCTCGTATCGGGCGTCGGGAATCCACGTCGTTTTCACGAGAACCGCGTTCACACCGGGCATTCGCGTCAGCGCGCGGAACACGTGATTGCGCACGGCGGCGATGACGCGGTTGCTCTCGGTGATGATCCGGCCGACGAAGCATGCGCGGCGGGTGACCTCGGTGACGTGTGGTTTGCGTTCGGCCTGGTAGGAGTCGAGCAGCGACTCCGGTGCCTGTCCCCTGAGCACGGCAGCGAGTTTCCAGCACAGGTTCGCGGCGTCGCGGACCCCGGCGGACATGCCTTGGCCGATCCACGGCGGCATGGCGTGTGCGGCGTCGCCGGCCAGGAAGACCCGGCCCACCCGCCAGCGGTCGGCCACGCGGACGTGGTGGCTGTAGATCACGGCCCGCAGGATCTTGACGTGTTCGGGTGTGATGCCCTGATCGTTGAGAACCGTCCAGATGTTCTCTTCGCGCAACAGGGTCTCGTCGTCCTCATCAGTGCGCGCAGGGAACTCCCACCGGTGATGACCGAGTGGAGTCGGGCAGTCGACGGTGGGACGGGATGGGTTGCAATGGAACCGCAACCGCTCGTGGCACTCCCACTCCTTCAGGACCTTGGTGTCGATGACGACCCATCGTTCGCCGTAGGTGCGCCCCGTGTAACCGACGCCGAGCTGACCGCGGGTGGGCGACGAGCCGCCGTCAGCGGCGATCACGTAGGACGCGCGGAACCGCTTGAAAGTGTCGGTGAGCAGGTCGGCCAGCATGAGTTCGACCTCGTGGCCCTTCGCTACCACGCGTAGGCATTCGTGTTCGAGAAGTACCTCGACGTTCGGGAAGCGGGCCACGCCCTCGCGCAGCACCTGATCGACCGCGGGCTGGTAGAGGAACTGTTGCGGCGGATGCCCGGTCCCGCGTGAAGTGATCTTCAGATCGATGAACGGCACTCCATCGGCGTCGACGAAGTTCAACGGACGGTCCGACAGCATGTCCTGCCCTAGGCGGTCTGCCAAGCCGACCGACTGCCACACCCGCATGACTTCCTCGTCGGTGGAGATCGCCCTTGCGCGGCCGTAGACGTCCGGATCGCGCTCAATCACCAGCACCTTCAGGCCCAACTGGCCCAACAGGTTCGCGGCGGTCGCGCCGGTCGGGCCGTAGCCGATCACGGCCACGTCGTAGGTAGCCGCCGACCGAGGCGGCGATTCAACTTGTGTAGTGGTCACGGTCGTCTCTCGTCCTTGAGGAGGGCTTGTGCTGTAGTGATTGCTACGGTACTGTAGTGATCACTACGGAGTCAAGACCCGAATCCCAGGAGCGCAGATGCCCGAAAAGGAGCAGCAGAAGCCCCGTCGCAAGCGGGCGGACGGCGAGCTGTCGCGCCAACGCATCCTTGACGCCGCCACCGAAATCGCCGCGGAACGCGGCTACGAGGGCACGAGCATTGCGCTGGTCAGTAAGAAGTGTGGGCTGCCTGCGAGCTCGATCTACTGGCATTTCAAGGACAAGGACCACTTGATCGCCGCGGTGATCGAACGCAGCTTCGCCAGCTGGCTGGCGGCATGGCAGTTCCCGGACGAGGGTGACGCGCCCGACCGCATGAAGGGCATGGCGATGCAGATCGCCAAGGCGCTGCTGGACTCCCCGGACTTCATCCGCCTCGGGCTGATGCTGGCACTGGAACGGCGGCCCGTCGAAGCGCGGGCCCGTGCGATGTTCTTGCAGGCGCGCGCCCAGGCGTACGGCCAGCTGATCGACGTCATCGGTGAACTCACCCCGGACCTCACCGACGCCCAGACGCACCAGCTGGCCACCTATGCACTCGCAGGCGCCGACGGCCTGTTCATCGCCAAAGAGATCGGCGGCGACGCCGTCGACCTCATTGCCCTATTCGAAATGCACGCCCGCGTTCTGTACGACACCGCGCTGCGGATGATCGCCGAAAGTGCGGAACAATGACATTGACACACAGCATGACCGACGAGGCGGCCGAGTTGCTGTATGCCGCACAAGAGGGCCGGGCGCCGATCGAGCCACTCTCCCAGCGCTTTCCGGGCCTGAACGTCGCGGACGCCTACACCATTCAGCAGGTCAACCTCAGCCGCCGATTGGGTCAGGGACGCACCGTGGTCGGACACAAGATCGGCCTGACCTCCGAACCGATGCAGACCCTGCTCGGCGTCGATCAACCGGACTTCGGCTACATCCTTGACGACATGGTGCTGGGCAACGGCGCAGCCGTGTCAGCGGCCCGGTTCTGTTCGCCCCCCGTGGAACCCGAGGTCGCCTTCCTGCTACGCGAGCCGCTGCGCGGGCCTGATGTCACCGTCGACGATGTACGCGCCGCGACGGAAGCGGTTGCCGTTGCGCTGGAGATCGTCGACAGCCGGATCGCCGACTGGAAGCTGACCCTTCCCGACACCGTCGCCGACAACGCAAGTTCTGGCGCGGTGGTGCTCGGTGAGTGGGTGCCCTACAGCGCCGACATTGATCTCGCCGGTGCACGGGCATCGCTGTGGCTCAACCGAACCGAGATCGACTCCGGCGTGGGCGCGGCGGTGATGGGCGACCCAGCCGTAGCGGTCGCCTGGCTGGCCAACGCCCTGGCTCCCTTCGGTACCCAGATCCTGTCCGGCCAGTTCGTCATGTCCGGGTCGTTCACCTCAGCCGCGTTCGTACATCCCGGCTACGCGGCCTCCACCACCATCAGCGACCTGGGCACCGTGTCGCTGACCTTCAGTTAGGAAAAATCATGTCACGCCACGATATCTGGCCGGTGGCCATCATCGGCTCAGGCAACATCGGCACCGACCTGATGATCAAGATCCTGCACAGCGGCGGCCCTTTGACTGTCGGCGCCATGGTCGGCATCGATCCGGCGTCGGACGGTCTGGCCCGCGCCGCGCGGATGGGGGTGCCCACCACCGCCGATGGTGTGGCCGGGCTCTTGGCCATGTCGAACTTCGGCGACATCAAGCTCGTCTTCGACGCCACCTCCGCCGGAGCGCACCGCGCCAACTGGGCCAAGCTGCGCGACACCGGAGTCCGGGTGCTCGACCTCACCCCGGCCTCCATCGGGCCGTTCTGCGTCCCGGTGGTCAACCTCGACGAACACCTCGACGCGCCGAACCTGAACATGGTGACATGCGGTGGGCAGGCCACCGTGCCGATCGTCGCCGCTGTCGCTCAGTCGGGGATCGTGTCCTACGCCGAGATCGTGTCGTCGATCTCGGCGAAGTCCGCCGGCCCTGGCACCCGCGCCAACATCGACGAGTTCACTGAAACCACCTCTACGGCAATGCAAGTCGTCGGCGGGGCCCAAGGCGGTAAGGCGGTGATGATCATCAACCCGGCCGATCCGCCGGTCATGATGCGCAACACCGTCTACTGTCTCGTCGACGGCGATGCTGATCTCCCTGGTGGCGTCCATGATGGCAGGTCACCGGGCGGGGCGACCGCCGCCGATCAGGTCCCGAAGTACTCGTGGATTTGGCGGATCGCCATCGATCCTTCACCGACCGCGGAGGCCACCCGTTTGACCGAACCGCTACGCACGTCGCCCGCCGCGAACACACCGGGTTGGCTGGTCTCCAGCATCATCGGCTGACGTTGCGTTCGCCCCTGATTGCCATCGGTGTCCGAGTAGAGCGCGGCCGGGCCGGTCGGCACGAAACCGCGGTCGTCGAGCTCGATGGCGCCGGCGAGCCATGCGGTATTGGGATCCGCGCCGATGAAAACGAACAGGGCGCGGGTCTGGATCGAGTGCCGCTCGCCGGTTCGTTTGTCCTCGGTCACCACCGCCGTGAGTGCACCGTTTCCGTGCACCTGCCGGACCTCGGTGCACGACCGCACAGTCACGCGGGGGTGCTGGTGGATCTGGTCGATGAGATATCGGGACATGGTTTTGTTCAGGTCGTCGCCGCGGATCACCACGTACACCCGGGAAACCCGCGCGGCGAGGAAGATCGCCGCCTGCCCCGCGGAGTTACCACCCCCGACGATGACGACGGGCCCCGTGCCGCACATCAACGCTTCTTGAAAGGTGGCGGCGTAGTACACGCCGTTGCCCTCGAACGATTCGATTCCCGGGACAGCGAGCCTTCGATACCTGGCTCCCGTGGCCAGCACCACGGCCCTGGCCACCACCGACCCACCGTCCGCGAGCGTTACCCGGTGCTGGCCGCCGTCGGATTCCAGCCGGGTGATCTCCGCGGAGACGATAATCCGCGCTCCGAACTTACCGGCCTGCAGAACGGCCCGTTCGGCAAGGTCGGCTCCGGAGATTCCGCCGGGGAATCCGAGGTAGTTCTCGATTCTCGATGACGTCCCGGCCTGCCCGCCGGTTGCGATCCGCTCCATGGCCGCGGTGGTCAGGCCGTCCGACGCGGCATACACCGCCGCGCCCAGCCCGGCCGGACCGGCGCCCACCACGACGACGTCGGATTCGTCGGGCACCGTGTCGGGTACCGGCAGCCCCACCCGGCGGGCCAGTTCGGTGTTGGTCGGGTTGCGCAGCACCTCACCGCCCCAGATCACCACCGGGGCGTCTTGGGGCGATACTCCGAACCGCTGCAGCAGCCGTTCGGCGTGCTTGTCACGCTCCAGGTCAATCCATCTGTGCGGCAATCGGTTTCGCGCTGCGAATTCTCGCAACCGGGCGGTGTCCGGCGAATAGCAGGAGCCGATGATCCGGAATCCGGATTCTTCCTGGATGAGCAGCGAGCGGCGTAACAGGTATGCGCGCAGGATGAGGTCACTGAGCACCGGATCGTGGGCGACCAGGGCCCGCACCCGCTCGGTCGGTACCACGAGTACTTCGCCGGGTTCCACCACTTCGGCGGTGTAGAACGCGGCTTGACCTTCGAGGTCGCCTAGCTCCCCGAGGAACCGCCCGGGGCCGTGCACCCGGATGACGTGCCGATTGCCCGCGTCGTC
>Ga0164308_10001596_pt1 | contig 12076 bp, 11 predicted proteins | sample Whisoiple_246_MG_FD_109983 | JGI IMG/M metagenome (GOLD analysis project Ga0164308, IMG submission 109983) | Soil microbial communities amended with fresh organic matter from upstate New York, USA - Whitman soil sample_246_MG | ecosystem: Environmental > Terrestrial > Soil > Unclassified >... | reverse complement strand
TCTCGGTGCAGCATGGAGGCATAATGCCCACACGCCACGCCTATGCGGAGATCTGTCTTTCCATGCTGTATATGCAGGTATCCATTGGGCTTGGCCTCATCCGTTGCAATTTTGGCAACCAGTTTATTGCTGGCGAGTCCAAAGGAGATCGGCAATTTGGTTTCATCAATTATTTGCTGGCGAAGATCAATGGTCCATTGCAATGGGTTAAAGAATTTATCCATGCCGGTTAGGTCGAGGTAAAACTCATCGATGCTTGCCTTTTGAAATTTCGGCGCTTTGGATGCGATGATATCGGTAACCCACCTGGAAAATTTGCTGTACTGGCCGTGCGTACCTCTTACCAAAATAGCATGCGGACAAAGCTGCACGGCCTTTTTCATGGGCATGGCAGAATGCACGCCGTATTTGCGCGCTTCATAACTGCAGGTTGTAACCACGCCACGTTCCCGGCTGCCTCCAACAATTACTGCCTTGCCTGCCAACGAAGGATCGTTCAGTACCTCAACACTTACAAAAAATGAATCGAGGTCAAAATGCGCTATGTAGGTTTTTGGATGCAGGGATTAAAGATAAATAATTGAACTGCAGTTAAATTGCAAAAGCCGTAAAAGCACTTACTTTTTTCAGTATTTCTTTGCTGTACCTTTGCGCAAAATTATAAAAGTAAGGGATGGTTTATTTAACCCGCATTGAACATTTTAATGCTGCCCATAAGCTGTATAACCCGGCCTGGAGCAAAGAAAAAAATGAAGCAGTATTTGGCGAATGCGCCAATGAGAACTGGCACGGGCATAATTTTGAGCTGTATGTAACAGTAAAAGGATTTCCTGATAAAGACACAGGTTTTATAATGGATGCAAAAAAATTAAGCCAGTTGATACAGGAGCAGGTAACAGAAAAGCTTGATCATAAAAACCTGAATCTTGATGTGGATTTTTTATCGGGTAAACTATGCAGTACAGAAAACCTGGTAGTTGAAATATGGAAACAGTTACAACCACACTTACCTGCCCATGCAAGCCTGCATAGTTTAAAACTATATGAAACACCAAGAATTTTTGTTGAATATTTTGGAGAAAATCTATAATGCCTACAGTAGCCGTTTACAGAAAAGAACATTTTAATGCTGCGCATCGTTTGCATAATGATGCGTTTGATGAAGCCACTAATGATAAGATATTTGGCAAATGCAATAACCCACATTTTCATGGACACAATTATGAATTGATCGTGAAAGTAACCTGTGAACCGGATAAGCAAACAGGTTATGTGATAGATCTGAAAGCATTAAGCGACATCATTAAGGAAAATGTTTTAAAACGTTTTGATCATAAAAATCTTAACCTTGATGTAAGCGAGTTTAAAAACTTAAACCCAACAGCGGAAAACATCGTTATCGTTATTTATAACATCCTTCGCCCATTGATCAACAGTGCATTTGGCCTGCAGGTGCGTTTGTACGAAACAGAAAGGAATTTTGTAGAATATCCCGCATAATTAATCAACTAAATTATTCAACTAATGTTATACGAGAAGAAAGACAATTATAATGACGAAGCCGTAAACAGCCTGAAAGAAAGTTATACAAGCATTATTCAGGGCATAGGCGAAGATGCACAACGCGAAGGCTTGTTAAAAACACCTGAACGTATTGCCAAAGCTATGTTGTTTAATACGCAGGGCTATAAACAGGATGCTGTTGCTATATTAAATTCGGCCAAGTTTCATGAAGATATAAGCGAGATGATCATTGTAAAAGATATTGAGCTGTACAGTATGTGCGAGCACCACATGCTGCCTTTTTTTGGCAAAGCGCATATTGCATACATTCCAAATGGCTATATAACCGGCTTAAGTAAAATTGCCAGAGTGGTAGATGTTTTTTCAAGAAGATTACAGGTACAGGAAAGATTGACCACACAAATTTTAGATGCTATAAAAAATGCACTGAATCCGATTGGCGTGGCAGTGGTGATTGAAGCAAAACATTTGTGCATGATGATGCGCGGTGTACAAAAACAAAATTCGGTTACAACCACTTCTGCTTTTTTTGGTGAATTTGAAAAATATCCCACCCGGAATGAGTTCTTAAAACTCATCAGCGCAAAACTGGATTAGCAATAATATTTAATAAGTGAATGGGCTTTTTGAGCGAGGCTGAAAGACATAAATTTTTATCTTAAAAACACAGGCCGGATGCACGGTATAAATCAATCTTTGATCAGTTTGTAATTGTGCAGTTTGTCAACTTCAACAATAGTGGCAGTGTCATCTTCATTTTCATAGTACATCCTTTCAAACTTTGCATTGAATTTTATTTCATTGAACCGGTATGATGTTCTCTGTAAAACCGTATTTGAAAAAATATCATCAAATCCTTTAACCAATACATACACTTCAGCATCTGCCGTTTTCAGATCTTCTTCAGTAAGGCCATAAAAAGGGCTCTCTTCATTTATAGGATGCACAACTGTCCAGTTCATCGGCAAACTGTCTATGCGGCTGCGTTCAAGCGGCAACTGGTAAAACCGAAACTCAGCTTTTTCATTTTTCTCAGTGAGGCCAAATGTTACGGTTACTTCAACATTGGTAAGGTTATGATTTTCCTTATACGAAACAAAGCGGAACATCAACGCAGTGATATCGTGGTAAGGCCCTATCAAAGCATGTTTACTGAAGCGCAGGTAAGCCCGCGGCCTTGAAAACCTTCCATATAAAACACCTGTTATCAGTGCAAAGGAAGACATGCCGGTTAATGCTTCTACCGATGCAAATGCACCGGCAAAATAACCGTCGGGGTTTATTCTTCCATAACCAACAGTAGTAAAGGTTTGTACGCTGAAAAAATACAATTCAAAAAAATAATGGATACCGTTTCCCGGCAACACACCCGTAAACTCGCTGTTGGCAAGTGAAATATAAATACCAGTAAAAACCAGGTTTATTGAAATAAAAAAGCCGGTCAATATCAACAGGAATTTCCATACAGGCATGGTAAGCATCTTATAAAAAAAACTTACCCTTTCATAAAAAGGAATGCCGCGTTTAATTACATTATAGCTGCCGTCTTTATTAATAAACCTTCCGCCTTGCGTATCGGCGCTAACACCAAAACCGGTATCAGCATTGCTTTTTAAACTGGAATTAATTTTTGTGTGCGTTGCCATAGATATTTTTATCTGATAACAAAATTGAAATAATGATTTTTAAAACAGCAAATTGATTTCAATAATACTGATCGCTATATATTTCAATTATGAGGGAATTGTTAGCTCAGCCTTATTAACAGCATTAAGCTTTTGCTCAAGCAATAAAGTACTTATCGCAGTACCAATACAAATGCTGCTTAACAACCACCACAGGTTCGCAAACCCGTAACCTGTAGCAATGCGGCTGCCCGAAAGCGGCGCTGCAATCTGGGCAAGGCTCCAGGCCATTGCATATAAAGCTGCGTATTCTCCCCTGTTGTACAAACTGCTGCGCTGGATAAAGAATGCATTCATAAAAGGCATGCTGAACATTTCGCCAAACGTTATAGTGATGATAGCAAAATAAGCAGTGAACATGCTTTGAGGCAACAGGTTTAAACTGGCAAATGAAAGCGCACAAATAATGAAGCCTATGCGCATATAAAATGTATTTTGCTTTTTGCCTTCCAGCTTATATACAAGTACCATTTCGGTAAATACAATAATAACACCATTCATTGCCATTAAAATACCAATAAAAACTTCACTGTAATGCCATTCGGTTTTAAAGAAAACAGGTTGTATGGTAAACATCTGGAAAAAGCAGGCACCGAAGAAAAATGTAATTACAATAAAAGCAACATAAAATTTATCCCTATAGGCACGTTGGCTTTTTGCAGGCCTCTCTTTTATAATACCTGATTTGGAATGTGCATATGGCAGCAATTTGAATAATAATAAAGCAGCAACAATATTGGTACATCCATCTACCCAAAATAATAAATGATAATTAACAGATGCCAGCAAGCCGCCCAATGCGCCGCCAACTGCCCAGCCAAGGTTAATGGCAAGACGGTTTAAAGAATAAGAACGTGTTCTGTTTTCAGGCGCACTAAAATAGGCAATAGCCGCAGCATTTGCCGGGCGGAACGATTCATTGCAAAGGCTTAAAATAAATGTACCAATGCATAACGATAAATAGGTGGTAAGAAAACCGGTAATGAGAAACATCATACCACCCAGCAAAAGAGAAGCAAGTTGCTGGCTGTAAAAACCAAATTTATCTGTAATTCTTCCACCGATAAATGCGCCCGCTATAGCACCGGCACCAAATAAAGCCATTACTGTTCCTGCCTGTGGTAGCGTAAAATGAAGTTGCTGTGTACAATACATGGTCATAAATGGAATAACCATGGTACCACTTCTATTCACAAGCATTACAGCAGAAAGATACCAGGTATTTTTAGAAAGGCCTGTAAAGGCGTTTTTATATAAGGCAGCAGTTGCAGATAGCATATTGCGAAAATAAAACAAGGGTTGAAATTAGTTGCCTGTATGTTTACCGGCTATAAAAATATACAGTGTTTCGTAAGAATACTTTGTATCCAAAGCACAGCCCTATTAAAAACAAATCCCGCCGATTGGCGGGATTCAAAAGATATTATAGTTTGTTATTAGAATTTTATTTCTTCATCATGGGTATCGAAGAAGTGAAACTCAGTTAAATAATAATCGGAGTTTGCTTTTACACGGATGCGGGTTTTGTATTTGCGGTTCCATTTCCAGCTAATAGAAAACAGGCCTTTTTTAAGATGAGAATAAAGGTATGGGTGTACGGTTACAATAAGATCTTTATGCTGGTGCGTTACAAGATAATTAAGGCGGGTTTCAATTTCGTCAACCAATAATAATGTGGGGGATACTTTACCGGTGCCATTGCAACTTGGACAAATCTCGGAAGTGTTGATGCTCATTTCAGGCCGCATGCGTTGCCTGGTGATCTGCATTAAACCAAATTTTGAAATTGGCAATACCGCGTGTTTGGCGCGGTCGATACGCATAAACCCGTCCATTGCCTCCTGCAGCTTACGCTTATTATCGGGCAATTTCATATCAATAAAATCAACCACAATGATGCCGCCAATATCGCGTAAACGCAATTGCCTGGCTATTTCTTCCGCCGCTTCAAGATTGGTTGCCAGTGCATTTTCTTCCTGGTTATTGCTTACACTTTTATAACCGCTGTTCACATCAATTACATGTAAAGCTTCGGTGTGTTCAATAATTAAGTAAGCACCACTCGGAAGGTTAACTGTTTTACCAAATGCAGCCTTTACCTGCTTGGTAACGCCAAACTGGTCGAAAATAGGAATGCCGTTAACATGGTTAGTTACGATCTCTGCTTTTTCAGGCGCTATTTTTTGTATGTACGAACGGGTATCGTTGTAAACGTTGCGGTCATTAATAACAATCTTATTAAAGTCTTCCGTAAGCAGGTCGCGCAGGATACTTGTTGTTTTATCCTGCTCACTTAAAATTTTAGCTGGTGCACTGGCGCCTTTAAGATTGCGTTGAATGGATTTCCAGGTTTCTATAAGTTGTGAAAGGTCTTCGTGCAATTCTGCCGTATTTTTTCCTTCAGCGGCTGTGCGTACGATTACACCAAAATTTTTGGACTTTATAGCTTCAATAATTTTCTGTAGCCTTTTTCTTTCTTCTGCACTGTGTATTTTTTTTGAAACAGCTACAACATCATTAAAAGGGGTAATCACAACAAAACGCCCCGGCAGTGAAATTTCACAGCTTAGCCTTGGCCCTTTTGCAGCAATAGGTTCTTTTAATATCTGGACCAGTATTTCCGGTTTGCCTTTAATAACTTCGTTTATTTTACCGGTCTTTATAATTTCCGGTTCTACGTCAAACTTAGAAAAGTCAGCTATTTCACCCGATTTTTCATTTACACACAGTTGCGTAAACTTTAAAACGGAACGGGCGTAGGGACTTAGATCGGTGTAATGCAGAAAAGCATCTTTTTCAAAACCAACGTCAATAAAGGCTGCGTTTAACCCGGGAATAAGTTTCTTTACTTTCCCAAGGTATAAATCTCCCACCGCAAAACTCGCATCCGCTTTTTCGTGGTGTAGCTCTACTAGTTTCTTATCTTCCAGCAAAGCAATTTCAACGCCGTTTGTGGTGGCGTTAATTATCATTTCTTTGTTCACAAATTCATTCCTTTTAAATAATTAAATTACAAAAATGCCTGTATAGCAAGCATTATACATGCATTAAAACAACAACAAAGAAGGAAAGGTAAGGTGAGAGGAGAGCAATAATACCGGTGCACTATTAATTAGTGCGCCGGTTAAAATTTATCTGTTTTTCTTTTTATGGCGATTTTTTCTTAATCTTTTTTTGCGTTTGTGCGTTGCAATTTTATGACGTTTTCTTTTTTTACCACAAGGCATACCTGAATAATTTTGTTTTAGTTATATAATTATTGTAAAGATTTAATTCTCTCCTCAATATCTTTTTTTGCCTGCGGTATCTGTATATAATTCAAAGCATTTTCATACCATTTAACCGCTTCTGCTTTATTACCCATTCGTTCATAAGTTCCTGCCAGGTTCAGTATTGCCTCAATATTACCCGGTTGCTTTTTTACTACGGTTAAAAACCGTTCAGCCGCCTTATCGTATTGCCCGCTTTGAATACCACCGAGGCCAAGCATCATTTGCGCATACAGGTTGTTTGAATCTTTATCTGCAATTTGCTTTATGGCAAGAATGCCCTGCATAGGACTGTCAGAAATATTCCCAAACATGTAACAAACCCCTACACCGATTTTGGAAGAATCATTACCGGGGTTTATTGTAAGTGCCTTATCAAATAACTGTTTTGCCTGCGTTGCCAGCCATCGTTGCATAGAAGCATCTGTTGCTGACATCATGTTACCTAATAACAAATGGGCTGCAAATGTGAGCTTTTTTTCAGAATTTTCCAACTTAGCGGCTTCACCGGTATAGTAAGCCCCAATTATTTCGTTGTGCAAGGTATCCATCCAATAAGAGGCAAGCTGGTGATATACATGCACCTGCTGGTTTTTTACATCTCCCCGTACAACACTGTTTTCGAGCTGGGTTATAACCTGAATGCGTTGAGTATCAATACCCGATTTGAATTTTGCTATAACATCCGAAGTAGTTAAAATTGCAGCAGCTGTGGGTGTTTCTGCGGTGGGAGCAGGCTTTCCGGGCGCAACCGTATTCCCAAAAAAATATAATAGCAGTAGCAATGTTAAACCTGATAATCCTAGAACCAACTGTTGTTTTCGCACAAAAAAGAGTTAAGCTGCAAATCTAATGTGCAGTTTGCATTTGCTTTACTTCATTCACAAATTCTTTAGAAGGCTTAAATGCCGGAATGTAGTGTTCAGGGATATGAACAGCCACATTCTTTTTAATGTTACGACCGATTTTAGCAGCCCGTTTTTTAGTAATAAAACTTCCAAACCCGCGGATGTAAATATTCTCTCCTTTAGCGATGTTGCCCTTAATTTCTTTGATCAGGGTTTCCACAGTTACCAGCACGTCAACTTTGGGTATGCCTGTTTTATCTGATATGTTATTGATAAGATCAGATTTGCGCATGGTTAATTATTTTAAGATGAATATAAATCATACACCTAAATGTAGAAAATTCAATTAGAAAAGAAAAGTAATTTGACAATAAAAATTTATTTAATCTCTATATTCTCTCTAACTGAATGTTTTAAATGCCTGTTAAGCTAAAAAATTGATTACGAACCACTCAATATGCCGGAAGCAAAAAATAAATCTCAGGTTAATAGCCGCTTCTTTGCATCGTTAAACACACTATAACATTCCAAACATTGCAACCATTAGCAATAATCATTCCTTTAAAACATTTATACCCAGGTAAAAAAGTATTCGCAAGTTTTATCAATTAAGTAAGACAAATCCTTTCTTAAGTAACAGAGCTTATAGTACCTTTGCGCCTTCTAAAAAGAGCAAGTAAATGATTAGTGTAAGAAATGTTACGCTGGCCTATGGTAAGCGCGTTTTATTTGATGAAGTTAACCTGAGTTTTACCCATGGCAATTGCTATGGTATTATTGGCGCAAATGGTGCCGGCAAGTCAACTTTTCTTAAAATTTTAAGCGGGGAAATAGAGCCGAATAAAGGTAATATTGATATTACTCCCGGCGAACGCATGGCTGTTTTAAAACAGAACCAGTTTGAGTTTGATGAACAAACCGTATTGAATACAGTTTTAATGGGTCACGCAAAACTCTGGAAAATGATGCATGAGCGTGAAACCATTTATGCCAAAGCAGATTTTGATGAAGAAGATGGTATGCGCGCTGCCGAACTTGAAGCTGAATTTGGAGAAATGGGTGGGTACGAAGCTGAAAGCGATGCAGCCAGCCTGTTGGGAAGCTTAGGTGTTGAAGAAGAATACCATTCCAGCCTGATGCAGGATATTCCGGGTAATTTAAAAGTGCGTGTTTTATTGGCGCAGGCACTGTTTGGCAATCCCGATATTTTATTATTGGATGAGCCTACCAACGGCCTGGATATTGAAACCATTGGATGGCTGGAGAATTTTTTAGCTGATTATGAAAACATCGTTTTGGTAGTAAGCCACGACCGTCACTTTCTAGATGCAGTATGTACGCATGTTGCTGATGTTGACCGTCAGAAAATAAAAATATTTACCGGCAATTATACATTTTGGTATGAAAGCTCGCAGTTAATGAGCCGCCAGATAAACGATAAGAATAAAAAGACGGAAGAAAAGCGTGCTGCTTTATTAGACTTTATTGCGCGGTTCTCTGCCAATGCATCAAAGAGTAAACAGGCAACTTCAAGAAAGAAGGCGCTGGAAAAATTAACCATTGAAGAAATTCAACCGAGTAACCGTCGGTACCCGGGCATCATTTTCCAGCCACTGCGTGAAGTGGGCAACCAGATATTGAATGTTGAAAATTTAAGCAAGCGCATTGATGGAAGAAAATTATTTGACAAGGTAAACTTCAGTGTAAATAAAGGAGAAAAAATTGCTTTCTTAAGTAAAGACGCGCTGGCGGTAACTAATTTTTTCGAGATCATTAATGGCAATGAAAATGCAGACACCGGCAAGTTTGAATGGGGCACTACCATCACCAAAGCTTATTTGCCTTTGGAGAACAATGAATTCTTTGTTGAGGGATTAACACTACTTGAATGGCTGCGCCAATATGTGCCACCACATGTTACTGATGCTGATGAACCATTCTTACGCGGGTTTTTAGGCAAGATGTTATTTAGCGGTGATGACATTTTAAAGAAAACAAATGTTTTAAGCGGTGGTGAAAAAGTACGTTGTATGATAAGCCGCATGATGCTGCAGAACCCGAATTCCATTGTACTTGACCAACCTACCAATCATCTTGACCTGGAAAGTATACAGGCATTTAATGAAGGTTGCCAGGTATTTCCTGGTGTTGTATTAATTACATCGCATGACCATACATTTATGCAAACTGTTGCCAATAGGATTATTGAGTTAACACCAAACGGTATTATTGACCGCCTGATGAACTTTGATGAATATATGGAAGATGAAAGAATACATGCATTAAGAGAAGAAATGTATAAATAAATTAAAAAGCCCCCTTTATTCGGGGGTTTTTAATTACAGGTAACTATTTTCAAATAACATTATAGCTTAATCTATTTCATAAAGAATGGCATGTTTTGTTGCGATGCTTGTTATTTACGTAACAAAATAAATTAAACGATTTTAAAGCGCTTAAGCAGCCTTTATTTCCAGCCTTTGTTTTGCTACCTGCTGCTTCTCTTTTCTTTGTTTGGCGAGATTGATCAGTAATACGCTGGTTAATATAACCGCCAGTCCGCTTAGCTGCAACAGGCTCATGTGCTCACCTGCAAAGAAAACACCGAGTAATACCGCAACCACAGGATTTACATACGCATACGTACTTACCTGTGTGGCTGGCCTTACCTGCAGCAGCCATACATAAGCGCTGTAACCTGCTAATGAACCCATGGTTATAAGATACAAAACAGCCAGCCATGCACCGGTGCTTACAGCCTGCCATTGAAAACCTTTCCATTCATTTGTAACCAGGCTGCTGATACCAAAAGCAGCAGCCGCAGCAAGCATTTGCCACATGGTATTTACAATAGCAGCACCGCTGCCATTATATTTAGAATACAATGATCCTCCGGCCCAGCACATGGAACCAACAACCAGTACAATAAGGCCCGCCACCTGCGTCGTATTTCCATGGGAAGATAATGCCAGCGATACCCGCTCACTAAACAACAGGATAACCCCTGCAAAACCTATCAGCAAACCAATAATAGTGGCCCGGCTTGAAAAATTCTCTTTCCATTTGGGCGCATCGAGCAACACAAACCATAAGGGCGCCGCAGAAACCAATACGGCGGCCAGTGAACTGGGTATATTTTGTTCAGCCCAGATAACGGCGCCATTCCCAACAAAAAGCAGCAGCACACCAGTTATTAATGCAACTTTAAATTGATGCGCACTAAATAATTTTTCTCTTTTATAGATACACCAGCCCATCAATAAAATACCGGCAATAAAAAAACGTATTGCGCCCATTATGAACGGCGGAATATCATGCACAGCTCTTTGTATAAAAAAATAAGTGGAGCCCCATACCAGGTATACCGTGGCAAAGGCGATAACCACCATTAAAGTTGATGGTTGTTTTTTCATCGTCGCATTCATAACAATTTCCTTTTCGGTTAACTAATAGGCAGCGATCGTTATGTTAGCAATGGCGATCTTTACACTTTCGCAGATTCATTCGGTATCACCAGTTGCTGTTGTTCTTTTACTGTTTCCAGTACAATAGTTGTTTTTGTTGAAAGGATGCCTGCTATCTTCTGTAATCTTTCGCGCATTAATTGCATAAGCCCCGCTGAATCAGACGTACGCACTTTTACCAGGAAACAATCTTCACCGGCAATATGATGCACTTCCTGCACCTCGGGAATAAGGGCCAGTTCCTGTGCTGTGCCGGTTGAACAGGCGAATCCTTCTTTTGATTTAATGAAAATAAAAGCCAGTAATTTTTGGTCAACAGCAGCGGGATCAATCACCGCGCCATACTGTTTAATCACTTTCTTTTGTTCCAGTTTTTTTACGCGTTCCAGCACAGCAGAAGGCGCCATATTTACTTCCCGGGCAAGATCAGCATTAGAGATGCGGGCATTGTTTTGCATCAATTCCAATATGCGCAAATCAGTGTTATCCAAAACAACATCCATAACAACTAATTTTCTGTAAATATACGTTACCTGAATAAAATTCTAAAATTATTTTTTATTCAGAACTTTATTCTATTTTATACACAAATTAGCGCACGATTTAAATACGGGATGAATCTTAATTGCTTTGACAACAACTGTTTTTACGTTTTAAATTTTTTGTTTTGTTGTTTGATGAACTGGCGCCTGAACTCCATATATGGCAAGTGAAGTGAATAGATTAAGCTGTTCCAATCAGATATTCGTTTTGAATTTGCATAATACTGAAGTTATATGAACGCATTTACGGGCAAACAATAATTTTACCGCTAAATAGTTTATTCTAAAATTGATTGTTTGGGTGTAGCGCGACTTATATTATTTTCTTTACTGCTTACAACTGCCCTGCCCGTTGCTGCACAACATTCTAACATGCGCAGTAAAAAGATCGCTTCAAAAAATTTTATTAAGGTTGATTCATTAAGCATTGTACCCAATACTTTTTTTGTGGATGGATATGATACTTCTTATTATACCCTGGATTGGATTAATGCAACAGTAATGTTCAAAAAACCTATTACTGCAGATAGTGTGCAGGTACATTACCGCGTATTCAGTCAAAAGCTGAATGCGGTTAACCAGCGGTATAGGTACGATAGTATTAAAAACAATTTTATAGCTATTGCACCGGTTCCAAATAAAGCAGATGAAGGATTTCTGAACTTTGGCAAGCTAAATTATAACGGCAGCTTCGGAAGAAGTTTAAGCATTGGCAACGCACAGGATGCTGTATTTAATTCGCAG
>Ga0164308_10001595_pt1 | contig 12080 bp, 7 predicted proteins | sample Whisoiple_246_MG_FD_109983 | JGI IMG/M metagenome (GOLD analysis project Ga0164308, IMG submission 109983) | Soil microbial communities amended with fresh organic matter from upstate New York, USA - Whitman soil sample_246_MG | ecosystem: Environmental > Terrestrial > Soil > Unclassified >... | reverse complement strand
TTCGGTGGTCAGCCCGAAGGGATTGCCTTGGGGGTTTTTCTCCACGCGAACTACCGCAACGCCGAAGCCCTTCAGCAGCTGGGCTTCCGGTACGCCATCTTCGGCGGTTTGCAGCGCGCGATACCCGAAGGAGCCGTCGGGGCCGACGAAGTGGTAGCGATAGGGCAGCCCATCATGGCTGCGCGCTAGAGCGCCCTCGCCGGGCACGTCGGGGGCGGCTGGCGAAAGCTGCACGCCGTCTTGGCACAGCCAAGCCAGGGCTCCCACGAGCAGGAATCGAGTGGAGCAGCCCGGTCCGTGCTTGGTCCCGAACACCGGTAAGCGCGCGCCGCGGGCAGCAGCGCCACGCCGTGGGGCTGCGCTACTTGGCTCCTGGTAGATGGGCTCGTCGACGCGAGTGACCTCAGCGCTCTGCACCCACTCTGGCAGTGGCATCTCGCCCGGTAGGCGAAACGCGCGTGGCTCGGCAGCCAGCGGCCGGGCCAGCTGACACAGCGCGAGCCCGCCACACAGCGCGAACGCCGGGCGTAAGCCGCGCGCGGAAGTCACTGAAACGAAAAGCGCAGCTCGTGGTCGCACACTTTGAAGGTATCGCCGTCGCTGATCACTTTGCGCTGCACGCGCTGACCGTTGTACTCGACCCCGTTGGTCGAACCCATGTCGACGATGTAATACTGCCCGGTCAAGAACTCGATCATCGCGTGCTGGCGCGACACGTTCGGATCCTTGATCGTCAGATCACTGGTTTGCTTGCCGCGACCAATGATGAAGCGATCTTTGGTGACCTGAAACACTTCACCCTGATAGGTGATAGTCAGCGCGCCGGAGGGGGGGCTCGGCACCGAGCTCTGCGCGATCGGCATGGGCGGCGGCGGCGGTTTCGCGCCACCGGGTGGCGGCGGAATGCTGCGCGACGGAGCGAGCGGAGGAGGCGCCCTGCGCGAGACGCTCGCGTTCAGCGGCGGCGGGGGCGGCACGGGGTTCGGTCCCGTGCGCCTGGCGGGCGGGCGAACGCCGGCAGCGGCTGGCGGCGCAGGCGGTGGTGGCGGTGCGGCCCGGCTGCCCCCAACCGGAGGAGGAAGCGGAGGCGCAACACTAGTCACTGGTGGTGGCGGCGGAACCACCAGTGGTGGCGGCGGAGGCGGCGTGGGTGCGCCGGGTCTGGAAGAAGGCGGCGCTGCGCTCCCCACGAGCGGCGGAGGGATTGATTGACCCCCCGCGCCGGTCGCGCCGTACCCGCGTTGCCGCGCGTACTGCTTCATCGAGTCATTGATCAGATAGTCGACCGAGCACTCCAGCTCGCGCGCCATCTGTTCGAATTTCTGCCAGAGCGCCTCACGGCATTGAAAGGACCGCGTCGTCTTCTTGTTGGGATCCGAAGTCATTGCGATGAATCCTGCGTCAGCGTGGTTTCGCTACGAGTCACGTGTGCTCTCGGCACGACCCGTAGCGGCATAGCACGCTACTTTGCCGCCCCTTTGGCTCGTTTTTGCACCGCAGGTTTCACGCAAAATTCCACGAATTCACCAACGGTTTTGATCTCCTTGGTTTCATCGGCACCATTTGCGCCCTGCACAGTGCATTTCCACTCGCATTCCTTGGCGTCAGCTTTGCACTTGGGCGTGGCCGCGTTGTCTTTTTCGAACGCTTCCACCTTGGGTAGGTCAGCCGCGGTGCCCGAGGAATAGTAGTAACTCAACGCCGTCAGGCGAGCGGGAATCGAGTTCCCGGACGCTGAGTATTTCGCTGCCAATTCAGCTGGGGAGGGCGTGCCTTTCACGTCTGCCAGGAGTCCGCCATAGCTGAGCGGCTCGGTGATGGCTAGACCGTCGGCCTGCCCCAGCTTGCTCATGAATTCTGGAATCTGACTGGAATCGCTCATCTTGAGCACCAAGCTGGCGGCGACCCAGCGCACCTTCCAGTTGTCGTTCTTGAACAGCTCGAACAGCTTCTCGACCACCATCGCGCGGGGGAACTCACCGACGCGCTGAAGGCTGAGATCTCGCAGGCTATCCGGAGTGGCCGGATCGCCAGCGATGCTGAGCACGATATGGGCCTGGGCGGCGTTGTTGCGGTCGAGGTTGCCTTGGAGTGCCGCCATGGCAGCCGCACGACGCTTCTCGAGCGCGGTCTTGTCTTGCACGAAGCCCAGCAGATAATCGACTACCGGCTTACCGCCCATCTTCTTCATCGAGCCGAAGACGCGCAACAGCTCCTCTTCCTGATACTGCGCGAGCTGGGCTTTGAGTTGATCGGGCGTGGGCGTGAGCTTGGAGGCCTTGTTGGCTGCCTCGACGGCGGGCTTCTTTTGGGCGACCCAGGCGTCCGAGCTCACGTTCTTGGCAGCATCCACCAAACGCTGGCTCGCGCGCAGCTTGGTCTCCGGATCACCCAATTCAGCGGTCAGATCCGCCATGCGGTCGAGCTTGGCAGCGCCCGGCAGCATCAGATCGGGCAAGCCGCGAACGCCCTCCGCCTTCAACTCCCTCAGCACTTGTTCCACGCCGTAGAGCTGCGAAGAATCGTCGAGACGTTCGGCGAAGTTGGTCGAGCACCACTGCGCGAGCGAGGCGCGCACGCTCTTCTTCTGCGCTTCGTCGGGCAACAGCGCCCCATCCTCGTGGGTGAGGATGGCGAACGCCGCATCCTTGTAGGGGATCGACGTGTCCGGCTTGACGGGCTGCCCAACGACTTGCACCGGCGCTGGCTTGGCCATCTCGGCTTGGAGCCGGGGCACGAGCTTGCCGATCAGAGCATTGCGGGCCGCGGGAGGCATTTGCGCGAGCGCGTCGACCAGCCCCTGTTGCTCGTCGGTACCCTGGATGCCGATTCGGCGACCGCCGCGCGGCTTCATGCTGACGAGCGTTTCGGCCGCTTCGATCCGCAGGTCCATCGGATACTTGTCGTGGGTCAACACCGCCACCAACTTGCGTGGACCCTGCGCCGTGTTCGACCAGCGGTGGACGTCGTCGTCGCTGGTGCGGCAGCCCTGACCGAGCGTTAGTACCGCTGCCACTGTGACCGCTGCGACGAATCGGCCTGCCGTCGCCCCCTCAAGCGTCTTCTGTCGCTGCGTGCTGCCTGCCATGTTTTCCTTTTTCGTCCTCTGCCCGAAACTTGCGAAAAGCCAGGGGCATTGCGAGGTTGCGGAGCTGATTCGCTCCGGCGACGCTCGGCTAGTCCAGCCGGGCTGCCGCGCTCTTGCCCAAATCACCCGAGACCGAAGACAGTGATAGTACCGCCCGAGTGCACCCCGACTCAAGCGGGCGGCTCATCCTGGGATGAGGCCGGCGCGGGGGCGCCCGGCCGAGCCGGCTCCGAGCTCCGTCGGATGCTTGCCTTGCCAGGTAGTCTAATGTAGGTATACGTAGACAAATGGGCGCTAGACTGTTCAGTACTCGTGCGGCAGCGGATGGCCCGGGCCTAGAGGAGTCTCCTTCGCGGCAAGGGACTCCGCCGCGCGGCCGCTTTTTTGGCCGGCTGTTCGAGACGTGCGCGCTGCTCTTGTTTGCTGCGGCTGCATTCCTGTTCCTAGCCCTCGCCACGGCGCGCGTGGATCCGTTGGATCCAGCCGTCCACGGAGCCAACTGGGTCGGTCCGGTGGGTGCCAACGTGGCCGCGGTCCTGATTCAAGGGTTCGGCTTGGTCGCGTGGCTGCTACCCCTCGAGATCGCTCTCTGCGGTGCCCCGCTGTTCCGCGGCCAGCAGCCAAACGCGCTTGGTCTGCGCGTGGCCGGCGATCTGGTCGTCGCGATCGTGCTTTCCGCTTTGGTTCAGGTCGCGCTGCCCGAAGCAGTCGTGTTTGGCAACGCACCAGCGGCAGGCAACGTCGGGCTCTTGTTCGGCGAGTTGATGCGCGAGGCGTTCTCGACCCTGGGCTCGTTCCTGGTCGCCTTGACCATCGTTGGTCTGATCTTGATCGGGCGCGCAAGCTTCTCGTTCATCGCCGGTTGCCAGCGCGCACTCGCGCTGCTCAGGTTGCTCGCAGCGCGCCTCGAAGCGCTGTTGAAGCGCACGACCAGTGCCTGGGTCGAAGCGCGCAAGTTGCGCGGCGAGAGCGAACGCGCGGCGCGCGCCGCCGCGTTGCCGCGCATCGAAACCAGCGCCGATGACGCGCAGATCCTACTTTCCCTCGGCGAAGATGACGGCGATTGGCTGCCGATGGTGCAGACCGGCACGCCGCCGCTTTCGATTTCCGAAGCTCTGCAGAAAGGGCGCTGCGGGGCTTTGGATGCCACGAGCGAGCCGCTGATCGCGAAATTCAGCCTGGACTTGGGCGAGGACGAGCCGTTGCCGCAGATGCTGAGCGTGCCCTCGGCAGCTACCGCTACCGCCGCCGATGGCGACGAAGGAGCGGACACGGCGCTCGAACGAGTACTCGCGGGCTCACCCTCGCCACCGCCGCCCAGCGCGCCGCCGCTGGTACTGGCTACGCGAGCGGCGCCTGCGAAAGCAGTGGCTAGCGACGCGAACACGAGCGCCGAGCCGCGCATCATCGACACCAAGCCCGCTCTCGAAGTCGAGCGCGTCGTGGTCGTCAAAAAGACACCCAAACGTGGCGCCTTCCAGCTGCCCTCGTACGAGATTTTGCAGCCCGCCGTGATCAACTTGAACGTGCTCGATCGCTCGAAGATCTTGGAGCACGCCACGAGACTCGAGAAGACGCTCGCGGACTACGGCGTCGTCGGTAAGGTAGAAGAGATCCATCCCGGACCGACCGTCACCACCTACGAGGTCTCGTGCGAAGCGGGCACCAAGGTCAGCAAGGTAGCGAGCTTGGCCGATGACTTGGCGCTCGGGCTCTCGCGCAAGGTCCGTATCATTGCGCCGATTCCAGGCAAGAACCGCATCGGCTTCGAGCTACCGAACGACGAGCGCGTGGCCGTCAACCTGCGCGAGTTGATCGAAGACGCGCGTTTCGAAAAGCTGGCCGAGAAGGCGCCGCTGCCCGTGGTGCTCGGGCGCGACATCGTGGGTGCGCCGTTTTACGCCGATTTGGCTTCGATGCCGCACGTGATCGTTGCTGGCGCGACGGGCGCCGGCAAGAGCGTCGGCTTGAACGTGATGCTTTCCAGCTTGCTCTTCAAGCGCACCCCCGACGAATTGCGGCTGTTGATGATCGATCCGAAAGTGGTCGAGCTCGCGCCCTTCGACGGGATTCCGCACATGCTGCTGCCGGTAGTGACCGACATGAAGCAGGCGGCGACCGCGCTGCGCTGGGCGGTCGACGAGATGGAGCGTCGGTATCAGTTGTTCGCCAACGCCGGCACCAAGAACATCACCACCTACAACGGTTGGGTGGCAAAGATCGCCTCCGGCGAAATTCCGCCGCCCGAAGTGAAAATGGTCGAGGCGATCGACGCCAACGGTCAGACGGTGATGGTGCCGGCGGCGAAAGAGGGCTTCGATGGCCACAATCTGCCCCCCAAACTGCCCTACATCGTGATCGTGGTGGACGAGTTCGCGGATCTGATGATGCAGCAAGGCAAAGAAGTCGAAGTGTCCGTGGCGCGTCTAGCTCAGAAGGCGCGCGCTGCCGGCATGCACGTGGTGCTCGCCACGCAGCGCCCGAGCGTCGACGTCATTACGGGCATGATCAAAGCCAACTTTCCCTCGCGTATCGGCTTCCGCGTGGCGCAAAAAGTCGACAGTCGCACCATCCTCGACGAACAAGGCGCCGAGCTCCTACTCGGTCGCGGCGACATGTTGGTCAAGTTGAACGGTGCCAACGACACCCAGCGCGTACAGTGCCCGTTCGTGAGTGAAGAAGAAGTGAGCCTGCTCACCGACCACCTGCGGGCGCAGGGCTCGCCGGAGTACAACGAGGCAATCTTGCTCTGCCCGGACGAAGAGGGTGAGAACGAGGAAGCGGACGAGGTGATCGACCCACGCTTCGACGAGGCCGTGCGCATCGTCGCCGAAACGCAGCGCTGCTCGACCTCGTGGCTGCAGCGCAAAATGACCGTGGGCTACAACCGGGCCGCTAAGATTGTCGAAATGATGGAAAAACGCGGCATGGTCGGACCACCGAACGGCGCCAAAGATCGCGAGATTCTGGTTCACGCCCACTGAGCTTTCGTCAGCCGAAGCAGCGCGGCCCTTTCCGCCATCGATGGAACATGTGTAAGCTTCGGCAACTATTCTCGTAACCGTTGCCGAGCGCGCTATGACTCCCGCCTTCGCCCCATGACCGAGCCTCACCCGCCATTTCCGGAGCCGCTCGATGACGACGACGACGACGTGGCGTGGGCGTTGCAAACCGCCAAGGTCCAGTGGACGCGCGGTGGCCAAGCCGATGCCATCGTTTGGTTGAATCGAGCGGCAGACGCTGCCGATCAGCTCGGCCAGGTTTGGCGCTCCTCTGACTTGCGGCGCATGACCGACGCAATCCTCGCGTACTCGGCGCGGCCTTCGCGTCGCCCGCCCGCGCCGCTGCCTCGATTCGAGCCCGGGGATCAGTTGGTGGACGAGTTGCTGAACGCGCACGACGAAAGCGGGGGCGCCACCTCGATCCCTCCTCCGGCCAGCCCGCGCTCATCGCGTCCGCCCACGCGGTCTTCGCTTCCGCCCATCGGCTCACCACGTCCACCGCTGCGGTCTTCGCTTCCGCCCATTGGCTCGCCGATGCCGCCCTTGCGCTCCACACTTCCGCCGGTCGGTTCTTCGCTACCGCCGGTGCGCTCGACTCTTCCGCCTCCGCCGATCTCACTTCCACCTCCGCCGATCTCACTTCCGCCTCCGCCCCGCGCCTCTTATCGGCCGGTCGAGGAGGAAGAGTTCGAGGACGACATCGTGCTGGAAGATGACGTAGACGATGATGCGCCCAAACTGGAAATCGGGGCCTCACGCGACAGCGCCGTCGAGCTGCGAGACAGTGAAATCGACCTGCGCGATAGCGCCGTCGAGCTGCGCGACAGCGATCTCGAATTGAGTGACGAAGCTGCCGTCCTCGACGATCGAGAGCTCGAGGACGACGTGATCGACGATGACGCGCTCGACGTCCCGGCGCCCGCGCCCGCGCGTCACACTTACGACTCCGAAGAATTCCCGACTCAGCCTCACATCGACTCCAACCGCTTTCCGCTCTCTCTCCTGAACGCTGCCACGCCGGTTGCGCCCGCCCCCGCTCCAGAGCCGGAACCCGACCCCCATGTCGCGGACGTACTGCTCGGCGAGGTGCGCGGCCTGGAAGACGTTCCCCCCGAAGGCCATGCCATTCTCGCCCGCGAAGCCCGCATCGAGCGACTGAGCGAGGACGAAGAAATCAGTTCCTTCGGTCTGGCATTGGTCGTCCGCGGTAGCGTCAAAGTGATGCCAGCGATCGCCGATCTCTCCTGCGCGCGAGCCGCCAAGGGCGACATCGTGTGGAGCGAAGGCAACTTGGAGGATGGCGTGGCGCTCCGGCTGGTGGCTGCAGAAGACGGCACCGAGGTCGCGGTTTGGGATGCCGAACTGCTGAAGAGCATCGTGCGCGACTATCCCTGGGTGGTGGAAGATCTGCGAGGCTTAGCCGACCGTTTTCAAGCGCTGGCAGGCGTTGCCATGGGGCCGATGGGCGAGCGGCTCGACGATTCGCTGCGCGCGATGGTCACGGATCGCTGCGAGGTCAAACGACTGCTACCGAACGAACTACTCACCCAGCACGGTAAACCCGTCGGTGGCATGTACATCATGGCTGCCGGACGGCTCGAAATCATGGCCGGCGACGAGGTCGACGACGAGCTCGGCCCAGGCGACTTCTTGTTTGGTGCACAAGTCTTGTCCAACGGCGCCGCGCCCGCCGACGCGCGCGCCGGCAAAGGCGGTGCGCTCGTCCTCTTCGCTCCGCGGAGTATCGCGCACGACCTCCTGCTCAGCGTCCCGCCTCTGCTCGAAATCTTCGCCAGCTGACCACGCCGCCTGGGTCGAGCAGGCTCAGCGCGGCTCGCGGGGCGTGGTCGCCCACGCGGCGAAGCGCTCGTTTCAGCCCGGCATCGGCCCGATGCTGCGGGCGAATCGTTTGCTCGGGGCCTCGATTTCCCAGATCAGCTCTTGGTTGCCCTGGGCGCCAGCGAAGCGCAGGCCGAACCAACGGGCAGCGGGTGAGATCGTGGGGCGGCCGTCCGCGCGGACTTTGGGGAAGGTAATGCGAAACGAGCTGCGCCAAGGGCTGGAGTAGGGGAAGTAGGTGAGCTCGATCGCGCCTGGCTTTTTTATGGTCTGGATCTCCGAGGGCGCCGTTTCCGTGCCTTCGTCATCCGTCAAGCGCACGATCCACGCGGGTTCCTTGGAGGTCAGGTCGTTCCACTTGTGCTTTTGGGCGTAGAGCGCGACGTAGAACTCGTGGGCTTCGCGGGTTTCGGCCAGTGAGCGTTCGAGCAGCGCGTGGCGTTGGTCGACCGTGAGCCGATAGTCTTCGGCGTAGCGCACGGCGTACGCCCAGCGAAAATCCCAGGACTCGTAGGTGGCGGTCACCGTGAGCACGTTGTCCATGGCGTTGACCGTGGCCAGCTGCTCGGTGCGGGTCCACGTTTTGAGCACCAGCTCGTAGTCGGAGGCGACGTATTCACGGGGGCCTTCGCCCATGCCCACGGCCGGCGTGCGGCACGCGGATAGCAGCAACACGCTCGACGCCGCAAACAGAGCAAACGCGGGAGACGCGAGCGAAGCGAACTTGAAGGCACGCACGGCACGCAGGCTAGCATGGTAAGCTCGGCTTCGCGTGCGCGTTTGGGCTGTTATTTTCGCCGTATCGTGGGCGTTTGCGCCAGCGCTTTCGCACGCCGATTGGGCTTCGGTGGAGCGCAGCGGCGAGCTCGGCTGGGGCGCGGATCTGCAGGGCGGTGAGCCGTACGTGTACGAGAGTCCGACACAGCCGGGCGTGATCGTCGGCTTCGAAGTGGACATTGCCGAGGCCATCGCCCGCCAGCTGCGCGTGCGCGCGAAATTTCACCAAAACGATTGGTCGAACCTGGTCCCGTCACTCGAGCGTGGCGATTTCGACCTGGCTTTGAACGGCTTGGAGGACACGCCGGCGCGCCGGGCACGGCTTCGGCTCAGCCGGCCGTACTTCGTTTACGGTGAGACCCTGGCGGTGCGCCGCGGCTCGTCACTGCGGACCTTGGCTGATTTATCCGCGCGCCGCATCGGAACCTTGAACCAAACGGTCGCCCGAGATCTGTTGCAGTTGCAGCACGCCGACGTCGTCTTGTACGAGGGACAGCAGGAGCCGTACATGGATCTGGCTCAGGGTCGGTTAGAGGGCGTGCTGCTCGACCATGTGATCGCCGATCGCTACGGTTGCGGCCAGCCTGACATCCAGTGCATCCAGGATGACCTGGCGCGCGGGACGTACGTGATCGGCATGCGCCCGACCGATCTCGAGCTCGGCGCGCGCGTCGACACCGCGCTGTCGCGCTTGATCGAAAGCGGTGAATTACGTCGCATCCTCGCGCGTTGGCGGCTTTGGGACGAGCGCCAGGAAGAGCTGAGCAAGCGTGCTTCTGGCCCGGTCGCGCCAGCGGCGTCCCCCAGGCCTGTGCTGTCGGCCGCGCAGCTCGGCTTGTTCTTTCAGGGGGCTTGGCTGACGATTTTGGTGTCCGTGTCTGCGTTTGCTTTGGCATTGCCGTTGGGCGTGGTGCTCGCCGTGCTTCGTTCCCACGGTGGGCGGGTGGCGCGTCTTTTTGCGACGGTCTACGTCGAGTCGTTCCGAGGCACACCGGTGCTGCTGCAGCTGTACGTGCTGTACTACGGCCTCTCGTCCGTGATTCGGCTGGGCCCTATCCAGGCCGCTATTTTGGGTCTGGGCCTGAACTACGCCGCATACGAGGCCGAGGTGCATCGCGGCGCGCTGGCGGCGTTGCCGCGCGGCCAGGCCGAAGCGGCGAGCTCGCTCGGGTTGTCGCGCTATCAGGTGCTGCGGCACGTGCTCTTGCCGCAATCGCTGCGCATCGCGTTGCCAGCGCTGACCAACGACTTCGTCGCGTTGCTCAAGGATTCATCGCTGGTCAGCGTGATCACCGTGGTGGAGCTGACCAAGCGCATGACCATCGTCGCCGTCGAGCTGCGTGATTGGGTCGTCCCGGGCTTGCTCTGTGCGGCGATGTATTTTGCGCTCAGCTTCCCTCTCTCGCAGCTCTCGCTCTGGCTCGAACGCAGGTATCGAAGCGCATGATCCGCATCAGCGGCCTGCACAAGGCGTTCGCGGGCAGTGCCGTGCTCGGCGGTATCGATGCCACTATCAGCCAAGGCAAAATAGTGGCTTTGCTCGGGGCTTCTGGCTCTGGCAAGAGCACGCTCTTGCGCTGCCTGAACGGGCTAGAAACCTTCGACGCGGGCAGCTTGGAAATTGCTGGCTTCACGCTGAAGCCGGGCGCGCACGATCCGCGCACGTTGCACGCGCTCCGCGCCAAAGTAGGCATGGTCTTCCAGGAGTATCACTTGTTCTCGCACTTGAGCGTGCTCGACAACGTGACGCTCGCGCCGCGCGTCGCGCGCGGCACTGCGCGCGTTCGAGCCGAGGCGCATGCGCAGGAGTTGCTCGCGCAAGTCGGCCTAGCCGATCGTGCCAAGGCGATGCCGCGTGAGCTCAGCGGCGGACAAAAACAGCGCGTCGCGATCGCGCGGGCACTCGCGCAAGGCGTGAGCGTGCTCTTACTGGACGAACCTACGAGCGCGCTCGACCCCGATTTGCGTGAAGAGGTCCGAGAAGTGCTGCGCCGCGTCGCGCGAGGCGCGCAAGGCGCGTCCGGCCGAGGCTTGACTGTCTTGCTCGTGACCCACGAACATGCGTTCGCGCACGAGTTGGCCGACGAAGTTTGGACGCTCGCCTCAGGCACTCTGGTCCCGACGAACGAGTAACGCGCACGACTCGCGGATCGCGACGAACGAGTAACCCGCGCGCGACTCGCGACTTCGACTTTGCGGCTCAGTTGCCGCGGAAAGTGACGACCGTGATCAGCGCGATCAGCAACATCAAACCAAAAGCGTGAATGTTCGCTTCCACGCGCGCGTTGGGCTTGCGGCGCGTGACGGCTTCATAGGCGAGGAAAGTCAGACGGCCGCCGTCGAGCGCGGGAAACGGCAACAGATTGAAGCCGCCGAGGTATGCGCTGAGCGCGGCCAAAAACCACAGAAATTCCGGCGTGCCGCGTTCCGCGGCCTTGGACGTCTCACGCACGATGCCGACCGGGCCCTTGAAGTCCGGCTTGTCCTTGCCGGTGATGATGCGCGAAAGCCCGAACACCAGCTCTTCGACCACATTGAAGGGCAGACGCACCGAGGCGGAGAGCGCCTCGCGCAAGCCGATTGGCACCTGCTTCTCGATCGGCGAGACGCCAATCTTCCCGCCGCCATCCTTCAGCTGCGGGGTAACCTTGAGCGTCAGGTGCTCTTTGCCACGCAACACTTCCACATCGAGCGACTTGTTCGGGCGGGCCAGGATCAGCTTGCGCATCTGCTCCCAGTCCGTGACCGGAACGCCGTCGATGTTGAGGATCGTATCGCCCTTCTTCATCTGCGCGGCCTTGGCCGGGCCGTCCATCACCACTACGGAGGTGGTGGGGACGGGCTTTCCGCCGATGATCAGGGCCGCGAAAAACAGCACCGAGGCGAACAGGTAGTTGGCGAGCGGGCCAGCAAAGATGGCCGAGATGCGGCCGATCAGCGAAGCGTTGGCGTAGCTCGACTTGTCGTCCGGATCGACCTCCTCGAACGGGTTCATGCCCGCGATTTGGACGTAGGCCAAGAACGGGATCAGCGCGACCTGGTACACCGTCTCACTGCCTCGCGCCTGATACCGCCAGAGCGCGGGCCCAAAGCCGATGCTGAAACGCACCACGCGCATGCCGAACGCACGCGCGGCGAGCAAGTGCCCCGCCTCGTGGACGATCATCAGTAGGGCAAGACCGAGGATCGCAACCAGCACGAGCGTGTTCATGAGGTGCCGTTTATATAGCGTAGTCCGGGCCCCCCGCCATCCGTGCCCAGATCTGTGCGCAATTGCAGGCCCTGCACTCAGGCCCTCAAACGTGCCCTGTGCCCTGTGCCCTGTGCCCTGTGCCCTGTGCCCGTGCCCCGTGCCCGTGCCCGTGCCCGTGCCC
>Ga0164308_10001594_pt1 | contig 12081 bp, 8 predicted proteins | sample Whisoiple_246_MG_FD_109983 | JGI IMG/M metagenome (GOLD analysis project Ga0164308, IMG submission 109983) | Soil microbial communities amended with fresh organic matter from upstate New York, USA - Whitman soil sample_246_MG | ecosystem: Environmental > Terrestrial > Soil > Unclassified >... | reverse complement strand
GATGGGCGATCGCGATCCAGCGTCGCACCTCGCATCTCCGCCAGGTTGTCGACCCGCGCAGCTTCAAACCTACGTGACTCGAGGGGGGGCGGCTCGGACGCGACAGTTGTCCGCAAATCTCGCTGATCCATTACTAATGAACGATTGCCATTTGCGGACAACCGAAGAGCCACCGCTGCCGAAGCGGCGCCACCCCGAGTCAATCGCGGTTCCTCCGGTGGCGGGCACACTTCCTACTCTGGGGCAGCTGAGCGCGCCGACCGCCGAGCCGCAGCGTCGAGGCTCACGCGCGTGAAAGTTCGCCCCCGATACGCAGCACCTCCTCGACCAAGCCGCGTGCGTGTGACAATTCGGTACGGGCGCCGATGAAGCAGGGTCGAAGCGCCAAGCGGCCGTTCACCCGCGTGGTACTCGGGAGGTACTGGTTACCCCGAATCAGCTGCCGATGCAGGCGTTGGTTGAGTAAATCCAGATCCTGCACGCCCGCCGCAACGTAGCGAAAACAGCAGATCGACAGGGTGGGTTCGAGCAAGAGCTCGAGATTCGGATGCTCGCGCGCGACTTGTGCCACGTACGCGGCCATCGCGTTGTGGCGCTTGATGCGCGCGCTGATTCCCGCCACGCCAATTTCACGCAGGAGCGCCCAGACCACCACGCCGCGACTGGGGGCACTGAGCTCGACCCCGTAGTCGTAGTAAGGGATCCCAAAATCGTCCAAAGAGTGTTCGATCGTGGGCGCCATCGCGCCCGTCTGCTGGACCGCGCCTTCCAGGTAGTCGGCCGGTTCCTGGGTGAACGCGCGCCGTAAGAGCTCGCGGTCGCGCACGAAGGTAGCGGCCACACCCACGGAAGCACCCAGCCACTTGTGCGGATCCACGATCACCGAGTCTGCATGCTCCAAGCCCGCGTAGAGCGGCCTCACTTGCTCATCCAACAACCCGGGTAAGCCATACGCGCCGTCGGCGTGGAACCAGATCCCTCTGGCCTGGGCGACCCGCGCAATCTCGGCGAGCGGATCGATCGCTCCGGTGTTGGTCGTCCCCACGTTGGCAACGAGCGCTAGCGGCAGGATTCCGGAGCGCGCGTCTTCGTCCAAGCGGCGTTCCAGTTCGTCGACGCGCATGCGGCCACGAGCATCGCAGTTGATCGAGCGCACCGCGCGGCGCCCGATGCCGAGCACGCCCGCCGAACGCTGAATCGTGTGGTGGGATTCGCTGCTTGCGTACACCGCAACGGGTCGATCCACGCCGTCCGCGGCCGGATCGCAGCCGAGTTGCTCGAACGCGCTCTGTCGCGCGGCACCCAGCGCCAGTAGATTCGCGACCGAGCCGCCGCTGCTATACACGCCCTGCATGGCATTCAGACCAAACATTTCGCTCAGCCATTGGAGCGAGAGCTCTTCCAGAAAATTGAACGCGCTGAGCCCGTACCGTTGCGGTGCGGCGACGCTGGCAGCGGTGGACGCCAAGGTGGAGGCGCTGGCTGCTCCGGTGGTGATGAACGAACAGAAGCCAGGCCTGGGCACCGCCGAGCCGTTGGGGATTATTTGTTCGATCAATTCGTCCAACACGCGTTGAAGGCCGACGCCTTCGCGCGGGAGAGCAATACTCAAATGCTCGCGCCAACGGGCATTCGGGTGCAGCGCGTCCGGATGCTCGAATTTCAGATATTGGTCTAGCGCCGCACCGAGCCGTGCCAACGAAACTCGTAGACCCTGCGTCTCGGCGGCGTCTTTGGTCATGTTCGCTACTTCTATCCCGATTCCCATTCGCTCTCCCCCGGCTCAGTCTGTGCGACCGTCTCGCAGGCTTCGTTGCCGATGGCTCGGCCGATGGTCAAGGTCCGACGGAACGCTTCGTCTTCGGCGAGAAATGGCGAGTCGGGCAGCACGCCGAGCGCGTCCAAGAGCTTGCTGAAGAAGGCTCGTCCGGCGGCGGTCGCCGCGATGTCGAAGATTTGCGCGGCCGTGTAGCCGTTCGCGTGCAAAGTCGCCACTTGCGCGGCGCTGACGCTCGAGGCGTCGCGCGCGATTTGACGCGCGAACCGCACCACCGCTTGCTCGGCCTCGACCAGGACTCCCTCGAGTCGATCTTCGGCGATGGCTAGAATCTGCGCGTCACTGAAGAATTCACGCAGTGCTCTGCCGTGCGCGAGCGCGCAAGCCGAGTGGCGCAATTCGTGCGCTGCGGCAAAGGTGATGAGCTCGAAGCTCCGTTTGGCCATCGGTCGCTTGATCTCGGCGAGCAGCTGCCCCCAGCGTGCCATCACCTGTGGGCGGTAACAGAACACCTTCGCGTAATTCGGCACGTAGCCCCACGCAGATTGTTGCCGAAGGTACATGTCTCTGAGCGCACCGCGCGCGTGCGCGGCTGGTGTAGTTTCGATGAATGACATGGTGTGCTTGCTCCGTTTGAAGTTCGCAAAAGTGCCCGCTAGGCGCTTTTGCGCGGGTGTAGCCACTGCGGCAGGAACTGCTGCGCGTTCAAATCCGTCGCTCGTTGGCATGCGATGCCTGCGTCGCTGAGCAATTGGAAGGCTCGTCCGTCGCTCACCGCCTGGAATAGGTCCATGCAGCCACCCACGTGAACGCCGCCAATGTAGATCTGCGGGATGGTCGGAGAACCGCAGTGAAGCTTCAGGGCTGCGCGTACCCTCGTCCCCAGCTCGCGGTCTTGAAACGCCACCGAGTCGATGTCTACGCTCTTGTAGGCGACGCCCAGCTTGCCAAAGAGCTTGCGCACGGCCCAGCAGAATTCGCACCATTCGAGCGCGAACAGCACGACCGCGTGCTCGCCGATGGCGTTTCTGACGAACTCTTCGGCTTCTTCGTCAGGCGGCACTACAGGCGTGCGCTCGGGTTGCTGTGGGGGCGGAGCCGTCGGCGCCGCGGTGTCGAAGCGATAGCCCGGCGTCGATCGCGAGAGCTCGAGTTCTGCCTCGTTCATGTCGACCTCGATGCCATCGAACAGCGGCGTCGACAGATAGCGCTCGCCCGTGTCGGGCAGCATGCAGACGATGTTGCTCCCGGGCGGTGCCTGGTGTGCCACTTGCAGCGCTGCCTCCAGCGTGGCCCCGCTGGAAATGCCGACGAAGATGCCTTCTTTCGTGGCCAGTTCACGTGCCCGTCGCACGGCCTCGTTGCCCGCAACGGCGACGATGGCGTCGATCAGGTGCTCTTGCACGGCGTTTTCCGTCAGGCGCGACACGAAGTCCGGGCTCCAGCCTTGCATCAGATGTGGGCGGAAGCGCGGGTGACTACCCAGCGGTTGCGCGTTTCCGTCGCGCAGCTGCGCGATGCCGCTGCCCAGGAGTTGTGCGTTGTCCGGCTCGGCAGCGATCACTCGGATGTTCGCGTCCGCTGCTTTCAGGCCACGGGCGACACCGAGCAACGTGCCGCCCGTGCCGAAGCCGGAGACGAACGCGAAGATTGGCTCGCCCTGCAAGTCGCTCAGGATCTCCTGAGCCGTGGTCCGCGTGTGCACCTCGGCGTTGGCCTCGTTTTCGAATTGCCGACACGAAAACCAACCGTGTTGCTCCGCCAATTCGCGGGCCTTGTTCAGCATGCCCGAGCCCTTTTCCGAGGCCGGCGTGAGCACCACCCGGGCGCCCAAAAAGCGCAGCAGCTTGCGACGCTCCACGCTGAAACTTTCGGCCATGGTCACGACCAGGGGGTAGCCCTTCTGGGCACAGACCATGGCCAGACCGATGCCAGTGTTTCCGCTGGTGGCCTCGATCACCGTTTGTCCAGGCTGCAAGGCGCCACGACGCTCGGCGTCCTCGATGATCGCGTGAGCCATGCGGTCCTTGACCGATCCGAGCGGATTGAACGACTCGACCTTGACGAATACGTTCACGCCCTCCGGGGCTAGGCGATTGAGCCGAACGAGCGGCGTATTTCCAATGGTTTGCAGAATGTTGTCGTAGCGGGCCATGGTGACTCCTGGTTCATTGCTGAGCGATGCGGTCTTCCCATCCTCGATGAACACAGCCTCGGACCGAAGCGAGGGAACGACCGTGGAAGCCAGCGTGGTTTTCTTCTTTTCGACGAAAGACTCATCCGCGGGGCTTGTGGTCGAGTCGACAAGGCCCTTATCCTCCGCCCGAAGGAGGTTGGAATCGCGAGCATGGCGGGCCTTGAATTCCGATTTCTGGGTGACTTCGAGGTCCGTAAAGACGGCCGCGCGTTGCCATTGCCACCATCGAAGAAAACCCGCGCCCTGCTCGCGTATCTGAGCCTGCAGCCGCGCCATTTTCGGCGTGAACAGCTGTGCCAGCTTTTGTGGGAAATCCCCGACGATCCCCGCGGTTCGCTGCGCTGGAGTCTGTCTAAGCTCAGGCGCTTGGTCGAAGGTGACGGGCGCACGCGGGTGCTCGCCGATCGCGACCGAGTTGGCTTCGATTCCGAGGGCATTTCGATCGACACGCGGGAACTCGCGCAGCTCGTTGCTGGCGGTCTGGGCCAGGCGCCGAGCGAGGTGCTCGTGGCAGCCGCAGCGCGCTATCGCGGAAATCTTTTGGAAGACCTGGAGTTTTCCAGCTTCCACACATTCCACGCTTGGTGCGTCGCGGAGCGCCAACAGTCGTTGCGCGATCAGGCCGCGCTCTTGACCGCCCTCGTCGAGCGCTTCGCCAGCGAGCCCGAGCGAGCCGCACCCTTCGCGCGCGCCTTGGTCGGCCTGTCGCCGTACGAAGAAGGCCACCGCGCGACGCTGATTCGACTGCTCAACGCTGCGCGCCAGTACGGCGAGGCCGAGGAGCAATATCAGCTCGGCTTGCGCATGCTGCAAGAGGCGGGAATTCATCAGACCGGCGCGCTCTCGGCGGCGCGCCGTGCGCCCCGGATCGACGCGCCTCCGCTACGCGAACCGCTCGCGATTCCCGACAGCGCGCCGGTGAGCGCGCTCACCCGGGGCCTGTTCGGCCGTGAGCAGGCGATCGCCCAAATCACCGGCGCGCTTGCAGAGGTCGGGCAGAGACAGCGGGCGGCCGTGCGGCTCTTGAGCGGCGCACCCGGAGTCGGCAAGAGTCGGCTGCTCGAGGTCGCGCGCTCGCTTGCCCAAGTTGCCCAGGCGTTCGTGCTGCGAGCGACAGCCTTCGAAACGGACGCGATACGCCCATTTGCGCTGTGGATCGACGCATTGCGCGGCCTGCAGCCGGCACTCGCCGAGCAGATCTTCGCCGACGCCGATGTCGGCAACCGAGATCGCTTGTTTTCGCGTTTGAGTGACTTGGTTGCGCGAGAATCAGCAACGCGCCCCGTGGTGCTGCTATTCGACGACGTGCAGTGGTGCGACGAATCGAGCGCAGCCGCCCTCCATTACGTGGCGCGCATGAATCGAGGTCGAGCGTTCTTGGTCGTGCTCGCTGCGCGCGACGGCGAGCTCAGAGACAACGCGCCCGTTCAACAAACTCTGCGCGCCCTGCGCCGCGACGGCGCACTGACCGAGCTCGAAATTGCTCCGCTCTCGCGCGAGGCCCTGGTGCGCATCATCGAAGAGCGGGTCCCGGGTGCGGACAGCGCGCGCTTGAGCCTGGAATGCGGGGGCAATCCGCTGCTGGCGGTCGAGCTCGCGCACGCCGAGATGACGGGCCGTGATGCGGGCTCACTCGACGACTTGGTTCGGGAACGGCTCTCGCGCTTCGGGGTCGTCGGCTCCGAAGTCCTGCGCTGGGCAGCCGTGTTGGGCCCGCACATCGACCTGGCTGCCCTGGTAAAGGTATCCGGGCTAGATTCCGCTGATGTCGAGCGAGCGCTCGAACACGCGGAGCGACATGCCATGTTGCAAACTACGGAGCGCGGCTTGAGCTTCGCCCACGGGTTGATTGCCCGCGCCGTTTACAATGAGATCTCGCCGGTCCGGCGACAGGTGATGCACCGCCGAGTCGCGGAGCTGCTACAGAAAGAGAGCGCGCAGGAGCTCGCGCGCGCCGCCGATTTGGCGCACCACGCGACACTAAGCGGCGATCCCGGGTTGGCTGCTCGCGCGATGGTCTCGGCGGGGCGGCTGTGTCTGCGCTTCTTCGCCAACGACGACGCGCTCTCGCTCGCACGCAAAGGGCTGCAGCTCGCGGCGATGTTGCCGGACGCGGAGCGCGTGTGCGCCGAGGTAGATTTACACGACATCCTTCTCGCAGCAGGGCCGCTTGCGGACCGAGATGGCGCAGCGCGGACCTATGCCATGCTGGCCGAGCGAGCACTCGACCATGGCGCACTCGCGCACGCTCGGCTCGGTTACCAGATGGCAGCTTATGTGCGCTGGACGCAGGGTCAATGGAAGGCGGCGCGTGAGCAATCGCTGCAGGCCGCGCGGGTCGTGCGCGGGGGGCAAGAAGAGGCGCAGATCGTCGGCATGGCGGAGACGGCGAAGTGTCTCGTGATGATCGAGCGGGACATTTCCCGCGCTGATGCGCTGCTGATGGAGGCGAGCGCGCTGGCCGAGCGCAGCGGCTTCAGCCACCATGCGATCGCAGCTGGCCTCGGGATGCTGCGTTTTCACGAGAACCGCCTGGAGGAGGCGGAGGAGCTGTTTCGTGAGGCGCGCGCCTTGTGCAAGTCAGCGGGTGATCGCCTGAGCGAGTACCAGGCGAACGAATATCTGATCATGCTCGATCTGCAGCGGGGAAGGCTAGCGGAAGCGCGCGAGCGTTGCCAAGAGCTGATCGTTCTCGGAGACAAGCTGCGTGAGGGCAGTGAAGAGCCGTTCGCACGCGCCATTCGCGGTCTGTGCAACTATGCCATCGACGACGATCAGGCCGGGCTTCAGTCGGCGCTGGCGGATCTGCGCGTTGCCGACGCCAAACACCGACTCGCATATATTCTCACGCGTGCCGCGCTCATCGACTCCGAGCGGGGTCGGAGCCAGGTCGCGACCGAGCGCGCAAGTGAGGCGCTCGGCTACGCCGAGGTATTGGAGCGCGCGACGGAGATGCTGATCGCCAATGCAGTCCTCTGGCACGAGCACGGGGCGCTGGGCGATCGCGCCCGGGCGGCTGGTTTTCGGCGCGAAGTCGAACGGATCCGCGTCGACGGCGCGCCGGTGTGGACGCATGCAATCGTCGAGAGGTTGACTGCCAGTCCCGCGCCTTCCGTGCGCCAGGTGGCTCGATGACCGAGGTACTCGTCGAGCGGCGCACGGAAACGCCGCTGGCTGATCGGGAGGTCGCCGCGATGGCTGAAGCCGCCGGCGGCTGCCTCGACCTGCATCGAGTGCAGTGGCACGGCACCCTGCTGTCGGCCGACGGCCGTGAGCTGGTCTGCCACTTCAGCGCGGCCGATCTGGAGTCGGTGCGCATGGTCATCAAGACGCAGGGCGCATTGCCCGGCCGAGTTTGGGCCTGCTCCTCGCGCGATGCCCCAGGCCTCACCTCCGAAAAATTGGCGAAAGCCAACGTTCTCGTGAGCTGGGCTTTCGAAGAACCGCTTGGCCCCGACGAGCTCGAAGCCGTGAGTCCAAACGACAACGTGTGCTTGGTTACTCACCGGATTCGCCTTCTGCGCACGTTCATGGCAAACGATCGCCGACGCTTGGTCTGCCTCTACCTGGCGGCGGATGCCGAGTCCGTGCGAATCGCCATGCGCGACGCGAAGCACCCGATCGAAAGAGTTTGGGCATTTCGACGGCCGCTGGGAGTGTGAAAATACCACGCTGACTGCCACGCTGGCTCCAACGGGAGGGGCGCAGGCTGCTTCCTGTCCGGTGATTGCGCCGGACCTCATCCCTGCACCAGGAGCCAGTCAATGACCACTCAAACCAATGTTGCCCAAAATGGCGTGAACGTAGCTGCGCTGTTGGGCGCCCGCGAGGCGCTCAGCCGCGCTCCGGAGGCTGCGCGCTTCAAGTGGCGCGCGACCAGTACCTGGCTGAACGGCACGCACAGCCGCGGCACGGTGGAAGGGTTTTTCGGCCTTGGCGGCGAACAGGCGCATCGCCAAAGGTATCAGTTCGACACGGACCATCCGGAAATTTTCGCTTCGGAAGACAACGGAGCAACCCCGGTCGAGTTGGTGTTGGTTGCGCTGGCCGGTTGTCTGTCTGCGGGCGTCGCCGCAGTCGCGCAGAAGCGCAACATCCAGCTCAACTCCGTGCAGGCCACGGTCGAGGCACCCATGGATATTCAGGGCATTTTGGGCATCGATCCGGACGTGCGCAATGGCTTCGATCGAATCAAGGTGCACTACGAAATCGATGCCGACGCGAGCGCGGAAGAAATCGCCGCGATTGTTGCACAATCTCAGAAGCGCTCGGCGGTGTTCGACGCCATCACCAATCCGACCGAAGTCGCGGTCACCGCGAGCAAGGTTTAATCATGGAGCGGGCCGGCATCATTGACGTAGTCGTCATCGGGGCCGGCCATTCCGGCCTCGCCATGAGTCGCGTCTTGAGCGAACGAGGCGTCGAGCATGTGCTGCTCGAGCGCAGCGAGGTCGCCAATTCCTGGCGTAGCGAACGCTGGGATTCGCTGCGCCTGTTGACGCCAAATTGGCTCACTCGCCTGCCCGGCTACAGCTATTCTGGCAGCGAGCCAGACGGCTTCATGAGCAGCGCACAACTCGTGGAATTTCTCTCGAATTATGCCAAATGGTCGGCCGCACCCGTAATCACGGACACGACCGTGACTCGGCTGGTCGCCGACGGTGCCGGTTATCGCGTGTCGACCAACCGGGGCGACTGGCTGTGTCGCGCGGTCGTGCTGGCGACCGGGGGCTGCAGTCAACCGCTAGTGCCGCGTCTCGCTGAGGGCGTCCCGAGCAGGGTTCAGCAGCTCCACGCGCGCGCCTACCGCAACCCCGAGCAACTCGCGCCCGGTCGCGTGCTGATCGTGGGAGGTTCTGCCACCGGAGTGCAACTTGCCCGAGAGATCCAGAGCAGTGGTCGACCGGTCACGCTGTCGGTTGGCGAACACGTGCGCATGCCGCGCCTGTACCGGGGCCGCGACATTCAGTGGTGGATGCTCGCGTCGGGTCTGCTCGAACGCCGCATCGAAGAAGAGGACGACCCGGAGCGCGCGCGCCGTGTGCCCTCTCCACAACTCGTGGGTGTGCCCGGACTCACCCTGGACCTCAACGCACTGCGGAGCCAAGGCGTCGAAGTGGTCGGGCGATTGGTCGGCATTCGCGATGGGCGGGCCCAATTTTCCGGCTCGTTGCAGAACGTTTGCATGCTCGCGGATCTAAAACTCAATCGACTGCTCGGAGCTTTCGATGACTGGCTGGATCGTCATGGGCGTTCGCTCGGTGTTGCCGCTGCCGAGCGCTTCACGCCCACTGTCCTCGACCAGGCCGCGCGCCTCGAGCTCGACCTGAGTGACGAAGTTTGCACCGTACTCTGGGCTACTGGCTATCGGCCCGACTACTCTTGGCTGCGAGTTCCGGTTTTCGACCGGCGCGGACAGCTGAAGCACGACCGCGGAGTCAGCGCTGCCGGCGGCCTGTACGTGCTCGGGCTACCCTATCTGCGCCGTCGCAAATCGAGCTTCATCCACGGTGCGGAAGACGACGCGCGCGAGCTGGGCGCGCATCTGTGTGATTTTCTCGGCGTGGCGCGAAGAGCCGGCTAGCTCCGCGCGGGGTTCACTGTCCCCGCGCGCTCCCCAGTCAAGCGTCGAAATATTCGCAGACCGAGCTCCAGCGCCAAGAGCGCGAGAGCCACGAATCCGAGCTCCGGCGAGGCATCTACGCTGCCCGCGTTGTTACCAGCACGCGCTTGCGCTGCGTTCTCCGGAGGCTTCTGCGGCAGGGTCGTGATCTCGCTCGGGTCGACGGTGACCACGCGCTCCTCCGGTCGATCGTCGATGCGCACCGTGTATCGACCGGCGAGCGTGGGCGTCGCGGCTTTCTGCGCAGCACCTGGGACGCGCGCGGCTTCGTGGAGTGCGAGCGGCCCGCGTGGCCCATCGATCGAGACGCTCGCGCCGAGCGGAAACGACCACTCGCTGCCCGCGACACTCTGCGCGGCTCCGCGACGGGTGCGCGCTTCGTCCAAGAAGTAGTCGAGCAAAGCCAGAAACGCCGGCCGCAGCGGGAAATTGCCGTGTTCCACCGAGCTGGGAAGAGCCACCGTGAACAGTACGCCCCGCCCGAGCTCGCGCTTGGTCAAAAAAGGTTGCCCATCGTCAAAAGTAGCCAAAACGCGGCCGCCCAGCAGGTCGGTAGTGCCCAGGCCGGCGCGGCCACGCAGCTTCAAATCTTGCAAACTGCTCGCCTCGGGCCCGAGCCAAGCAAGCGAAGCGGCGTTCACGTCCACGCTGTCTTTCGCGTCCCAATGGACCGCGCCATGCGTGAACGGCTCTAGCGTGGCGCCGAGCGGAGTCTGGTCTACACGCGGTCCGAGGAACGCGACGGCAACGCCTCCGCGTTCCACGAAGCTGATCAGCGCGCTGCGCGCTTCGGGCGTGATGCCACCCGGATCGTCCAACAACAGCAGCGCACGATTGCGATACTCGTTGGCGTCGTCAGGCAAGAGCGCGAGCGGGTGCACTGCGGCGCTACCGTCGAGCGCGCCAACCGCTTGCTCGAGGACGGGCGGTCCGCCAGTGTCTGCCGAGGCGTTGCTTGCATCCGCTGCCACGAGCACGCCCAGCGCCGCCGATTCCGCCGCCAGCGGGCAACGGTCGTCACTCTTCAGCGCGTCCCCGCCGGTCAATTCCAGCTCGGGGTGCTCGAGTTTCGGGTCGAGATCGAGCCCTAGCTCTTGAACCCCAGCGCGGGTCGAAAGCGGTACTTTCGTGCTCTTCTCGCCGACGAGCGCCAGCGCGCGCCCAGCTGCGGCCGCGGGTGACGTACAGGCCACGTGCGCGGCGATCCTTCGCCCGTGTCGCTCCGCGCCGAAAATCGCGCAATTTTCCAAGGGAGTAGCGAGCTCTGGAACCGGCGTCCAGAGCGGCGGTTGCCCCTCGGGCAGAGCACCGCCGGCCAAGTCGCTCAGCAACACCACCCGCTTGTCATGGTGCGGCACGCTGGCAATGCTGGTGCGCGCGAGGCTCACTGCGCCTTCGAGATCGGTACTGCGATCGCTCTCGCTCAAGTCATCGAGCGCGCGTCGAGCCGCATTGAGATCCGTGGTCGCGGCCAACGCCAATCGCGCGGGCCGGCCCGCAAGTACGATGGCAATCGCGTCACCCTCGCGCGCGGAGGCCAACAGCTCTCGCGCGGCTTTCAGCGCGCGCTCGAAACGCGCGCGGCCATCTGCCGCCTGCGCGCGCATACTGTGCGAATCATCCACCACCAGCGCGAACGCCACCGAGGCGCCCGCGCTGCGGTTCAAAGACAAGCGCGAACACTGCACGAAAGGCGTCGCGCCGATCACCGCCAAGCAGGCGATCAGCAGAGCGCGAATCGCGAGCAGCAGCCGATCTTCGAGCGTCGCGCGCTCACGAGCAACCGAGCGCGCCGCGGGCACTAGCGAAGTCGGCGGAAAATCTCGCTCGCGTGCTCGCCCTCGGCGAAGCAAGTGGGCAGCGATCGGAATCGCTACGAACAGTCCGACGCCCAGCGCCGCGGCAACCAAAAAGCTCATAGCGGGCCACCCACGGAGTCGAGAACCTTACGCACGGCTTTCACTGGATCCTCCGCAGAGTTCAGCAGTACCAAGGAGCCTCCACGGCTCAGCAAGCGCTCCGACCAACGCTTGGCCTGGGCTTCGAGCGCGGCCAAGTACTGCGGACGAGCCGCGGCCGCATCCGTCTCGACGCGCGCTTCACCCTCCAGCGCACGGAGATGAAGCGGACCCGTGAAGGGAAAGCTCACTTCACTGGGATCGAGCACGCGCGCTACCGATAGCGTCTTGCCCCGGGCGCCGAGCGAGCCAATCGTTGCCTCTGCGCCCTCCGGCAAATCCAGCAAATCACTGAGCACGACTACTGTCGAACCGCGCCCTGCACGCCGCTCCACGCGCGCCACCGCGCGCTCCAGTGCCGGCAAATCGGACTTCAAATCGGCGCTTGGCTGCGCGGTCTCGAGCGCGCCCACCACGCGCTCGAAGGCTTCTCGACCACCGGCGGTCGCAAGCTCGATCGTGCGCTCACCCCCAAACCAATCGAGCGACACGCGATCCCCCGCGGCCACCGCGATCTTGCACAGCG
>Ga0164308_10001591_pt1 | contig 12085 bp, 10 predicted proteins | sample Whisoiple_246_MG_FD_109983 | JGI IMG/M metagenome (GOLD analysis project Ga0164308, IMG submission 109983) | Soil microbial communities amended with fresh organic matter from upstate New York, USA - Whitman soil sample_246_MG | ecosystem: Environmental > Terrestrial > Soil > Unclassified >... | reverse complement strand
TACAGCAATCTCGTGTCCACACCGGTGGTCACCACGATTCACGGGTTCTCGTCCGATCGGATCATTCCCGTCTACAAGCGCTACGACAGCGCAGGCGCGTACGTGTCGATTAGTGACGCCGACCGACACCCGGATCTTCACTACGCCGCGACCATTCACCACGGCATCGAAATCGACCGATTCGCAATCCATTCGAGCCCCGGTGAGCATCTGCTGTTCTTCGGACGGATCCACCCCGATAAGGGCACTGCCCACGCCATCGAAGTCGCCCGCCGGTGTGAGCGTCGACTCGACATCGCCGGGATCATCCAGGACCAGAAGTACTTTGACGACGAGGTCGCACCGCACGTTGACGGGGACCGGGTGCGATACCTCGGACCCGTCGATGCCTCTGCGCGCGCGGAGGTATTGGGAGCCGCACATGCGCTACTCCACCTCATCGACTTCGACGAACCGTTCGGCTACAGCGTGGTCGAGGCGATGGCCTGCGGCACGCCGGTCATCGCCAACGCGAGAGGGTCCATGGGCGAGTTGATTGCGCACGGCGTCACCGGCTTTCTCGTCGACGATATCGACTCTGCGGTGGCCGCGGTCGCCGATGCGGGTCGGCTCGACCGCATCGCGATCGCCGAACTCGCCGCCGAGCGCTTCACGGTCTCCGCCATGATCGACAAGTATGTGCAGGTGTACCGCGACGTGATCGGTCGTCGACAGTGAGTCCGGGCGGCCGACCCGATGCCGATTGGTGGAAATCTGCTGTCGTCTACCAGATTTATCCGCGGAGCTTCGCCGACTCGAACGGCGACGGCATCGGTGATCTAGGCGGCATCATCGGCCGGCTCGACTATCTACAGGCGCTCGGGGTCGACGTGATCTGGCTGTCACCGATCTATCGTTCACCGCAGGCCGACAACGGATATGACATCAGTGACTATTGCGACATCGATCCGCTGTTCGGCACCCTCGCCGAATTCGACACTCTGCTCGCCAAGGTGCATGAGCTCGGCATGAAGTTGGTGATGGACCTCGTCGTCAACCACACTTCGGATGAGCATCCGTGGTTCGTCGAGTCGCGTTCATCGCGCGGCAGTCCGAAGCGGGATTGGTATGTCTGGCGCGATGCCCGTGACGGTTCCGAGCCAAACAACTGGGCCTCCCTTTTCGGCGGACCGGCGTGGCAGTGGGATCAGCGCACTGACCAGTACTACCTGCACCTGTTCGACCGTCGGCAACCCGACCTGAACTGGGACAACCCACAGGTTCGAGAGGCCGTCCACGACGTCATGCGCTGGTGGCTCGATCGCGGTGCAGACGGCTTCCGTATGGATGTCATCAATTTCATCTCCAAGGTCGGGGGACTCCCGGACGCACCGGCGGCCCCGGGCCGACGGTATGTCGGGGCCATGGCCATGTTCGTCGACGGGCCGCACGTGCACGAGTACCTCGCCGAGATGACACGCGAAGTCTTTGCCGGCCGTGATGGCGAGTTCGTCACAATCGGCGAAATGCCGGGCGTCACAACCGAACAGGCGCGCCTCTACACCGATCCGGACCGCGGCGAACTGAACATGGTCTTTCAGTTCGAGCACGTGTCCCTCGACCACGGCCCCGGGGGCAAATTCGACTACGTCGGTTTCGATCTGGTCGACCTGAAAAGATCACTCCATCGATGGCAGGCCGCGTTGTCGGAGACCGGCTGGAACAGCCTGTACTGGAACAATCACGACCAGCCGCGCGTCGTGTCCCGGTTCGGTGACGACCACCCGGATTACTGGGCCGCCTCGGCCAAGGCGCTCGCGACCGTTCTGCACGGCATGCGCGGCACGCCGTTCGTGTACCAAGGCGAGGAACTTGGAATGACGAACTACCCGTTCCGAAGTCCGGCGGATCACAAGGATCTCGAGGCGCTGAATTACTACCGGAGTGTGGTCGAAGCCGGGGGAGACGTGAGTGCGGCGCTGGCCGGTCTGGCCAAGATCAGCCGGGACAACGCCCGCACGCCAATGCAATGGGACCCGGGACCGAACGCCGGCTTCACCACCGGCGATCCTTGGCTGCCAGCCAACCCCAACCACACCTGGCTGAACGCCGCGGCCCAACTCGACGCGAGTGATTCGGTGTTGGCGCATTACCGAGCTCTCATTCGCCTCCGCCACGACTTGGCCATCCTGGTGGACGGCGACTTCACGCCGCTGATGGAGGACGACCCGCAGATCTGGGCGTACACCAGAACCACCCCGAACGCGCAACTGCTCGTCATCGCCAACTGCGGGCGTGATCCCCGAACCGTGGAAATAGGTCGAGAATGGATCGCGGCCGAGCTAGTGCTCGGCAACCTGCCCGGAACCCCGGCCATGCCGTTGTCGTCGTCCGTCGCGCTTGCCGGCTGGGATGCACGCATCTATCTACTCGGTGGTGGATCATTGTGAATCGGCATGAGCGTGATCGAGACGAAGTCGGTCGGCCCCGAAGCGACCGCCCCCGCGACGCGCTCGGGCGACCGCTTCCGCCCGGCAGCGAAGGCATTCCGCGCATTCCGGACGACCTCGAGTTGCCCCCCGCCGAAACGCTGGCCTATGCCCAAGATCTGCTGGATCGGGGCCTGGCGTTCAACGCGCACGAAGTGCTCGAGGCGGCATGGAAGAACGGCCCGGACGACGAAAAGACTTTGTGGCAATCACTTGCCCAGCTTGCGGTGGGCATCACTCACGTCCAGCGCAACAACGTCAAGGGGGCGATCACCGTACTTCGGCGGGCGTCGGGCGGCTTGGCCCTCGGCGAGACGGCGCCATACGACATCGACATCGCCGGCCTTGTCGACTACGCCGACGATCTGGTTGAGGACCTCGCTGCAAACGTCGCGATCACACCGGAACGCCTGTCACCGCGTCTGGTCGTCCGTGACCTCAGGCGGCGCTGAGCTTATCCGTCAGGGCCTAATTGGCGCCCCCACCGTGGGGGTCGTATTCGGGTTTTGACAACTTCTCCGCGAGTTGGTTGAGTTCGGCCTGTATTTTCTGCCGCTGTTCAACATCGTCGTCCTTCGTGTCGTGGTGCGCTTGTCGTCGGGAGTGCACCACCTTTTCGACGTACTCGTTGGCGCTCTCAATCGCCGAATCAAATTTTCCGAGCACCTCTTCGATCTCCGCAGGATGTGCGACGGCTTCAATCTTGTCCGGATGGGTTTCTGTTCCGGTGATGGTGATTCCGTGCCCCTTAACCGTCTGCAGGAAGCAGTCCGTCCAGGCGACGGGAGGTAGCGGCAGTATTTGAATCCGAATAATGGCTTGCTGCAGTGTTTCGCCTACGACGATCTCGGGCTTGCCGACTCTGGCGATTGTCCATTTCTCTGACATCGCTGTCCTTTCTCAGGCTCTCTGGGTGCGACCGAGCAGACTAGCGTGGACGCGGCCCGCTTGGCTTTCAGTGACGGGATTCCTGCGGGTTACCCGATTAGCGCGAATCAGATCGGGTTCGGCCGATCTATCGCAGGTGCCCCCGCCCGAATCAGCCCCCTGGCGCGCCGACTCGTGGTGATGCCCCGTCCTATCCGGTCGCCTGCAGCGTGATCTCGGAGATCTCAGTGCGACTCCGGCCATCGGTTGTGCCCAACTTGGAGATCCACACCAACACATTCGACGTCTTGGTCGAATCCCGCACCTCGATGCGGTTGTGTCCCGGTTGCAGTGGTGTGGTCGGGGTCAGCTCGGTGGTATCGGCCAATGTGGTCGGGGTTTCTGTCGGTGAGGACCGGATCTGTACTTCGGTTCCGGTGCTCGACAAGTCGATGGTGACGGCGCTCAGCGCGGTCGCATCAGACAGATGGAGCAACAGCCCCTCACCCTCGATGAAGTTCGGAAACGGCGTCGCATCCTTGTAGGTGACGGTGGTCCAGGATGTGTCCGGGTTGCCGTCGATCGCCAGGCCGGCCTTCTGCGGATTGTCCGGGGCACCGCCCGGCGAGAAGACCGTCGCGCTAACCGGTTTGACGATCGGCCCGGTGCGATCCCGTAGGCCGAACCCGTCCGTGAACCACGCGACGGCAGCGGCCGTTACGACGACGACGCCGACAAGTGCAAGAAGTAGCGCGAGCCGGCCTCGTCTGCGATTCGGCGCCTTCTCCCGTGGCGGTTTCGTCGGCAGTGGCGACGACTTCCGTTTCGGATGAGCGGCGTTCGAGAAGGTGAGGATTTCGTCGGCGTCGAGGGTGTTGCCGTCCCAGACGCCACTGACTTCGACCTGTTCGCCGTCTGCAGGCTGGCCTGCACCGGGCTGGGTTTGTATCGCGACGGGAACCGACGCAGGCAGGTTGTCGATCGCGTCGGACAGCACCAGCTGGAACGTCAGCCTCCCGAGATCACTGTGTACGCCGCGCGCGCTTCCGTGCACTACCAGACGCTCGAGACGCTGCGTCGACGGATTCGCTGACGCACCGCCACGAGACGGTCCGCGCTGCGTGAACGCTTCGGCGAATGCCAGGCAACTCGGGTACCGCTGGTTGGCGTCCTTGGCCAGCGCCCGCGCGAAAACCGCGTCCATGTGCACGAGGTCGGGTCGACGGTCGGATATGCGCGGTGGTGGCGTACCCAGGTGGTGGCTGATCACCACGGCACGGTTCGAATCCTGGAAGGGTGGCGCTCCGGTCAGCAGATGAAAAGCTGTGGCAGCCAACGCATATTGGTCCGCCTTGCCATCGAGTGGCCGGCCCATGAGTTGCTCGGGCGCGATGTAGCTGATGGTTCCCAACGCAACGTTGTCGTCGGTGAGGTTGCTGACGTCATCGATGTGGCGGGCGATGCCGAAGTCGGTGAGCAGTACTCTGCGCCGACGGCCATCGGGCGCGGTCACCAGGATGTTCTCGGGCTTGACATCACGGTGCAGCAGGCGGCGGTCATGTCCGAAGTCGAGCGCGTCGGCCACCGCCGTCACGATCTCGGTGACGTCTCGTTCCGGCATACCGCCTTGGTAGCGCTCTCGAATCAAACGACCCGCGTCGGTGCCGTCGACGTAGTCCATCGAGATCCAGAGTCGGCCGTCGAACTCGCCACGATCGAGAACGCCGACGATATGGGGATGGCGGAGGGTAGCGGCCAACTCGGCCTCACGGGTGAATCTCGCCCGGAATTCGCTGTCGACCGACGAGTCGACGGACAAGATCTTGAGGGCGTCCTGTCGCGGCAGACGAGGATGCTGGGCGAGGTAGACCTCGCCCATTCCGCCGGTGCCGAGCAATCGCTGGATCACATAGCCGGCGAAAACCTCACCGCTGTTCAACGGCATGTCCGAAAGCCTACGGCTAGCGCGTTGGCCACTCAGAACTCCTCCTCTGTGTCTTTTGCTGTGAAGCCCCGTACTCTTCCACGGTGAACGCGATTGACCCCGACAAGCTCGACATCTGCCTGATGGTGCTTGCCGACATCGAGTCTTTGCCGCCCGAGCATCCCGATGCCGTCGCTGTTCGGCGGGCCACTGCGGGCATCTTCAAGTCGGTCAAGAAGGCCCGCCGCCACGCCAAGCGCGACGCGGTGGCCGCGGCAGATCACGCCGTCACCGCGGCCACCGCCACAGGTGCGCCCGGCCGCGTCGACGACGAAACCGCGGGCCTGCCGCTGGTGTCCACCGCCGCCGGAGCGTCGGCAGGTACGTTGCTCCGGTCGCGCGCCTGCTACATGTGCAAGGAGCGCTACACGGTGGTCGACGCCTTCTACCACCAACTATGTCCCGAGTGCGCCGGGTTCAACCGTGCCAAACGCGAGGCCAGCACCGACCTGCGGGGCAGGAGCGCCCTGCTCACCGGTGGCCGCGCCAAGATCGGCATGTACATCGCATTGCGACTGCTCCGCGACGGCGCGCACACCACGATCACCACGCGCTTTCCGAATGACGCCGTGCGCCGCTTCGCCGCGATGCCCGACAGTGCCGACTGGCTGCACCGGCTACGCGTCGTCGGGATCGATCTGCGTGACCCCGCGCAGGTCGTCGCGCTCGCGGACACGGTCTCCGCGCGGGGCCCACTGGACATCCTGATCAACAACGCCGCGCAGACAGTGCGCCGGGCTCCCAACTCCTACGCGGCGCTGATCGAGGCCGAGCGAATTCCGCCGGCGGAACTGGTCGACGTGGTCACGTTCGACCGCGTCAGCGACGCCCACCCCGCGGTCCTCGCCGGCAGCCTCGCCGAGCACCAGACTGCGCACGCGGTAACCGAACTTGCGCTCGCCGCCCGTAGCGCGTCCCCGGACCGGATTGCCGCAGGCACCGCCATCGACGCCGGTGGCCTGCTGCCCGATACGGCGTCGATCAACAGCTGGACCCAACGCGTGCACGAGGTCGACGCGATGGAACTGCTCGAGGTTCAGCTCTGTAACCAGACTGCTCCGTTCATCCTGGTGAGCCGACTGCGCCCGGCGATGGCGGCGTCATCGTCGCGCCGCAAATACGTCGTGAACGTGTCGGCGATGGAAGGCCAGTTCTCCCGGGCATATAAGGGTCCGGGACATCCGCACACCAATATGGCGAAGGCTGCGCTCAACATGCTCACCCGCACCAGCGCGGCCGAGATGCTCGAGCGGGACGGCATCCTGATGACCGCCGTCGACACGGGCTGGATCACCGACGAGCGCCCGCACCCGACCAAACTGCGGCTCGCCGAGGAGGGTTTCCATGCCCCGCTCGACCTCGTCGACGGCGCCGCCCGTGTGTACGACCCGATCGTCCGCGGGGAGTCGGGCGAAGATCTTCACGGCTGTTTTCTGAAGGACTACTCGCCCAGCAACTGGTAGCTGGGGGCTAGGCCGCTTCGACGTCGACCTCTGTCGACTCTGAGGGGAACACGATCTGCACGATGTTCATCGGGTTGACCGCCGCCGTGGCTTTGCGTAGCGCATCGTTTGGCAGGGACAGCCGGAACACCTTCTTCCACGCCGAGCCGACCTGCTTGACCATCGGGCCGCTGACGTAGGTCAGGCCATAGCGCTCGAAGAGTTCTTGGACCTTCGGCGCGATCTCCTGGTAACGGTTGCTCGGCAGATCCGGGAACAGGTGGTGTTCGATCTGGAAGGACAGATTGCCGGTCATGAAGTGCAGCAACCGACTTCCGCTGATGTTGGCCGACCCGAGCATCTGCCGCAGGTACCACTCGCCCCGGGTCTCGCCGTCGATCGACTTCTTCTCGTAGGTCTGGACGCCTTCGGGGAAGTGTCCGCACATGATGACCGAGTGGGTCCACAGGTTGCGGACCAGGTTCGCGGTCATATTCGCGGTCAGCGTCGTGACGGCTGACGGTCCGGACAGCAACGGGTGCAGCACATAGTCCTTCGTCATCTGCCTGCGGATCTTGGCGAGCACGCCCTTGGCCTGAATGCGGAATTCTTCCTTGTCGGTCTTGCCCTTGAGGTACTTGCCGATCTTGAGGTCGTAGGCCGCGATTCCGTACTGAAAGAAGCAGGCGTTGATGAAGTTCCACAGCGGCTGCGCGAGGTAGAACAGCATCCACCGCTGATCCTCGTCGACCCGCATGATGCCGTATCCGAGGTCCTCGTCCTTGCCGACCACGTTGGTGTAGGTGTGGTGGATCTCGTTGTGCGAGTGCTTCCACATGTCGGAGGGGGACGCGTTGTCCCACTCCCAGGTGGTGGAGTGGATCTTGTTGTCGCGCATCCAGTCCCACTGGCCGTGCATGACGTTGTGGCCGATTTCCATGTTCTCCACGATCTTCGCGACCGAGAGGCCGGCCGTACCCGCCAGCCATGCAGGCGGAAACAGCGAGAACAGCAGCACGGCGCGGCTGCCCAGTTCGAGCTTGCGCTGAAAGTCGATGACGCTGCGAATGTAGTCGGCGTCCCGTTCGCCGCGGCTGTCGAGCACCTGCTGGCGGATGGCGTCGAGTTCGCGGCCGAGGCTCTCGATGTCGCCGGAACTGAGGTGGGCGATCGGATTCTTTTCTTGGCGTTGCAGAGTGGTCATTGAAGTTCCTTTACAGGTCGATGTCGCAGGTGCCCGCTGCCGCGGATATGCACGTTTGGATCTTGACGCCGTCACCGGGTGCGGCCGTGGTGATGTCGCCGTTGCGAAGGTCGCGTACGGTTCCCTGGCGCAGCGGTGCCACGCAGCCGAAGCAGATGCCCATCCGGCATCCCGACGGCATCAGCACTCCGGCAGCCTCGCCCGCGTCCAGCAGCGTTCGGTCGCCTGGGGTTTCGACGGCTGTCGCGGACTTGCTGAAGGTGACAGTCCCGCCCTCACCGGCGGTGACCACGGTGGGCCGGAACCGTTCTGTGTTGAGGCGCTCGGGCATACCGTTGTCGTTCCAGTGCTGCTCGAGGGCGTCGAGCATGCCTGTCGGTCCGCACGCCCACGTCTCGCGCTCGGAGAGGTCACTGACCAGATCGGTGAGTTCGGTGGAGCTGAGCATGCCGTCGGTGTCAGTGTGCTTCTCGATCAAGCGGATTCGGCCCCGGCTGGCCATCATGCGGAGTTCGCCCGCGAAGATCACATCGTCGGGCGTGGGAGCACTGTGCACAACCACGACGTCGGTGTGCTCGGCCATGTTGCGGAGCATGCCCATCACCGGGGTGATACCGCTTCCCGCGGTGACGAACAAAATCTTGGCCGGCACCACCACGGGGAGCGTGAATTCACCTGCGGCGTGGTCGAGTTGAATGATGGTGCCGACCGTGGCCCGCCGCACCAGGTGGTTGGACACCTTGCCACCGGGAATCGCCTTGACGGTGATGGCGATGCAACCGTCGGCCTGGTCGGTGTCGGAGGTCAGCGAGTATGCCCGCCACTGGCGTACACCGTCGACGTCGACACCGATGCGGATGTACTGCCCGGGTGTATGCGGGCGCCAGCCGCGGCTCGGCTTGATGACCAAGCTGACAGCGTCGCGAGTCTCAGGGTGGATTGCGACGATCCGGCCGCGTAGCTCCGTGCCGGAGCGCAGCGGGTCGATGATGTCGAGGTAGTCGGCGGGAACCAGCGGTGTGGTGATCCGCTCGGCGAGCTGGAGGAACCGATTGCGCAGCGTGCCCATCGGGGTGGCCCTGGGTGCTGTTGTCGTCATAGCACCACACTCCATGATCTGCGGTATAAACTCTTGACCAGTGAGTGTGAATCACTGACACGAAATTGTTCGGAGTGAACAATCTTGGCGGACGAATCAACGAGATCGCCAGGTCGGGGTTTTACCGATCTGGTGCTCAACGACCAGGTAGTGGCCGCTCTTCAGGGCGTGCTACCCGCAGTAGCCGAGCACACTGTGGCGGCCGTCACCGTCGAAGTGCCCAGCTATGCCGACGCATTCAGCGGGCCGATGGGTCAACGCATCGAGGGCGCGGTGCAGATGGCGCTCGGCGCGTTTCTTCGTCTGGCTGCCCGGTCAGAGGGCTCCGATCCTGGCCCGTCGCTCTCGCCTGCGCTTGACGGCGCCTATGAGCTCGGCCGAGGGGAGGCGCGCTCTGGTCGATCGGTGGACGCGCTGTTGTCCGCCTATCGCGTCGGGGCCCGCGTGGCGTGGCGCGAACTCTCCGAATCCGCCGTCGACGGCGGTTTGCCACCGTTGATGATCGCGAGATTCGCCGAATTGGTGTTCGCGTTCATCGACGAGCTCTCCGCGGCAAGCGTTTCCGGGCACGCCGACGAACTGGCTTCATCGGACCGAGCAAGGCGCCGTCAACTCGACCGACTCGCGCAGCACCTCCTCGCAGGGGCGCCCACCGAGACGCTGCAGGCGAGTGCCGACCGCGCCGACTGGCATCCACCGGATACCCTCACCGCTGTCCTGCTTCCGTCGGCACAAACCCGCGGGCTCGTTTCCCGGTTCGGACAATCGACTCTGCAACTCGGCGATGACCTTCCCGGCATCGAGGCGTCCGAATCCGTCGTTGTGCTGCTCATCCCAGATGTGCACGGTCTCAACCGTTCGCGATTATTGCGAGAAGTCCGAGATCGCAGCGCAATCGTCGGCCCGGCGCGCATCTGGACGCAGGCGCACTCGTCCTATCATCGCGTCCTGCGGGCGCGCGAACTCGCCCTTGCCGGCGACACCGACACGATCGACACCGACACCCATCTCGTCGATCTCGTCCTCGGCGCGGATCGCGAGGCCGCTGGCGATCTCCGCCGGTTGGTGCTCGCGCCGTTGGATCGGTTGCGTCCCAACACCGCCGAACGGCTCGCACAAACATTGCGATCGTGGCTGCTACACCAAGGCCAACGCGACGCAGTCGCAGCCGATTTGTTCGTGCACGCGCAAACGGTGCGGTACCGCATGACCCAACTTCGCGAGCTGTTCGGTGAACGTCTCAACGATCCTCAGGCGGTCCTCGAACTCGTCATGGCCCTCTCGATCCCAGCCACGATCGACTCACCCGCTGCGTCATGAGGCGCGCCGCTTGGCGAGCTGAAGGTGCTATCGACGGCTACTTGTCTTTGTTGCGACCGGGCCGCGGGGGTGGCGGCGGCTTGGCCTTGGTGGTCGGGGAGAACTTGCCACCCTTCTTCGGGTCGTAACTGCCCTGCTTGGAATCGGCCATGGTGATTCCTCTCGCTTGACCTGCTGGTGACGGTACGCCGCCTTTCGACGCAGCGAGCGTGATCGCAGCCTTGCCTGGCGGATAGGAAATTCTCCCCACGTGTCTGCCGGATTCTGGCTTTCCGGCGATTACCCAGCGGCTTTGCGCGCACGACTATTGGTGCAGCGGGAAACAGCAAGCCAAGGCCAGTCATTCGGCCAATACACATACATCCCCGTGACGCAGGGCCAGAGGACCAAACCGCGCTCCACCCCGGGAGCCGCGACAACCCACAGGAGAGATCATGACCACCACCTTCCAGAGCCTTACCAGCCGCCGGGGCCGGGCCGTCGCCGCGACCCTGCTCGCCTCGGCCGCGTCCGTCGTCGGCATGATGAGCGCCGCTCCGGCGCAGGCAGCCGACCAGTACATCGCCTTGGCTCTCGGCTACGTCAGCGAGAATCCGCCCGTCACGATGGCAGGCGGCTCGTCGATCGCCGGCACGCAGGACGCGGCCGGCCAGGGCGCGCTGACGAACTGTGTGAACAACGGCGGCGATCACTGCGTGACCGTGGTCATCGGCACGAACGAGTGCGCAGCGGCCGCCTCGAACGATTACGGCGAAGAGGTCGGTGCATCCGCCCCGACGATCGCTGCAGCGGAGTCCGCGGCGAAGAGCAAGCTGCAGAACCAGACGGGCGCGAAGGTCATCGTGAGGGGCTGCTCGAATGGGAACACTACGCCGCCGCCGCCGAACGACCCGCCGCCGCCGCCCGCGCCCAAGCAGGGGCCGACGGTGTCGTTCAACACGGTGCTTGGCGGCCTTGAGTCTCACATCACCGACCGCAGCGGTGTGACGTCGCAGTGCACCTATGCGACGGACGACTACAGCCGCAGCTTCGGGTTGCCTGCCAACTCGACCTACGACCTGAGGATCGTTCCGGCCGTCCCGCGCTTCAAGAACTGGACGGTCACGGTCACGTGCGACAACGGCACCAGCACGACGGCGACGACCTACTTCTGAGCCGCAGCTCCGCCGTAACCGATCCGCCCGGACCGTAACGCTACGGTCCGGGCGGTATCGCGTTGGCAGTACGATGCGGCGATGGCCAAGGGCGGCGGGAAGAAATCGGGCGAGAAATCCGCTCGAAAGATCCCCGACAAGATCTACCGATCCGAACTTTTTCGCCTTCAAACCGAATTCGTCAGGCTCCAGGAGTGGGCTCGAGAGACCGGGGCCCGGATCGTGATCGTCTTCGAAGGCCGCGACGGCGCGGGCAAGGGTGGCACCATCAAGCGCATCACCGAGTACCTGAGCCCTCGCATTGTGCGGATAGTCGCGCTACCGGCTCCCACCGAGCGGGAACGCGGGCAGTGGTATCACCAGCGCTATATCGCCCACCTGCCTGCACCGGGTGAGATCGTCCTGTTCGACAGGTCCTGGTACAACAGGGCGGGTGTCGAGAGGGTGATGGGATTCTGTACGCCCCAGCAGCATGCGTTGTTCCTCAGGCAGACGCCCATCTTCGAACAGATGCTCATCGACGACGGCATCATCTTGCGCAAGTACT
>Ga0164308_10001590_pt1 | contig 12089 bp, 11 predicted proteins | sample Whisoiple_246_MG_FD_109983 | JGI IMG/M metagenome (GOLD analysis project Ga0164308, IMG submission 109983) | Soil microbial communities amended with fresh organic matter from upstate New York, USA - Whitman soil sample_246_MG | ecosystem: Environmental > Terrestrial > Soil > Unclassified >... | reverse complement strand
TCCAGTCGTTGTCGCGCACCTGCACCTTCGCGGCATCCTGCGGGCTCATCCAGATCGTCGGGCCTCCGCGGGAGAGCGAGAGCATGAACAGGTTGTCCTGATATTCGGAGTGGATCGACCACTTCGAGTGCGGCGTGAGGTAGCGCACCGCGACCTCGGTCTGACCGGAGCCGCCGCTGCCCGCGACGCGACTGGTCGCCCCGACCTTCGGCGAGTCGAACAGCCGATGCATGTCCAGCGGCGGCCGGAAGGTCGGCAGGTTCTCACCGAGCTCCTCCATCCAGTCGTGGTCGAGGTAGAAGTGCTGCCGGCCCGTGAGGGTGTGCCAGGGCTTCAGGTGCTCGACGTTGATGGCGAACGCGGTGTAGCGGCGGCCACCGTGCTCCGAGCCCGACCACTCCGGCGAGGTGATGACGGCGCGGGGCTGCACCTGCACGTCGGCGAACGTGATGTGCTTGCCCTCCTCCTCTTCGGCGAGGTAGGCCATGCGCTGACCGGTGCGCTTCTCCAGCTCGCGGAACCCCTGCACCGCGAGGCGCCCGTTGCTCGTGCCCGAGAAGGCGAGGATCATCTCGCACACCCGCTTGTCGGAGTCGAGCCGGATACGCCCGGCCATCGGACCCGACGGGAAGACCCCGTTGAGATGCGCGAGGGTCTGCAGCTCGTCGTCGGGGTGATACGTGATCCCCTTCGTGGTCATCCCGAGCTTCTCGGTGAGCGGGCCGAGGGCCCGCCAGCGGCTCGCGAGGGCGGGGTAGTCGCGTTCGACCACGATGAGCTTGCTCATCGTGACCCCCGGCGTGAGCGGAGGGTCTTCCGGAACCGCGCCGTGCGCGTAGGCCATGACGTCCGCGGAGTCGTGCTGCAGGGGCGAGGCGACGACATCCCGTCGCACGCCGAGATGCCCTTCGCACAGCGCGCTGAAGCGTTCGGCGAGTTCGCCGAACAGGTCGTAGTCGGTCTTGGTCTGCCAGGGCGGCGTGATCGCCGGGTTGAACGAGTGCAGGAAGGGGTGCATGTCGGTGGACGACAGGTCGTACTTCTCGTACCAGGTCGCCGCAGGGAAGACGAGATCGCTGAAGAGCGTCGTCGACGTCATGCGGAAATCCGCCGTCATGAGGAGGTCGAGCTTTCCCTGGGGCGCGTCGTCCCGCCACACCATGTCGCGGGGCCGGGCGCCCGGCTCGGTCTCGCTCGCGCGGATCGCCGAATCGGCTCCGAGGAGGTGCTTGAGGAAGTACTCGTTTCCCTTGCCCGAGGACCCGAGGACGTTCGCCCGCCAGATCGTCACGATGCGCGGGAAGTTCTCCGGCGCGTCGGGGTCTTCGCACGCGTACCTGAGCGACCCGTCGGTGAGGGAGTCGACGATGTGCTGCGCGGGCTCCTTGCCTGCCGCCTCCGCCTCGTCGCACAGGTCGAGCGGATTGCGCGAGAACGTCGGGTAGCTCGGCATCCACCCGCGCTTGACCGACTCGACCAGGCAGTCCGCCGTCGTGCGGTCGGAGAACGTCCCGCGCGCGAGCGGCGAGGCCAGCTTGTCGGCGGGGAGTCCGTCGTAGCGCCATTGGTCGGTGGCGAGGTACCAGAACGCCGTGCCGATCGCCTGCCGGGGCGGGCGGCTCCAGTCGCCGGCGGTCGCGTACTGCGAGTAGCCGGTGATGGGCCGCACCTTCTCCTGGCCGACGTAGTGCGCCCAGCCCCCGCCGTTGACGCCCTGGCAGCCGGTCATCGTCGTCAGCGCCAGGAACGTCCGGTAGATCGTGTCGGAGTGGAACCAGTGGTTGGTCCCCGCGCCCATGAGGATCATCGACCGTCCTCCGGAGCGGTCGGCGTTGTCGGCGAACTCGCGACCGATCCGGGTGGCCTGCGCGGCCGGGACGGCGGTGATCTCCTCCTGCCAGGCCGGCGTCCCGGGGGTCGAGGGGTCGTCGTAGCCCGACGGCCACTGGCCGGGCAGTCCCGCGCGGCCGACGCCGTACTGGGCGAGAAGCAGGTCGAACACCGTCGTGACGGTGCGCCCCGCGACCTGGCGGGTGGGGACGCCCCGCACGACGATCCCCGAGCCGCCCGCGTGCTCGTCGCCGGGCTCGGGGTCGAGGTCGAAGCGCGCCAGCGCGACCTCCGCGGCCTCGCCCGCCCAGTCCGGCAGATCCGCGATGGACAGCGGCGGCACGACATCGCCGAGGTCGAGATTCCACCTGCCCTCGTCCTCGGGCGTGAAGCGGTGGCCGAGCGACCCGTTCGGCACGACGGGGGCGCCGGCCTGGTCGAGCAGCACCGTCTTGAAATCCGCGCGGGGGGCCTCGGCATCCAGCCCATCCAGATCCGCCGCCGTGAGGAACTTGCCGGCCACGAGGCGGTCGCCGTTGCGCTCCAGGGTGACGAGGTACGGCGCGTCGGTGTACCGGCGCATGTAGTCCTCGAAGCGCGGCGTCCGCTTCTGGACGAAGTGCTCGGTGAGGATGACGTGGCCCATCGCGAGGGCGAGCGCGGCGTCGGTGCCGGGGTGCGGCGCGACCCACTCGTCGGCGAACTTCGTGTTGTCGGTGTAGTCGGGCGAGACCGTCACGACCTTCTGGCCGCGGTAGCGCGCCTCGGCCATGAAATGCGCGTCGGGCGTGCGGGTGACCGGGACGTTCGAGCCCCACATGATGAGGTAGCCGGCGTTCCACCAGTCCGCCGACTCGGGGACGTCGGTCTGGTCGCCGAACACCTGCGGACTTGCGACGGGCAGATCGGCATACCAGTCGTAGAACGACAGGATCGTGCCGCCGAGGAGGTTGAGGAACCGCGCCCCCGCGCCGTGCGACACCATCGACATGGCCGGGATCGGCGAGAATCCCGCGACGCGGTCAGGACCGTACTTCTTGACCGTGTAGACGTGTGCCGCCGCGGCGATCTCGAGCGCCTCGTCCCACGTCGTCCGCACGAGTCCGCCCTTGCCGCGGGCGGACTTGTAGGCACGGGATGCCTCGGCATCCTCGACGACGGCGGCCCAGGCGTCGACGGGGTCGGGGTGGGTCGCCCGCGCCGCGCGGTAGAGCTCTGCGAGCGTGTCGCGGATGTAGGGGTAGCGCACGCGCGTGGGGGAGTAGGTGTACCAGCTGAAGGCGGCTCCGCGCGGACAGCCGCGCGGCTCGTACTCGGGGGAGTCGGGGCCGACCGAGGGGTAATCCGTCTGCTGCGTCTCCCACGTGATGATGCCGTCCTTGACGTACACCTTCCACGAGCACGAACCCGTGCAGTTCACGCCGTGCGTCGACCGGACGACCTTGTCGTGCGACCAGCGGTCGCGGTAGAAGACGTCGCCCTGGCGGCCGCCCTCGAGGAACAGCGAGCGCAGGTCTTCGCTGGTCTTGCCGCGGCGCAGGAAGCGACCCAGGGTGAGCAGACCGTCGGCGAGGGGGCCGTCGGTCGCCGGGTGGATCGAGTGGGCATCAGGGGTCATCGAGTCCTCCAGCGCGGCGGTAGGGCCTCAGTCTTCGCTTCGTCGCGATCGGCCGCCGGGTCCTTGACCGTATTTAATCGGCCCGCCCGCGCCGGGGCAACGGGGCCCGTCCCCGTCCGCGAATTTCCACGGTCGTCCATCGTGCCGCGTTCGTCTCCGGCGCTATCTTGATCTCGACATCGGGATCTCGGGATTCCGATCTCGACGAATGGAGGCGCGATGTCGCAGAGCGTCGCAACCGAGAAGGCGGTCGAACAGGCCCCGGCGCTGCGCGGCGGTCTCGCACAGGTGATCCTGGCGACCATCGCGTCCACGGCGGGGTTCTGGGCGTGGATGTCGATCGCGCCGTTGCAGAACATCTACGCCGAGGAATTGGGGCTCGATCAGGGGCAGGTCTCGCTCATGCTCGCGACGCCGGTGCTCGTCGGGGCGCTCGGTCGCATCGTGGTCGGAGCGCTGACCGATCGCTTCGGAGGCCGCCGCATGTTCACGGGCGTGCTGCTGGCGGCCGTGCCGGCCGTGCTGCTCGTCGCCCTGGCGGGCGTCCTCGGCAGCTACTGGCTGCTCATCGGCGCGGGCTTCCTCCTCGGCGTCGCGGGCACGATCTTCGCGGTCGGCATCCCGTTCTCGAGCGCCTGGTTCCCGCCGGCGCGACGGGGTTTCGCCACGGGGGTCTTCGGTATGGGGATGATCGGCACGGCCGTGTCGGCGTTCGTGACGCCCCGGCTCGCGAAGGGGATCGGGTACCTGCCGACGTACCTCGTGATCGCAGGAGTCCTCGTCGCCGTCGCGATCGTGGTGTGGCTGTTCCTCCGCGAGTCGCCCGCGTGGAAGCCGAGCCGCGAACCGCTCGTGCCGAAGGTCAAGGGCGCGCTGAAACTCGCCATCACGTGGCAGATGTCGTTCCTCTACGCGATCGTGTTCGGCGGGTTCGTGGCCTTCTCGACGTACCTGCCCAAGTACCTGCTGACGATCTATCCCGACGAGGTCGACGCGGTCGGCGCCGGCACCCGCACGGCGCTGTTCGCCGCGGCGGCCGTGGTCGCGCGACCGATCGGCGGCGTCCTGGCCGACCGGTTCGGTCCCAAGATCATCTCGCTCATCTCGCTGGCGGGGATCGTCGCGACCGCCTACATCGTCGGGCAGCAGCCGCCCGAGGGCGTGCTCACCGGCGTGGTCTTCCTGCTCATGGCCTCGGCGATGGGACTCGGGATGGGCGCGGTCTTCGCCTGGGTGGGACCCTCGACGCCGCCCGACAAGGTCGGGGCCGTCACGGGGGTCGTGGCCGCGGCGGGCGGTCTGGGCGGATACTTCCCACCGCTCGTCATGGGAGCGACCTACAACGCCGAGACGAACTCCTACGCCCTGGGCCTGTGGCTGCTCGTCCTCGTCGGGGCCGGCGCGCTGGTCGTCGCGGGGATGCTGCGCGACGCGCGGCCGGTCAAAGCATCCGATGCGCGGCCGGCCGAGGCATCCGTCTCCTGATCCCGGTCGGGAGCCTCACGCTTGCGGACGAGGGTCACGGGCGGCGGTCGTCAGTCGGCGACAGCGGCCCCCGGCGCGGCGACCTTCAGGGCGACATGACAACGGTGCGGCGTCACGAGCGGCAGCACCCGGTCGAGCTCCAGGGGGCCGCCCGCCTGCTGCAGGACGCCGCGGATGAGCTCGGCGTGCACGTGGCAGAGCATGGCCATGCGGTCGTCGACGAGGTCGTGGAAGGCGCACGGGGCGAGGTCGACCGTGAGCGCCTCCTCGTCGATGCGGGGCTCGAGGCCGACGTCGTCGAGGTGCTCGTAGAGCACGTCGAGCTGGTGCGCCACCGTCTCATCGGCGGCGGTCGTCTGCAGCACGACGCCCCGCAGGAGGTCGCCGTGGCGCTTGGCGTCTTCGATGCGGCGCTCTGCGACGGGGTTCGGCGTCTGCGGACCGGCCGGATCGAAGACGTCGCGGGGACGCCCGCGGGTGCCCCGATGCTCCGGGCGGCGCACGACGAACCCTTCGGCCTCGAGCACCCGCAGGTGGTCGCGGAGGGTGTTCTCGTGCAGGCCCGTCGCGGCGGCGAGGTCGGCGAGCGACTGACCGGGCTTCACCAGCAGCTCGTGCATGACGCGCAGGCGGCTGGGCTGCGACAGTCCGCGATAGGCGTCGACCCGGCGAGTCATGCCCCCATTATCCCCGGGTGCCGTCGAGGGGCGGGGGGATCGGTCGCGGCCGCGGCGGCCCGACCGGCCGCCACGTCGTCGCGACGCTCCTAAGCTGGTGCGATGAGCGCTCTTCCCGCCGCGGTCATCACCGTCTCGGATCGTTCCGCGCAAGGCCTGCGCGAAGACGCCAGCGGTCCTCTCGTCGTCACGGCCCTCCGCGAGGCGGGTTTCGCCTGCGCCGACCCGGTCGTCGTCGCCGACGGAGCCGACAGCGTCGAGACCGCGCTGCGCGACGCCCTCGGCCGAGGAGCGCGTCTGGTCGTGACGACCGGAGGAACAGGTCTCTCGCCGCGCGACCAGACGCCGGAGGGCACCGCCCGCGTGATCGACCGCGTGATCCCGGGGGTGGGGGAGGAGCTCCGCCGCCGCGGCGCGCTCGCCTCGCCGCGCGCCCTGCTCACCCGCGGGCTCGCGGGCGTCGTCGACCCCGAAGGAGCATTCGTCGTGAACCTGCCCGGCTCGACCGGGGGAGTCGCCGACGGCATGCCGTTGGTGGTCGCACTCGCCGGCCACGTGCTCGATCAGCTGTCCGGCGGAGACCACGCATGAGCGGCGTCCGGCTGGCAGCGGTCAGTGATCGCCCCCTCGACCTCGACGTGCACCTCGCCGCCGTCGACGACCCGACCTGCGGAGCGGTGACGACGTTCGTCGGCCGCGTGCGGGATCACGATCCGGATGCCTCGACCCCCGTCGTCGCGCTGGAGTACACGGCTCACCCCGACGTCGAGGACACCCTGCACCGGCTCGCGTCCGACGCGATCGGCGACGGCGCCGCCCTCGTCGCGGTCAGTCACCGCGTCGGCCGGCTCGAGGTGGGCGACCTCGCCGTCGTCATCGCCGTCGCGTCGCCGCACCGCGCCGAGGCGTTCGAGGTCTGCCGCGCCCTCATCGAGACGATCAAGACCGACCTCCCTGTCTGGAAGCGCCAGGTGGAGGCCGACGGCACGACGGCATGGAAGGGCCTCGGCGGGTAGCCGAGGCATCCGTCGCCGGAAGACGACCGCGAAGGAGGTCAGCCTCCGGCGAACGGCGGCAGGACGTCGACGAGGTCGTCGGCGCCGAGCGCCGTCTCATCGTCGACCCGCGCTCCGCCGACGAGGACGGCGCAGCGGGGAAGGATGCCGCCGAGTCCGGGGTGGTCGCTCGACACGGCCATGCGCAGCTCGCCGAGCGTGCGCTCGCCGCGATCCTCGGCCTCGAGGCCGGTCGCCTCGGCGGCCGCGGCGAAGTAGCGGACGCGGGCCATCAGGCCTCCCATCCCTGCGCGAGCTCGACGACGGCGGCGACGGCGGACTCGACATCCGCCGGCGTCCCTCCGGCCCGACCCGCCACGAGACCCGCGACGAACGCGCTCAGCGGAGCCGCGGGGCGCGCGACGCCGTTCGCGACGTCGCGGGCGAGGTCGAGGATGAGCGAGATCGGCACGTCGCCGTCGGCGAGGCCGAACCGCTCGCGCATCGCGGCGGCCCAGGCGTCGAGCGCCTCGGGCGGAAGGGTGCGGGATGCCTCGGTCATGACTCCTCCTGAAATCCGGGCTGCCTGCTCGGTCGACGGCGGCGGCGATGCTGCCGCCGCGCGGGCCCTCTCCAGATCCTGCCACGTGTCGACATCCGCGGTCAGGTGATCGGATGCCGCGATCACGGCGATCGCGAGCTCGTCGAGGAGTTCCCGGACGGGGGCGTTGCGCCCACCGTTGCGCATGCCGCGAGCGGCCGCGCGGAGCGCCGCGGTGCGATAGACACCGGTGAGCCATTGCGGGCGGCTCGAGGCATCCGCGAGACACAGTCCCTCGGTGTCGCCCGGGAGCAGCGCGAGATCGGACAGCAGCCGCGCGACGGCGAGATCGGGCCGCGCGAGGTCGCACGCGAGCACGAGCGTCCACTCGGTCTGCGCGAGACCCGGGTGCGTCAGCGCCGCGACGATGCCGGCGACGGGGCCGCCGAAGGGCGGATCCTCACGCACCCACTCCACGTCGAGCGAGGCGTCGAGCACGGGGGCGGCGACCATGACGGGCCGTGCGTGCGCGGCGTGCGCGGCATCCACGGCCCGGCCGAGGAGGGAGCGGCCGCCGACGTCGAGGAGCGGCTTGACGGCGCCGTCAAGCCGCGTCGCGCGACCGCCGGCGAGGAGGACCGCACCGAGCACCGGGTCGGCGGGGGTCATGACGTCGGGTGGGCGGTGCTGTCGTCGGGCGACTCGCCGGGGCGGGTCCACGAGCCGGAGCGGCCGCCCTCCTTGGCCGTGATCCGGACGTTCTCGATCGACGTCGCCTTGTCGAGGCCCTTCACCATGTCGACGATCGCGAGGGCCGCGACCGAGACGGCGGTGAGCGCCTCCATCTCGACGCCGGTGCGATCGGCCGTGCGCACGGTCGCCTCGATCCGCACGCCGTCGTCGACGACCGCGAGGTCGACCGCGGCCCCGTGCACGCCGATCACATGCGCGAGCGGCAGGAGGTCGGGGGTGCGCTTGGCCGCGTGGATGCCCGCGATCCGGGCCACGGCGAGCACATCGCCCTTCGGGACCGTGCCCCCGCGCAGCGCCGCGACGACCTCGGCGGAGCAGCGCACGAACCCGCGCGCCGTCGCGGCGCGGACGGTCGGCTGCTTCGCCGTGACGTCGACCATGCGGGCGTGGCCCGAGTCGTCGAGGTGCGTGAAGCTCATGAGATCAGCATGACATCGACGAGATCGCCCGCCGCGACGGCGTCGACGTCGGCTCCGACGACGGCGTAGGCCTCCGCTCGGGCGAGGCCTCCCGCCAGGTGCGAGCCCGATCCGCCGCCCGTCGCGGGGCGCACCGTCCACCGTGCGGGGTCGGAGCGGTCGATCGCCGCGGGGAGGTACTGGCGCCTGCCGGGCGGCGTGCGCCACGCGGATGCCGCGGGCAGCCGCAGGAGCGGTCGGTGCAGCTGCGAACGTCCCTGCAGAGCGAGCAGTGCGGGGCGGACGAACACCTCGAACGAGACCGCCGCGCTCACCGGATTGCCGGGCAGCCCGAACAGCAGCACGCCGGCGTCGGTCACCCCGAATCCCTGCGGCTTGCCCGGCTGCATCCGGATCTTGGTGAACTCCATGGATGCCGCGAGCATCATCTTGACCGGCTCGTAGGCGCCGGCGCTGACCCCGCCCGAGAAGACGACGACATCGGCGCCGAGCGCGGTCGCCTCGGCGACGGCGCGGAGCGGTCCGTCGCCGTCGTCGGGCACGCTCGTGCGGAGCACGACCTCGGCGCCGGCCTGCGCGACGAGTCCCGCGAGGAGCTGGCTGTTCGACTCGGGGATCTGCCCGCGCTCGAGCGGCGAGCCGGGCGGCACGAGCTCGGACCCCGTCGAAACGACGGCGACTCGCGGATGCCGCGACACGACGACCTCGAAGACCCCCGCCGCGGCGGCAGCCGCCAGCTGCAGCGCGCCCAGTTCGACCCCGGCGGGGAGCAGCGCGTCGCCGGCGGCGGAGTCCTCCGCGCGACGGCGGATGTGCGCACCGACCGCGCGGGGGGCGCGCTCGACGGCGATCTCGCTGAGAGAGTCGCCCAGTCCGCCGGCGGTGTCTTCGAACGGGACGACCGCGTCGGCGGCCGACGGCACCGGGGACCCCGTCATGATGCGTGCCGCCTCGCCCGGGGCGAGCGCGGGGTCGAGCGACGTTCCGGCGGGCAGGTCGGCGACGACCCTCAGCCGCGCGGGGCGGCCGGGCGCGGCATCCGCGACATCCTCGAAGCGGACCGCGAAGCCGTCCATCCCCGAGTTGTCGAAGACGGGGATGTCGACGAGCGCCCGGAGCGGCGCGCGGAGCGTGCGGCCGAGCGCCGCCGGCACGGCGACGGTTGCGGACTCGACGAGCGGCCGCTCGGCGACGCGCGCGAGGATCAGCGCCTGCTGCTCCTCGACCTCGCGCAGGTCGTCGGGGGTCACGCCGACATCCGTGACGCGCCGGAGGCCTGCCAGGCGTCGATGCCGCCCGCGAGCACTTCGGCGTCGACGCCGGCGGCGCGCAGGGCCTCTGCCGCGCGCCGGGCGCGCATCCCCACCTGGCACACGACGACGACCCTTCCGGCGCCGGCGAGCACGGCCGGATCGGCGAGGAGCTCGTCGAGGGGGAGGTGACGCGAGTCGGGGATCATGCCGGATTCGATCTCCCAGTCCTCGCGGACGTCGACGATGACGGCGCCCGCGAGGGCCGCCGGGCCGACGTGGGGTACGACGGTGCGCGACGAACCCGACACGGACGCCGGGCCCGAAGCGGCCGCCACGGCGTCGGTCGCCGACCGGCGCAGCGGCACTTCGTGCTGCCGTGCGCGCAGGCCGTCGACGACGAGGACCCGGCCGAGAAGGGTCTCGCCGATGCCGGTGACGAGCTTGATCGCCTCGCTCGCGAGGAGCGCGCCGACCTGCATGCACAGCGCGCCGAGCACTCCGACGTCGGCGCACGAGGGCACCTCGCCGACGCTGCCCGAGGGGTAGAGGTCGGAGAGCACGACGGGTGCGACGCCGTGCGGCGGGGTGTTCCAGAAGACGGTGACCTGCGCATCGAACCCCTGCACAGTTCCCCACACGAGCGGCACGCCGAGCTGCTCGCACCCGGATGCCACGGCTTCACGGGTCTCGAACGTGTCGGTGCCGTCGATCACGAGGTGTGCCCCCGCGAGGAGCCGCGCCGCGTTGTCGGGCGTGAGGTGCTCGCGCACCGAGCGGACGACGGTGTCGGGCGCGAGGTCGGCGGCGGCGCGCACGGCGCTGTCGACCTTCGGTGCGCCGACGTCGCCGACGCGGTGGAGGATCTGCCGCTGCAGGTTCGAGAGCTCGACCGAGTCGTCGTCGATGACGATGAGCTCGCCGACCCCCGCCGCGGCGAGCGCGAGCACGACAGGGGAGCCGAGGCCTCCCGCTCCGACGACGGCGATGCGCGCTGCCGCGAGCCGGCGCTGCGAGATCTCGCCGAACCCCGCGAGTCGCGAGTGGCGCGCCGTGCGCACGCGCTCGGTGTCACCGAGAGCGGCGATCGGCTCGACCAGCGGCGGCAGAGGCATACACCCAGGGTATCCGCGGGCGCGACACCCATCGCCGCGCGCCGCAGGTGCGGAGGAATCCGGCCGATCCCTCCGCATCTGCGTGTAACGTCGAAGGATGCCGAGCTACAAGATCGTCGAGGCGGCCCGGCTCCTCGGGGTGAGCGATGACACCGTCCGCCGGTGGATCGAGCAGGGGGTGCTCCCGACGACCACGGCGACGCCCGCGGAGATCCCCGGCACCGCCCTCGCGGAGCGGGCCGTCGAGCTCGCCCGCGCGGCGGCCGATCCGACCGACGTGCTCTCCAGCGCCCGCAACCGCTTCGTCGGGCTCGTGACGCGCGTGCAGACCGACGGCATCATGGCGCAGGTCGATGTGCAGGCCGGGCCGCACCGCGTGGTCTCGCTCCTGTCGGCCGAGGCCGTCGACCACCTGGGCCTGGAGGTCGGCTCGCTCGCCGTCGCCGTCGTCAAGGCGACCAACGTCATCATCGAGACGCCGCGGGGCTCGACGTGAGACGGGCCGCCGGCCTCGCCGCGCTCGCTCTCGTGGCGCTCCTCGCGACAGGCTGCGCCATGACCTCCGCGGGCTCGCCCGCGACGTCGTCGCCCCCTGCATCGCCCGCCGACACGCTCAGCGGTGACCTCACGGTCTACGCCGCGGCATCCCTCAAGACCGCCTTCGACGAGCTCGCGAGCGCGTTCGAGGCGCAGCATCCGCACGTGCGCGTCCTGCCCGTCGTCTACGACGGCTCGAGCACCCTCGCCACGCAGCTGGTCGAAGGCGCTCCCGCCGACGTCTACGCGTCGGCCGACGAGGCAAACATGGCCACGGTGACCGACGCCGGCCTCGCCGGTGATCCGAAGCTCTTTGCGACGAACACACTCGTGATCGTGACGCCCGAGGGCAACCCCGCGGGCGTGGCGGGCCTCGCCGACCTGGCCGACGAGGCCGTGAGCGTCGTCGTGTGCGCCCCCGAGGTGCCGTGCGGCGCGGCATCCCGAACCCTCCTGTCGAACGCCGGCGTGACCGTGAAGCCCGCGAGCTCCGAGCAGAACGTCACCGCCGTGCTCTCGAAGGTCGCGGCGGGCGAGGCGGATGCCGGGCTCGTGTACGCGACCGATGTGCGCGGGCGCTCCGACGTCGAGGCGATCGTTCCCGAAGGGGCGGATCGCGTCGTCAACCGATATCCGATCGTCGCGATGAAGGATGCCGCGAACCCCGCCGTGGCGGCGGCATTCACCGCGTTCGTCGTCGGACCGCACGGGCAGGCGGCTCTGCGAGAACTGGGCTTCGGTGCCCCGTGAGGCGCGAGGGCGCGGGCTTCGTCCCGCAGATCCTGCTGCTGCCGGCCCTCGTCGGCCTCGCCCTTCTGGTGCTGCCGCTCGGCGCACTCGTGGCGCGCGTCGACTGGTCGACCTTGTGG
>Ga0164308_10001589_pt1 | contig 12093 bp, 2 predicted proteins | sample Whisoiple_246_MG_FD_109983 | JGI IMG/M metagenome (GOLD analysis project Ga0164308, IMG submission 109983) | Soil microbial communities amended with fresh organic matter from upstate New York, USA - Whitman soil sample_246_MG | ecosystem: Environmental > Terrestrial > Soil > Unclassified >... | reverse complement strand
GTCGTCTCGGTGGGCTCGATCGCGTCGGCCCTGAGCTTTGGCTCGTCGGCTGGGAGCGCCCGCAGGAACCATCCCGTTCCCCGGGGGCAGGCACTGGCGCCGAACAGGATCTCGACGTGGTGCCGAGCCTCCTCCACCTCGTCGCGGAACGCCCCCGCGGCGATCTCGAGCGCGACCTCGGATCCGGCCGCGGGTGGGGGATCGGCGTGACCGAGGACCTGGAGCCCGGTGAGGGCCGACCGCATCCGCACCGCCTCGGCCTCGATGCGTCCCGCCAGGACTGATGCGGGAACGGTCGCCGGTTGCCGCGTCCAGGACGTCGGCGCCAGACCGCTCACCACCAGCCGGAGGTCGCTGCGCGTGAGGCCGGTCTCGTCGAGCCGGGCCAGGAGCCGACGCCGGGCCTTGGTCCGTCCCCCTCCGGCGACCGCTCGTACGACGAGCCCACGTCGGCGTCCCGCCTCGCCCGAGGGTGGGACGTCCTGCCCCCACGTCGAGCTGAGGGCCGGGTCGAGCAGGTCGGCGTGCGCGGCCAGGGCCTGCTGGATGCCCAGGGGCGGGCTCGGCCTCCCCGAGACCTCGAGGAGGCCGGGGAGGTGGGAGGCATGGGGTGTGCGCGCCGCTCCTCCGACCGCAGCCTCGGCCAGGACGTCGTCGGTCCCGCCGAGGGCAGCGGCCCACAGCGCAGGAGCGCGAGGATCGACGTCCCGGTCGTGCCCGATGAGGAGGGCAGCCGCACGCACGCCCTCCGCCGACGGGGCGGCCAGGAGGTCGCCGAGCCGGGCGCGCAGGAGTGGACGACCGGCGAGGCCCACGTCGGCGGCGAGGTCGAGGACGCGCAGGCGGACGCGTGGATCGGGGTCGTCCAGCGCCCTGGCCAGCTCACGGTCGAGCGCGGGGGAGTCGGAGTCGACCAGCGCCTCGAGGCCCGTCACCCGGTCCGAGGCCTCCGCACCGTCGAGGAGGCGCCGCACGGCCGCCTCGGCTGCCGCGCCCTCGACCCGCAACGACCTCGGGTCCCAGGCGCGGTGGCGAAGGACCTCCGCAAGGTGACCCCCGTACAACCGGAACGTGACGAGGGCCAGCCCGAGCCAGACCAGGGCCAGGGCGACCACCACCCAGACGACGGCAAGCACGTCGAGGTCCCAGGCCTGCGTGAGCAGCAGGAGCGCACCGACGAGGCCGATGGCGACGGGTGTGCCGGCACCCTCCGCCAGGGTCTGCGCGGGCAGGCGGCGGTCCGGGGGCATCGCCTGGTAGGTCGCGGCGACGGAGCCACGCGTCAGCCCGTCGGTCGCCGTGATGTCCGCGACCTGCGCCACGCACGCGATGGCGAGGAAGCCGAGACCGACCACGCCCGACCCCTGCCCCATCCCGACCATGACGAGACAGGCGACGAGGACGACCGCGGGATTGGCGGCGAGGCCGAGACGCACGCCGTACGAACGGAGGAGCCACGACGCCACCAAGCCGACGAACAGGATGCTCGCCACGTTGAGCGCTGATCCGTAGAGACCCTGGAAGCGGGCGAGCGTCTCCGGGTCGGGGAAGGCGGCCGCGGCACGCTCCCAGACGATGTAGTCGAGCAGCTGCGTCACGGCGCCGGACAGGACCTGGTAGGCCAGCACCGCAGCGACCAGGGGGTCGCGCAGGACCGCCGCGCCCCACGCAGCGCGGGCACCCGCACCGACGCGCGCCGGCGGCCGCGGCGGCGGCGGACGCGTCATCAGCTCGGCGGGGAACTCCCGGGCGGTGAGCCTGACCAGCACCGCCATGCCCAGCCCGGAGACGACGCCCAGGAGAAGGAGCTGTTCGACCCCGCCGAGCGCCCCGCCGACCAGCCCGGCCACCAGGCCTCCCACCGCGAACCCGACGGGGAACCCGGCCACGACCCGGGGGAAGTACGTCTTGAGCTCCCGGACGTCGAACAGGCGCACCACTTGGGAGCCGATCGCCACGAAGCCGACCGGGATCGCGAGCGGGAACAGCACGACCAGGACGAAGGCCGCCCCCGTGGCGTCCCACGCGACGAGCGCGATCCAGCACGCCGCGACGACCAGGAGGTACGCGCCGACCAGGGAGCCGGCCAGCCCGGCAAGTGAGACCCGACGCCCCGCGCGGGCGACGGCGGCCGAGGTGAGGATCCCCACCACACCCACGACCAGGTAGGCCCACGGCAGGCTCCGGGCGCCGTACGCGTGGAGGAACAAGGCGCTGGCGGGGACCACGAGGAAGGCCATCATCAGGCCCAGGGCCACGGTCTGTCCCGTGAGCAGGGCCCTCCTCGTCCGCACGGATCACTCCCCGCGTTCGCGCATCTCGCGGAGCCGCCGGGCCAGCGCGGTGATCACGCCGGTCGCGATCTCCGGTCTCAGCCTCATCGCCTCGGTGAAGTCGTGCCTGTCCAGCCTGAACGCGCGACCATCGGTCCTGGCCACGACGGTCGCGACGCGGGGTCGGGGGTCCAGGACGGCCAGCTCACCGATGGTGTCGACCGGGACCATCCGAACCCGGCCGTCCGGACGCACCACCTCGACCTCGCCCTCGACGAGGACGAGGAGCCAGTCCTCGGACGCGCCCGCCTCGATGAGGACCTCCCCGGCCGCGAAGGTGATCTCGTCGAGCCGTGCGGCCAGACCGGCCAGGACGCGGCCCGGGGTGGTGGCGAAGAGCGACGCGCGTCGCAGGATGGCCACCCGGTCGACGACGAGGAGAGGCGTCGGCTGGGTCGCCTCCCCCTCGGTCATCGATCGAGTCTGGCAGAGCACGCCCGAGCCCGTCGGGACGACTAGACCGGAGCCGCCCGGAGCAGCGTCCACGTCGGTGCAGCCCTCACTTCGTGAGCCGGAAGAGCGCGCTGCGGGCCGCGGTCCCGTCTGCCAGCAGGACGTCGAAGCGGAAGCACCCGGCATCCTTCGGCGTCTTCCAGTTGTCGACGAACTGCTGCGCCACCGCGTCCCAGCGCAGGCCCGTGCTGCCGACCGACTGCTCCTCGAGCGGGTCACCGGCGGCGTCCATGGCCGTGCACGACACCGTGACGACGTCGATCCTCGACACAGCCGACACCGTCGTGACCAGCTCGCCCTGCTGGTCGCGCAGCACGAACTTGAGCGGGTACGAGCGTCCGGCCTTGCCCACGTTGACGACGGGTGGATTGTCGACCGGCGACTGGAAGCCGCTGAACGCCAGCGGTGCCACGTACGTCCGGGTGAGGGGCGGCGTGGTGTTGCCGGCGACGTCGCGCGCGCCCGAGCACGTCGCCGTCGTCATGGGAAGACCGGCGACGCGCGTGGTCGTCCGCTCGAGGGTCGCTGCCGTGGCCACACCGGACGTCACCCGCCCGACGGCCTCGTCGGTCGTCGTGCAGGTCGGCCCGCCGGGGACGCCGGTGAGCCGCACGACCGGAGGCGTGCGGTCGAGGCGCACGGTCACGCTCGTGGTCGCCTCGTTGCCGGCCCGGTCGGTGACGGTGCCGGACTCGACCTGCACGCCCTCCGCGGTCACCGTGCGGGGGGCTGGGCAGGCGCCGTCGGCGACGCCGGACCGGAGGTCGCGGCACTCGAAGGTGATCGTCGGATTCGTCCGGTGCCAGCCCGCAGCGTTGGGCGCGGGTGACACCGTCGCACTGATCGTGGGCGGCACGTCGTCCGATGCGACTCGCACGGTGTAGGTGACCGTCGTGCTGGCCGTGCGGCCGACCCGGTCGACGGCGGTGACGGTGTAGGTCCGGTGCACACCGGGTGCCGTCACCGTCGAGGTGTCGATCGGGGTCGACGTGCAGGTGGCGATGCCGCTGCCGGCATCCGCGCAGGTGAACGCGTCCCGGGTCGGTTGGCCGCGCTCGAAGTCCTGCGCACTGGGCACGATGACCACCGGTGCGGAGCGGTCGATGCGGACGGCCAGGCTCGACAGCAGACCGCCGGGAGCTCGCACGTCGAGCCGTCGGATGCCCTCGCCCCCGACCGTCACCCTGATCGGGCCGAGCTGCGACGGAGACCTCCTGTCGGGCTGCCAGGGACCCCCGTCGACGCGCCAGTCGATCGGTGCGGCGGGTGAGGTCGATGCGGTGGCGGTGACGTCTCCTGGGTACCAGCCGCTGGAGGGGAGCGGGGCGTCGGCCGCGACGGACAGGTCCGGGGGCTGCGGAGGCGTTGGGCGCGCGGCGAAACCGGCCGCCTTGTTCCAAGCGAGCCCGACGTTGCCCGCGGTGTCGACCGCCTGCACGAAGTACTCGACGGACGCTCCGGCGGCCAGCGGGCCGGCGAGCTCCGCCGAGCCGGTGAACCCGCCGGACGACGGCGCGAGGTCGGTGAACCGCCAGCGACCGTCGACGTCGCGGAAGGCGGCCACGACGCGCCGGACACCCGAGGCGTCGCTCGCCGCGACCCGGAAGCCGATGGTGGAGCCGGTCACGACGCCCTCGCTCGAGGGGACCTCGGGTGGTGCGACGTCCGTGTCGGTCCCGGGGCCGTAGAGGACCTGCACACCGACCTCGTCGTAGAGTCGCTGGCGCCCTCCGCCGCCCTGGCTGGCGCCGGTGAACCTGCCGGGCACCACGACGAGGTCCTGCCTGGGTCCGCTCGGCGACTGGCTCGTCGTGATGGTCGCGAGCCGGGGCGCCCAGGTGGCGTCGTCGACCCGCACCTCGGGCGAGGAGTCGCCGAGGTCGATCGTGGGGGTGGCGAGCACCGGGTCGACCCCGGCGAGCTCATGGTCGACGAGCGAGGTCACGAGGGCGCCGCGAGCCACCAGCCCATCGACCCCGACCGAGCGGCTCGTGAGCGGCAGGATGGGCCGGTAGTGGGTGACCTGCGGGTCCTCGGTCCCGTCCGGCCCCGTGACCTGCCAGTAGCGGCCGCGAGCGGTCACGACCTCGTCGAAGGTCGACTCGACGCTGATCGTCGCGCTCGCAAGGCCGGTGGCCGGGTCGACGACGAGACCGTCCGGCGAGGGCGGCGCAGTCACGGGCGGTGGGACCGGCGCGGACGTGCCCACGCCCCAGAACGGCAGGCCGTAGAACGTGGTCTGCTGCAGGATCTTGACGTCGTAGACGCCGACGGCCCCCAGGCTGCCGTAGTAGGCCTGCTTGGCGTAGGCAAGCGCCTGTCCCGCGCTGACCGAGCCGTCGAGCAGCTTCGCGTAGAGGCCCATCAGCCGCTCGCTGTAGGCGACCGCCGACGTGTCGCCGATCCCGAAGCCGGTGTTAGCGACGTAGACGGACACCTCCTGGGCCGCCAGTGCCTGGGCCCAGTCCAGGGCCAGCGGGTCGACGGCGCCCCCGGGCAGGTAGGCGTCCGGGACGGCGAGGCCTGCGTGGCAGCCCATCGTGAACAGCACCTTCCGGGCGAGCCGGCCGCCTGCGGCAGCGGTGACGTCGCTCGTGGTGAGGAGGTCGTCCGAGCGGACCGCGTCGCGCTTGGACGACGCGAGGGCGGTGTGGTCGAAGTGCGCGTTGAGCGAGGTGACGCCCGGAGCCGGATCGCCCGCGGGCAGGAGCTTGGTGAGCAGGTCGTTGCGCGACCAGCGGGTCGCGGTGGGGGGTGCGCCGGGTTCGTCGATGAGGGCCCTGTCGACCGTGCGCCCGGGGCGCGCCAAGCGGTCGGCCACGACCTTCGAGCCGTCCGCGAGGAAGTCGTAGCCCGCGACGAGCCCTGTGGAGGTGTCGAGCGCCCCGGAGCCGCTGGTGCTGTAGCTGTCCAGGAGGGCGGTGATCTCGGCCGGTGTCTCCACGAGGCGGCCGACCGCGAGACGGGGCACGAAGACGCTGCCGCCGTTGTCGAGGTCGACCGGGTCGGTGGCGCCGTAGACGTCGTCGGTGAGGGTGAACGAGGCGGCCTCGGCTGCGGAGATCGGGTTGCGCGTGTCGAAGGTCGACGCATAGTCCCGCTCGTTGCTGAGCCGGGTCAGGTCGGGCACGCGCCCCATCGGGATGATGTCGTCGCCGCCCACGACCGTGACGTAGGCCAGGTCGGGGTTGGCAGCGCGAACGTCCCGGACGACACCGGTGATCTGCGCTGCGACGGCGTTGGCGGCAGCCACGCTGCACGGTGCTGCGTCCCACGCGGCGTACGCGTCGCGGATGGCCGGATAGGCGTCCAGGGGCACCACGGCGGGACGGATGCCGGCGTCCGGGTCGTCGCCGAGGTGGCCGACCAGCCTGTCGAGCGCCGCCGCCACGTCCTGGGCGGCGGACGATCCGTGGGGGGCGGCCAGACGCCCGGGCTGGGTGAGGAACAGCGCGGTCGCGTCCGACGGCAGCTCGGGTGCGGCGCTCGGTGGGGTGGGCGCTCCGGGGAAGGTGCGCGCCGGGCAGCTCTCATCGGCGGACGGGTTCGTCACCCGGGTCCGCAGGAGGTAGGGCTCGTCCGAGACGCCCGCACTCGTGCCGGACACGGCCACGACGTAGTCGCCGTCCACGGGTGCGACGACGCCCACCGCCTCCGCGTCGGTGCCGCGGTGCAGTGACATGGACAGCGGCGTGAGCGGCGGCACGAGCGTGCCCGTCCTCGGATCGACGCGCCCCTGGTCGAGCTGGAGGTCGGCCAGCGCCTGCGCGGAGAGCGACGAAGCGGCCTGACCCACGCCCAGCTCGCCGTCCTCGACGAGCCTGCCCGGGAGTGGCTCGTCGGCCTCGGGGAAGAGACTGGGCGAGGTGGCGATGCCCGAGGGTCCGTAGAGCACGACGTCGGCGTCGAGCGGAAGGTTCGTCAGGTCGGCCGCGACCCGGGCTCCTGCACGTACGTCGCGCATGACGTACCAGTCGACGTCACCCATCCGGTCGATGAACCCGGGGACCATCGCGTCGACGTCCTCGGTGTCGAGGGGGGCGCAGTTGGGTGACGGCACCGAGCAGGTGGGATCGGGCGGCATCGGCGCGGCCCTGCCGCCCTCGCCCGGGGAGTTCGGCTCGACGTTCTCCTCGAGCAGCATCCCGGTCTCGGCGGTGTCGGCGACCGATCCGTCGGCAGCGACGAGTGACGCCTCCAGCGTCACGCGTCCCAGGCGGATCGGGTTGTCGAAGAAGAAGACCAGCTCGACCGCAGTGTCAGGAGTGGTCACGGGGAGCGACGGCAATGCCGCCCGGATGCGGACGCGGCCGTCCGCGAGCTTCTCGGCCCGCACGTTGGTCACGTTCGGCTCTCGGCCGCCCTGGGACGACAGCTGGCCGGTGAATCCCGACCCGGCAGGAAGGTAGAGCTCGAGCGTCGCCGGCTCGGTCGGTTCGGTGCCGAGGTTGTCCAGGACGATGAAGCCCATCGTCCGCTGGCTGCGCTGTCCGAGACTGTCTGTCGCGATGAGGCGGCCGCCCTGGTTGAACCCGAGGCTGTCGATCGGGAAGTCCTCGAACGGGAAGGCCGCGGGCGGCACGAGAGCGAGCAGGACGTCGGCCAGCGACACCGACTCGTCGAGGTACTTCGCGAGCTGCCCGAGCGTGATCTCCCCGCCCGCGGCATTCGTCCAGGCCCCGAGATCGCCGAGCGTGATGTCTCGTCCGGCACCGTCCGTGTAGGTCCCCACGTCGCCGAGCAGGTACCCAGCGAGGGCGGCGTCGGACATGAAGACCAGCACCCAGCCCAGCAGGGCGTCGCTGGCGTCGTTGAACCGGAGGTCGCCGAGCTCGACGCCCGACACCTGGTCATCGAGTGCGGTGAGGAGTGCGCCGAGTGCGGTTGCGAAGCCACCGGTGACGCGGTCGGGGCGGAGATCCCCGATCGTCGGGTCGAGGGCCGACCCTGCCGTGCGTGCGGCCAGGAGGTCGGCGAGCGTCGCGGCGCCGGCGAAGCCGGGCGCGCCGACGTCGGCGAGGGTGGCGCCCGGCCGGACCGCGCCTGCGGCTGCCGCCTCTCCGATGGTCGGGGTCGCGTCGCACCACGCCGCCGGGACGTCGCAGGTCGCGATGTTCGCGGGTGACGCCGTCGCGGACAGCGGGATCGCGCCGACCAGGCTCCCGCCGAGGTCGAGCTGGTCGAGACCGGCCCGGCCGATGGGTGCCGCCGCCCAGTCCACCTGGGCGAGTGGCAGGGCACCGAGTCCGGAGAGCCCGAGGTCGATGTCCTTGAGGGGGATGTCCTTGAGCGGTGACGTCGCGAGGTCGATGTCCTTGAGGGGGATGTCCTTGAGCGGTGACGTCGCGAGGTCGATGTCCTTGAGGGGGATGTCCTTGAGCGGTGACGCCGCGAGGTCGATGTCCTTGAGCGGGATGTCCTTGAGCGGTGACGTCGCGAGGTCGATGTCCTTGAGCGGGATGTCCTTCAGCGGTGCGACATCGAGCACGATGTCCTTGAGGGGGATGTCCTTGAGCGGTGACGTCGCGAGGTCGATGTCCTTGAGCGGGATGTCCTTGAGCGGGATGTCCTTCAGGGGCGCGCCCCGGACGCCGACCTCGAGGAGCGTGGCGCCGACGAGGAGCCGCGGGTCGGAGCAGGCACCTGCCCGGGTCGCGTCGAGCAGGGCGCACCACCGGTCCACGAGGGGGGTCGACCCGTCCTGACCGGGCTGGGGCGGGATCTCGATGGTCGACACCGCGGCGCCACCCAGCACGAGGGCGGACAGGGGCACGTCGGCCAGGGCGCTGCCGGTGAAGTCGACCTCGTCGAGGGTGATCTGCGCGAGGGCGGTGGGGGGCGGCGAGAGTGCCGCGACCTGCTTCCACGTGACGTTCTGCAACGGGACGCCGGCCAGCCCGGTCGACGCGAGGAGCTCGGTCCACGTCCGCGGACCGGTGGCCCGCGCGATCGGGATCGTCGACAGCGGGATGTCGACGGGGAGGTCCTCGAGCCTCAGCGAGTCCAGTGTCAGGTCCCCGAGCACGGTTCCGGTCAGGTCGGTTCGCAGCAGGGCGGCTCCCTGCAACGCGGTGGAGTCCGACTCTCCGACCACCGTGGCCGGGGTCGGGTTCCTGTCTCGTGAGGGGGGGACGGGGTCGAAGAAGTCGACGGCTCCGGCTCCGGGCGCGTACCTGTTGCCGCCCCCGCCGCCAGTGAGGTAGATCCCGTTGAACGTGGGATGGGCGGGGCCGGCGAGGACGGGCGCGCCGGCGGACGCGGCCGACGGCACGCTCACCGTCGCGACCGCAGCGAGGACGACCACCGCCAGGGTCGTGGCGAGTCGCCTGGCGAAGCAGGTCGATGGCGCGGTCCGGAGGTACATGGTGCCTCATCCCTCGCGACCCGGGACGAGGGCTCTCTCGACTCCAGCGGCCGAGATTTTGAGGCTAGAGTGCGCGACAGTGCGCCGTCCATGGCGCCGTGAGGAATGTCTTGACCACCTGATGACCAGCGTCGAGCCGCTCAGCCCGGTCGAGGGCGTCCTGCCACCGGCCGCGGCGTCGTACGCCTCACTGACCGCTCGCCGGTGGATCGCGGACGATCCGGAACGGCTGCACCGGCGCGTGCGGGGAACGGTCGTCCTTGCCGACATCAGTGGCTTCACCCGTCTCTCGGAGCGGCTCGCCGTCCGAGGCCGGGCCGGGGCCGAGGAGGTGGTGGGCCTGGTCGGCCGCGTCATGACCGCCTTCGTGGGCGAGATCGAGCAGCACGGTGGGGACGTGCTCGCCTTCGGCGGTGACGCCCTGCTCGTCCTCGTCGAGGGCGACGACTCCGCCCGCCGCGCGACTCTCGCCGCGGCGGCGATGCGCCGGTGGATGGACGACCACGGCACCGTCGACACGTCGGTGGGTCGGGTCGCGCTGCGGATCTCCATCGGCGTCGCCACGGGCGTGGTCGACCTCGTGCTGGCCGGCACCGACGAGCGCGGGCTGTTCGTCGTCGGTCCGACCACGACCCGCATGACCGCTCTCGAGAAGGTGGCCGAGCCCGGGGAGATCCTGCTGGACGACGCCACCGCCGGCGCGGTGGACCCGAGCTGGCTCGGGGTGCGCCGTGGCGACGGGGTGGGAGTCCGACGCACCCTGCCGGTCGACCGCACCATCCCGGCTCCGCGCGTCGCGCGCGCGGCGCCGGTCGGTGCCACGTCCCTCGTCCCGAGAGCGCTGCGCCACTTCGTGGGATCGGCGGCGTCACGCGACCTGTCGACGCTCGACAGCGAGCACCGCATCGCCACGGTGGCGTTCGTGCAGGCGGGGGGCATCGATGCCCGCATCGCGTCGCTCGACGCGGCGGCCGTGGCCGACGCGGCCGCGGACCTCGACACCCTCATGCGCACGACGGGCGAGGCAGCGGCGCGACACGGCGTGACCCTCCTCGGCACGGACGTCTGTGCCGACGGCGCCACGCTGTTCCTCGTGGCCGGGGCACCGGTCGCGACGGAGGAGGACGAGGAGCGGATGCTGCGCGCCCTGCGCGACGTGATGACCCACCCGGTGGCGCAGCCGCTGGCCCTGCACGCCGGGGTCAACCGTGGTCCCGTCTTCGCCGGCGACCTGGGGGCGCCCGCTCGCCGCACGTACACCGCGATGGGGGACACCACGAACCTCGCGGCCCGGCTCTCGGCCCGGGCCGGTCCTGGCGAGGTGCTCGCCACGGGTGACGTGCTCGCACGGTCGGGCACGGAGTTCGCCAGCGAGCTGCTGGAGCCGTTCACTCCCAAGGGCAAGCGGCACCCGGTCAGGCCCTACCGCGTGGGAGCGCCGCTGGCCCACCGCGTCCGTACGCCCTCGTTGCTGCCCATCGTCGGTCGGGAGGATGAGCTGGCGGCGTTGCTCGGAGCACTCACCGAGGCCGAAGGGGGACGGGGCGGGGTCGTCGAGATCGTCGGGGAGGCCGGGTCCGGGAAGTCGCGACTGGTCCAGGAGCTGCGGGACCGATCCCCGGGGGTCGGCGGGTTCGCCGCCTCCTTCCGGGGCGCCGACGCGGCCACCCCCTACGCCGGGCTCCGGCCTCCGCTGCTCGGCCTCCTCGGGCTGGGGCCCGACGTGGACCCCTACAGCGCAGGGCATGCACTGGCCGGGTCGGTGGCCGCGCTGGCGCCCGAGCTGGAGCCGTGGCTGCCGCTGATCGCCGTCCCCTTCGGTGCGGCAGTGGCGCCCACACCCGAGGTCGACGCACTGGCGCCCGCGTTCCGCCGCGCCCGCCTCCACGCCGTCGTCTCCGCCTACCTGGGCTCGGTGCTGCCCCGGCCGGCGCTGCTCGTGCTCGAGGACGTGCACTGGGCCGACGAGGCATCCCTGGCGCTCGCCGAGGCGCTGGCCGAGGGTCCCGCCGGCCTGCACCGGCTCATCTGCCTCGTGGGACGGTCGGGTGCACCTCGGCCATCCGTCGGCACCACCCGGATCGAGCTGGACGGGCTCTCGACGACCGCCGTCGTCGAGCTCGCGATCCACGCTGCGGGCGGCACCCCGCTGCCCGACGCGGCACTGCGGGTGATCGACGAGCGAGCAGGGGGCAACCCGCTCTTCGTGCGCGAGCTGGCGACCGCGGCCGCCGAACGAGGCACCGTCGACGATCTACCCGAACGTCTCGAACCCCTCCTGGCGAGCCGCATCGACCGCCTCGACGCACGCGGACGCACCCTGCTCCGCCAGGCCTCGGTCGCCGGGCGACGGGTCGACCTGGACCTGCTCGCCGAGGCGGTGCCGTCGGACGCGGCAACCGTTCGCGACCTGGCACTCTGGGCCGACCTGGACGAGTTCGTCGAGTGGACCGACGCCTCGGTCGTGACCTTCCGGCACGACCTGGTCCGCAGCGCCGCCTACGTGGGGCTCTCCCACGTGCGGCGCCGCCGCCTCCACGCCGGGTTCGCCGCAGCCCTCGAGCGCCGCGCACTGTCCGGAGACGAGCGTCCCGCACTGCTCGCCCTCCACCACGCGCGAGCCGGCCATCCCGCCCAGGGGTTCGCGTGGTCCCGCCGTGCGGGTGACCTCGCGCGGGAGAGCCACGCGAACGCGGACGCGGCCGCGCTCTACCGACAGGCGCTGGAGAACGGGGGCGCGGTCCCCGACCTCCCAGGGGGCGACCTGCTGTCGGTCGCCGAGGCTCTCGGGGACGTCGCCGAGCTCGCCGGGCAGTACGACGAGGCGCTGCGCGCCTACGCCCGGGCGCGGCGCCTGGCCCGGGCGGCGGACGCGCCTCCATCCGGCGTACCCGTCCTGGCCCGGCTCTCGCGCAGCACCGGCATCGTGTGCGAGCGCGTCGG
>Ga0164308_10001587_pt1 | contig 12102 bp, 11 predicted proteins | sample Whisoiple_246_MG_FD_109983 | JGI IMG/M metagenome (GOLD analysis project Ga0164308, IMG submission 109983) | Soil microbial communities amended with fresh organic matter from upstate New York, USA - Whitman soil sample_246_MG | ecosystem: Environmental > Terrestrial > Soil > Unclassified >... | reverse complement strand
CGTTCAAGGTCTCCTTCGGCATGGCCTCGGCCCGCGCGGTCGCCAACCGCACGAGCACGGAGTCGGCCTACGACCGCGCACGGAAGGGTCTCTACGAGGAGGGGATCTCGTCCTCGCGGATGTACCTCGACCCGCAGCGGCCCGGCGTGGAGGACCTCATCGACCAGATCTGCTCCGGCGTCCGCTCCGCGTGCACGTACGCCGGGGCGCGCAGCCTCGCCGAGCTCCACGACCGCGCCCTGGTGGGCGTGCAGTCGGCGGCCGGCTTCCACGAGGGGCGCCCGCTCGCCACGTCGTGGTGACGGCTACGAGCGTGAGCTGCGCTCGGTGCGACCCCGCACGATCCCGATGAAGCGCTGGACCCACTCGTCCTCGTTGTCGATCCTCCACGCGAGCCCGACCTTGGTCGGCTCGAGGTCCGTGACCACGCGGTAGGTGACGTCCTTGCGGTGGTGCAGCCGGGCGATCGACATCGGCACGATCACCACCCCGGTGCCGGACGCGACCACCTCGACCGCGTCGGCCACCGACATCGCCGGCCACGCGAGCTGCTCGGCCTGCGGCGTCCAGCCGGACCGGTGGGGGAGCACCAGCTGCTCGTCGGCGAGGTCGGCGAGCGTGACCTCCTCGGCGAGCGTGAGCAGGTGCTCGACGCCCATCACCGCGACCGGCAGCTCGTCGTAGAGCGGGATGCAGTGCAGCCCGTCGCGGTCGATCGGCAGCCGCACCAGCGCCATGTCGAGGGCGCCGTCGCGGATGCCGGTCTCCTGCTCGTCCTCGGTGACGGGGACGAGCTCGAGCGGGTCGCGTGTGTAGCGCTCGCGCCAGGTGCGCGCCCACTTGTCCGGGGTCGCCCCGGTGACGAACCCGACGTCGAAGTGCCCGAAGGCACTACTCATGGCAGGAGCTCACGCGGTCTTCGAGCGGCCGGCGTACCAGCGCCAGATCGCGGTGACGACGATCGCGCCGATCAGCGACCCGATGATGCCGCTGGCCCGCAGCTCGATGCCGTCGCCGGAGAGCAGGCTGATCAGCAGACCCCCGACGAAGGACCCGACGAGACCGGCGACGATCGCCATGGTCCAGTCGATGCCGGCGCCACCGCGCCCGAGGATGAGCTGCGCGCCGGCGCCGACGAGCATGCCGAAGAGGATCAGACCCAGGATGAGCATGACGCTGATCCTAGGGTCACCCCGACTCTCCGAACTGCTCGACCCGGATCGTGTCGCTCCTGATCCCCGACTCCTCGAGCATCCGGGTGGCGTACGACGCGAAGCCGACCGAGCCGCAGACGTAGGCCCGCTCCACGCCGTCGAGGTACGGCGCCAGCTCGTCGTGGTACGGCGGGGCCGCGACCCGGTCGCCCAGGTTCTCCCTGGTGAGGGCGATGAACGCGCCGTACCTCTGGAGCTCGGCGGCGTACGGGAGCTCCGCCCACGTGCGGGCCACGACGACCACGCGCAGCCGCTCCTGGAGGCCCAGCCGGCGGGCGTAGCGGGTCATCGCGACGACCGGGACCACCCCCGATCCTCCGGCGATGCAGACCGCGGGCACGTCGCCGTCCCAGACGAACCAGCCGCCGATCGGGCCGCGCAGCTCGAGCACGTCGCCGACCTCGGCGACGTCGTGGAGGTGGCCGGACACCTCGCCGCCGGGCAGGCACTCGACCATCAGCTCCAGCAGCGGGTCGTCCGGGTCGGACGCGACCGAGTACGAGCGCTGCGCCGTGTAGTCGTCCGGTGCCCGCAGGCGCACGACGTAGTGCTGCCCCGGCAGGTGGTCGACCCGGTCGTCGACGTGGAGGCGCAGCCGGACCAGGCGGTCGGTGGGGTGGTCGAGCTCGATGATCGTGCCGGTGGTCCAGTCACCGGTGGGCGCCGCCACCTAGGGATCTCCCTGGTAGCGCTGCTCGAGCCACGGGTCGCCCCGGTCGTGGTAGCCGTTCTGCTCCCAGAAGCCCGGCCGGTCGCGCTCCATGAGCTCGAGCCGGGTGACCCACTTCGCCGACTTCCAGAAGTAGAGGTGCGGCACCAGCAGCCGCACCGGGCCGCCGTGGCCGCGGGGGAGCGGCTTGCCGTCGACCTCCCACACCACCCAGGCCTTGCCGCCGGTGACGTCCGCGAGCGGCAGGTTGGTCGTGTAGCCCGTCGTGGAGTGCGCCATCACGAACTGCGCCTCGGGCATCGGCATGGCGACCTCGAGCAGCGTGTCGACGCTGATGCCACGGAAGGTCATGTCGAACTTCGACCACGTCGTGACGCAATGGATGTCGCCGAAGTACGTCGAGTCCGGCAGCGCGTGCAGCTCCCGCCACGACCAGGTGTGCGGCCGCGCGGCCAGCCCGTCGACGGTCATCGTCCAGGTGTCCACGTCGAGCACGGGTGTCGCCTCGGCCGTCAGCGTCGGCCAGGAGCTGCCGGTGTCGTACTGGCCGGGCGGCAGGCGGTCCGGGCGCTCGGGTCGCCTCTTGCCGAAGAAGCCACGGGTGACGGGCACCCTCGAATCCTTACACGGGAGTGATGGGAAGCGAGCGCCGTGGCTGGAACTCGAACGTCGAGCCCGTGCTGAAGCGGGTCACCGCGACCTCGCCCGCCTCCGGCGCCGGAGTGTCGCGGCGCACGAGCGTGGCGGTCCACGACTCGTCGGTGCCCTCCACCTCGACGTCGAGGTGCGGGTCGACGGCGCGCACGACGGCCTGCAGCGGCGCCTCGCGGCCCGGTCCGCAGAGGTCGATCCAGGCGCCGTCGTCGTGGCCGGCAGCGGGCCGGACGACGAGCCGGCCGTCGGTGATGTCGGCGTCGACGTACGCCGCCGGGTTGAGCAGCGGGTGCAGCTCGAGCACCCGCAGCGCGCCGGCAGCGGTCTCGGGCAGGGCGAGCGCACGCCGGATGCGCTCGGCGCCGATCCCGGCGATGCCGACCAGCTGCTTCGTGGCGATCTCGACCGCCTGCGCGTCGTCGCTCGCCCGCTTGTCGACCGCGAGGCGGAAGGAGATGTTGAGCAGGTGCATCTGCAGGCACACCTCGTCCGCGATCCGCACCAGCGCCGAGTGCGAGAAGGCGCCGAAGTCCAGGTCGGCGAGCAGCGCGCCGGAGTAGTCCGCCGCGCCGTCGTCGGCTCGGTCGATCGGGTCGAGCTCGAGGTGGGCGGCCAGGGTGCGCTCGACGACGTAGTACGGCGCCAGCGGCGTGACCTCGGGGTAGGACTCGTCGATGATCACGGTCCACGCGCAGTGCGGGTGGCGGTCGGCCGGGGTCCGCGGCGGCCGGTGGACGGGGCGGACCTGGGCCCTCGGGTTGGTCGCGACGGCCGTCGCGTCGAACGTCGGGTCCTCGATGTCGTGGCACATCGAGCGCACGTAGGACTCGCCTATCGGCTCGACGTCCATCAGTGCGCCGCAGTGGTCGAGGTGGAACGTCCCGTGCCACGGGTCCTGCACGTCGTAGCGGAAGTCCATGAACTGCGGGGGCGCGCCGATGTCGAGCTGCAGGCCCTTGAAGATCGTGACGACGTCGGTGCCCTCGTAGCGCAGCGCGCGCTGCATCCGCCGGGTGTAGATCGGGCTCGAGCCGGCCCACTCCTCGATCGCGACCTGGGCCATCTCCTCACGGCCCCACGCCGAGATGCACCACGCCATCCCCGACCGGTCGATGAGCTGCCCGACGAGCAGCAGCTCGGGGACGAGCGTCGCGAGCTCGTCGCGGCTCAGGCTGGCGTACCTGCTCGGCATGCGGGTCTCCCTGGTGTGACATCAGTAACTAGAACGTGTTGCAGTCTAGAGCGACGTCGCCTAGTTTGACACGTGTCAACCCGAGGGAGGAGCAGGCATGGCGGAGACGGTCCAGCAGCTGTTGCGCGAGCGCGCGGAGGACGACAACGTCGCGGTCCGGTACGGCGAGCAGAGCTGGACCTGGCGCGAGCACGTCGCCGAGGCGTCGGCCGTCGCGGCCGCCCTGATCGGCGCCGCCGACCCCGACCAGCCACTGCACGTCGGCACGCTGCTCGGCAACGGCCCCGACATGCTGCGGATGATGGCGGCCGGCGCGCTGGGCGGCTTCACCCTCTGCGGCATCAACAACACGCGGCGCGGGGAGGGGCTGCTCAAGGACGTGCGGCGCGCGGAGTGCCAGGTGCTGGTCACCGACGCCGAGCACCTCCCGCTGCTGGACGACCTCGACCTGGTCGGCGTACGCGTCCTCGACACGGGGTCCGAGGAGTGGGCCGCGCTGGTCGCCAGCGCCGGGCCGCTGGTGCCGCACCGCGAGGTCGAGGCGATGGACACCTTCATGATGATCTTCACGTCGGGCACCAGCGGTGACCCGAAGGCCGTGCAGGTCAACCACCTGATGGTCCTCTTCTCCGGGCTCAACCTGCAGGGCCGCTTCGAGCTCGGGCCCGCCGACGTCTGCTACGTCGCGATGCCCCTCTTCCACTCCAACGCGGTGGTCGCGGGGTGGAGCCCCGCCGTGTGTGCTGGCGCGACGATCGTGCCGGCGCGGTTCAGCGCGTCGGGCTTCCTCGCCGACGTGCGCCGGTACGGCGTGACGTACATGAACTACGTCGGCAAGCCGCTCGCGTATGTCCTCGCGACGCCTGAGCAGGCGGACGACGCCGACAACACCCTGCGCGTCGCGTTCGGCAACGAGGCCAGCGACCGCGACATCGACGAGTTCAGCCGGCGCTTCGCCTGCGACGTCTGGGACGGCTTCGGGTCGACCGAGCTCGCGGTCATCATCACGCGGGAGCCCGGCACGCCGCTGGGCTCCATCGGCAAGGGCTTCGACGGGGTGGCGATCTACGACGCCGACACCGTGACCGAGTGCGCGATCGCGGAGTTCGACGCCGACGGCAAGCTGGTCAACGCCGACGCGGCCGTCGGCGAGCTGGTCAACACGACCGGCGGAGGCTACTTCGGTGGCTACTACAACGACCAGCAGGCCAACGACGAGCGGATGCGCCACGGCATGTACTGGTCGGGCGACCTCGCCTACAAGGACGCCGACGGCTGGATCTACCTCGCCGGCCGCACCGCGGACTGGATGCGGGTCGACGGCGAGAACCTCGCCGCGGCCCCGATCGAGCGAGTCGTCCAACGGCTGCCGGCCGTCAACCGGGTCGCGGTGTACGCCGTGCCCGACGAGCTCGTCGGCGACCAGGTGATGGCCGCGATCGTGCTCCAGGACGGCGCGACGCTCGCGCCGTCGGAGCTCGAGGAGTTCCTCGCCGCCCAGGCGGACCTCTCGGCCAAGGCGTGGCCGCGCTACGTCCGGCTGGCGGCCGACCTGCCGAGCACCGCGACCAACAAGGTGCTCAAGCGCGAGCTCGCCGCCGAGGGCGCCACGGCCGGCGACGGCGTCCTCTGGATCCGGGAGGCGCGCGGCACGGCGTACGCCGTGGAGACGGGCGCTGCTGTCTGACGCCGCTACCATGTCCCGGGCGCGACCGGGAGGGTGCAGATGGTGGTGTCGGTGGAACCGACCGCGCCCGCACCGCCGCCGGCACCTGGCCGGCACCGGGCGGCGCGGGCTCCTCGTGGCTACCGGCGTGCCCGGACGCTGGCCGGTGCGCTCGGCGTCACCATGCTCGGTGCGGTGCTGCCGGGCGCGGGCTACATCTGGTCTCGACGGCGGCTCGGCTGGGCCGTGCTCGTGCCCTTCCTCGCCGGGCTCGCGGTCGCGGCCTACTACGCCGGTGACCTGAAGCGCGCCGTCGACCTGGCGTTCGACCCGACCCGTCTGCAGGCCGCGACCTACCTGCTCGGCGCGCTGCTCGCAGTCTGGCTCTTCGTCGTGGCGACGACGTACCTGATGGTCCGCCCGCTCGGGATGGCGTGGCTCGAGAAGACCCTGGGCGTGATCGTCGTCGTGCTGCTCTGCGTGCTCGGGAGCATCCCGGCGGTCCAGGCGATGCGGATCGCCAACAGCCAGGGCGACCTGGTGGCGACCGTGTTCGACAACGAGAAGACCGCCACCGCTCCGGAGAACGTCACGGAGTCCGACCCCTGGGGCGGCCGCGACCGCGTCAACGTGCTGCTGCTCGGCGGCGACGGGGGAGTCGGCCGCACCGGCATCCGGACCGACTCGGTGATCCTGCTCAGCATGGACACCCGCACCGGCAAGGCGGTGACCTTCAGCCTGCCGCGGAACATGATGAACGCGCAGTTCCCCGAGGACAGCCCGCTGCACGACGCGTTCCCCGACGGCTTCCGCAGCACGGACCCGAACGCCGACGCCGGCAACTGGATGCTGAACGCGATCTACAGCCAGGTCCCCGCGCTCTACCCGCACATCCTCGGCTCGTCCGAGAACGAGGGCGCGGACGCGGTCAAGCTGGCGGTCGAGGGCAGCCTCGGCACGCACGTCGACTACTACATGCTCATCAACCTGCTGGGCTTCCAGCAGCTGGTCGACGCCATCGGCGGCGTGACGGTCAACATCAACGAGCCGATCGCGATCAACGGCAACACCGACGCGGGGATCCCGCCGACCGGCTACCTCGAGCCCGGCCCGGACCAGCACCTCGACGGGTTCCACGCCCTCTGGTACTCCCGCGGCCGGTGGGGCTCTGACGACTACAAGCGGATGGAGCGGCAGCGCTGCATGGTCAGCGCGATCGTGGACGCCGCCGACCCGCTCAGCGTGCTGCGGCGCTACCAGGACCTCGCGAAGGCGGGCAAGGAGATCCTCCGCACGGACGTCCCGCGCAAGCTGATGCCGGCCTTCGTCGACCTCGCGCTGAAGGTGAAGGAGAAGAAGATGCGCTCGGTCGCGTTCGTCTCCTCCGACAAGTTCTTCTCCGGGGATCCCGACTACGCCTGGATGCAGTCCGTCGTCGCCAAGGCCCTCGGCCCGCGCGCCCCGCACGCCAAGAAGGACGACCCGGGAGCAGCGGTCCGGACCGCGGACGCCTGCGGCTACCACCCGGAGGGCTGACCTCGCCGGGTCGTGATCCGGGGGGAGGGTCAGCGGATCCGGACGTTGCCCTCGCGGGCGACCCGGTTGGCGACCGGGCTGCCGGCGTACACCGCCTTGACCGTGTGCGTGCCGGTCGGGAGGCCGCGGAGCACGAGGCCGGCCCGGCCGTGCTTGAGGGTGAGCTTCTGCACGGCGCCGCCGTCGACCCGGACCAGGAGCGTGCCCTCGATCTGGGCGACCTGCGGGCTCCTGACCTCGATGACCACCTTGACGCCGTGGCGGAGGGTGGTGCGGTCGAAGCGGATCCGCGGGGTGGTGCGGACGCGGACGGTCTTCGGCGTGGTGAGCGCCACCGACGTGTAGCCGGCCTTCGTGATGCTGACCTGGGCGGCGACGCGGGTGCCGAGGTCCTCCTTGGTGACCCGGTACGTCGCGGCGGTGGCACCGGCGATCGGCTGGCCGTCGCGGAGCCACTGGACGGCGACGGAGGTGCCCGCGGGCTTGTAGGCGCCGGTGGCGACGCTCAGCGACTTGCCCGGCTTGGCGGTCCCGCTCAGCTCCGGCTTGGTGCGAACGCGGATGGTGCCCGGCGTCACCGGCGCCGAGAGCGCCGTGCTGACCGTGGAGGCGTCCCAGCCGGCCCGCTGCGCGGTGACGCCGGCGCTGATCACCCGGCCGGCGAGGTCCGGCGTCAGCGTGAGGGTGTGGCTGGTGGCGCCGGCGATGGGCTGCGCGTCGGCGTACCACTGGATGGCGGTGCCGTCGGGCTTGACGTCCCACGTGCCCTCGGCGAGCGTGAGCTTCTTCTCGACCTTGAACGTGCCGCTGATCACGGGCAACGCGGTCGCGGTGAACTGGCCAGGGAGGATCGCGGCCGTGGCAGCCGAGACGACGGCCTTCTTGACGTACCCGAGCTTGCTGGCGGTCGTCCGGACCGTCACGGCCTGGCCGAGACGGTCCGCCGTCAGCGCCAGCGTCGACTTCGTGGCCTTCGGGATCGCGACGCCGTTGGCGAACCACTGGTAGCGGACCTTGGCGTCGGTGGGCGTCCAGGCGCCGCTGCTCGCCGTCAGCTGGGCGCCGACCTTGGGCAGCCCGGCGACCACGGGAGCCGCGGTGTTGAGCAGGTCGGCGTCGTTGAAGTGGATGAAGCCGCTCGGCCAGTTGCCGCTCGCCCGGGTGATCGTGGCCCACGAGAAGTCACCGCGCCAGCTGTCCTGGGAGACGATGATCTCGTCGGCGGAGACGACCTTCTCGACGTACGCCACGTGGCCGGCAGAGCCTGCGGGGCCCTGGTTGGCCCGCCACCAGGCGACGGCGCCGACGGTCGGGGTCGTGTTCGTGAGCTTCGGGACCGAGGTGCCCCAGTAGGTCGCGTTGCCGGCGCCGGTCCAGGGCCGCGTGTTGGGCAGCCCGCTCTGGACCATCCGGTACGCGACGTAGTTGGTGCAGTTGTGGCCGGCGTACATCCGCCAGTACATCTTCTTGTTCGCGGTCGCGTAGCCGGCGGAGGACATCCCCGCGGCGGAGCAGGCGTTGTAGCCGTAGCAGAGGTAGGAGCTCTTCTTGAAGTGCACGGGGGAGGCGGTGAGGCCGTCCTTCCGGGCGTCCGCGATCGCGGAGGCCTTGGTCCCGCGGTCGCGATCCTTGTCCTGCCCGGGGGCCGCCACGGCGGTGCTCGGGACCAGCACGACGACGCCGATGACCAGGGCTGCAGCGAGTGCAGAGGTCACCGGCGTGCGCAGGCGGTTCCAGAGCGTCACGGCCGGGAGTCTAGGGACAAAAGTGCGCTTGTGGGAACGATGTGACAGAAATAGTCAAGCGACACGCCGAACTACAATGGTTAAATTACAACCGTGTGATTCTTGCTTCCGACGGGTCGCGTCCGGTCCATCGGCCGGATCTCCGCGGACCTGCAGAAGACCCCTGCCTCCGGTGGGCCGGGGGTCTTCTGCCGGCGCCGAGATCGTGCATGGGACGGGCAGGGGCGACATCCGCCCAGCGTCGTAGTCCTCTCGCGCCCGATCGAGGAGGGATGTTGTCGAACGTGTCCCCGCCCGCCCCCGACCGCGTTGCGCTGGCGGATCCGGCGACGCGACGAGCGCTTGCGGTCTACGGCGCGAAGCTCGTCGGAACCGGGGCTCTCGGCGTTGGGCTGGCCGCAGTCGGGAGCCTGTTCCTCGACGTCAACGGCGACCCGAAGACCGGCGTTCCGGAGTTCGTTCCCTTCGTCTTCCTGGTTCCCGCCCTCCTCGCGCTCGGATGCGCGGTGTTCGGCCTGCTGCGCCTGGTCCAGATGACGTGGACCGCCGCCCGTCGGCCGTGGGCACTCGTGGAGTCGCGGATGGAGGTCATCGCGATGAGCGGCACGAACGGGCAGCCCGTGTGGCTCCTCACGGACGGCAACCGCAGCTGGCGCCTCACGTTGGGTGCGCTGGTCTGGCGATGGTCGCGCTTCGACCAACCACTCCTGCTGCTGGCAGCCAAGCCGGGGCGTGGGGGGATGGTCGCCACCCCCGGCCGGCGGTCGGTGGCGTGGGGCGGGCGTTCGCTGGCGACCGGCGTACTCGTGTGGCGCCTCCGCAGGCGCGGGGAGTGGCCGCCCGCCGTCGACGCCGAGGCCGGTCCGCATTGCTGACCAGCGCTACGAGCACTGACGAGAGAACGACGAAGGCCCCTGGCTCAGCGAGCCAGGGGCCTTCGTTCTGGTGTCCGAGGGGGGACTTGAACCCCCACGCCCGATAAAGGGCACTAGCACCTCAAGCTAGCGCGTCTGCCAATTCCGCCACCCGGACGAGTGCGGTGGAACAGTAGCAAAGGCCGGGCTGATGTCCCGCATCGGGGGTCACCCACCGGGGGATCGGCGCGGTGGGTGGTCGATGACATGCTGGGGGCATGTCGAACTCCGCCGCGCAGCCGCCGTCGTACGACCCCGCCGGCGAGGTCGTCGAGCTCTGCCGCGACCTGATCCGCATCGACACGTCCAACTACGGCAGCACCGACGACGGGCCGGGGGAGCGCAAGGCGGCGGAGCACGTGGCGGCGCTGCTCGACGAGGTCGGCATCGAGTCTCGCCTCTACGAGTCCGAGCGCGGCCGGACCTCGGTGGTGGCCCAGTGGGGCGGCTCCTCCGGCGACGGGCTGCTGCTGCACGGTCACCTGGACGTCGTACCTGCGGCCGCCGAGGACTGGCAGGTCGACCCGTTCTCCGGAGAGGTCCAGGACGGCTACCTGTGGGGCCGGGGCGCGGTCGACATGAAGGACTTCGACGCGACGCTGCTGTCGGTCGTGCGGGCCCGCCAGCGGGCCGGCGCTGTGCCGTCGCGGCCGGTGACGCTGTGCTTCACCGCCGACGAGGAGGCCGGTGGTCACCTCGGTGCGCAGGTGCTCGTCGAGCAGCACCCGGACGAGCTCGCCCACTGCACGGAGGCGGTCGGCGAGGTCGGTGGCTTCAGCGCGACCGTGCGCGGCCGCCGGATCTACCTGATCGAGGCCGCGGAGAAGGGCATGGCCTGGATGCGGCTGACCGCCCGCGGCCGGGCCGGGCACGGCTCGATGATCAACACCGACAACGCCGTCAGCACGCTCGCCGCCGCCGTCGCCCGGATCGGCGCCTACGAGTGGCCCGTGCGGCTGACCCCGGCGATGCAGACGCTGCTCGCCTCCGTGGGCGAGCTGGCAGGCACCGAGGCCACGCCCGAGAACGCCGAGGCACTGGTCTCGGAGTTCGGTGGCGCCACCCGGATGATGGGCGCGGTCATCCGCAACACCTGCAACCCGACCATGCTCGGTGCCGGCTACAAGGTCAACGTGATCCCCACCGAGGCGACCGCTCACGTCGACGGCCGCTTCCTGCCGGGCTTCGACGACGAGTTCTTCGCGACGATCGCCGAGCTGGTCGGCGAGGACGTGTCGGTCGACTACGTCTCCAACCAGCCGGCCTGGGAGACGCCGTACGACGGCGCCCTGGTCGACGCGATGACCCGCTCGATCCTCGCCGAGGACGAGGAGGCGATCGTCGCGCCGTACCTGATGAGCGGCGGCACCGACGCCAAGCACTTCCGCAAGCTGGGCATGCGCTCCTACGGGTTCGCCCCGCTCCGCCTGCCGGCCGACCTCGACTTCACCGCGCTCTTCCACGGCGTCGACGAGCGGGTGCCGGTCGACGCCCTCGAGTTCGGCGCGCGGGTCTTCGACCGGTTCCTTGACGAGGTCTGAGCGGTCGCCTCGGCACGCGGTTTGGTCCAACTCCGCAGAAAATCGGCGCCTGGAGGCGCGGTTGGTGACCAATCGGCGCACCGACGCCGCCCGGGCAGGCACCTTCGGGCTTCGCCGTTCGCGCTCATGGTTGTGGGCGCAGCGCGGTCGCCTCGGCACGCGGTTTGGTCCAACTCCGCAGAGAATCGGCGCCCAGAGGCGCGGTTGGTGACCAATCGGCGCACCGACGCCGCCCGGGCAGGCACCTTCGGGCTTCGCCGTTCGCGGCCGTGGCTGTGGGCGCAGCGCGGTCGCCTCGGCACGCGGTTTGGTCCAACTCCGCAGAAAATCGGCGCCTGGAGGCGCGGTTGGTGACCAATCCGCGCACCGACGCGGCCCGGGCAGGCGCCTCCAGACTTCGCGGCCATGGCTGTGGGCGCAGCGCGGTCGCCTCGGCACGCGGTTTGGTCCAACTCCGCAGAAGATCCGCGCCCATAGGCGCGGTTGGTGACCAATCCGCGCACGGACAGGCCCTGAGCAGGAGCCTCAGGCGGTGCGGACCGCGCGGATGATCTTGCGGCGCAGCACGACCCGCCGGGTGCCGTCGGCGCCGATCCGGACCCGGTCGAGCTCCCAGCCGCCGTGCTCGGCGCGCTCGACGAGCAGCTTGGTGACCACCGAGCGGGGGAACTCGCGCGAGAAGCTCACCTTGTCGAACTCCCACTCGATGCCGCGCCCAGGCGGGCGGCGCAGTGCTCGGGTCATCCGGTTCCCCCTTCGGTCCTCAGTCTCGCGTGACGTCGTCCAGTGCGGCGATGATCTCAGGCGGCAGCGCCAGTTCCTCGACGCCCAGCGCCGAGCGCAGCTGCGCGGCCGTCCGGGCTCCGACGATCGGCGCGGTCACCCCGGGCCGGTCACGCACCCAGGTCAACGCCACGTCGAGCGCGCTCCATCCCAGCCCGTCCGCGGCGCGCGCCACGGCCTCGACGAT